>Ga0070695_100002816_pt1 | contig 10104 bp, 5 predicted proteins | sample KBSK1252metaG_FD_65471 | JGI IMG/M metagenome (GOLD analysis project Ga0070695, IMG submission 65471) | Corn, switchgrass and miscanthus rhizosphere microbial communities from Kellogg Biological Station, Michigan, USA - KBS K1-25-2 metaG | ecosystem: Host-associated > Plants > Roots >... | reverse complement strand
CGAGCGGCCAGTTCTACAACTGGTACGACCACCGGGATGGGTCGAAGCTGACGACGTGGCCCGAGACCGGCGCCCCCTTGACCCCGATTCTCTCCTCGGTCGACAACGGCTGGCTCGCGGCTGCACTCCAGGTGGTGTCCAACACCGTGCCCGAGGCCTCGGCCCGGGCTCGCGCCATCTACCAGAGCATGGACTTCGGCTTCTACTACCGGCCCGCGGTCAACCGAATCGCGTTCCACGTGGTGCCGAGCACGGGCGAGTCGCCGTGCTGCTACGACACGATCGTGAGTGAGAGCCGGATCGCGAGCTACATCGGGATCGCCAAGGGCGAGATCCCGTCGAAGGAGTACTTCGGCGCCTGGCGGACCTTTCCGAACAGCTGCGACTGGAGCTGGCAGGAGACGAAGCCGCTCGGCGTCACCAAGGCCTACCTCGGCGTGAAGGTGTTCGAGGGCGCCTATCCGTACGCCGGTTTCAAGGTCGTCCCCGGCTGGGGCGGCAGCATGTTCGAGGCGCTCATGCCGTCCCTCTTTGTCCCGGAGGAGATCTGGGGCGTACGGAGCTGGGCCGTCAATCACCCGCTGACGGTCGCGGCCCAGATCCATCACGGGCTGGTGGAGGCCGGTTACGGCTACTGGGGCTTCTCGCCGTCGAATATCCCCGAGGGCGGGTACAACGCCTACGGCGTCGACGGCATCGGGATGAACCCAGAGGGCTATCCCTCGAACGAGGCCAACACGTTCATCGACCATGGCTTCGCCGGCTGCCGCGACGGGAAGCCCGATCCGACACCGTCCGACTACAAGAATGGTGTCGTGACCCCGCACGCGGCGTTCCTCGCTCTGCGCTGGGCGCCGAACGCGGTGATGACCGACCTCGCGGCCCTGAAGTCCGACTTCTCGATCTACGACAAATGGGGCTTCCGCGACTCGGTCAACGTCGACACCGGTGTGGTCTCCAACTCGTACCTGTCGCTCGACCAGGGGATCGTGATGGCGTCGATCGGAAACGCCCTGGCCGACGACGTGCTTCGTGACGCGTTCGCGACGAAGTCTGTCCGGAATGCGCTTCAGCCGATCATCGGGATGGAGACCTTCGGGGCCGGCCCTCGCTCCGCAGCCGACGCGATCCTCGGTCAGTGACGACCGGCAGCTCCGCCCGGATCGCCTGGTTCGACGAGCTCGGCGCCCAGGCGGAGCGCAACCGGGCGGCGCCCGACCTCGTCGTCTCGCCGCCGCGCGGGGTCCGGGCGATCGGCGGGCGCGGCCATGTGACCGTCGACTGGGAGCGGGTCGACGGCGCGGCCGGCTACCTCGTCCATCGGGCGGATGGGCCCGACGGCCCATGGCGGGCCCTCGACCATCGGGCCGGCGACCTGCTCGCCGTGCCGGATCCCGGCTACGTCGACACGACCGGCGAGATCGGCCGGGACGCCTGGTACGCCGTGGCGTCCCTCGCGGCGATCGACGGACCGGTCGGCTCGCTGTCGGAGGCCTCTGCCGCCGCCCCGCTCGGTTCGGGTGCGGGTGACGCGTCCATTGCCCTGACGGTCGACGCCGGCTCGACGATCGGCGACACGGCCCGGCCGTGGCGGCCGATCATCGGCTCCGAGCACCTCGCGCTCCTCCTCCGCGGGGAGGGACCGGGCGGTCGCAACGTCGGCGACGAGCTCGCGGAAGCGTTCCGGATCGTCCGCGCGGAGCTTGGGGCGCGATCCGTCCGGGCTCACGCCATCCTCCACGACAGCCTCGGCGTCTACCGCGAGGTCGACGGCCGGCCGGTCTACGACTTCGAGCGGGTCGACGCGGCGCTGGAGCGGCTCCTTGGGACGGGCATGACGCCTGTCGTGGAGCTGTCGTTCATGCCCCGCGACCTGGCCTCGGACCCGGACGTGACGGTCTTCGACTACCGCGGGATCATCTCGCCGCCGCGCGACGCCGGCCGCTGGTCCGCCCTCGTCGTGGCACTCGTCGAGCACCTCCGCGAGCGCTTCGGCGCGGACGAGGTCCGGGCGTGGCCGTTCGAGGTCTGGAACGAGCCAAACCTGAAGGTCTTCTGGTCCGGCGACGAGGCGGCCTATTTCGACCTCTACGACGTCACCGCCCGGGCGGTGAAGTCCGTCGACGCCGAGATCGCCGTCGGGGGCCCCGCCACCGCCGCCGTCGGCTGGGTCGACGATCTCCTCGCCCACTCGGCGGAGACGGGCGTTCCGGTCGACTTCATCAGCACCCACACCTACGGCCTCTCGCCGCTCGATCTGCGGCCGATCACCACCCGCGCGGGCAGACCGGATCTGCCGCTGTACTGGACCGAGTGGGGCGTCTCGCCGACCCACGGCTCACCGATCAACGACAGCGTCTGGGGCGCGCCGCTCGTCTGCCGCGGGATGCGGTCGGCGGCCGGGCGGCTGGACTCGCTGGCGTACTGGGTCGCGTCCGATCATTTCGTCGAGCTTGGCGAACCGGAGCGGCTCTTCCACGGCGGGTTTGGGCTGCTGACCGTCGGCAATCTCCGGAAGCCGCGATTCTGGGCGATCCGCGTCCTCGAGCTGCTCGGCGATCGCGAGCTCGCGATGACGCTCGCCGGCGACGGCGCGGGCGGGCTCGTCGAAGCCTGGGCGACGCGCGACGACGACGGCCGAATCGCGATCGCGGCCTGGAACGGAACGCTCGACCAGGCCAAGGCGGACGGCGACCCGCTCCTGGACCGGACAGTCCAGCTCGAGATCCGCGGGCTCGCGCGCGCCCGCTGGACGATCCGCCACCGACGGATCGACGCCTCGCACTCGAACCTGGCCGCTCATTGGTCCGGCGGAGACTGGCCGGACGACGCCCGGTGGCGCCGGCTCCACGAGCTCGACCGCCTCGAGGAGCTCGAGCCGGAGCAGACGGTCGAGGTCGGGCCCGACGGGCGCCTCATCCATGGCTTCGACCTGCCGATGCCGTCGGTCTCACTGATCGAGGTCATGCCCGGGGCCTGAGCCGACGGTCGGCCGAGGGCGTTCGGTACCATTCGGCCGATGTCGTCCCCCGTCGCCGAGCACGATTCTAGGATCAAGCCGCTGCCCGCGGCCGCGATCCGGCGACGCTTCGTCGAGTTCTTCGAGGAGCGCGGTCACACCGCCGTGCCCAGCACCAGCCTCGTTCCGGCCGGCGATCAGACCCTGCTCTTCACGAATTCCGGGATGGTCCAGTTCAAGGACGTCCTGACCGGCGTCGAGAAACGGGATTACACCCGCGCGGTCGACTACCAGCGGGTCCTGCGGGTCGCCGGCAAGCACAACGACTTCGAGGAGGTCGGCCGGACGACCCGCCACAACACCTTCTTCGAGATGCTCGGGAACTGGAGCTTCGGCGACTACTTCAAGCGCGAGGCCATCCACCTGGCGTGGGACTTCCTGACGAGGGACATGGGCATCCCCGGCGAGCGACTGGCCGCGACGACCTACAAGGACGACGAGGCGGCGCGCCAGATCTGGCGCGACGAGATCGGCCTCCCGCCGGATCGGATGGCGGTCTGGGGCGATGTGGATGCCGGCGACGACAGCAACTTCTGGCGGATGGCCGAGACGGGGCCATGCGGTCCATGCAGCGAGATCCATTTCGATCGCGGCCCGGAGCTGTCGGAGGGACCGCAGTGCATTCCCGACCACTCCGAGAACTGCCCGCGCTGGCTCGAGATCTGGAACCTCGTGTTCATGGAGTTCGACCAGCGGCCGTCGGGCCGCGTCCCGCTGCCGTTCACGAGCGTCGACACGGGCATGAGCCTGGAGCGGCTCGCCAGCGTCCTCCAGCAGGTGCCGAGCAACTTCGACACCGACCTCTTCACCCCGATCCACGCCCGGATGCGCGAGCTGATGGGGCACGACCCCGAGGCGTTCGAGGCCGAGCGCTTCAGCTACCAGGTCATCGCGGACCATTCCCGGGCGATCGTCTTCCTGATCGCCGATGGCGTGCTGCCGTCGAACGAGGGACGGGGCTACGTCCTCCGCCGGATCGTCCGCCGCGCGGTCCGCCACGGCCGGCTGCTCGGCCGGCGCGAGCCGTTCCTGGCCGAGCTCGGCAAGGTCGTGATCGACATCATGGTCGACGCCTATCCGCACCTGGCCGAGCGGCCCGAGGCCGTCCTCGCCGCCATCGAACGCGAGGAGACACAGTTCGCTCGAACCCTGGACGCGGGGACGAGCCAGCTCGAGGGCGCGCTGACGGCGCTCGCCCCGAACGCCGAACGGGTCATCGGCCGCCGCCCGGAGGCGGTCCCGGACGGGGCGCCGGTGCTGCCGGGCGACCTCGCGTTCCGGCTCCACGACACGTTCGGGTTCCCGATCGACCTGACCGTCGAGCTGGCGGCGGAGTACGGCGTCGCCGTCGATCGGGCCGGGTTCGAGTCGGCACTGGCCGAGCAGCGCGAGCGAAGTCGCGCCGGCAAGAAGGCCCAGCTCGCCGAGTACGCCGAGCTGACCGCGCTGTATCAGGCGATCCAGGGTCGCGCCGGCGACACGGAGTTCCTCGGGTACGAGACGACGACCGCGCCGGGGGAGGTCGTCGCCATCATCCGTGACGGCATGGAGTACGAGGAGCTGACCGGACAGGGGGCGGCCGAGATCGTCCTCGATCGGACGCCCTTCTACGCCGAGGGTGGGGGACAGGTCGGCGACCGCGGCGAAATTCGCGAGGTCGGCGGCGGATCGCCGCTGTTCACGGTGGAGGACACGCAGAAGCCGCTCGGCGGCCTGATCGTCCACCGCGGCACGCTCCACGGCCGGCTGCGCGTCGGGGAGACGGTGGATGCCGTCGTCGACGCCGAGCGGCGAGCGCGCACGATGCGCAACCACACGGGCACGCACGTCCTGCACCGAGCGCTCCGGAACGTGGTCGGCGACAGCGCTCGCCAGGCCGGCTCGCTCGTGACGCCGGAGGGTCTCCGGTTCGACTTCCCGTTCGACCGCCCCCTCACCGCCGAGGAGATCCGGGCGATCGAGGACGAGGTCCGGGCGGTGATCCGCGACGACCGCACCGTGACGCCGAGCTACATGTCGATGGGGGAGGCGATCGAGGCCGGCGCCGACGCCTTCTTCGACGAGAAGTACGGCGAGACCGTCCGGACGGTCCGCGTCGACGGCTACAGCCACGAGCTGTGCGGTGGGACGCATTGCCGCGCCTCGGGGCAGATCGGCGGCTTCGTGATCACCGGGGAGCGGTCGATCGGGTCCGGCATGCGCCGGATCGAGGCGCTGACCGGCGCGGGCGCGGATGCGTACCTGCGCGCGCGCTCCGACGCGCTCGCGGCCGCTGCCGAGGCGGCCGGCGCCCAGACGCCGGAGGCACTCCCGGATCGCATCCGCGCGCTCCAGGACGAGCTCCGCGACGCCCGCCGGCGCCTGAAGGCCGGAGCGGGTACGGCCGGCGCGCCGCCGAAACCCGGCGACCTCGCCGGCCGCGCCGAGGAAGTCGCGCCCGGTGTCCGCCTCGTCACCTTCGTCGGGCCATACCCGTCGATCGACGAGATGAAGGGCGCGGCCAAGGATGTTCGGGGCGTGCTCGGCTCCGGCGTGATCGCCCTCGGCCTCGACGCCGACGAGCCGCAGCTGTTCGTCACCGTCAGCGACGACCTCGTGAGCCGGGGAGTCTCCGCGGGCGAACTCGTCCGCGAGGCGAGCCAGACGATCGACGGCCGCGGTGGCGGCCGCCCGGAGATGGCCCAGGGCAAGGGCTCGCGGCGCGAGGGTCTGGAGGACGCCCTGGCCGCCATCCGCAACGCCCTACAGGTGCTCGGCAGCCCTCGATGACGCCGGAGATCGCGGCCGGCTGGAGCGCGTTGATTGCTGCCGTCGCGACGGTGATCGGGGCGGTGACGATCGTCCTGTTCTTTGCGAAGGGTGGGCTCTGGGGCGCACTCAATGACGCGAGCAGCGTCGTGCTCATGCTGGCGACCATCCCGGTTGCCTTCCTTGTCGCGGCCATCGAGAGTGAAGTCGCCACGACCATGGTCCTGGCGCCGACGGCGGTCGGGATCGTGGCGATGCTGGCCACGGCCATCCTCCAGGCCCTCCTCGTGGCCCGCCGCGTGACGTTCGAGCAGACGAAGCGACCTGTCCTTCTCCTCGGGGCGGCCGTCGGCCTCTGGTACCTGTCGGTCGCCGCCTTCGCGAGCCACACGGCGCTCGACGGGCTCCTCGGCTGGCTGGCCCTCGTCTCCGGGCTCGGCTTCATCGCGATCGGCTACGGGTTCCTGGCCGGTGGTGAGCGCCATCCGCTGGCCGCGGGCGGCGGCGTCGCCCTGCTCGTCGCCTCGACGGCGTTCCTGGGCATCCTCGGCGTCCGGCTCGTGTCCGGCGACCTCGTCGTTCCCGACTGGAACCTCTGAGCGTGGCGTTCCTTCGCCGGATCCTCCAGCGCGACGAGGCCGACGGGCTCGCTGCCTGCACCGCGCTCGACATCGGGACGGAGTTCGCCAAGGCGCTCGTCTTCGAGATCGGCGACGACGGCCACGGGACCGTCCGCGGCGTCGGCCGCAAGCGACAGGGCCTGAGCCACATGTCGTCGGGGACCGTCGCCGACATCGCCGCGGTCGTCGACAACTGCTCCGTCGCCCTCCAGGAAGCCGAGGAGATGGCCGGTTTCCGCCCGAGCCAGGTCGTCATCGGGATCGCGGGCGAGCTCGTCAAGGGCTTCACGACCACGCACAACCACGAGCGCAAGCGGCCGGACCAGCCGATCACGGAGGCGGAGCTCCAGAAGCTGATCGACTCGGTCCAGCGCGAGGCGCTCCGCGAGGCCGAGCGGTCGATCACGTGGGAGACCGGCCTGCCGAACGTCGATGTCCGGCTCGTCCACGCGGCGATCGTCGCCGCGTCGATCGACGGCTACGCGCTGACGAACCCGGTCGGCTTCCAGGGCCGCCACGTCAAGATCGGGATCTTCAACGCCTTCGCGCCGCTCGTTCATCTCGGCGCGCTCCAGACGGTGGCCTCGCAGCTGGACCTGGAGCTGCTCGAGATCGTCGCCGAGCCGTACGCCGTCGCCCGTGTCCTCGGCTCGGACCAGGTCCGCCAGGCGGGCGCGCTCTTCGTCGACGTCGGCGGCGGGACGACGGACGTTGCGCTCGTCCGGCAGGGCGGCATTGAGGGCACGCGCATGTTCGCCCTCGGCGGCCGGGCGTTCACGAAGAGCCTCGCGGACCGACTGGAGCTGCCGTTCCCGCGCGCCGAGTCGGCAAAGGTCGACTACGCCCGCGGCCTGCCGGTCGATCGCCATGACGAGATCGCGACGATCGTCGGCGAGGACGTCGAGGTCTGGGCGGCCGGCGTCGAGCTCGTCATGGAGGAGCTCGGCGGGGGCGACCTGCTGCCCGGCCGGATCTACGTCTGCGGCGGCGGCTCGCGTTTGCCCGAGATCGCCGCCGCGCTCCGGGCCGAGCGCTTCTGGCAGCGGCTGTCGTTCGCCCGGCCTCCGGAGATCGTCGTCATGGCGCCGGACCAGGTCGAATCGATCACGGACGCGACGGACCTGCTCGTCGACCAGCAGGACGTCACGCCGCTCGGTCTGGCCTACCAGGCGATCGAGCTGCAGACGACGGAGGACCCGCTCGACGCCGCGCTCCGGCGGGTCCTGCGCGCGATGAAGGTGTAGACCTTGACCGCCGGATCCCGCACTACATCTCGGACGCCAAGGCGGCCCATCGCCGCGTTCGATCTTCCGCGTGCTCGCTCACGCATCTCGATGGGCTCGGTCGCGTGCTCGGATCGGTCTTGCGCTGGGCTCGCCTTGGCGGCGATCTGCGGCGCGGACCCGGCGGCCAAGGTCTAGGCTTCGAGGGCATGGCAGCGGGCATCGTCTACCTCGACGTCGACGACGAGATCACGTCGGCGGCGCAGCGGATCCGCTCGTCGGCGGCGACCCGTGTCGCTCTCGTCGTCCCGTACGGCTCCCGGATCGCCACCTCGCGGATGAACTTCCGCCTCCTGTCCCGCGAGGCTCTCGTCTCGAACCGACGGCTGTCGATCGTCTCCGGCGACGCGGCGACGCGCGCACTGGCGGCGTCGGCCGGGCTGCCGGTCTTCGGCTCGGTCGGCGAGTACGAGGATGCGGATCAACGCGGTCGCGAGGCCCCTCCATCGGAGGATGGAGGCACCGACGAAGCGCCGGCGGACGAGACCGCGGACGACGCCGTCATCGGAGGCGCTGCCGCGGCCGGGGCGACGGCGCTCGCGGCTCCTCCTGTGACGCCGCCGGCCGCGACCCTCGCCGAGTCCGAGACCGTCGCGGCGGTCGGCCCGCCTTCCGATGAGACGACGCGGATGGCCGTCCCGGCGCCCGCCGCGCCGGCCCGGCCGTCGACGCGATCGCGCCCGCGGCCTCGGCCCGAACCGCGTCCGGCGCCGATGGTCGTCGCTCCGCCGGTCGACCTGGACGAGGCCGGGGAGGGACGCGGCCTCCCGCGGCTCAACGTCCGGACGCCGATCCTCGCCGCGATCGCGGTGGCCGCGCTCGCCCTCGTGGTCATCGGTGTCGGCGCCTATCTGTTCCTGCCGGCCGCGACCATCGCGGTGACGCCCCGCCGCGAGCCGATCACGATCGACCTCACCGTCGCGGCAGATCCGGACGCCACCGCCGTGGATGCCGCGAATGGCGTCGTCCCGGCCGTCCGCCTCGAGGTCCCGGTCGAGGCGACCCAGACGTTCACCACAACCGGCGTTCACGTCGAGACGGCCCCCGCAAAGGGTGAGGTGACCTTCTCGAACTACAACCCGGTCTCCTCGAACACCATCGCCGCCGGGAGCGTCGTGTCCACGGAGGGCGGCGTCCGTTTCAAGACGCTGGCGAGCGTGACCATCCCAGCGGGCACGTTCGTGCTGCCGAACGTCGTCCCCTCGAGGCGGCGCGTCGCGGTCCAGGCCGTCAAGCCCGGTCCGGAGGGCAACGTACCCGCCAACGCGATCCGTGTCGTGCCCCAGGGAGAGGACCCGGACTTCCTGAAGGTCAACAACGACGATCCCACCGATGGCGGAGTCCGTACGCAGACCCCGGAGATCACGAAGGCCGAAGTGGACAAGGCCATCGCGGCGCTCCAGACGCAGCTCGGGGCGAGCTTCGACCAGGCGATCGCGTCGGGGGCGGGCGCGCCGCAGGACACGACGCTCTTCCCTGAGACGAAGAACCTGGGCATACCGACGCCCTCCGTCGATCCGCAGTCGCTCGTCGGCCAGGCGCTGCCGACCTTCGACCTGACGCTGACCGCAAAAGGAACCGTCATCGCCGTTGACCCGCGTCCGGTCCGGACAATCGCCGAGACGCAGCTGAACGGCCGGATCGGAGCGGACCATCGCCTCGTCCCCGGGTCGGTCGACGTGGAGGTGGGGCAGGGGACCGTCGGCGAGGACGGTCAGGTCACGTTCCAGGCCACCGCGCGGGCGACCCGCGTCCTGGTCGTCGACGCGAGCCAGGTCCGTGCCCTGATCAAGGGCAAGACCAAGGCAGAGGCCGAAGCCGCACTCGCCCGCTTCGGCGATGTCCGGGTCGACCTCTGGCCGAACTGGGTCTCGACCGTGACCGCGATGGATGCACGACTCTCGGTGACGGTCGACGATGGCGCGCCGACGCCGAGCGGTGGCTCCGCCTCGTCACCCGGCGCATCGGCCAAGCCTTGACGCGTCTGTTGGGACTCGACGTCGGGGAGCGACGGATCGGCGTGGCCATCGCCGACGCCGACGGCCGTGCGATGCCCTTGACCACGCTCCGTCGGAGCGACGATCCCGCGCGTGACGGCACGGCCTTGGCCCAGCTGATGGAACAGCACGACGTCGCCGAGGTCATCGTCGGGTTGCCGCTGGACGTCTCGGGCGGGGAGGGGAGCCAGGCCGTGGCGACCCGGGCGTGGGTCGCGTCGGTGGGGCCGTTCCTCGACGCCCCGGTCCGCTATCGTGACGAGCGACTGTCCAGCCATCTCGCCGAGCAGCGTATCGGGCCGATGAAGCGTGGACGGTCGGGGGGGCCACCGACCCGCAGTCAGCGGGAAGCCTGGCGGTCCCGCGTCGATCGCGAGGCCGCGGCGATCATCCTGCAGGACGAGCTCGACGCTCGCGCCACCGACCCGAAACCCCAG
>Ga0070695_100002815_pt1 | contig 10107 bp, 8 predicted proteins | sample KBSK1252metaG_FD_65471 | JGI IMG/M metagenome (GOLD analysis project Ga0070695, IMG submission 65471) | Corn, switchgrass and miscanthus rhizosphere microbial communities from Kellogg Biological Station, Michigan, USA - KBS K1-25-2 metaG | ecosystem: Host-associated > Plants > Roots >... | reverse complement strand
ATACCAGGTGCCCAGGGAACCGCTGTAGACGAGCCCGAACTCCGGCCTCTCCGACGTCGCGCGGGGTCTGAAAACCGAAACGTCGGCGCACGTCGGGATCACCCGAAGCGGCGGGAGCACGGGGCGACGCCGCCGCAGCTCCTCCGCAGCGTGGCGCGTGAGGACGACCGCACCATCTGCACGCTCAAGATTCTTGGCCTCCATCAACCTGACCGCCCGATCAACGATGCCTCCCCGTCGCCAAGAGCCGCTCTCGACTCGCTCATCGGAAAAAAACCCGCGCACATCATAGAGAAGGCGGGCGGGCGGTGACAGGTGGGCCCATCGCGCCATCATGGTCGCGATGTCACCTCGGCAGTGCACCAGGGTAGGCGCGAAACGCGACGCTTCACGGGTTATGGCTCTACACCCGGCAATGATATCGCGAACCGTCCCCGCTAGCCGGGGTCGCTTGTGGTACCTGAGCGGCCGCCATCGGATCCCGTGACCTTCCAAGCAGTGTCGCAGCTTGTCTCGCGTCTGTCTCTGCGCCCAGGCGGCCGGCTTCTCGAAGCTGACCAGTACCACGGCAACACCCGCGTCTGCCAAGCCAATGAGGTATGGCACAACTTGGGACCCCCCAAGAGGATCCAGAGCTCCGTCATACGACACGTAGATCACATTCACCGGCGAGCCCATGCGACCAGTGAGTCCCCGAGTTCGGCAACCCTCAATGTTCGCGTTCACCAACCCCCTGCCGAACCGCAGGAGCGTCTTGGCATCGACGGCCGCGCGCAGCCCGCCCGCCGCCCGCAGATCAACGGACGGGACGTAGCAGGGCCGGTGCCGCGTCGCCAGCTCAGCACGTCAAGCGAGCGCGAAACCACATGAATGTCTCGATAGCCAGCCTGTTGAAGCGCCAGAGGATAGCGCCCACTATGTGAAGTAGCCTAGGTGCTCCCGATTCATCACCCGCCACCGCATGCCGAGACATCGGTCCGAGAGCCATTGAAGTTCGGCGTCAAGAGAAGTAGGCCTCCAGGTCGTGATTCGAGCAGTTCGCGCAGATGATCGAGTAGAACGGCCAGCTGTTCCAAGATCTTAAACGAGACTACGGTTCCCCGAGCCACAGTTGCCGGAAGAACACCTCGCTCATCCGGTAATCGAAGTGCGGCCCCCGTGTGGAGGAGCCTGACTCGAGGCCCGCCCGCTCAACGAGGTCTCGGAAGCGGACGGACCTTGCGGAAGTCCGGACGCCTACCGACAGCCCCCGAGGATCCGCCTCATAGGGAGTCCAGCATGTCCGCGAGCGCGCGGGTCTGACTCCTTCGCGAGTACTTCATGATCCTCTCCCAATTCCCCACGCCAGCGCCGCCTCGGCCCGCCAGGTGCCTCTCCACGAGCCTGGACAACTCCCGGGCCACCTCGTCTGGGGAGTTGCAGGTCACGCCGAGGCCGGCGTCGTCCAACGTCTCGCGAATGATATTGCCATCATCCGGGCAGAGAAAGACGGGCTTTCTGAAGCACAAGTACTCGTAGAGCTTGGTCGACGGAGTGCCCTTGACGTCGGTATGGCTCACCATCAGGAAGGCGTGGGACCTGTTCTGCAGCGCGAAAACCTCATCTCGCGAGATTCGCTCGGTGATGTGGAGCCGCTCCTCATATCCCTGCATCGCCGCACGCACACGCTCGGCTTGCATCGAGTCAAAAGCCAGCCCGGGGAAGTTCATCCGAAGCGCTACGCGATTCCCGAAGTGCCGAGCCGCTCGCCTGAAACCCTCGAGAAATACCTCAATCGGTTGGCTCGGGTACAGGGTCCCATTGTAGGTGATGACGAACTCGTCCGCTCGCTCACGGGGCGACACCTTCTGCAGATCGTCCCCCGAGAAGCCATTCGCGAGAAGTCTCGCTTCGCGATTCAAGAACGCGCCGAGCTTTCGCCGGTAGTGCTCGGACACGGTTGTCACCAGGGACGCCGAGGCCACCCACGTCCTCTCGCTGCGTGACTCGAGGCTGCGCAGCATTCTCTGCAGGACGCCGTGTTCCCGCGTCAGTTCGGTTGTGTTCCAGTCGTCTCGGTAATCCGCAATCCAGCGGATGCGTGGGAACTCCTGCTTTAGCCTGTGGCCGAATGAGAACATGACGAACGGGTTCGCGGTGATCACGACCTTCTCGAGATCTGGGTTAGTGGCGAGAAGGTCATGTGCCTTGAAGTACAGGTTCCGGAACGGGATGGGGCGAAGAAAGTAGTTCTGGAGGAGCAGTTCGGCAAACGAGAGCGCCTTCCTCGGAAGGCGAAGGTGCGCATCGCCGTGACGGGCATAGATCCGGTCCTTCAACGAGCCTCTGTAGGGCAAGCGAATCGTCGTCGACTTCGCGTTCGCCTTGATCTCCTCGCCGTTGCTGGTGTGCCTAGAGAGGTCTTGACGCGAACGAATTGGGTGCTCCCACTTGCGGGTCACGACGATCGGGTAGTAGCCGAACTCCGGCAGATGCCGGGCCCACGCGGCGGCACGGGCGCTGGCGGTGAGGCCACACGATGGATAGTAGTAGGAGAGAATCAGGACCTTCTGCACGGGCATGATGCGGTCTTGGCCGCAGGTCGCGCACCGCCGCTGAGCCTGCGAACTATCCGGTAATACGGCCGCATAGAATTGAACACATTGACCCACGACCGGTAGCGCGTGTGCGGGATCGTGGGCGCCGCGATGTAGCTCGCGAACGCCTCGGCCGTCATTCCAAGCTTCTTGATGAAGAACTCCAGGTCAGTCTGCAGGAGGTTCGAGTCGGGGTAAGGTTCCGTCGCTTTCAATTCGGCCGCCGCTTCGGCCCGCGTCAGCTGACCGGAGCAGACCAACGTGGACAGGTGCGACTTCCGCTTGTCCACGCCGAACTTCCTTGGAAGGATGTAGCCCTGGTAGAAACGGGTGAAGATGTTTTCGTGGTGTTTTCCTCCGTAATCGCGCCAGCCGAAATCAGCCGTGATTAGCCGCTTCGCCTCGGCCTTGTTGTAGTCGAGCCAGTCGAGGGGCGTGTAGAAACGGATGCCTCTCACCGTCTCGTGAACCCACTGCTCGACAGGGCCGATGATGGGGAATGACCGCAATCGCACAGTCCCGAAGAGCCGGTGGATGTGGCGCAGATTGAGGCTGTCGAGCTTGTAGTGCGTGAACGTGGGCGGGAGGTAGCCCTCGGTGGTGGTGTTGTGCCCGCTCAGGACAAACTTGATCCGATGCTTCGCGGCCAGCGTGTACAAGACGGCCATGAAGGCGTTATCGAAAGGCAGGTCGATGTCTAGCACATCGGCCTTGATGAAGGCGAGCTGGAGGTCGCGCATCTGTTCCCAGTCAAGCACCCTGGTGAACAGGTCGAACCCCAGCTTCGTGAGTAGCGATTCGATGTTCGAGACGGCCAGATCCGTGTCCCAGCCGTTGTCCACGTGAACGACCAAGGGCTTCAGACCCCACTGCTTGGCCAGGAACGCTAGGTAGCTGCTGTCCACCCCGCCGCTGACCCCGAGCAGACAATCGTACTCGCCGCCGCCCCGTTGCCGCTCGGCGCGGATGCTGGCCAGGAGCCCGTCGAGTTTCTGCTGGCCTGCTTCCCCATGAGCCAGGGTCCGTCGGGCCAACCCGTCGTAGATGTGGCAGATGCTGCAGACTCCCCGCTCATCGAACCGGATGTCAGGGTAATCCGCGGTGTCGAGGATGCATCGGCTGCACTCTTGATAGGGCCTCGAGTCAGCCATGATCAGGCGCTCAACGCTTCGACGACCGGTGGGGGGGGGTAGTTGATGAGGACTGCGCGGTGTTTCCCCCTGAAGACGAACAGGCTCCCCGCCGCAGCGGAGGAGGCTCCGTGGTCGAGCGCTAGCCTCAGGTCCTCGACATTGCCGGCCCCGCCGCAAGCGATGACAGGCAGCGACACCCGCTTCGAGATGGCCTCGATGAGCACGAGATCATAGCCGCTCATGGTCCCGTCGCGATCGATCGAGGTTAGGAGGACCTCGCCCGCCCCGTGGTCCTCGATCAGGCTCACGTACGATTCGAGCTTCAGGTCGGTCTTCTTCGAACCGCTCACGCCATGAACCCGGTACGTCCCGAAGAGATCCTTCTTGACGTCGATGGAGACGACGATGGTCGATGAGGCGAACTCCCTCGATGCCTCGCCGATGAAGGAGATCTGCTCGATGGCGCGGGAGTTGATGGCGACCTTCTCGACACCGAGCGAGATGATCCTGCGGATCTGCTCGAGTGTGCGGATCCCTCCGCCGTAACAGACCGGCATGAAACACTCGGTCGCGATCTGGTGAATCAGCTCGTAGTCGGGCTCGCGCCTCTCGCGCGTGGCCAAGATGTCCAGGAAGATGAGCTCGTCGACCTCCTTGTCGTTGAAGATCTTCACGGCGTTGATCGGGTCGCCCACGTACTTTGGATCCTTGAAGTGAACGGTCTTGTAAAGGCCGCGGTTGAGCAGGAGCAGGACAGGAATGATCCTCTTTCGGAAGACCTTCATCTCAGTATTTCATCTCAGTATCGCTCCACGAAGTTCTTGAGGAGCAGCATCCCGAACTTGTGGCTCTTCTCCGGATGAAATTGGACGCCGAGGATGTTCTCCCTCTCGAACGCAGCGGTGTACTCGTACCCGTAATGGGTGGTGAGCAGCGTGTCTTCCGGATGCTTCATGACAGCATGGTAGGCGTGAACGAAGTAGAAGCGCGGCCGGTCGAGCATGGCGTCCATCAACCGGCTCGGCTTGCGCTGCTTGGTGTAGTTCCACGTCATCTGCGGGATCTTGATCTCGTACTCGGCGTCCGCTGGCCGAAATCGAACGAAGTCTGCGTCAATCCAGCCGAGGCCCCGGCGCGCGCCCTCCTCACTCCGGGCCCCGAGGAGTTGCATGCCGAGGCAGATGCCGAGGACCGGAGTCTTGTCCTCGAGCACCTTCCTGGCCAGGACGTCGATGAGGCCGAGCGCTGCAAGTTGCTCCATGCCGCGATCGAAGTGCCCTACGCCCGGAAGGATCAGCTTGTCGGCCCGAGAGATCTCCTCGGCATCGGAGCTGACCACGGAAGCGTATCCGATCCTGTGGAGCATGTTGCCGATGGACCCGAGATTGCCCATGAGGTAATTGACGACCACGATGCGCGGGCTCATGCAGGTCCCGGCACCATCTCACGCACGCTTAGAGAGTCCGTCGAATCCGTCGTGCAATTCTACGCAGTAACTCGAAACTCGGATCCTGCTCGATGTGTGATTCGACTGTGAAGTGCTCGTTATTCTTCAGGGGAACTGAGAGCAATTGTGGCTCAAGTCTGTGTTGCGCGAGCATAATCGGCAGCGAGAGCTGGTCCATCATTCCGAATCTGATGTTCTGATCCCACCAATCGTCCCAGCACCGGCGGAACACATCCGAGTTCTCGATGATCCAAAGAGTTCCACAGTAGAGCGGTGCCGCTACGCTCCAGCCCCGCTCCCTATAGTAGGCCATTTGTTCGGCCATCTTTTCACGGGCGTAGCGCTCAACATGGTAGATGCTGCCGATCCGAATCTTGGCGTTCAGGTACTCGTACTCCTCGAGGACTGTTTCCCGGTCGGGATGTGGGATCACGAGCGCGCGCTGCTGCGGGGGCAGGGATTCCAGCGCGCGGCATCGGTCGACCAGAAAGCGAGTTCCCTTGAACCGAATCGAGCTATCCGCCCACACCAGCCATCGATGATCGCTGACCTCGTCAAGCCGGTGGATTTGGTGCTTGAAGTAACGAGCTCGAAGACGTGGCTCGAAGTCGTGCCTGGGATAGTTGGGGACAATAATCCGAGTCCACGAGGCCGCGACCTCAGCAGATGACGCGGCTCTGGTGTTCTCATCACAGTAGAGAAATGAGTCGATTCCATCGCTCGCCGGTAGCTCCTTGACGCTATCGAAGCTGTTGAAGTTTGCGCTTACCAGGGCGATACGTTCGCTCATTTTAAACCTACCGTGGCTTCAGCCGAAGGAACGGGCTCTCGATGTGTTTGTAGGAGAAGGCCGCAACCCCAACACTCGCACCCAGGGTCACGAGGAGGGTGGAGCCCAAGCGGATTCCAGGCTCACGAAGGGACGGCTGCCCGTCGTCGAACAGCCAGAGGAGCGGGGCGTGCCAAAGGTAGATACCGTAGCTCCTTCGCCCGATCCAGATAGTCACTGGATACTCCAGCAGTGGTCGGAGCGATGTGTGAGTGTCGAAGAGTTCACTACGGATCCCGCCACCGCAACAAACCAGCAGCCCATAGTCTTGAGAGGTCGGTCAAGCGTCTCCGTCTCGAGAGTTAGAAGGACCGCAAGGAATAGCCCTTCCCCCCAGGCGTGGATATTATGTTCAATGATTCTTGGAAATGCTGCTTCAATTCGGTACAATTGTACGATTTACTACAGCATGAGCGTAGACGATATGAAGTCCATCCTCAGGCACGGCTGGCGTAAGTCTTGCGGATTCTAGCTCGGTTCTGGCGGCTATTGACGCTCCGCGAGCGGCTGGGCGCAGCGCTGTTGCTCCTCGCGATGCTGCTTGGCGCTCTTCTAGAGACCGCCGGAATCGGAATGGTGCTGCCGTTTCTAGCGCTTCTCGTCGCCCCCGACACGCCGATGGCCGGCCATATTCTCAGCAGGCTTACGAGATGGATCGATGTGTCGTCGCCCCAGACGGCAGTCAAGGCTGGAGCTTTCCTGCTTTTCGCGCTACTGCTCGTGAAAAACGTATACCTCATCGCATTGACCTGGGCGCAATTTCATTTCCTGCACGGTCGCCAAGTACGGATGGCGTCGTCGCTCCTTCGGAGCTACCTGTCGCAGCCCTATGAGTTTTTTCTCGATCGGAACTCGTCTCTGCTTGTGCGCAGGCTGAACCTCGACATCTTTCACGCGTTCACGATGGTGGTAGTTCCGCTCTCGAGCGTCGTCGTGGAAGGACTTGTGGGGATGTGCATTCTTCTTCTGCTCCTCGTTTCCGCGCCGGGTGCGACACTCCTCACGCTGTCGATTTTCGGCATGATCGGAGGAGCTTTTTACATCCTGACTCACCGCGTTCTCGGGCGTCTCGGGCGCAGAAGCCGAGAGGCGGGTGATCTCATGATTCAGTCATCCACCCAGGCGCTTCAAGGGATAAAAGAGGCAAAGGTCCTCGGGAGAGAGGACTATTTCGCCAGAATCTTCGATGGTCGTGCGAACGAGTACTCGACAGCCGTCGGGGCCGCTCATGCGCTCGCGAACACGCCTCGGATGATCATTGAGGCGCTCACAGTTGCGGTGGTCCTCGTCGTTGCAGTCTTGTCGATGGACTCAGGAGTTGGCGGAGCGCTCCCGACACTTGGATTGTTCGGGCTTGCAGCGGTCCGCCTCATGCCGTGTGCGAATCGAATCGTCTACGCGATATCGACGGCTCGTGCCGGGGTGGGGCATTTCGATTCCATCTACGACGATCTCTCACGCCCGAGACCGGTACACGCGCGCCGCGCAACCGACTCAGCATCGCTGTCACCGTTCCGCGAGATCTTGCTGTCTGAGATCTCGTATGCATACCCGGGCGCGAGTCGTCCGTCCTTGAACTGCGTGACAATTCGCGTTCGGCGCGGCCAGCGCATAGCTCTTGTGGGGCATTCCGGGGCAGGCAAAACGACGCTAGCGGACATATTGCTCGGACTGCTTCAGCCGAACTCTGGGGAGATCCGTGTTGACGGCGTTGTCGTGCCGACACTGGCAAGCCGACATCTATCTGTGGGCTACGTTCCGCAATCCGTCTACCTACTCGACGATACGGTCCGCCGGAACGTCGCGTTCGGCATCCGAGACAACGACATTTCGGAGGATCGCGTTTGGGAGTCTCTTCGAGCGGCGAGGCTAGAGGAGTTCGTGTCCTCGCTGCCCGGTTGTCTAGAGTCGAGAGTTGGGGAGAACGGACTTCGCTTTTCTGGCGGGCAACGGCAGCGCCTTGGTATTGCAAGAGCGCTATACGGCCAGCCCTCTCTCTTGGTCCTCGATGAGGCGACATCGGCGCTAGACGGCCTCACCGAAAACGAGATCAGAGCGTCCCTCCATTCTCTTTCGGTCGATCAGACGGTCATCGTCGTCGCTCACCGGATTTCGACAGTCAAAACCTGTGATTTGCTGTTCTTCCTGAAGGACGGCAGGCTCGTCGCTGCCGACGGATTCGAGACGCTAATGCGTGAGAGCGGCGAATTCCGATCCTTCGCTGCCGCTGGCGCGAACTAGCAGCGATCGTGTGTAACTGAGATTCTCTTGGACAGCCCGAGAACCGACAGGATTTCGGCGTGCCCGGTTTGCAAGTATCCAACCGAGGGCAACCCGCTCTTCGCGAGCGCGGATCGCCAGCACGGAACGCCTGGGCGGTTTCGCTATTGCCTGTGCCCCAAATGCGCATCGGTCTTTCAGAATCCCCAAGTGGTCCCGGACGATCGACATGCCACCTACCCAAACAGCTACTACACCCACTCGCGTCCAAGAGACGCCAGCCATCGGGGCCGGATGGCTGGGATGCGAGACCAGGTCCGTAACTGGATTCTTCGGTACCACTACGGCACCGGACCGCTCGCGGCCAGAATGGCGGGGCGGGTCCTGTTTCGTGCTGGGTTTCTGAGGCGCAAGGCGTTCTTTGGTCTCCTCGACGAATTGATACCTCCGCGCGCGGGCGCTGTTGCCCTCGACATCGGGTGCGGTTCCGGCAAGTTGCTGCGTGCCTTGCGACTGGCAGGATGGGCTGCTGAGGGCGTCGAATGGGACCAGCATGCGGCTGATGTAGCAGCCGCGTATTCTGAGTGCACCGTTCATACGGGCGACTTCTCCAAGCTTCCGCTGCAGGACGGCAAATACGGGCTCGTCTTGCTCAACCATGTGTTCGAGCATCTGGACGATCCAACCCAGGTCCTCCGCAGAGTCGGAGAGTTACTCGCACCCGATGGAACAGCTGTTCTGATCTACCCGAATCCAGCTGCTCTCGGCGCAAAGCGTTTCAAAGAGCATTGGTTCTCGTGGGAAGTCCCCCGACATCTTGTCTTCGTCCATCCACGAGAGGCCTCCGCGCTTGCGCACGGCGTCGGTCTGGAGATCGTGTCGCTGAAAACGCTCCATCGTTCAGCGACCGTCGTCTCAATGCTCTCTCGCGCATATCAACGTGGGCGTGTTTTGAGCACCGCGGAGGTCGTCCCAGGACTCGAAGATCACCTGTACAAGTGGTGGGGGCGCCTCCGGATGCTGATCGAGCCGATGACGGGAGAAGAAGTTCTTCTCGTTCTTAGGCGCGCGAAGTCACGAGACCGCTAGCGGCCGCTTCCGTCTCTGATTCCGATCAGGACGGGTGAACTGATGGAGCATATCGTCCAGCTGACGCGACATCGCTTCCCACCCGTAATGCTGGACTGCCCGCTCGCGTGCATTTCGGCCGACCCTCTCGTGGAGAGCAGTGTCTCGTAACATGCGCTCCACTCCACCCCACAGCGCGTCGCCGTCTGAAGGCGGGACGACGATACCGGCCGACCCGCTGTCTTCAGCGTTGCCGCCGGCAAGCATCTCAGGGATATCGCCCACGTCGCAGCCTACGATACGTGCCCCGTGTGCCATCGCGTGGAGGAGCTTCGCAGGCGTCTGGTGAATTGCATAGGGCGTCGGTCTTTGCGGCACCACGAATACATCACTTGCCGCAATGAACCACCCAGCCTCCTCCATAGGGACGGATGGTCGGAACACGATTCCTTCACTCACCAAAGCCTCGAGCTCGCGCTGGAACACGTCATCATGGCCCTGTCCGACAATCCACAGCTGGGTGTCGGGGGTTCGGCGAGCCCGAAAGCTTGCAACGAGATCTTCGATACCCTTGTGTCGCATTGGTGAGCCGAGAAACAGGACGATTTTCTCCGTGCGCTCGATGCGCAGCCGCAGGCGAGCCTCGCTCCGTTGGTAATTGGCGGGCGACCAGCGATCTGTGTCCACGCCCTGCCGCACAACGTGACCTCCGAAGCGGGTCTGCAAGAGGCGGCTCGAAACAGTTAGAAGATCCGCAGCGGCAGTCCGTGCCTCCCAGTATCGCTGCAGCGCTTCGTTCGATGAGTTGAGCGGTGCCCGAAGGACGTACCACGC
>Ga0070695_100002809_pt1 | contig 10113 bp, 8 predicted proteins | sample KBSK1252metaG_FD_65471 | JGI IMG/M metagenome (GOLD analysis project Ga0070695, IMG submission 65471) | Corn, switchgrass and miscanthus rhizosphere microbial communities from Kellogg Biological Station, Michigan, USA - KBS K1-25-2 metaG | ecosystem: Host-associated > Plants > Roots >... | reverse complement strand
TGGGCGCAACCACCACGAAACCCACCAACAGGACGCCGACGATCAACAGATTGACGGCCGAGGAGATGGTCACGGTGGCGATTTGCTGCAGTGAGCCAAGCAAAATCGCCCCGAGCAAGGGGCCTGGCCAGCTGGTCGTCCCCCCGATCATGGGCATGGCGATGGAATTGACCGCATAGGGAAGGCCGAAGGTGGCGGCCGGCTCGACGTAGCCGATGTAGTAGGGAAAGGGAGCGCCGGCCATTCCCATCAGGGCGCCCGAGATGGTGGTTGCAATCAGCTTGAGGCGCAGGGTGGGGACCCCACAGGCCTCGGCGGCCAACTCGTCGTCGCGGATGCTGGCAAAGCCGTAGCCGAGGCGGGAGCGCTCGATCAGTCGAGCCACCGTCAGGGCGATGACGGCAAGCAAGAGCATGATCAGGAACAGATACTCGATATAGCCAAGGGCGAGCGGGCCGAGCGCGAGGCTTGCCGGACGTACAATGTAGGCGCCGCGCGCGCCGCCGACGAAGTCCCAGTTGATGATCAAGGTCTGCAGCACCACCGCCATGGCCAGCGTCGCAATGGCAAAGAAGACACCGCGCAGCCGCAGGGTCAGGTAACCCATGCCAAGACCGATAATGCCGGCGATAATGCCGGCCGCCAATAGCAAGGCCGGGATCGGCAAGGGTAGCAGGGGTTTGAGCCAGCCGACCAGAAACTCCGGCAAATAGCGCGCCGGATTGACGCCCAGTTTGCTGAGCGCGACCGAGGTATAAACGCCGATGGCAAAGAACGCCGCCGAGCCGAAGTTCACGTAGCCGCAATAGCCGCCGAGGATATTCCAGGCCGTGGCCAAAACCACGAATTGCAAAACGACATAGCCGGCGAAGAACAAATAATCGCTGCGCAGCAGCAAGGCTAAGGCGAAGACGACGGCGCCGATCGACAGGGCGATGCAGAAAAACAGCCAAGAGCGCATGTGCTACCGCCCGAGGATGCCGGCCGGCCTGATCGCCAGCGTCAAAAGCAAGAACCCGAAGGCAACCGCCGGCGCCCACGAAGGCCCGTAGAAGGTGGCGGTGAAGCTCTCGACAATGCCGAGCAACATCGAGGCGATGACCGTGCCCGGCAGGCTGCCCATGCCTCCGAGCACGCAAATGGCAAAAACGCGGCCAATGTACTCGCGTCCGACCGAGGGTTCGACCGGTTGGATGATGATCAGGAAGGCGCCGGCGAGGGAAGCGGTGGCGATGGAGACCGCAAAGGCCATGCGCTTGATGCGGATCGGATTGGCGGCCATCAGCTGCAAAGCGAGCTGATCCTGCGCCACGGCCATGATGGCACGCCCGCTAAAGGTGTGCGTCAACAGCAGCTGTAGGACGACGACAAGCAGCAGCGATACCAGGCACGGAACCAGCATGCGCAACGGCAAATCGACGAAACCAAGCCGCCAGGTTGGTCCGATGTAGGGCGCCTCGACGTAACGGTAGTCGACGCCAAACACCAAGATCAGCACCACCTCGGTGATAAACAAAAGCCCGAAAAAGAAGGCAAGGCCGCGCAGGGCATCCTGACCGCGTCGCTCGAACGACAAATAGTAGACCTGATAGACGGCGAGACCCAGAACGTAGAAGGCCGGCAGCATGATGATGGCGGCCAAGATCGGATCCAGTCCGAACGTGAGGTTGAGCAGGTAGGCGAGGTAGGAACCGAGAATGATAAAGGCGGGATGCGCGATATTGACGACATCGAGCATGCCGAAGGAGATGGAGATCCCAATCGTCACGGCGGCGTAAAAGCCGCCAAGCAAGAGGCCAGCCACCGCCGCGTTGACCAGAAGATCCAGTGAGACACCCATGGCGCGCGAGCCGGCTTAAGCCTCGAGATGGGCGCGGGCGGGATCGACTGCGCGGGGCAGTCGGAGGCCGCTCGATGTGCTAGGCATGGGCCCAATCCCTCCCGGCCGAATGCGGCTTTTGCAGCACGCTTGTAGGGGTGATGACAGGGCTATACTGCAGCAACGTGGGCTGATTGGCTATCCTGCTCTGCGCGCCGGCATGGCTATTTACACGATGGTGCAAAAATGAGACCCGGACGGCGCCGTGCCATCATCATCGGCGGCTCCATGAGCGGGCTGCTATGCGCGCTCAACCTGCGCCAACGTGGTTGGCAGGTCGATGTTTTCGAGCGCTCGCCCGTGCCGTTGCGCGGCCGCGGCGCCGGCATCATGACGCACCCCGAAATGCGGGCGGCTTTGGCCAAGATCGGCATCGACTGCGCCAACAACTTCGGCATCCCGGTCGAGCGCAGGCTGGTGCTGGATGCCGCCGGCAATGCCGTTGCCCGGCGGCTCTGCCCACAGACGGCAACCTCGTGGAACCGCCTGTTTGAGCTGCTCAGCGCCGAATTTGGCGCCAGCCACTATCATCTGGGCAAGGACCTCATTGGCGTGGCCCAGTCGACCGACGTGGTTGCGGCCCAGTTCGCTGACGGCAGCTGCTATCAAGGCTCCCTCCTCGTGGGTGCCGATGGTTTCCGCTCAGCCGTGCGCGGGCAACTGCGTCCCGAGGTCGAGCCCCGCTATGCCGGCTATGTGGCCTGGCGCGGCCTGGCAGACGAGCGCGACGTGGTTGCCGTGCTGGGCCAAGACCTGTTTGACAGTTTTGTCTTCTGTCTGCCGCCGGGTGAGCAGTTTCTGGGCTACCCGGTCGCAGGGCCCGACAACGACCTGCGACCACACCATCGCAGCTGGAACATCGTCTGGTACAGGCCCGCCGAGGAGGAGGCTGAACTCGGCGAACTTCTGACCGATGCCAGCGGGCACAGGCACGAGCTCTCCATTCCGCCCCCCCTGATCAGGCCGGCCGTCATTGCCGGCATGCGCGAGGCGGCAAGCCGCCTATTGCCGTCGCAGCTTTGTGCTGCGATTGAGCGCATCGAGCAGCCGTTTTTGCAACCGATCTATGATTTGGAAAGTCCGGCTATGAGCTTCGGCCGCGTGGCCCTAATCGGCGATGCCGCCTTCCTCATCCGTCCGCACGTCGGCGGTGGCATCGCCAAGGCGGCCGCGGATGCGGCCGTGCTCGCCGCCCGGCTCGATCAGGCAGCGAGCATCGCCGCCGGGCTTGCGGCTTTTGCCGCCGAGCGCGTGGGCGTGGGCGGCAAATTCATTGCCCAGGCGCGCCGCCTCGGCTGCTATCTTAGGTATCGGTTCCCTTCCGAGGCCCATCGTCTGGAGGCGGCCCATTACGCCGACCCGCACAGGGTCCTGGCCGAGACGGCGCTGCTCGATTTTTTGCGCGCCTGAGCCTCAAGCCTGGCAATGGGCCAACAAACTGGGGCAAGATGGCGCGCACGTGCGCCCCCCCTTTCGGCAGCGAGGAGGAAGGCCCAAGCGAGAGGATGAAAGCCATGCCTGAGCCGAAACAGCCTGCCCGCAAGCGCAACATCGCCGTCTCCAAGCAGGCCGTCGATGCGGCCTTCAGCGAGCTTTCCAACTGGGAGCGTTGGGGCAAGGACGACCAAATCGGCACGCTCAATCACGTGACGCCGGCCGACGTGGTGGCGGCCGCCAAACTCATCCGCCGCGGCAAGGTCTTCGCGCTGGGTATGCCGTTGGGCGCCAACGGACCGCAGCGTGGTCTGTTCGGCAAGCGTTGGAACCCGATCCACACCATGCTCGCCACCGGCACCGATGCGCTCGCCGGGCGGCAAGCCGGCCTACTGTATGCCGACGATGCGCTCAACATGCCGATCCAGTCGGCGACCCACTGGGATTCGCTTGGGCACATTTTTTATCACGACAAAATGTACAACGGGCATCACGCCTCCGCCGTCGATTGCAACGGCTTGTCCAAGCTCGGCATCGAACATGCCCGGGACAAATTGGTCGGTCGCGGCGTTCTGCTCGATATCGCGCGCTACCAGGGTGTCGACAGTCTCAAGGATGGCGAGGGCATCTCCAACGATGACCTCGACGCCTGCGCGGACGCGCAACAGGTGACGATCGGCAGGGGCGACTTCGTGATCGTGCGCACCGGGCAAATGGAAGCCTGCAAAAAGCGCGGCGAATGGGGCGGCTATGCGGGCGGCGACGCGCCTGGCCTCAAATTCGAAAGTTGTTATTGGCTCTATGACAAGGAGGTGGCGGGCGTGTGCTCGGACACCTGGGGCGTCGAGGTGCGGCCAAACGAGACCAAGGATGTGAACCAGCCCTGGCATTGGGTGGTGATCCCCGCCATGGGCCTTTATATGGGCGAGATGTTCGATTTGAAGGAGCTGGCCGAGGATTGCGCCCACGATAGGATTTATGAGTTTTTCTTCTGCGGCGCCCCGCTCGTGATTCCGGGTGGGACCGGTTCGCCCATCAATCCGCAGGCGATCAAATAGTTTGGAGCAACACTGGCGTGGGAGCCTTGCAGCCATGAAACTTTATACGTACTGGCGCTCACTCGCGACCTTCCGGGTGCGCATTGCCCTCAACCTCAAGGGCCTTAGCTACGAACCGGTCTACGTCGATCTAGACGCTGGCGATCAGAGGCAGCCGGAATTCAAAAGCGTCAATCCGCAGATGGTGATCCCGGCCTTGGTCGAGGACGACGGCAATGTGCTGTTTCAATCCTTGGCCATCCTCGAATACTTAAATGAGATCCACCCCGAACCGCCGCTGCTGCCGGCCGATCCGCGCGCTCGCGCCCGCGTGCGGGCGTTGGCCTTGATCGCCGTCGCCGATTCCCATCCCCTGATCGTGCCGCGGGTGCGCAACCACCTGGCCAGCGCGCTCAAGGTTGACGAGGACGGCAGGCTGGCCTGGGTGCGCCACTGGTTTATGGCCGGGCTCGATGCCTACGAAGCCCACCTCGCCCGCGACAAGGCCACCGGCACCTACGCCCATGGCGAGCAGGTCAGCATGGCGGACATCTGCCTGGTGAGCCACGCTATCGGCCACCAGGTTTTCAAAGGCACGCTTGAGGCTTATCCGACGGTCAAGCGCATTGTCGAGACCTGCATGAGCGACGAGCGGTTTGCCAAGGCGCAGCCGCGCCGGCAGCCCGGCGCGCCGCAAACGCACTAGGCGAGCCCAAGGGAGCGCGGCCGGCATGACGTGGTCGATCATTGCGCGCGATGCAGCCACGCAGCGCACCGGTATCATCGTCGCCACCAAATTCTTCGCCGTGGGGGCGGTGGTGCCGCACATCAAGACCGGGGTGGGGGCGGTTGCCACCCAGGCCTTCATCAACCCGCACTACGCCGCGCAAGGCCTAGAGCTGCTGGCCGCCGGGGCGACGGGGGAGGCGGTGATCGCCCAGCTCATCGCCGCCGACGAGGGCCGCGCCAATCGTCAGCTGCATCTCCTCGATAGCCACGGCAATTTTGCCGCCTACACGGGGACGGCCTGCATCGATTGGTGTGGGCACGAGCTGCGCACGGGCTGTAGCGTGGCCGGCAATATGCTGGCGGGTCCGGCGGTGTTGCGGGAAACCATCAGCAGCTACGAGGCCAACGCCCAAGTGCCGTTTGCCCGGCGCCTGATCGTCGCCATGCGGGCGGGAGAGGCGGCCGGCGGCGACAAGCGCGGCAAGCAGTCGGCGGCCCTGTTGATACATGACGGGGAGGACTATCCCCTCTACGACCTGCGCGTGGACGACCACGCCGAGCCCTTGGCGGAGCTGGCGAGATTGGAGGAGGTTGCGCGCCAGCGCTGGCTGCATTTCCGACGCTTCATGCCCACTCGGCGGCAGGCCTCCGGTCTAGTCGATCGAGCGCACCTCGAGGAGCTGATCGCCAAGTCGATTGCCGAGGGCTACCAGTGACCGCGGCCCCGTTGCTCTCGGTCAAGGATCTGCGGGTCGCTTTCGAGGGCGATCGCGGCCGGCTTACGCAAGCCGTGAACGGCACCAGCTTCGCGTTGGCAGGCGGACGCACGCTTGGCATCGTTGGCGAATCCGGCTGCGGCAAGAGCGTGACGGCGCTCGCCATCATGCGGCTCTTGACCGCAGCCGGTACGCGCATTTCCGGCTCGATCGCGTTTGAGGGCCGCGAGCTCGTCGGCCTGCCGGAGCGGCAGATGCGAGATCTCAGGGGCAATCGTCTCGCCATGATCTTTCAGGAGCCGATGACCTCCCTCAATCCAAGTTTCACGGTTGGCGATCAGGTGGCCGAGGTCCTCGTTCGCCATCGCGGCTTGGCGGCCGCGGCGGCACGCCGATTGGCGATCGACATGCTGGCGCGCGTTAGAATTTCCTCACCGGCCGCGCGTGCCGACGAGTATCCGCACAAGCTTTCCGGCGGCATGCGTCAGCGCGTGATGATCGCCATGGCCTTGGCCTGTGCGCCGGCCTTGCTGATCGCCGACGAACCGACGACGGCACTCGACGTCACCATCCAGGCGCAAATCCTCGATCTGATCGGCAAGCTGCGGGAAGAGACCGGGGCCGCCATCATCCTGATCACGCACGACCTAGGGGTGGTGGCCGAGACCTGCGACGATGTGCTGGTGATGTACACCGGCGAGATCGTCGAGCAGGCGCCGACCCGGCAGCTGTTCATGGCTCCTGAGCATCCCTACACGGTGGGCTTGCTCGGCTCACTGCCGCGTCTCGGCGAGAAGCGCGAGCGCCTATCCGCGATCGCAGGTCACGTGCCTAATCTCACAGGGAGAGAGTTCGTCGGCTGCCGCTTCGCCGGCCGCTGTCCGTTCGCCGACGCGCACTGCCGCGCAGAGGCGCCGCCGCTGCGCGAGCTCGCCAGGGGGCATTTCTCGCGCTGCTGGAAGGCGCCACTGGCTAGGCTTGCCGCATGACGCCGCCGCTCCTCGTGCTCGACGGCGTCGCCAAGTCCTTTGTGGTGCGACGCTCGCTGCTCGGCGTGCCGACGGCCTTGGTCCGCGCCGTCGATGGCGTCTCGCTTAGCCTCGATCGCGGTGAGACCCTGGCACTGGTCGGCGAATCGGGCTGCGGCAAATCGACCGTCGGCCGACTGGCGCTGCGGCTGATCGAGCCGAGCGCCGGGACCGTGCGCTTCGACGGTCGGGACCTTGCTTCCCTCTCCCGCGCCGAGCTGCGGCAGGCGCGTGCGGGGGCGCAACTGATCTTTCAGGATCCTTACAGTTCGCTCAATCCGCGCATGCGCGTGGGCGAGATCCTGGCCGAGCCGCTGCTGTTGCACACGAAGCTATCGCCGGCGGAGAGGCGCGCGCGCGTCGGGGAGCTCCTGCGCACCGTCGGGCTCTCTCCTCAGCACGGCCAGCGCTTTCCGCACGAGTTCTCGGGCGGCCAGCGTCAGCGCATCGCGATCGCCCGCGCCTTGGCACTCGAGCCCAAGTTGATCGTCTGCGATGAGCCCGTCTCGGCGCTGGACGTTTCGATCCGCAGCCAGATCTTAAATCTGCTGAAGGACCTGCAAGGACGCCTCGGGCTCGCCTTCATTTTCATCAGCCACGATCTCGCGGTGGTAAAGCACATCGCCAACCGGGTGGCGGTGATGTACCTGGGCCGGATCGTCGAGAGCGCCCCCTGCGATACCCTGTTCGCCGCCCCCCGCCACCCCTATACGCAAGCCCTACTTTCGGCCATTCCGCGCCTCGACGCTGACCCTTCCCGCCAGCGCCGGTTGCTGCCGGGCGATCCGCCTAGTGCCATGGCGCCTCCAAGCGGGTGCCATTTGCACCCGCGCTGTCAATTTGCCGTTTCGCGTTGCGCGGCGGTCTCTCCCGCCCTCATCGCCGAGCCGGATGGGCACGCCACGGCTTGCCATCTGTGGCGCGACATAGTTTCTTCTCAGCGACCAGCCGTCGCCGCCGAGCCGGGCTTTTCGCCCGAGCTTGAGCGGCTGTTCCGGGCGTTCGAGCGGCCGGCGGCGAGCTAGTGCGAAATCGATGCTTGGCGAAGGAGTGCCGACCATGGCAAGGCTACCTTACATCGGACTGCTGGCAGGCCTGCTTTTGGCAAGCTCGCCCGCCGTGGCACAAACCACCCTGCGCGTCGGTCTTGCCGAGGACCCCGACGTGCTCGACCCGACGTTGGCGCGCACCTATGTCGGGCGCATCGTCTTTGCATCCCTGTGCGACAAATTGTTCGATATCGACGATCAACTCAACATCGTGCCGCAACTGGCGCTCTCGCACGCGACCTCCGAGGACGGCAAGACGGTCAGCATCAAATTGCGGCCGGGCGTAAAGTTTCACGACGGCACGGTGATGGATGCGACCGCCGTCAAGGCTAGTCTCGAACGGCACATGACCATGCAGGGCTCGTTCCGTCGACCCGAACTGGCGGCCGTCGACAAGGTGGAGATTGCCGATCCGACCACCGTGCTGTTGCAACTGAAGAGCCCGTTCTCGCCGCTGATCGCCCAGCTGGCCGACCGCGCCGGCATGATCCTCAGCGCGAAGGCGATCGCAGAGGAAGGCGACAAGTTCGGTTTGAAGCCGGTTTGTGCCGGTCCCTTCAAATTCGTCGAACGCGTGCAGCAGGATCGCATCGTCCTGGAAAAGTTCGCCGACTATTGGAACGCTGCCAATCTCCACATCGATCGTGTCGTCTTCCGACCGATCGTTGAATCGACGGTGCGCCTTGCCAACCTCAAATCCGGCAGCCTCGACCTGATCGAGCGGGCCCTCGCAACGGACCTCAAGGAGATCAAGGCCGATCCCAAGCTCAAGCTCGCCACCCAGATCGAGATCGGCTACCAGGGTCTCACCCTCAATCTCGCCAACGGTGAAGCGGGTAAGAACGGACCGTTTGGCAAGGACCCGCGCGTACGCCAGGCGCTCGAGGCGGCCATTGATCGCAAGGCGCTCTCCGACGTCGTCTTTAATGGGGAGTATCTGCCGGGCAACCAATGGGTCAGCCCGAAGAGTGCCTACTACCAGCAGAAATTCCCGGTGCCGGGGCGCGATGTGGCAAAGGCCAAGAAGCTGCTCGCCGAGGCGGGTGTGGCAACGCCGGTCAGCGTCGATTTCATGGTGCCCAACAACCCCGAGAGCCGGCAGGCGGCGGAGGTGATCCAGGCCATGGCGCAGGAGGCCGGCTTCGACATGAAGATCCGGGTCACCGAGTTTGCCACCTCGCTCAACGAGGCCGAGCAGGGCCGGTTCCAAGCCTACTTCATCGGCTGGTCGGGTCGCGTCGATCCCGATGGCAACAGCTACATCTTCTTTAAGTGTAAGGCGCCGCAGAACAATGGCCACTTCTGCAACCAGGATGTGGACCAATGGCTCGATGCTGCGCGCCAGGTGAACAAACTCGAAGAGCGCAAGGCGATCTACGAAAAGGTCGCCGACAAGTATCTCAAGGAGGGGTCAATCATCTATCTCTACCATCGCCTAGTGATCATCGCCCATAGCAACAAGCTCGAGGGCTACCAGCAGTTGCCTGACGGGCTCGTGCGGGTCGTGGGCGTCAAGTTGAAGCCTTGAGGTCGGCCGCGCCGGCAGGCTTCCCCCGCGCCCGGCGCGGGGGATTGGCGCAGATGGGCTAGCACTATGCTGTTGTTTCTTGGCAAGCGTCTGCTGCAGTTGCTGCCGACACTGTTCTTTGTGTCATTGATCATCTTTTCCCTGCAACAATTGCTGCCCGGCGATCCCGCCCTGGCCATGGCCGGCGAGGAGCGTGACCCGGCGGTGCTGGAGCAGATCCGCCGGCAATACCGGCTCGATCAGCCGCTCCCCGTGCAATACGTCTATTGGGTCGGCGGCGTGCTCTCCGGCAATCTGGGCGAGTCGATGCGCCTGAAAGAGCCGGTGTTGACTTTGATCGCGCAAAAATTCCCGGTCACCTTGCAGCTGGCGCTGATGGCGATCCTGATCTCGCTCGTGATCGGGGTCAGTGCCGGTGTGATCTCCGCCGTCAAGAAGAATACACCCATCGACTATGCGGTGAACCTCGTTGCCCTGTGGGGGATTTCGACCCCCAACTTCTGGCTTGGCATCATGCTGATCTTTCTTTTCGCGGTCTATCTCGGCTGGCTGCCGGCCTCCGGCTACGTCGGCCCGCTGGAAGATTTCTGGCTTTCGCTCAAGACCACCATTCTGCCCGCTTTCGTGCTCGGCAACTCGTTTGCCGCGGTGCTGATGCGTCACACGCGTAGCGCCATGCTGCAGGCGATGAGCAGCGACTACGTGCGCACCGC
>Ga0070695_100002803_pt1 | contig 10123 bp, 7 predicted proteins | sample KBSK1252metaG_FD_65471 | JGI IMG/M metagenome (GOLD analysis project Ga0070695, IMG submission 65471) | Corn, switchgrass and miscanthus rhizosphere microbial communities from Kellogg Biological Station, Michigan, USA - KBS K1-25-2 metaG | ecosystem: Host-associated > Plants > Roots >... | reverse complement strand
GATATCTCCTATCTGGAGTTCGCAGACGTGCCCTCGATCAAGGCCTCGAACGCCAAGATCAAGGTGGCGGAGATCACCACGATGTTCCCCATCGTGCTGCGCACGCGGCCCTACGACGAGCAGCGCCCGCTCAAGCCTCCCTTCACCGAGAAGAAGGTGCGCCAGGCCATCCAGGCCGCGATCAAGCAGGAAGAGTTCATCGAGATCGTGCGGAGCGGCTGGGGCGCGACCATGACCGGCCCCATTCCCACCTACCGCAAGCCGTGGGCCCTGCCCGCGTCCGCGCGGCCGGAGTTCGATCTCAAGAAGGCCAAGCGCCTGCTCACCGAGGCCGGTTATGCCAGCGGCTTCGAGACCGAGCTCATCGTCGGCAGCCCGGGCGACAACGTCAAGAGCGCCCAGGTGGTGAAGGATCAGCTCGCCAAGGTGGGCATCCAGGTCAACCTGAAACCGATGGAGATGGCCCAGTACTACAACAAGAGCTACTCGTACGACTACTCGATGAGCGTGCATACCGCGCTCACCGGGGAGGAGCCGGAGGAGGCGATCCGCCCGTACTACGGCGCCAACGCGACGTACTACCGGTGGGGGAATCGCGAGATCCACCGCCTGATCGACGAGCAGGCCAAGATCCTGGATCTGAAGAAGCGCGTGGACATGGTCCACCAGATCCAGCGGCTGCTGCTCGACGACGCCCCCAACGTGTTCCTCTACACCCCGATCACGCACTACGGCGTCCAGCCCTGGGTGAAGAACTACACGGTGCCCATCAACGCCTACGACCAGCGCTACGAGGAGATCTGGGTCGACGGCAAGAAGGCCTGACCGCGGGCTCGCGAGCGGCGCAGACCGGGGATAGGTCCCGACCATGTCCCGCTACGTTCTCCGTCGGCTCATGCTGCTGGTGCCGACGCTGACTCTCGTCACCCTGCTGGTCTTCTCCATCATCCGGCTGCTCCCGGGCGACATCGTGACCCTGATGATGAGCGAGCAGGGCTACGCCAGCGACAAGGCCAAGCTCGAGCAGATGCTGGGCCTGGATCAGCCCTTCCACCGGCAGTACGTCACCTACGTGGGGCGGGTGCTGCAGGGCGACCTGGGCGTGTCGTTCTGGACCAAGGAGCCCGTCCTCGACGAGATCCTGCGACGCCTGCCGGTGAGCCTCGAGCTGGCCGTTCTCGCCATGTTCTTCGGCCTCCTGATCGCGGTGCCCACCGGCATCTTCTCGGCGGTGCGCCAGGACACCTGGCTCGACTACCTGTTCCGGACCGGCGCCATCGGCGGGCTCTCCGTCCCCGGCTTCTGGATGGCGACCGTGGTCATCGTGGCCGCGTCGATCTGGTGGCAGTGGGTGCCGCCCATGCGCTACACCCCGTTCGCTCGCGATCCGGCGAAGAACCTCTCCCAGCTCCTGCTCCCCGCCATCATCCTGGGGCTCGCCCTGTCGGCCAGCGTCATGCGCATGACGCGCTCCATGGTGCTCGAGGTGCTGCGGGAGGACTACGTCCGCACCGCGTGGGCCAAGGGCCTGCCGGAGTCGCTCGTGATCGCCCGGCACGTCCTGAAGAACGCCATGATCCCGGTGGTCACGGTGATGGGCCTCCAGCTCTCGGCCCTCCTCGGGGGAACCGTCATCATGGAAAGCATCTTCGTCATTCCCGGCATGGGGAAGTTCCTGCTCGACGCCATCACCTGGCGTGACTATCCCGTCATCCAGGGCATCAACCTCTTCCTGGCCACGGGCGTCATCGTGCTGAACCTGGTGATCGACGTCGTCTACGGCTTCCTCGATCCGCGGATTCGATTCGGCTAGCCGCCGCCGCATGTCCTGGCTCCGGGTGATGCGGAGCAAGCCGCTGGGGGCGCTGGGCGGCCTGCTGATCATCGGTCTCGTCGCGACGGCGCTCCTGGCGCCGGTGCTGGCACCTCATGACCCGATCAAGATCAAATCGGCCGCGCGCCTGCAGGCGCCCAGCTTGAGCCACCTGCTGGGGACCGACGACTTCGGGCGGGACATCCTGAGCCGCGTCATCTACGGCGCGCGGATCTCGATGCTGCTCGGGCTCGGCGCGGTGGCCATCAGCACGCTGCTCGCCACCATCATCGGGGTCCTGTCCGGTTACTACGGGGGGCGCATCGACATCGTCCTGCAGCGGTGCATCGACACCCTGATGGCGTTCCCCGGGCTCGTCGTGCTCCTGACGATCATGGCCATGCTGGGCCAGGGTCTGGGCAACGTGATCCTGGCCCTGGGCATCGGCGGGACCGCCGGCAACGCGCGGATCATCCGGAGCGCGGTCCTGGCCATCCGCGAGAACCAGTACATCGAGGTGGCTCGGGCCACCGGCTGCCAGGACTGGCAGATCATTCTCCGCCACATCCTTCCCAACATCGCGGCCCCGATCATGGTGGTGGTCACGCTGGGGCTCGGGGTGGCGATCCTCGCCGAGTCCGCCCTGAGCTTCCTCGGCTTCGGGGTGCCGCCGCCGACGCCGTCGTGGGGCGCGATGCTCAGCGGATCGGGCCGGACCTTCATGATTCAGGCCCCGTGGATGGCGGTCTTCCCCGGCATCGCGATCAGCCTGGCCGTCTTCGGCTTCAACATGCTGGGCGACGCCCTCCGCGACGTCCTCGATCCGAAGCTCCGCGGCGGCCCGCAGGGTCGCGCGTAGGACGAGCGGGGTCTATCGCGACGATGGCCCCAGCCGACGCAAGAATTCTTCCGCTGCGACCGTCCAGATCTCGATCCGATCCACGAGGCGGTGGCCGTCCGCGCCGAACGCGGGAAACAGGCGGAACGTCGCGAGGCCGCCAGCCTGCGCAAAGGCCTCGTGGTAGCGCCGGATCCACGCCGCCGAGTAGTACCCATCCTCCTCGGCATAGAGCCAGAGCATCGGGACTCGGGCCCGGCTCCCCGCCGAGGCGAAGGTGGCCTGGTTGAACCCGCGACCACGCTCGTCGCAGCGGTCGCTCGTCCAGCCACCCGCGAAGTTGATCACGCCACGAATCGTCCCCGGGCGCTCCGCGGCATACGCGACGGACAGGATGCCGCCCCGCGACTGGCCTCCGACCAGCACGCGCTCGGGATCGGCCCACGTCTGCGCGCGCACATAGGCCATCGCCGCGTCCACGTCCTCGATGGCGCGCGCCATCCCGTTCCCCAGGACCTCCGGGTCACACGTGCCCTCGTGCTCCGCGGGCACGCCCTCCGAGGCTCCGCGACCCCGCCGCATCGGAGCGAGCACCGCGAATCCGCGCTCGACGAAGAATTGAGCCTGGCGGGCCGAGCGCATCGTCGTCGAGGTCGCGACCGCTCCCCCGCCGGTGGAGCCGTGGTTGAACACGAGCACCGGGTGCGGGCCGTCACCCGCGGGACGATAGAGGGTCGCCTCGAGCGTGATCCGCTTGCCGCCCGGCCCCGGCTCCATCATGGGAAGGCGCACCGTCGTCCCGACGACCGCCCCGGGCAGGATCGCGGGCACCGCCATCACCTGCGCGAGCGGCAGGCGGGTCAGCGTGGCTGTGTAGCGGCGCCGGCTGCTCGCATACGTGCCGCGCAGCGAGTCGCCGGCGAGCCGGTATTCCACCGACGTGCGCTCGCCCAGGTCCAAGGTCAGCAGGTCGGCCACGATCCGCCCGGTGACGCGCCGGTACCCCCGATTGACGTTGGCCTCGGCGGAGTCGCCGAGGGCGTACACGACCTGGGCGCGACCGGTGCCATCCACGGCCTCGACGACGAGAACGTGCGGGAGCACGCCATCCCAGGCGCCACGAGCCCAGGCTCCCGCGAATCCCGCGACGTTCGCGGGAACGTCGGCGGCCGGGGGATCGACCCTGAGGTCCGACGGCAGCGGGATGGTCGGGCTCTGCGCTCGAGCCGCGCCGGAAAGCCCTTGGCTCAGCACGGCCGCGATGCACGTCGCGGCCGCAACCCGAAACAGCACGCGTCGGCCCCTCATGGGAAGACCCACACCGCGCCGCCCTTCAGAGAACCAGGCGCTCCTGGCGCTGGCGGAGATCGCGTCGCGCCAGCACGCGGCGGTGCTCCAGGAGGAGGCGCACCGTCTCCTGCAGCACGGTGGCCACCGGCACCGCGATGATCATGCCGAGCACGCCGAGGGCGTGGCTGCCGACCACCACCGAGCCAAGCAGCAGCGCGGGATGGAGGTGAACGCTGCGCCCGATGGTGAAGGGCTGGATGATCGTGTCGTCGAGCACCTTGACGACCACGAACAGCAACGCCACGCGCCCGACGCCGGCGAGCCCCTGCCCCGGCGTCAGCAGCACCACCAGCCCGGCCGCCGCGGCCGAGAGCAGCGGGCCCACGAAGGGCACCACGTTGGCCAGGCCGGCGAACGCGCCGAGCAGGAGCGGATACGGGACGCGCGCGGCCCAGAGGCCCACCGCGGCCAGCGCGCCCACCACGAGGCCGTCCAGCACGAGGCCGCGGATGTACCGGCCGATGACCCCGTTCAGCTCGCGCCACACCGCCACCGACGTCTCCACGTGCTGCGGGGGCAGCCGGTCCATGGCCACCGCGATGAGCCGGTGCATGTCCCGGAGCAGAAAGAAGGCGAAGAACGGGACCAGGATCACCAGCAGGAACAGATGGCCCACGTGCTCGAAGAGATCGCCCGGCTCACCGGGGCCGCGGTCGAGGACGAACCGCTGGACCCATTCGCCGCCTTCGGGCAGGAGGCGCCGGACGGCCGGCGCCGCCTCGGCCAGCTCCCGCACCGCGGCGTCGAGACCGACGTCGATCTGCCGCGCCAGCCCGGGCATCCGGTCCATCAACGCTCCCGCTTCGGAGATCATGCCGGGTCCCAGCAGGAACCCGGCCGCAGCCATCACCGCGATGATGACGGCAAACAGCGCGCCGACCGTCACGCTCCGGCGGATCGCGAGAGCGTCCGCCCACGCGACCACCGGGCTCAGAAGGTAGGCCAGCGCGGCCGCGAGGAACACGGGCAGGGCCAGGCCTCGGGCCAGCCAGGCGAGCGCGAGGAGGCCGCCCCAGACGAGGAGCCGACCCGGCTTCACGACGGCCCGGCCGTCTCCGGTCCGCGGCCCGACTCGGTGGCGAGCACCGGGGTGCGCCGCGCGTAGATCGCGAGCAGCCGGGAGAGGTTGCGCATCACGACGAGGGCGATCCGCGGGTTGCCGTCCATGAGCGCGTCGAAATCGCTCTTGTAGAGGATGAGCAGCCGTCCCGGCATGGTGACGATCCGCGCGGTGGCCGAGCGCGGGAAGTCGTCGATGAGGGCGAGCTCGCCGAAGGCGTCGCCGGGCCCGAGCGTGTTCAAGATGTAGGCGCCCTGCGCGGTCGCGCGGGTGATCTCCACCGCGCCCTCGACGACGACGAAGAGCGCCCGGCCCGGGTCGCCCTCCTCGAAGATGACCTCGCCGGGGTGATAGACCTTCTCGAAGAACCGCGTGGCCAGGCGGCCCAGAAGCCGGCGCGGCAGGCCGACGAAGAGCGGGGAGCGCGCAAGAAAGGGAGCTCGCCGGAGCTGCTCGGGATCCGTCGCCCAGGCCAGCCATCCCGGCAGAGGCCGCTCGAACATGGCGGGCACTATAGCAGAATGCGATGCGCACGGCGCCATCGGGCCCCGCCGGGGAGCCCGGCGGGCCGGGTACTAGCCCGAGCGCACCGACGCCCCCGGCGATTGCCTCATCTCCGCCTCTGCTCGCTCCACCCAGTAGGCCATCCCCATCTCGCGGTACATCGCGGTCGCGATGGTGAGGTGCTCGAGCGCGGGCCGACGATCGCCGGCGCGCCGGCGGACCTTGCCGAGCCCGAAGTGGCAGTGGGCAACCAGTGGACGCATCTCGAGCTCCTCGGCGAGCGCCAGCGCGTGTCGGTAGTGGCCGTCCGCGCGGGCCGGGGGATCGTGGTGGACGGCGGCCTCGCCGAGGAGGCGGAGGGCCCCCGCCTCGAAGCCGCGTTGGCCGCGCTCGCGGGCCAGGGCGAGCGCGCGGCTGGCCAAGTCGAGAGCGTCCTCGAGCCGGCCCGCGAGGACGTAGGCTTCACCCAGATACAGCAGGAAGAGCGGCTGGATGGCGCCGAATGCCATGGTCTCGGTGGCGCTCAGCGCCTGCTCCAGCAACGGGATGCCCTCGGCGAGCCGCCCCGAGAGCGCGTAGGCGTAGCCCAGGCTGCCGGTGTCGAAGACGGAGAGAAAGGTCAGGTTCCACTCGCGACTCAGCGCCCGCACGCGCTCGAGCAGAGTGATCGCAGTACCGAGCTCGCCCCGGGTGATGTGGAGGTACGCGAGGATCCAGTTCACGTTGGCCAGACCGTAGGGGAGACTCAGCTCCTCGGCGAGGCGGAGACCTTCCTGGCCATGAAGGATGCCTTCCTCGAATTGTCCCAGGTCGGCGAAGGTCCAGACCAGATAGTAGTGAACCGACACGGCCGGGAATCCGGTCTGGCCGAGTCGCTCCCGGCTCAGATCTCCCTCGAGCAGCCGCAGGACCTTCCGGAGCGAATCCTCGGCCCGGCGATAGTCGCCGACGCAGATGTAGGCGGAGGCGAAGTAGAGATTCCCGGTCACCTGGAGCGGAACATCGCCGAGCGATTCCGCGATGTCCCGGGCGCTCCGGCCGAACCCGAGCGCTTCCCTCGGATGACCGGCCATGCAGAGGCTGTGGCACAGGTAGACGGACAGCTGTCCGAGGCGCCGCTGATCGTCGAGCGTCCTCGCCAGGCCTTCGGCTTCACGGAGATACCCGAGAATCCGCTCGAACTCCCCGAGCGGATAGAGGGCGGTCCGAAGGTCGAAGCGCAGATCAACGGCCTGCTCCAGGGTCTCGCGGGTCTCGGACAGCTCGCCCAGGGCGGTCAGCGCCTGCTCGAAGCACGTCACCGCCTCTCGATTGGCGGATCGCGCGAACGCCTTGGCGCCCGCCTGCCGGAGGTACGTGACCGCCTGCCTCCACAGCCCGCCCCGCTGGGCATGGTGACCCAGCCGCTCGAGGTGCTCGGCCAGCCGATCCGGATAGATGCGCTCGATAGCCCCGACGATGCGGGCGTGCAGGACCCTCCGCCGCCCCTGGAGCAGGGTGCGGTAGGCCACCTCATGGGTCACCGCGTGCTTGAAGGTGTACTCGGGATCCGGGGAGAGTCGCGTCTCGTACAGGAACTCGGCCGCCCGTAGACGGGCGAGCCCCCGATCTACCGCCTCCTCCGCCGCATCCGCCACCGTGTGGAGCAGCACGAGGGGGACGTTCTTGCCGATGACCGCGGCGGTCTGGAGGAGCTGCTTGTCCTCCGCGGGGAGCCGGTCGATCCGGGCCGCCAGGATCACCTGCACGGTCGCGGGAACCTCGATCGCCTGGATCGGTCGCGTCAGGCGATAGGCGCCGTGCTCGCGGGCGAGCGCCTGGGTCTCCACGAGCGTTCGAATGCTCTCCTCGATGAAGAAGGGATTCCCGCGCTTGACCAGCAGCCGCTTGAGGGGCTCGAGCCCCGGAGCGTCGCCCAGCACGGCGCTCAGGAGCTTACCCGCGCTCGCGGGCGGAAGCGCATCGAGCCGGAGCTGGCTATAGTACGTCTTGCTGATCCAGCCGTGCTGATACTCGGGTCGATAGCTGACCAGGAGCAGGAGGCGAGCGGTGGGCAGACGCTCGACCAGGGCGTCGAGCAGGGCCTGCGTCTCGGAATCGATCCAGTGCAGATCCTCGAACACCACGAGGACCGGCTGGTCCTGGCTCTCCCGCAGCAGGAGGTGCTTGACCCCGTCGAGCGTGCGCTGGCGACGCTGGGTGGGATCGAGCACCCGCCACTGGGCATCCTCGACGGGCAGGTCGAGCAGGGCCAGCAGCGCGGGAAGAATCGACTCGAGGGCCCGATCGAGTGCGAGGAGCTTGCCGGTCACCTTCTCCCGGATCTCGCGCTGGGTTTCTCGATCGTGCACCTTGAAGTAGGCCTTGAGGAGATCGATCACCGGCAGGTAGCTGGTCGACTTGCCGTAGGAGACGGAGGCCGCCTCGAGGATGAGCCACTCCTGAGCGCCGCGGGAGTGGGTGAACTCGTGGACGAGGCGGGACTTCCCCACGCCCGCTTCGCCCACGACCGCGACGAGCTGGCCACGCCCGTCCTGCGCGAGGGCGAGCGTCCGTTGCAGCTGCTCGGCCTCGGTCTCGCGGCCGACAAACGGGCTGAATCCCCGAACCGCGGTCGCGTGAAGCCGCGTCCGCCGTGCGCTTCCGATCAGGGCGTAGACCTCCACGGGATCCGGCAGGCCCTTGACCGTGACCGGGCCCTTCGCCTCGACCTCCACGTACCCTTCGACGAGCCGCCGCGTCGCCGGGGCGAGCAACACCGTGCCCGGCGTTGCCATCTGCTCCATGCGGGCGGCCAAGTGCACGGTCTGGCCGACCGCCGTGTAATCCATGTGCAAATCCGAGCCGATGGCGCGGACGACCACCTCGCCAGAATTGAGGCCGACCCGGATCTGGACCGGCACCCCGTGGGAGCGGAAGACGCCTTCCGCGTACCGCGCGACGGACTCCTGCATCCGAAGGGCCGCGTAGCACGCCCGCACCGCGTGATCCTCGTGGGCGAGCGGCGCTCCGAACAGCGCCATGATCCCGTCGCCCATCACCTGGTTCACGGTGCCCTCGTAGCGGTGGACCGCCTCCATCATGCGCTCGAGGATCGGGTCGAGGAGCCGGCGCGCCTCCTCGGGATCCTGGTCGGCGAGCAGCTCCATCGAACCCTTCAGATCCGCGAAGAGGACCGTCACCTGCTTGCGCTCGCCCTCGAGCGCGGGCACCCGCCGGGGCGGGTAGTCCGCGGGGATCGGCGGCTCCTCCTCCCATGCCCCGACCGGCCGCGCACACTCGGAGCAGAACTTCGCGCTCGAGGACAGTCGGGTCCCGCAGCTGACGCATCGTCCGGCCAGCGGGTTCGCGCATTCCTCGCAGAACTTCGCGAGGGGCAGATTGTCCCGGCCGCACCGGCCGCATTTCATCCGGCCCCACGCTCCTTGTCGTTCCGCGGGTCCTCTAGTAGAGTGAGCGCGCACCCATGGCCGCGGGGATTCCGCGTCGGTTCGATCAGATCACACCCGCCGCGCTGACCGCGCTGTTGCACGAAGCGGGCGCGCTGAGCGCCGGATCGGTCGCCGCGCTCGCGATCGAGCCGATCGGGGTTGGCGCCGGATTCCTCGGGCAGATCGCCCGTCTGCGTCCGACCTACGAGGGAGCGGACGGCGCGGCCCCCTCGACGCTCATCGGCAAGCTGCCCACACTGGATCCGGGCGGCCGCGAGGTCTGCCGGTTGTTCAACTTCTTCGAGCGAGAGGTCCGCTTCTACCAGGACCTGACCCATCGCGTTCCGGTCCGGGTGCCTCGGTGCTACGCGACCCTGATGGACCAGCCCGCCGACGACTACCTCATCCTGATGGAGGATCTCGGCGCCTTGCCCATCGGGGACGACGCCATCGGATGCTCGGCGGTGGACGCCGAGCGGGCCATCCGCGGCCTCGCCGGATTGCACGCCGCGTGGTGGACCAGCCCCGATCTCGGTCGGCTGGACTGGATGCCGCTCTTCAACGCCCCCGTGCACCAGAGCGCCGAGCCCGCGTACCAGCAGTGCGTCGCGCCGTTCCTGCAGATGTTCGGCGGCCACGTGTCCCCGAAGATGCGAGAGGTCACCGAGACCATGCGGACCCACGTCGTCGACCTTCTGAGCGTCCTTGCGCGGCCGCCGATGACGATCGGGCACGGCGACTTTCGCCTCGACAACCTGTTCTTCGACACCGCCGGGGTGGCCGTGATCGACTGGCAGATCGCGTTCCGCGGGCGTGGCGCGTTCGACGTGGCCTATTTCCTGTCCGGCTGCCTCGACCCGACCGTGCGGCGGGGGCAGGAGCTGCGCCTGCTGCGTCTCTGGCATGAGCTGGTGGCTGACGGCCGCGCCGACTACACCTTCGACGACGCGCTCCTCGACTATCGACTCGCCCTCCTCCTCTGTCACGTCTACACCGTGATTGCCACCGGCTCCCTGAATCCGGCGAACGAGCGGGGCATGACGGTCTTCCGGGCGTGGCTGCATCGCCGCAGCGCGGCCATCGAGGACATGGACGCGGCCGAGCTGATGCCCGCCTGACCGGCCAGC
>Ga0070695_100002801_pt1 | contig 10125 bp, 6 predicted proteins | sample KBSK1252metaG_FD_65471 | JGI IMG/M metagenome (GOLD analysis project Ga0070695, IMG submission 65471) | Corn, switchgrass and miscanthus rhizosphere microbial communities from Kellogg Biological Station, Michigan, USA - KBS K1-25-2 metaG | ecosystem: Host-associated > Plants > Roots >... | reverse complement strand
GGATCGGCTTGTCGCGGCGTCAGGTAAGTCAATCCAACGGCCGGTAGATCATTGCTGCCATATCCTGTTACGCGCGACTCACTCTTGCGTGGTGGCTCTTTGACTTGCACGCGCGGCAATGGTCGATCCGGCTTGGCGATTGAAGCAAAGTACTTATCGATCCACGTATCCAGTTGTTTTGGATCGAAGTCGCCGACAACGACGAGCGTCGCGTTGTCAGGTCGATAAAAGGTGCTATGAAAATCCTGTACGTCTCTGAGCGATGCGGCATCGAGATCTTCGATACTCCCGATGCCCGGACGCTTGTACGGATGCTCAACGAACGACTTTTCCTGAAGCAGGTAGAAAAAACGGCCGTACGGCGGCGCCAGTACGCTCTGTCGAAACTCTTCCTTCACGACGTCACGTTCCGACTTGAAGTTCGCGTCGTCGACATTCAAACCAGCAAGACGATCGGCTTCTGCCCAGATCAGTGTCTCGAGATAATTTGACGGCACCACTTCGTGGTACACGGTTACATCGTCGGCCGTAAAGGCATTGTTATAACCCCCGACGTCTTCCGTGAGTCGATCCATCATCTCCGATTTCATATTCTTCGTACTCTTGAACATGATGTGCTCGAAGAGATGCGCAAACCCGCTGCGTTTGTCGGGATCGTCTTTCGAACCAACGTGATACCAAACCTGTATGGCGACAGTTGGACTCGCGTGATCGGGAGCACTCAACACGCGCAGGCCGTTCGGTAGCGTGCGATCGGTGAATTTGAGTTGTGGCATCCGGGTTTGTGCCAACCCGGCTATTTGAACTATTACGAGGAGAGAGGCACTGAGAATCAGGCGAGTTGAAATACGAGCCATCAAGCGTTCTCCAAAGTGATTAATCGATGTCCATGGGATTTATAAAGGGCTTGTCTTTGTCTTTCTCAGCCCGCCTCATTGCTTCCTGAAACTTCTCTTCGAGAATCCGGTCGCGGTCTTTCATAGAACTGAGTTCCTGCGCGAAGATCTGTTCGCGCATCTGCTTCTGTTTATCGAGACCTTTAACCATCTCGTCGAATGACGCCAGCGGCTTGGCCTTTTCCTCGTGCGCGATGATGGCGCCGGTCTGCGCGTCAATCGTCATTGTTGCATCGCAGCAGGGGCAAATGATCGTAAACCTCGAAGTGTCTGCCATGGGATGTCCTCCTTGCCGCGAGTAGTATAGCCACAAAAAGGCACAAAAAGCACAAGAGGCACAAAGGCTTTCCCTTCATTTGTGCCTCTCGTGCTTTTTGTGCCTTTTGCGGGGCTATTTACGGTATTACTTTCTTTACGGCGCCGCCCACTTTCTTGGCGCCTTCGACCGACTTATCGCCCACTTTCTTGGCGCCTTGGACACTCTTGTCGCCCACTTTCTTGGCGCCCTCAACTGTCTTTTCGCCAACGGCCTTGCTGGTCGAGACGGTCTTATCCTTGACGTCTTCTGCCTTGTCCGCTGCTTCGGTGCCTACGTCCTTACTCTTGTCCGCCACAAAGCCTGCGGCATCGGCGATCTTGTCGCCGGTGGCTTCCAACACGTTCTCGGTCGTGTCTACCACCTTCTCCGCGCCGTTTTTCGAAGTGACCTTCACGGTTCGCGCGCCGCTACGAGTTGTGGTAACAACCACTTTCGAGACGTGCGGATTATTATGGAAGGTTCGCGTTTCAGTTCGCGTACCATTGGCGTCTACGCTGGTAGAGATTTCTGAATTGTCCGGACCCGGTGCGGTTGTCGCCTGGGCTGTCGTGGATGTGTTTGCGTTGGCATTAGCGGTCTCGTTCGTAGTCGTGGAACATCCGATACCCAGAGCCGCAATTAACGGTATCGTAAAAAGGCATATCTTATTCGTCACTCTTTTATCCTCCTAACTGAGCAAGCTATTGGCCAATTGAGCAAGCAATGTGCCAGATGAGCTTACGTAGAAAGTAACACGTTTTCTTGTCGGACTTCCTCATGCTTTTTCATTGACTTTCGACCGGAATTCCTTTAGAAGCACTCTTACTTTTCAGATCAGTAACCGCCGGTAATCTTCATTGCCGTTTGAGACCTGACATCGTTGACTGCCAATAAACGTCCCCAAGGAGCCTTTTCTATGCGCAGACTGCTTTTTGTTGCTACAGGCGCTTTTCTTCTCGCCGTTACATTGCTTCCGATGCAACCCCGCTTCGTGGTGCACGCCGTGTCCGACGGCGAGCGCCTGGCGATGTACAGCAAGCCGGCAGTAGTGCGCATCATCGATGGAGTAATCGGAAAGATCTGGTTCCAACCTCCCGGCTACCAGGGACAGTCGTTCGATGTTTCGTCCATCGCTCTTGGCTCGGGCTTCTTCATCAGCTCGAACGGCTATATCGCCACGAACGCGCACGTCGTCACCACGACACACGACGGCGAAGATAAAGCGAAACAGGCGCTTCTCTGGCAACTCGTGCAACAGATCGCCAAGCAAATCGGCAAGGACCCGCGTAGCCTGAATACTAGTTTTATCAACGAACACAGCCAACTGCAGAGCTTCCAGCTCATTCACCACGTCATCATTCCTGACGGCACCGCACTTCCGTTCGAGATTAAGCAGTACGGCGCTCCGACCGGCGAAGGTAACGATCAGGGAAAAGACGTCTCCATCATCAAGATCGAGGTTAAGAATGCCCCGATTCTGAAAATGGCCGATTCGGACAAAGTTCAACTTCAGGATCACGTGACCGTTATCGGTTATCCAGGCGCGGCAGATACCTTCAATTCCGGACTGCTCAGCAGCAAGTCGTCACTTGAAGCGACGATTAACGACGGCAAGATCTCCGCTAAGAAACAGGCATCGAGTGGCGCTCCGATTCTGCAGACAAGCACCGCTGCAACCCACGGAAATTCCGGTGGACCGGTATTGAACGATGCAAATGAAGTTATCGGCCTCCTTACATTTCGCGGCGACACGATAAACGGTCAGGAAGTGTCGGGCTTCTCGTTTATCGTGCCTTCAAACACTGTGATGGAGTATGTGAAGAGCGCCGGTTCCACTAACGACTTAGGTCCAACCGACACTTTATATCGCGAGGGATTGGGTTATTACTGGGATGGTTACTACTCGTCAGCGATTCCAAAGTTTGAAGAAGTAAAGAGACTGTTTCCACAGCACTCCGAAGTAGATCGGTTGGTGCAGAGCAGTCAGCAGGCGAAAGCGGAAGGAAAAGAAAAATCGAGTTTTCCGGTATGGATTGTCATCGTCGTAGTGATTGTGCTGCTGCTTATACTGCTGCTCATCATCATCGCCGTCGTCGGTGTCATAATCGCGAAGAAACGTAAGAAGAGTAAAGCTGGGCCGGCGACGCCTGATGCGAAGGCACACCGTCCGCCAACCCCCGCACCTGCGCCACCACCTCCTGCTCCGGTTCCGTCGCCGGTCGTGCATTCTCCTGCGCCACCGCCACCGATGCCGCACGTGGTGGGAGCAGATCACGGTATGACCGTCGATCTGTCGCGGACGGTCGCGCTCAATACAGCCGACGATGTGTTTCCGAAGAGCTGGGGATCGATCAAGTTTGTTTCAGGGCCACTGATGGGACAGGAGTTTAAGGTAGATTCGGAAGGTGGGTATATCGGCCGCGATGGCGGTTCGTCTCAGATCGTGATTGCCGATCCGCGGATCTCGAAGCGGCATCTGTGGATTGGAGTCAGGAATGGGCGGGTTGTTATCGAGGATCAGAATTCGCGTAATGGAACGTTCGTGAACGATCCACGCTCGGCACGAGTGACCGAGACTTCATTGAACTCCGGCGACACCGTAATCCTCGGCGAATCCGACGTCGCGCGTTTCGAATATCAGCAGTAATTAGCCACAGATTAGACAGATAAACACGGATTGATTAAATCAGTTTTCCATCCGTGTTCATCTGTGTCTCAAACAAAGCGACGAGGGTGTCGGCGGAAACGGGCTTGCTGAAGAAATACCCCTGAATCTCGTCACATCGCAGTAGCTGTAGAAACCTCAACTGATCGTCAGTCTCCACGCCTTCAGCAACCACCTTCAATCGTAAATTGTGACCAAGTGTAATGATGGCCATTACCAAAGCCGCATCATCAGGATCCGTCGTCGCCTCCCGAACGAACGACTGATCGATCTTGAGCGCATCAATCGGGAGTCGCTTGAGCGACGCGAGCGAAGAGAACCCGGTGCCGAAGTCATCAATCGAAATATTGATGCCCATGCTCTTCAACTGGTTCAACATACTCGCCGCAAACTCCTCGTTCTGCATAATGGAGCTTTCAGTCAGTTCCAACTCCAAATACTTTGGCGAGAATCCAGTCTCTTCGAGGATGCGAATCACCGTCTGCGACAGATCGCGATCGTGAAACTGCCGCGCTGAGATATTCACGGCGATCGGAATCGGCGCGAACCCTTCTTCAATCCAACGACGCCCCTGCAAACACGCCGCACGCAAAACCCACTCGCCGATTGGAACGATTAGACCAGTATCCTCTGCGAGCGGAATAAATTCAGACGGCGAAACCAATCCGAGCTGCGGATGCTGCCAGCGCACCAGCGCTTCGAGACCCGTGATCGCGAGCGAATCAACAGACACACGCGGCTGGTAGTGAAGCAGAAATTCCTCGTGATGAATCGCGCGACGCAGATTGCTTTCAAGCGCCAGCCGGCTCGCAGCCAGCTCGTGCAGGTCGGCCGTGAAGAACTGGTAATTCGCGCCACCCGACCGCTTTGCCTTGTACAGCGCGGCGCCCGCATTCTTCAGCAACGTCTGGCTGTCGTCACCGTCGACTGGAAACAGACTCACTCCGACACTCGCAGTCGCGAATAACTCCTGACTCGGTAGATCGAAGGAAAACTTCAACACCTGCGAAAGCGAACCGATGGTTTCGATCACGTCTTTCGTCCCGTCGATTTGAGTTCGTAAAAGCGCAAACTCGTCGTTACCAAATCGCGCCACCGTGTCTGACCTGTTGATGCAACTCTTCAGTCTTTCGGCAAACTCGCGCAACAGGACGTCGCCTGGACCATGGCCGAGCGAGTCGTTTACCTTCTTGAACTGATCGAGTGAGATAAACAAGACGCCCAACGACTGGCCCGTGGCTTTTGCAATCGCAACCGCCTGCTCCAGGCGATCTTCAAACAAGGCACGATTAGGCAGTTGTGTAACGGTGTCGTAGTTGCCGAGCCAATGCACTTCCTCTGTGCGCTGTTGCAGGAGACTCTCGATCTGGTCCTTGTCGCGACGCTTTTCCTTCAGCAGGTTGGACTGGTTAATGGCTCGTTCAACCGACGCTTCGACGTGCCGGAGGTCGATGGGTTTGGTGATGTAATCAAAAGCGCCGACGCGCATCGCCTTGATGGCAAACTCGATGTCCTGGTTTCCACTCACCATCACCACGACGGTGTCAGGCGAGAGTGAGTGAACTCGCGGCACGAGTTCCAAGCCGCTCATTCCGCCCATGTCGATGTCGCTGATTACGAGGTCGAAGGTTGTCTTGGCAAGCGCAGCTAGTGCTTCCTCCGCCGAACCTGCGTCTGAACATTGGTAGGTTGTGCCCAGAACGTCGATTAGTAGATTTCTGATTTGTTCCTCATCATCGATGATGAGAACTCTTGGCTTCTGAGTTTCAGCCGTTTCCATGCCTAAAGTGCCTTGCACATTCCCGGGAGCCATGGTTCGCGCAGCACGCGATCGTAGCTATCCTTTACCTCGGCAAGATTCCAGGCTTTTCTTTGCCAGATTGTTCCGTCTGAGAATTCGATTCGGTTGATCACAACATTTTCTTTTAACGCCGCACCTGAACCGAGAGTCTTCACATCCACGACGTCGCTTGGTCCTGAGAGACTAAAACCTTCGAGATCTTTTGACTTCCCTGCCGAGATATCCACGCCGCAGAGAAACTGTCGCCGCGCGACCGAATCCGGATTTGCAGGATCCTGAAACTGATATTCCCAGAAAACAGTTTCGACCAGTTTCGTGGTGGTGTTCTGTAGCTTGATGCGATACGCGTAACCATCCATCGGTTTCGGTTTCGGTGCTCGGGATGCTGCGACGGTCTTCTCGAGTGCGGCACTGCGACCATCGATCGTATCTTCATTCGGATCTCTGGAACCCGCTGGATCGTTGATTCGGGCGGTGCGCGCAAAGATTCGATTCTGCGGAATCATGGCCCGCTGCGGAGCATTTCCTTCAGCTTCAGGAGCTTCGATTGTGCGCCGAGCTCGCGACCATTTGAAGCTGGTGACTGTCAGTGGCGAATTGGTCAGGACAGGAGTCTGCACGGATGGAAGAAGACTCAGGAGAAGCGATAGAAGCAAAAAGGTCTTCATAGTGCCTCCGCCACTTGCGTGGTCCAAGCAACAAGCTGTTTTCAGTTCACAGTTGAGGAGAGGGGGTGCGACCATCCCCGACGCGCGCAGTATGCGCCAGTTAGCTCGCTGATTCAACTGTTTATCCACAGATTAGGCCGATTCAATATAAAAACAATCTGTGCAATCTGTAGACAAGAATGTAAGAAACTTAACTCTTGACTTTCGCCGCTTGAAGATCGTTTTATACGCACTGTTCTGCAACACCTCGCGTATCTAAGGCCGCTCTCTGTTTCCAAGTTTGAGAGTCCCTTAATCCACACTTTTGATGATGATCGGCATCCTGGCCGATAAGGAAGGCTTTTCAATGAAAAATCTTAAGCATTTACCCTCTGTGCTAAGTATTGCCCTTGCTCTTGCATGCTTCAACATTCTGGTTTTGGCGCAATCAAATGATCAGTTTGCAAGTATCAGCAGTCTTGGCTCGAGCGTTAGATTCGACGTCGGTGCGCCGCATGCAGCCGTGACTCTGACCGTTATTGGACCAGACGGCATTGCATTCTCGAAAGAATTCAAAAACGGAAATTCTGCGGAATTTAAGCTGAATGACGCCAAGGGCGAAAGACTGCCGGATGGAATTTACACCTATGAACTGCGGGTCGCTCCCAACATTTCCGCAGAAATCAAGGCAGCGTTGAAAGCTGCTCGCGAAAAAGGCAACGAGTCTGAAGTGACGCGCGATCTGCGCAAAAAGGGCTCACTGCCACAGCCGCTCGTTCAATCTGGCAGCTTCATGATCTCGGGCGGTTCGGTCATTCTCCCAGGCGCTAGTGAAGACGGCGCTAAACAAGCCCGTGCTGTGGCGGAGCCGGCACCCGCCACTACTGCTGTCTCGTCAGGCCGTACCAATTTCAAAATTCAGAGACACCACCCACGCTTCATGGTCTTTGATTTTGTCATTGCTGATGATCTCGTCGTTCAGGGCAGCACTTGCACCGGTCTCGACTGTGTGAACGGCGAAGTCTTCGGCTTCGATACTCTCCGATTGAAGGAAAACAACACCCGCATGCAGTTTGACGACACCAGCACCTCCGCTGGATTTGCAACCAACAACTGGCAGATCAGAGCCAACAGCTCAGCCAGTGGCGGCGCCAGTTTCCTCGCGTTCGTCGATCAAGGCGCAACCGGAAACTCTGAAACCGGAACGATCGTGTTTGAGGTTGACGCAGGCGCTCCAGCAAACTCACTGAAAGTTAGCAGCGGTGGCAACGTGGGTATTGGAACGGCAACGCCTGTATTGGATATTCACGTCAATACCACCGACACGCCGGCGATGCGTCTCGAACAAAACAACTCCGGTGGTTTCACTGCGCAAACGTGGGACATCGCTGGGAACGAAGCGAACTTCTTCGTGCGCGACGTGACGAGTGGATCGCGTCTACCTTTCCGTATCCGTCCCGGCGCACCAACCAGCTCGGTCGATATCGCGGCGAGTGGTAACGTCGGTATGAGCACGGCATCACCGAATTTGAGACTGGAAGTTTTCGGAGCTGTAGGTTTGCCAGCCAATTCAGGCACCGTTCCAACGGGTATCGCTCGGTTGAGTCAGGCGGGCGGAGTTGGTGTGGTTGATTTTGGTTTTGGTGGAGCTACAGGAGCAGGATGGCTTCAAACTACATCCAGCTCGAATCTGGCGACGACCTTTCCTTTCCTGATCAATCCGAACGGCGGCAACGTCGGTATTGGAACCAGCGCACCAACTGACACGCTGTCAGTGAATGGTACCGCCAGCAAACCCGGCGGCGGAACGTGGGCGGTCTTCTCGGATGAACGCTTGAAAAACATCAAAGGAAATTACACCAGTGGACTCAACGCTGTGATGAAGTTGCAGCCACTGCGCTACGAGTACAAGCCAGACAACGCGCTGGGCATCAAGTCACAGGGCGAACACATCGGCTTCGGAGCACAGGCTGTGCAGCAGGTGATTCCGGAAGCTGTTACGACGAACGCGAATGGGTTTTTGATGGTCAACAACGACCCGATCATCTGGACCATGCTCAACGCAATCAAAGAGCAGCAGAAAGAGATCGTCGAACTGAAAAAACAGATTCGCCAGCTACGTGCAACACGCAGCCGTCGAAGATAGGTTTCTTGGTTATTTTGCCGCGGATGACGCAGATCGGCGCTGATCTGCGTTCATCCGCGGCCCAACTTTAGACGATAGTCAGCCACGTTCTGGCAGGGCTTCAATTCAATCTCTGTCTTCCCTGCTTCGGCTTCACGGCGAATATTTGATCGCGCTTCTGTTGCATCGGGTAGGCGCAGCTTCGTGAGCCCTCCTTCAAGGGCAGGGCGCGATAACAACCAGTAACGTCCGGGAGCAAGATTATTCAGCGTGATCTTTCCGTCCGGATTAACCTCCGTCGCATAAAACCGCAACACGTCATCGCTGCTCTCTTTCTCTGCGGGCACGAGATAGACAGAGAATTTCTCCGGCAGCGCTTCTCCTTCAGCTAGCGCAACCTGACCGTTGAGAGACGCAGCACCCTCAGCGAGAGTTATCTTCAATCCCGCGATCCGCTCACTCTTAACAGTGGTCCAAACATGAGTCGCATCTACTACTTTCTTTGCCGCCGGCGACGTGAGCAAGACTGATTTCAAATACCATGTCTTCGCCGGAAATCGCGTCACGAAGTAGTAATCACTGGGCGCGAGGTTTTGCAGCTTGAAATTTCCCTGCGCATCTGCACTGGCTGGTGTTCCCATCCCCCAAACAAAACTCGGCAGTGCTTTCGCAGCTTCATCCTGTTTGTGCCATGCGGAAACGAGCGTTTCAGTAATTACTGGCGCTTCCCTCGTACCACACTCTTTTGTTTTCAACTCTTCAAGCACTACCTGCCCGCTAACAGACGCTAAAGATTTCAGCGCCAGCTCGATGCCTGTGACGTCCGCTCCTCTGATACTGATTCGTTGGGGTTGTGAAACTAACCACTCACCACTGGTTTGCATCGTTCGAGCGATGACCGTGTAGTCACCGTCGTCAACGCCGTAAATAATAAATCCGTCGCTTTGCGGGGCGCCGATCGCATTCATTTGCGAACCGCCCTCGCCGGAACTCAAACTAACAAGAACTCCCATTACACCAGTCGGAGCATTGCTCACCGTTCCGCTTACCGAACGTCCGGGTTCGCCACGATAGCGAATGTCAACATTCGTCGTCCCCTCTCCCAGACGCACAGTGATCTCTGCCGCCGTGTCGCGAGTTGAGGCCGGTGAATAGGTTGGGATATCAAGGTCGTATGGATCTTCGGGATAAAATCCCCCGCCACCACCTGCAGAGACAACGTACTTGCCACCCGGCAATCCATAAATTCGATAGACTCCGCGATCGTCGGTTGGACGTTCCGGAATGGGATCGCCACTCGGCACCGGCGTGACGCGAACGCGCACACCGATCACCGGTTCACCAGTCCGTGTTGTTACAGTGCCCGTAATCACGCCGCCCTTAATCATCACCAATCTCACCGAGTCGCCGATGTGATATTGATTTGGTGCGCCATCCTCGCGCGGCCGAAGACTGTAGACTGTGTGTCTGGCGAAGACCTGATAGGGCTGCGGTTCGAGGCCACTCACCTCAAACTTACCTTCACTATCGCTAACTGCCGCTTGCACGTTTCGTATCGAACTGAACGCACGTACGTAAACGACGACGTTTTGAAGCGGCTGGCCGTTTTCGTTTACGACTGTGCCGGTAATGGATCCCGGTTTTGTTCGCGGCGGATTCGGAGACTGACCTTGCGCAACCGCGGAAGTAGCGG
>Ga0070695_100002795_pt1 | contig 10138 bp, 11 predicted proteins | sample KBSK1252metaG_FD_65471 | JGI IMG/M metagenome (GOLD analysis project Ga0070695, IMG submission 65471) | Corn, switchgrass and miscanthus rhizosphere microbial communities from Kellogg Biological Station, Michigan, USA - KBS K1-25-2 metaG | ecosystem: Host-associated > Plants > Roots >... | reverse complement strand
CTTCGGCGACGGCACGCAGACGCGCAGCTTCACCTACATCACGGATCTCGTCGACGGCATCATCCGGCTGATGCTCTCGTCGGAGAACGATCCCATCAACATCGGCAACCCGCGCGAGATGACGATCGCGGACATTGCCAACACGATCATCCGGATGACCGGATCGAAGAGCAAAATCGTCTACAGGCCGCTGCCGACCGACGATCCGAAGCAGCGCCGCCCCGACATCACCCGCGCGCGGACACTCCTCAAGTGGGAACCGAAGGTCGAGCTCGAAGAAGGTCTCGTCAAGACGATCGAGTACTTCCGGACGAAAGTCGCCTAGCGCTGGTCCTGTGACGTCGGGGACGTCGGCAGATTCTTCAGCAGCAGCGGGTAGACGTAGCCGGCCGGCAGGACGCGATCGGGATCCGGCCGGACGCTCAGATACGTCACGTGATCGGTGATCTGGCTCCAGCCGTGGCCGACGCCGGTCGGGATGATGATGATGTCGCCCGTCTGCACCCTGCGGCTGTATGCGTTCGTACCGGCCGTTCCGTTGCCGCTCGGACCGTTCATCACGTTGACGCCGGCACTCGCCTTCTTGTTGTTGATCGTGCCGCCCGTCGTGAGGACGCCGGATCCCGACGTGATGATGTACGTCTCCGCCGTGTAGTCGTGATAGATCATCGAGATCGGATCGCCGGGCTTGTCGTTCGTCGGACCGCGATGGATGATGCCGACGCCGAGGTTGTACTTGCCCATGTCGACCACGCGCAGCTGGCGATCGGGCGGGGACGGCGGCGCGTTCTTCAACACCAGATCGATGTCGGCCTTGGTGATGTCGAAGGCGATGTTCGGCGGCGCTCCCGCCTGTGAGAGCGTCACGGGCTGCCAGGCCGCGAATACGAGCAGGATGAACACGACGCCGAGGATGGTTCTCGTCAGTCCCTTCATGAGCGCTCCTCCTTCAAGTCACGGTCACTCCGCCTGCAGCCAGGCGATCGCGCGATCGACGACCGCGTCGCCCGCGACGACTTCGTCGGGCGCGATCGAATCGCCGTACGACGTCCGCACCCGATCCGCCATCACGGCGACCGTGAGAATCAGCATCGCGCCGTCGCTCAACCGGAATGATTGATTCGCGGTCGACAGGCCGCAGGTCGCGGTGCCGAAGCTGCGCGTGTTCGGTCTGCCGCGAAACGAGATCGCCACGGCTTCACCGGAGCTCGCGACGAGGTTGTCGGTCAGCACGGCGACGCGCGGCGACGGGCGCGCCAGCGCGTACGCGCTCGACACCATCGCCTGCGCGAATCCGTTGTTCGTCGACGCGCCGTTCGCGTACGCCCACGCCGACGGCGTGCCGCCCGGCGGGACGAAATAGCCGGCCACGCCGTCGCCCAGCACAGGGCCGACGCCTGCGAGCATCGGCCACATGTTCCCGCCCCCGTTGCCGCGCAGATCGACAATCCATCCGGCGAGGTCCGGACGATCCGCGACGCGAATCTGGTCCTGCACGGCATCCGCGAACGCGCGGACCGCCGCCGCGTCGCTGCCGCTGAACGCGGTGACGCGGACGTAACCGATGTCGCCCGGCAGCGACGGTCGTGAAACGGCTGCCGCGGCGCATCGACGGCTGGACGGGTTCCCGACGCCGCCTCCGCCCGGCGACGAGTAGAAGCTGTGTTGATCGTTGAGCAGCCCGAGCGCGAGCGATATCGCCGGATACGTGTCGGCGATCGTCTGCGCGCCCTGCGCCCGCGCGAAGACCTGCGCGCGAAAATCGGTCCAGTTGATCTGATTGCGATTGATCGAGTTGGCCTGCATCAAACCGACGATCTCGTTCAGGTAGTTCGTCGCAACCGGCGTTCCGTTGGCGACGGCGGTGGGAGTGGGAGACGAAGGCGCCGCGGCGCGCCCGCCGCCGCACGCCGCTGCGAACAGCATGACAACGAGAACGAGAGCCGACCGGACTTGCCGCATTACGCGCCGGACATTGTACGACGAACTTCCACGGCGAACGCCGCGTCCAAGAGCCCTATGACCACATTTCTGGATCGCTGGCATCGGCGCGCCGTCGACCAGCCGCTGCTGCGGACGTTCACGATCGTCGTTCGCGTGCTGCTCGCGCTCGCGTTCCTCCCGTCCGGGTGGGTCAAGGTCGCCGGCCATCGTTTCACGACGCTGCCGATGACCGATCCGGTGGGCTTGTTCTTCGAGGGATTCTTCTCGGCCCACGGCTACTACCGCGTCGTCGGCGCTGCGCAACTGCTCGCCGCGATCCTGCTGCTGTTCCCGTGGACCGCGACGCTCGGCGCCGCGCTGTACTTTCCGATCATCCTCAATATCTTCGTCATCACCGTCTCGATCGGATCCGGATTCGGCGGCACACGCATCATCACGGGGCTGATGCTGCTCGCCAACGTCTACCTGCTGCTCTGGGACTACGACCGGTGGAAGGGATTGCTGCCGCTCGTCGGTTCATCGCCGCGCGAAAGCACGGCGCGGCACGGCCGGGCGGTCATCGCGCTCGGATTCCTGCTCGCCGCGGGGATCGGCTTCGTCGGCGTCCTGCGCCTGCACGTCGCGTGGCTTCGACATCTGAGCTACGTCGGACCGCTCGTCACGATCGCTGTCGGCGCCGCGATCGGACTCTGGATCGCCGTCCGCTCGATTCTGCTAGACTCGCGCGCGGCACGATCATGATCCCGGTCGAGCGCATTCTCGCGACGGCAGGCGCTGCGGCAGCGATTGCGATGCCGCTCATCGAGCAGGCAGCGTTTCTGACGGCCGACCAGAAACGCGACATCTTCTACAACAACGCCGCGCGGTTCCTGAAGCTCACCCAGAAAGAGATTGCCGCTCACCACGGACGGTGACGCGGTGTTCGTGGAGCTGGCGCGCCCGTGCCAGCGCCTCCCTGATATTCGGACAGATGTTGGCGTCGCCGACGCGGCGGTGAACGTCGGCGCGCGCGATGAGCTGCGACGGCTGATACCGCGCGCCGCACAGAATCAGATCGCGTCCAGAGCGATGCAGCAGATCGGCAAGCTCCTCGATCGCACGAAGACCGGTCGCGTCGAGCGCGGTCATGTTCCTCAGGCGCAGGACCACGATCTCGGGCAGGGCCGCGACGTCGTGCGAGACGAGGCGCAGCTTGTCGGTGGCGCCGAACAAAAACGGACCGTGGATGCGAAAGACTCTGACGTACGGCGGCAGCGTGTGATGCTGCAGGCTGTGGACGTGGCCCTCGCGCACGTACTCGTCGGTGACGGCCGTCACCGTCGTCGTGTCCGCCACGCGGCGGATGAACAGCAGCGCGGCGAGGATCATCCCGACTTCGACGGCGATCGTGAGATCCGCGAACACGGTCAGGCCGAACGTCACCAGCCACACCGCCACGTCGGTCTTCGTCAGCCGCAGCAGCTCCGGCACCTCGGCCCAGTCACCCATGTTCCACGCGACGACCAGCAGAATCGCGGCGAGAACGGCGAGCGGGATTGTGCCGGCGAGCGGTGCGGCGGCGAGAAGGATGACCAGCAGCGTCAGCGCGTGCACCATCCCGGCAACCGGCGTCCGCGCCCCGGATCGGATGTTGGTCGCCGTCCGCGCGATGGCGCCGGTGGCGGGCAATCCACCGACGAGCGGCGACACGACGTTCGCCACGCCCTGCGCCACCAACTCCACGTTCGAGTTGTGATGGTCGCCGCTCATCTTGTCGGCAACCATCGCGGACATGAGCGACTCGATCGCGCCGAGCAGCGCGACGGTGATCGCCGGAACGATCAGTCCGGGGATGAGCGACGGCCGGAACGCGGGCACGCTGACGTGCGGCAGGCCACTCGGAATGCCGCCGAATCGTGTCCCGACCGTGTCGACCGGCAGCTTGAACGCGTGCACGACCGTCGTCATGACGGCGAGCGCCAGAATCGATCCCGGGACGCGCGGCAGCAGTCGATTGGTGGCGAGAATCAACACGAGCGACGTCGCGGCGATGGCGGTCGCCGTCCATGACACGGTCGGCGCGTACGCCGCGAGCGTCACGATCCGCGCCCAGAACTCGCCCGGCACCGAATCCACCCGCAACCCGAAGAAATCGCGGATCTGCGTGCTCGCGATGAGGACCGCGATGCCGTTCGTGAAACCGACGACGACCGGCCGTGGAATGAAGCGGACCGCCGTGCCCATGCCGGTCGCACCCATGACGATGAGCAGACTGCCCGCGATCAACGTGCACATGAACAGGCCGTCGACGCCGTGCGCCGCGACGATGCCCGCGACGACGACCACGAACGCGCCGGTGGGTCCGCCGATTTGCACGCGCGATCCGCCGAGCGCCGATATGAGGAAGCCGGTCACGATCGCGGTGTACAGGCCGGCCTGCGGCGGAAGTCCCGACGCGATTGCGAACGCCATCGCGAGCGGCAGCGCCACGAGGCCGACGGTCACGCCTGCGGCAAGATCGGAAAGCGCGGTGGATCGGTTGTACCCGTGAAGCGCGGTGAAGAGACGCGGCAGCAACTGCCGTCGTTCAAGGGCGCGCAGGAGCCGTACGTGCGCCAGCCGGGCAGGCAAGTGCGTCATCGAACGTGCCGTAACGTTATAGCGCTCCGATCGATTCCGGTCGAGCTCGAGGGTATTCGATATACCGCGCCGTTTCGTCCGCAACCTCACGCCCGCACAACCGCTCGACGACGTCGAAGGCCATATCGATGCCGGCCGAGACGCCAGCCGACGACACGATGCCGTCGCTGACGACGCGCGCGTGGCGTTCCACGTGAATCGAGGGGTCGAGCGATGCGAGCAGATCCAGAGCCGCCCAGTGCGTCGTCGCACGCTTGTGCGTCAGGAGGCCCGACTGTGCGAGCAGCAGCGCGCCGGTGCAGACCGACGTGACGAGCGAGGCGCGTTCCGCCACCGAGCGAATCCATTGAAGCGTCGCATAGTCGTTCAGCAGCGCCCGCGTGCCGAATCCGCCCGGCACCACCAGGATGTCGATTCGCGGGGCGTCGTTCCACGCGTACGTGGGCGTCACCTTCAGGCCGCCAATTGCCGTCACGGTGTCGCTGGTGCGAGCGACGGTGAACACTTCGAACGGCGCGCTCTCGTCGCGGCGCCGCGAGTCGGCGCCCGCCACGAGCCGCGTTCGAGAAAACACCTCGAACGGTCCCGCGAAGTCGAGGACTTCGACGTCGTCGAAGATCAAAATGCCGACAGCCTGCTTTTTCATCTCGCCGCGCCGAACCGCTCCGCCGCCCGCGCGCGGGCCTGCGCCGCGACTTCGTCGCGGTTCTTCGGCGTCGCGGTCGTCGTCAGCGAATCGATGAGCGTCCGCGCGATCGCCGCGACGTCGTCGATCGCTTGATTGAATGCCTCTTCATTCGCCTTCGACGGCGCGTTGAACCCGCTCAGCTTGCGGACGAATTGCAGCGACGCCGCGCGGATTTCTTCGTCAGTGGCCGGCGGATCGAAGTTGAAAAGCGTCTTGATGTTCCTACACATAACGGTTTTTGGATTATCGCGTGAGCTTGCGATACTTGATTCGGTGCGGCTGCTCCGCGGCCGCACCGAGGCGGCGTTTGCGATCGGCTTCGTAATCCTGATAGTTCCCTTCGAACCAGACTACCTGACTGTCGCCTTCGAACGCGAGCATGTGCGTCGCGATGCGGTCGAGGAACCAGCGATCGTGGCTGATGACGACGGCACACCCCGCGAAATTCAACAGCGCCTCCTCGAGCGCGCGCAGCGTGTCGACGTCGAGGTCGTTCGTCGGCTCGTCGAGCAGCAGGAGGTTGCTGCCCTTCTTCAACAGCTTGGCGAGGTGCACGCGGTTGCGCTCGCCGCCCGACAGCGTCCCTACCTTGCGCTGCTGCGCCGCGCCCTTGAAATTGAACCACGACACGTACGCGCGCGACGCGACCTTCTTTTTGCCGAGCTCGACTTCGTCGTTGCCGCCGGAGATTTCCTCCCACACGGTCTTGTTCGCCTCGAGCGCGTCGCGGCTCTGATCGACGTACCCGATCTGCACCGTCTCGCCGATCTTCAGCGTCCCTTCGTCGGGCTTCTCCTGTTCCGTGATCATCCGGAACAGTGTGGTCTTGCCGGCGCCGTTCGGGCCGATGACGCCGACGATGCCGCCGCGCGGCAGCGTGAAATCGAGATCCTCGATCAGGAGGTTGTCGCCGTACCCCTTCTTCAAATGACGCGCCTCGACGACGACGTCGCCCAGCCGCGGGCCGGGCGCGATGTAGATTTCGGCCGTCTCGATCCGCTGCGCGGCGTCCTGCTTGAGCAGATCCTCGTACGAGTTCAGGCGCGCCTTGCCTTTGGCCTGACGCGCGCGCGGCGACATGCGAATCCATTCGAGCTCGCGCTCGAGCGTCTTCTGCCGGCGCGTCTCGGCTTTCTCTTCCTGGGCGAGCCGGTTCTGCTTCTGCTCGAGCCACGACGAGTAGTTCCCTTCCCAGGGAATCCCCTTGCCGCGATCGAGCTCGAGAATCCAGCCGGCGACGTTGTCGAGGAAGTACCGATCGTGCGTCACCGCGACGACGGTGCCGGGATAGTCCTTGAGGAACCGCTCGAGCCAGGCGACCGACTCCGCGTCGAGATGGTTCGTCGGCTCGTCGAGCAGCAGCAAGTCGGGCGACTGCAGGAGCAGCCGGCACAGCGCGACGCGGCGCCGCTCGCCGCCCGACAACGTGCTGACCTTGGCGTCGGGCGGCGGCAGCCGCAGCGCGTCCATTGCGAGATCGAGGCGCGAATCGAGGTCCCACGCATTGGCCGCTTCAATCCTGTCCTGCAGCTTGCCCTGCTCTTCGAGGACCTTTTCCATCTCGTCGGGCGAGAGATCCTCGCCGAGCTTCGCGTTCACATCGTCGTACCGCGTCAGCAGCGCCTTGATCGGCGCGACGCCTTCCTCGACGTTGCCGAGCACGTCCTTGCTCGGATCGAGCCGCGGCTCCTGCTGCAGAAAGCCGACGGAGGCGCCGTCGGCCTTGAATGCTTCGCCGAGAAAGCTCGTGTCTTCGCCCGCCATGATCTTCAACAGCGAGCTCTTGCCGGCGCCGTTCAACCCGAGAACGCCGATCTTCGCGCCGAAGTAGAACGACAGCCAGATGTCTTCGAGAACTTTCGCGTCGGGAGGGTGAACCTTCCCGAGTCCCTTCATCGTGTAAATAAATTGCGGCATCGTTTGTTTTCAATCGAGATTGCAGAATGCAAATTGCAGATTGCAGATTGATTTCAGATTGTCAGATTTTGGATTGAGATTCGGCCAGCGACCGACGCGACGTGCCTAGCGTACAATTTGCGGCAACAATCTGCAATCAACAATCAATCTGCAATCTGCAATTTGCAATCTGCAATCTCGTGATTCGACGGATCCTGCACATCGACATGGACGCGTTCTACGCATCCGTGGAGCAACGTGACACTCCGGGACTGCGCGGCAAACCCGTCGCCGTCGGCGGTCGGCCCGACAAGCGCGGCGTCGTCGCGGCCGCCAGCTACGAGGCGCGCGTCTTCGGCGTGCACTCGGCGATGGCGATGGCGAAGGCGGTGCGGCTCTGCCCGTCGCTCGTCATCGTGCCGCCCGATTTCTCGCGATACAAGACGGCGTCGGACGCCGTGTTCACGATTTTCCGCGAGGTGACGGCGCTCGTCGAGCCGCTCTCGCTCGACGAGGCGTATCTCGACGTCACCGAGAACGCGTGGGGCGAGACGCTCGGCACCGCTGTCGCGAAGCGCTTGAAGGCGCGCATTCGCGCCGAGACACAGCTCACCGCGTCGGCCGGCGTCGCGCCGAACAAATTTCTCGCGAAGATCGCGTCGGGGTGGAAGAAGCCCGACGGCCTGACGGTCATCAGCCCCGAGCGCGTCGAGCCCTTCCTCCAGCAGCTTCCCGTGGACGCGCTGTGGGGCGTCGGGCCGGTGACGGCGACAAAACTGCGCGCGCGCGGCATCGATCGCCTCGTCGACGTTCGATCGGCCGACGTGCAGATCCTGCGCGACACGGTCGGCAGCCTCGCCGACTGGCTCCGTCAGCTCGCCAACGGCGTCGACGACCGCCCCGTCGTCCCGAACCGCGAAGCCAAATCGTCGGGCACGGAGAACACGTATCCCGAAGATCTCACCGACCTCGAGACGATTCGCGCGGAAATCGCCGAGATGGCCTCGCACGCCATCGCCTGGCTCGCGCGCAAGACGCTCGTCGCGCGCACGGTGACGATCAAGGTCCGCTACTCGGACTTCACGACGATTACGCGCAGCCACTCGGCGGCGGCGACCCGCGACGAAACCGACTTGACCGCGCGCGCCGTCCGGCTGCTCGAGAAAACCGATGCGGGGCGCCGGCCCGTGAGGCTGCTCGGCGTCAGCGTGCACAATTTCAGCAGCGAAGCCGACGACGATCGGCTTCCGTTCGACGATGAAACGCGCCACCACGGAGGACACGGAGGTAAAGACCTGTAGGATTGTTCCCCGGTGTCCTCCGTGTCCCCCGTGGTGGAGAGTTGTGCGATGTGGTGGAGAGTCGCGTGTCCGATCCGTGGAACCCAACTCAGTATGAAAAGTTCGCGCGCGAGCGCGAGCAGCCGTTTTACGACCTGCTGGCGATGGTGCGTCCCGCCGCGAACATGCGCGTCGTCGATCTTGGATGCGGCACCGGCAAGCTGACGCGCGAGCTGCACGCGCACCTGAAGGCCCGCGAGACCCTCGGCATCGACCGATCGGCGCGCATGCTCGACTCCGCGCGGGAGGCGGAGGTGCCGCCCGGCCTGCGGTTCCAGCAAGCCGACATCGAATCGTTTCCCGGCGGCGATTCCGGCTACGATCTAGTCTTCTCGAACGCGGCGTTCCACTGGGTCGAGAATCACGAGACGCTTTTCGCACGGCTGGCCGCGGCGCTGGCGCCGCACGGCCAGCTCGCCGTGCAGATGCCGGCGATGCACGACGAAACCGAGCACCTCGTCGCCGAGGAGGTCATCGGCACTGAGCCGTTTCGATCGGCCTGCGGCGGATGGCGAAAGCCCCAGCCGGTGCTGTCACCGGGTGTTTACGCGCGGTTGATGTTTCGATTAGGGTTCGGGGATCCGGTTGTCCGGCTGATCGTCTATCCTCATGTCTTGGCCGGACCGGAGGACGTCGTCGAATGGGTCAAGGGGACGCTGCTGGCGGAATACTCGCGGCATCTTCCGCCGGACGAGTTCGCACGGTTTCTGGACGAGTATCGCCGGCGGCTGCTCGAGCGGATCGGTAACGAGCGTCCGTTCCTCTTCCCGTTCAAGCGCATCTTGTTGTGGGGACAACGTGCTTAAGGGAACTCGCGACGGCATTCTGAAAAAAGTGCAGCCGGTCAGCATCCACGGCCAGGTGACGTGGGACGTGTTCTTCACCGACGTCGAGGATCCAGACGGTCAGGTGACCGTCGCCCGCATCGGTCCCGAGGCGGTGATGGCCAGCAACCTCGAGCCGGGCGATCGCATTCAGGTCGAGTACCTGGTCGGGCAGGCCGTCCGCGTCACGCGCGTGCCGCCTACTTCTTCTCAATCCTGACGCTCTTCAACTCCACGCGGGTCGTCGGCGTCTCGCCGTTCCGCGGCGTCGCCTCGATCGCATCCACGGCCGCCATCCCGTCGACGATGCGGCCGAACGCCGTGTACTGACCGTCGAGCGCGGTCGAGGTGCCGGTGCAGATGAAGAACGAGGTCTGCGCGCTGTCGGCCGCTTCGGCGCGCGCCATCGAGACGATGCCCTTGACGTGCTTCGTGTCGTTGAACTCCGGCGGCAGATTGTGCACGAGCGTCTGCTGCCGCGCGGTGAGCGGTGCGCCGCGGCTCGAGAGCGCGCCGGTCTGAATGACGAAGCCGGGCGCGACGCGATGGAACGCCATGCCGTTGTAGATGCCGGCGGCGGCCATGCGCATGAACTGGCGCACGGTGTTCGGGGCCTTGTCGGGGAAGAATTCGATCGCGATCGGACCGGCGCTCGTGTCCAGCACCGCGCGGTACGCCCCGAGCTCCTGCGGCGTTTCGGTGACGAACGGCTCGGCCGGCGTGTCGCGGATGGTGACGTGCCGGATGTCGATGCGATCCGTCACGAGCCCCTTCTCGTCGACCGCCGCCTCCGAGATCTTCTGCAGCACCTCGATGCCGTCGGCGAC
>Ga0070695_100002792_pt1 | contig 10139 bp, 4 predicted proteins | sample KBSK1252metaG_FD_65471 | JGI IMG/M metagenome (GOLD analysis project Ga0070695, IMG submission 65471) | Corn, switchgrass and miscanthus rhizosphere microbial communities from Kellogg Biological Station, Michigan, USA - KBS K1-25-2 metaG | ecosystem: Host-associated > Plants > Roots >... | reverse complement strand
GCGTACGAGGTGATCTACTCCACGAGCCCCGGAAAGATCAGCCGTGTCGTGTACGCCACCGGCCGGCGCGAGCCGATCCCCGGGACCTTCCCCGACTTCACGGTCGCCTCGACCGGCTCCGTGGGCTGGAACCGCCGGGACATCGTCTACCTCGCCCCCGGGGTCACCTCGAAGCTGGTGCTGGTCGAGAACCTCCGGTAGCGACCTCGGCGCTGGCGGCGCCGGGGAAGACACGACGCTCACCTGGGCCGACGCCCGGACCCTCGCGTGGTACGCGCGCCGCTACTGCCCGCCGTGGTTCATCCGGCCCATGTTGTGCTGCAGGCTCCGCACGCTCTCGCCGGTCATGTTCGAGTGCACGATCATCGCCCGCTTCTTCTCCCAGTTCCATTCGGGATCGTGCTCGCCCTGGTGGCAGTCCGCGCACACTTCCTCACGCACGACCGGGCGCGTCGCGGGGAACGAGTCGTGCATCGTGCCCATGCCGTGGCAGTTCTCGCACTGCACGTTCCCGAGCCGCGCCGCGTCGTCGAGCGCCGCGAAGCCACCCGGCTTGCGATAGCCCACCACGTGGCAGGTCACGCACTCGGGCGTCGCGTCCTTCTTGGCGTCCACCAGCGTCTGCCAGGCGAGCGCGTGGGCGGTCGTCTTCCACTGCTCGCCCTCGCTCTCGTGGCAGCGCACGCACAGCTCCGCGCCCAGGAACCGGTCGGGATTGTCGTCCCCCTTCGCCGCCTCGCGCTTCGCCGCGGTCTCCTGGTCGATCTTGCGCATCTTTTCGTTGAAGCCGTCCTCGAACGACTTCACGAGCTTCAGCATGCCGGGCTCGTTCACGACCTCGGGGCCCATCATGTAGACGTCACACTCGCCCGCGGTCTGTCGGTGCGCCGCATCGAGCGTGAGGATCGTGCGCCCCATGTACTGCGCCTGCTCGCCGCCATAGCAGGCGACGGTGTTCTTGATCACGCGCCCCTTCATGAGCAGCGTGCTCGCGTGCCCGATGATCAGCGCGTCGATTCCATCGACCGAGGCCGCCAGATCCTCGCTCTCGACCTTGCCGAGCTGTGAGAGCAGCACCGTCACGGTGGCGCCCTTCTTCTTCATCTCCCCCAGCACCCGCCGCGCCGTCGCGGTCGGCTCCTCCACGGTGAGCGAATCGGCCGAGGGGCCGTACGCCACCTTGTCGCTCATGAGGCCGAAGATACCGACCTTGACCGACCCCACCTGCCTGATGAGGTAGGGCGCGAACGCCGGCTTGCCGCTCGCCTTCATGAGCAGGTTCGCGCACACCACGGGCGTTCCGATGCGCGTGGCGTTCACCTTGAGGAACGAGAAGCCGTAGCGCAGCTCGTGCTCGCCGATGCCGACCGCGTCGGTCCCCAGCAGCTTCATCGCGTCCATGAGGAAGACGGCGTCGTCGCCGTAGTGGGGATCGTCGTTCTCGGGGAAGAAGTTGCCGCCGTCGACGACCAGGACCTGGCTGTACTCGCGGCGGATGCTGTCCCCGAAGCTGGCGCGGCGCGCGAGCCCGCCTTTGGGGATGTGGCAGCCGCAAGGGCTGGTCTTCCCCTTCACGTCGGAGGTGGAGAGGATGACCAGCTTGCCCGGGTCGGGCTTGGCGGCCGCGTCCCCGATCGAGGGATCGGCGAGCGCGAGCCCGACGCACACGGCGAGGGCGGTGACGGTGAGATGGGACGCAAGGCGCATGATGGACCCTCGATTGTGAACGAGCCGCGGGGCGGCGCGTGTCACGGCGTTGTCAGCGACGCGGCTTGGCGGGCGGCGGGGCGGGGCCGGTAAGGATGTCGACCTTGGTGATGTGGTCGCCCTGGACGATCTTCCACACCACGTCCATGCCGCGGGTGACGCGGGCGAAGATGGTGTAGCGGCCGTTCAGGTGGAGCTGCGGCGAGTGGGTGATGAACCACTGGCTGCCGCCGGTGTCCTTGCCCGAGAGCGCCATGCCCACCATGTAGCCGCCGTAGCGCAGACGGTTGTACTCGCAGCGGATCGTGTACCCGGGGCCGCCCGAGCCGGTGCCGGTCGGGTCGCCGTCCTGGATCACGAAGTTGGGCACCACGCGGTGCACCGCGAGCCCGTCGAAGTAGCGGCGCTCGGCGAGGCGCACGAAGTTCTTCACCGTCTGCGTCGCCTCGTTCCCATAGAACGCCCACTCGATGTCGCCGGCCGTGGTGTGGAGGACGGCTCCGCGCGCCGCGGGCGGATCGGCGAAGTCGTCGGGATACGACGCCGGCATCGCGTTGCGGGCCGGGTGCGCCTTCTCGACGCTGTCGGCGAACGCGCGGCCGGCTAGATCGCGCAGCGCGTCACGGATGGCGATGCGTCCGTCGGCGTCGGCGTCGCCGGCGCGCAGCGCGTACGCTTGCGCCAGCGGGGCCACGGCCGCCTTGTCCCCCAGGGCCGCGAGTGCCCCGGCGCACGACGCCACGAACAGCATCGAGGTGTCGCGCAGCCCCGCGAGCAGCCCGTCGCCGAGCCGCGAGTCGGCGCCGCGCCCCTTGAGCTCGCCCAGCCGGTCGGCGGCGGTCGCGCGCAGGAACGTCGGGCTCCCGGGCCCCATCCAGCCGAGCAGCGTGCCGTCGCCGGCGGTCGGCCAGGCGCCGAGCACGGCGACGCGGGCGTAGATCGACGGATCACGCGCCAGGATCTCGCGGACGCCTCCCAGGTCCACACGCGTGCCGCGGAGGATCAGGGCGCGTGCGGCCGCACCCCGGGTCGCGGCGTCGGAGTCGGCCAGGCGGGCTCGCAGCGAATCGAGCATCGCGGCGCGCCCGGCGCTGTCGGCGCCGGCCCAGGCGAAGCGCTCGCCGAGCGCGGTGGCGGCGGTGACGCGCACGTAGGGATCCTTGTGCGCGAGGGCCCGCACCAGGGCGGCCGTGACGCCGCGGGTGGTGCTGTCGGCGATCGACTGGATGCCGCGGATCGCGTTGACCACCACCGGCGTCTCGGTGTCGCGCAGCGCCCCCATGAGATACGCGGTCGCGCGGGTCGACTTCTGCCGGCCCATGGTGCGCGCGGCGAAGGCGCGCGTGGGCCAGTCGGCGTCGTTCAGGTGCAGCGCCACCACCAGCGTGATGCGATCGGGCGCCGGCACCTTCTCGAGCGCCCACAGCACGCGCCAGCGCACGTCGGGATCGGGATCGCCGTGATCGGCGAGCAGCGCCGAGATCGCGGTCGAGTCCGCCAGGCGCCAGAGCGCCACCGCCGCCTCGCCGCGCAGCTGTGGCGTGGTCGAGCGCAGGAACTCGGTGATGCGCGGCGTGGAGCGCTTGTCGCCGAGCTTGCCGAGCGCCTCGATGGCGAGGTCGACGGTCTCGGGATCGTTGTCGGTGAGCTTGCCCTCAAGCGCCTCGCGCGCGGAGGCGTGGCCGATCTGGCCCAGCGCGAACACCGCCTCGCGCCGCACCTCGGGCGACGTGTCGCCGAGCAGCGGCAGCACGTCGGGCACCGAGGTGGAGTCCTGGAGCCGCCCCACCGCGAGCACCGCGCGCGCGCGCACCGCGGGCGCCGGATCGGCGAGGAAGCCCTTGAGCTCCTGATCCCAGCGGCGCTGGTCCTCGGCGATCGCGATGGCGCGCGCCGTGGCGCGCGGCAGCGCCGGGAGCGTCGAGGCCGTGGGTGGGGCGTTGGCCGCCGCCCCGGTCGAGGCGCGCGTGCCGGGACCGGGTGGCAGGGCCGACTGGACCGAGTTGGGCACCTTGGGCCCGCAGCCGGCGAGTCCGAGGACCACCGCCAGCAGGGCGAGCGGCGTCGTGCGGCGGGCGAAGGGATCGCGCGGCGGCGTCATCGCGGCGGCGCGTCGCGGCGACGCGGCCCTACGGGGTGGTGCTGTCACTGCGTCGCGGCTTGCGCAGCTTGACCAGCCTGCCCGTGAAGGTGTCGGAGCGGCCCGCAGTGGTGGCCACCATCTTGTAGAGGTAGACCCCGTTGGCGAGCTTGTCCCCTTCCATGTCGCGTCCGTCCCATGGCCACTGATGGTACCCGGGCGAGAGCCCGTGCTCCACCCGCTGGTAGATCGCCCTCCCGCTCAATGTGAACAGGCGCAGCATGACGTCGGTGGCGCCGTCGGCGAGCAGGTAGAACGAGAAGGCGCTCCCCACCTGGTCATCGAAGGGATTCGGGAACGCGAGCACGTTCCGCAGCAGCCGGTTCTCGGCCGTCATGCCCTCGACGACGCGGAAGTGGTGCACGCGCTTGAGGCTGTCGAGCGCCGTCAGCTCCACCCGGTGGGTTCCGCCCGGGTAGGGCGGATGGATCCAGTTCAGCAGCCAGTCGCGCGCGGTGGTGTCGAGCGACGTCGCCGTGAACGCCTGCGCGAGGCTGTCGACCGCGAGCACCAACTGCGTCTGGGGATCGCTGATCGGACTCGGCAGGACCACCTTGAGCGAGAGCACGGCGGCCGGCCCGACCGGATCGTTGTCGATGAGCGGATTCCCGCCGGCGAGCAACTGGGTGAAGAACTGGAAGAGCACGACGAAGTCGTTGGTGAGCCCGTAGCGGTCGCGGGTGTGGATCGTGTAGCGCAGGACGCCGGGGCGCAGCGGCGAGGTGAACGAGAGATGGTAGCGGCGGCCGCCCAGGCCCAGGGCGGCGGTATCGGGGAACGTCGGCGTCAGCGTGTAGCTGGTGTCGGGCACCACGCGCGGCCCGGCGTTGCCGTCCTCGATCAGCTGGATCTGGTTGATCACGACGTTCGAGACCAGCTCGGCCTCGAGGTGCAGGGTGTCGCGCGGCGGAGCCAGCGCCACCGGCCGGTTGCTCACGACCGTGTCGCCGTTGGCGGTCACGATCGTCTGCGGCTGGCCGATCGAAAGGCGCGTCGCCGGGTCCCCGAGCAGCGTGTAGCTGAGCGCGATGCCGTTCTCGGTGGGATCGAAGTAGACGGTCGGCACGTAGCGCATGAGCGCCAGGGCGATCGTCTCGCCCAGCACCGCGCGCGCCCCGAGGTCGCCGTTGCCGAGCACGTCGTCGTGGGGCGGATCCACGAACATCGCGCGCGCCCAGGCCACGTTGATGTGGTCGGTGCCGTTGTCGGGGATGATCTCGTAGCCGGCCGAGGCCCACGTGGCGATCGCGCCGTGACGCGGCAGCACCACCAGCTCCTCGCCCATGGTCGGGCCCACGCCGTCGGCGCGCTCGGCGGTGCGGCCGAACGCATTCACGTGACAGGAGAAGGCCGAGAACAGGAACGGCATGTCGTCGTTGACCAGGAGATCCTTGTCGTCCTCGTTGCCGACGTTGCGATAGAAGTTCTCGTGCGCGAGCACGAACTCGTTGGCGTGGCCCTGGTAGTTCCACCACATGCGCCCGTTGTTGAGCCGCGAGATCAGCTCGGGCGTGACCGTGGCGCGGGTGCGGTTCTGCGTGGCGATCAGGTCGGGGCGGCAGTCGAAGGCGTCGACCGGCTCGTTGCGCAGCCAGTAGCCGAGCTGGAAGTGCTCGAGGTCGCTGCGCTTGAGGCCCGCCACGTCGGTGATGGTCGAGTAGATGGTCTGGTTGAGCAGGTGGAAGCGGTCCTCGTAGAAGCGGTGGCAGTACCCGGACCCGGGATCGTTGCCGCCGAAGGTGGTGACGCCCGAGTACTCGTCGTCGCTGAAGAGCAGGATGCGGTTGCGCCAGGTCTGGGCCGGGGTGACGTTCTCGTAGTTGACGAGCTTGGCCACCACGTCGCTGGCCTCCTGCACGGTGGTGACCGGCAGCCGTCCGAGGAAGATCTCGGGCAGGATCGGCGGCGGCTGGCCCGAGCCGTCGGGGGGGCAGCCGTTCAGGCACCAGACGTACCAGCCGTCGCTCGAGATCAGCTCGCGCCCGTCGGCCACGCCGACCGGGCCTGGCACCTTGGCGACCGGGATCATGTCGGGGCCGGAGTTGCCGAGACGGTTGAGCGGGTCTTCGCTGCCGTCGCCCACCAGCACCGCGAAGCGCGAGTTCCAGTTGTTGAGCGCGAAGCGCATGAAGCGCTTGATCGCGTACGACGAGCGCCGGCCGCCGTTGAACTCGTCGAACAGCGACTCGAGCGGGATCACCGCCACGTCGAGCCCCTCCGAGGCGCGCACGGTGACGAGCGGCTGCACCGCGTTGAGGAACACCTCGGGCGTGATGAGCAGGTAATCGCCCGAGCCGCGCTCGGCCAGCGCGCGGCGCGTGACCGGAGTGATCTTCGCGGCCGGAACCGCCTTCGGCTGCGAGAACACCAGGTAGCTGAGCCGCGGCCCCGCGGTCTGGTCCTGGAATCGCAAGGCGTAGTTCCCGGTGCCGGGCCCGGGGTGCTCGCGCCGCACGTCGGTGAGGCGGGTCGGCGCCAGCGGATTGGTGACGTCGTAGGCGCGCAGCGTGGTCGTGTCGGCGAAACCGGTGGTGAGGATCTCGTACGTTCCGGTGGCGTCGCCGCTGTTGCACGACAGGTAGGTGCTCTTGATGGCCTTGTAGCTGCGCCAGTAGGTGGCTTCGAACCAGTTGAAGCTGAGGTTGGCATACGCGTTGTTGACCGGATGCGGAGGTCCGCTGCCGTTGCGCGCCCAGGTCACGAGCGCGTTGTTGCCACCTTCGCTCAGCCAGTCCCCGGGCAGCACGGTGTTGAGCACCAGGTTGCCCTTGCCGGACCAGGTGACCGAATCGGTCTGCCCGCCGGCGCCGACGATGTCGTAGTAGAGGTAGTCCTGGTTACGGATCTGGGCCGAGGTCCAGTACGGGATGCCGTTCTTGCGCCCCTGCCAGGCGGCGGTGAGTGGCACCGGGTGGGTCGGATCGATGTCGTTGACCTCCATCTGGAACTCGGGCCGGTCGTAGTAGGTCAGCACGCCCGTCCAGTGGAAGTCGTCGAAGAGCGTCTCCGCCGGCGCATTGCCCGGGAATTGGAGATAGGTGAGGTTCTTCTCCCAGTGCTGCGTCCACGGGTAGCTCGGCAAAGGCGTGAGCCCGGTCGCGTCGAGCCAGCCGCTGCGCGTGGCCACGCGCAGGCCGCCGCGGGCGACGCGTGTGGCGTACACCACCTCGCCGTCGCCCCACTCGCGCTGCGGGATCGAGGCGCCCGAGCGTTCGGCCCAGGACTGGACGTAGGCGACGATGCGGTCGCCCGAGTCGAAGATCCCGTTCGCCGGCTGCGCCTCGTCGATCTCGATCGGCAGCTCGATGGTCTCGTAGGCCGGGATCTGGTCCTCGAGGAACTCGTGCCGGTGCAGGCTCACCTCGGCGATCGGGACCCCGGCGGGATAGCCCTTGGCCGCGAGCGCGTCGTACGGGATGGCGTAGACCCCGGTGCTGTCGAGGAGGATCCGCACCTCGGGGTCGCTCTCGTCGAAGGCGGCCGTGCTCGCGCGCGCGCTCGGAGCCGGCGTGCGGTCGAACAGGCGCGCGCCGCTGCGCGTGGCGGCGGGGTGCGCGATGCGCCAGGCGCGGCCCTGCTCGTAGTTGATCACGGCGCCGCGCAGCACCGGATCCCAGTGCCGGTCCTCGGGCCCCGCCCCGCGCACGCTCGCGGCCGCGGCGCCGAAGTCGACGCGCACGCGCAGGCGCCGGTGGATCCACAGGCGCGCCGCCGCCTCGTCGTAGCGGAACGGCTGGATGCGCACCGCCACCATGCGCTGGCCGCGCAGCGTGAAGGGCACGCCCAGCTCGACCGGCGTCCGCGGCCACACGCCGTCGCGGATCGGATCGGCGCGCTCGGCCGTGGGCACGGGGCCCAGGCCCTGCGGATCGTCGGCGAAGGCGCGTTTGTCGCCGAGCCACACGCGCACGCCGTCGCGCACCTCCTCGGCGTCGCCGTCGACCGGGCCGACCACGGGGCGGCCGCCCGGAGGCAGCGCCACGAGCACGTTGCCCGCGGGAAGCACGGGGCGGCCGGGCAGCGTGTGCGCGGTGAGACCGGTGGCGGTGAGCCGCCGCCGTCCGTCCTCGTCGGCGGGCCCCAGTTGATAATCGGGAAGGCTCAGCTCGAGCGTGACGCCACGATCGTCGGACGCCACGACCCGCACCGCGTCGGCGTGGCCCGGGCGGGCGGCAACGAGCGGCAGGACGAGCAGGAAGGCGGCCGCTCGACGGTGGAGGCGCATGGACATGAGCGGATGAGTCTAGGGACGCCGCGGAGAGCCGGTCAAGTGACTGCTATACTGCCCGCTCGCTCGTCGCACGGAGTCGGTTTCCCCGGGAGGTGGCATGTCACGGTGGGTGATGCGAGCCGGGTCGCTGCTGCTGCTCGCGACCCTTGCCGGCCCGGTCGCCGCGGCGTCCGGCACGGCCTCGGGCCGATCCGGCGGCACGACCGCCAAGACCCCCACCCGCGGCGCCTCGCAGGTGCTCCTGCCGCGCGGACGGCCGCTGCCCGACACCGTGCTGGCGCTGGTTGGCCACGGGAGGACGGTCAGCTTCGACGCCTTCCGGCGCGGCTGGTCGCAGGTCGCCCCGCCGGCCCGGCCTGACTCCCTTACCCCGCAGAGCGCGCGCCAGTTTCTCGATCTTCTGATCGACAAGGAGCTCCTGGCCGAGCGGGCGGTCGAGGAAACCTGGGAGTGGACCTCGATCGAGAGCCTTGGGATTCAAAGCCTGCGCGACCGCACCATGATGCGCACCGCCCTCGACTCGGCGCTGGTCGACGCGGCCCGCGAGCGCGCGGCGCGGGGCGAGCCGCCGCTGACGACCGAGATGCTGGGAGTGGCGGCGCGCGAGAGCACGGTCGCCCATCTCGGCGTCACCTACGACGAGTCGGTGCTCGGGCGACTCGCCAGGGGATTCGCGGGCATCCCCCAGCCGACGAGCAAGTCGCCGATCTGGTCACAGCTGCGCATGATGGGCACGATGCCGGAGATCGAGCCCAGCGACTCGGTGCGCGTGGTGGCGTGGTCGGGGGTTGGCACCTACAAGGTGGCCGACGTGCTCACGGCCTGGCGCAAGCTGAACCCGCTCCAGCGGCCGCGCGTCGAGACCGTCGAGCAGACGCGCGACGTGGTGAAGAACGGGCTCTACGAGCGCGTCCTGCGCCGCAGCGCCGAGATCCACCATCTCGAGCGGCACCCGCGCGTGGTGGACGCGGTGGCGCACCAGGCCGAATACCTGGCCGTGCAGCACTACGTGGCGCGCGAGGTGTACACGGGGATGCCCACCGACTCGCTGACCCTGCGCCGCTACTACGACCGCGATCCGGCGGTGTGGGGCATTCCGACGCGGCTCCAGATCACGCGCCTGGTGCTGCCGTCGCGCCAGGAGGCGATGCGCATGGCGGTGCAGCTGCGCGATCCCGCCGCGGCGGAAACGCTCGTGGCGCGCGCGCTGCGCTCGGGCGTGGACTACAACGCCGAGATCTCGGCGCTCGGCGACAGTGTGCTGTTCCGCCAGGCGATGCGCAGCGGCACGGGCACCGTGCTGGGACCGGACACGGTGAGCACCGGCTGGCAGGTCGTGCGGGTGAACGCGGTGCGGCCGCCCCAGGGTCGATCGTTCTCGGAGGTGCGCGACCTGGTGGAGCGCGCGTGGGGCGACGAGGAGGGCGAGCGCCGCTTGCAGGCGCTGCTCGACACGCTGCGCAAGCACTCCCGCGTGGTGGTGAACGAGCCGGCGCTGGCACGCCTGACGAAGGCGGTGTCGCCCGCAGCTAGCGGTAAAGGCTCTTGATCTGGCCCCAGGCCCGGTTGCGCACCGGGACCGCCGTGCAATCCGCGCCGCTGCCGCCCTGCCAGCGCGCCCAATTCGCATCGGGGGCGCCGGGCGTCTGCAGGAAGTAGTCGCCGCCGGTCGAGTTGGGCAGCCGACCGACCGCGATGGAGTTGAGCACGAGGCAGGCGGGCTCGCCGCAGCCCACGCAGGCCAGCGCCCCCACCGTCCGGCCCCGCAGCACGGTCAGGCGCACGCCGTAGTAGGTGCTCGTGCCGTCAACACTGACGGCCTCGGCAGGCAGCACGTTGACCGAGATCTTGATGCGCGCCTGGCTGTCGGCGCCGCGCGGCTCGGTGGGCAGGTAGGCCTGGACTCCGGCGATCGCACCCGTCCCCTGCCACATGTCGGTGCAGGCCGTCTTGCCACCCGGATTGGGCTCGGCGGTGAGGTTCCCCTGCCGGCAGCCGCCGCCGTCGAAGCGCCACCAGTCGGGCAGCGCCAGACCCGAGTGCTGGATGTCGACCACCACG
>Ga0070695_100002791_pt1 | contig 10139 bp, 6 predicted proteins | sample KBSK1252metaG_FD_65471 | JGI IMG/M metagenome (GOLD analysis project Ga0070695, IMG submission 65471) | Corn, switchgrass and miscanthus rhizosphere microbial communities from Kellogg Biological Station, Michigan, USA - KBS K1-25-2 metaG | ecosystem: Host-associated > Plants > Roots >... | reverse complement strand
GTCATCCAGGGGGCGGAGTCGGGCGCCTTCCTGGCCACCGTGGAGCGGTTGCTCTCCGGCGAGGAGGGTTTCTACGACCGCATCTTCCTCGAATGCGGGGTCCCTCACGAACCCTTCCGGGCGGCCCCCGACCGGCACGCCGGCCTGCTCGCCGCCACCGCACCCGATGCGGAGATCATCCGCAAGCAGGCGGCGGTCCTGCAGCTCATCCGCGCCTACCGCGTGCGCGGACACCTTCACGCGGAGCTGGACCCGCTGACCTCGGGCCCCACCCCCGAGATCCACCCCGAGCTGGCCCTCTCCACGTACGGACTGTCCGTGTGGGACCTCGACCGGCGCTTCTTCGTGGGGAACCTGCGGGGGTCCCATGGCACTCTGACCCTCCGGGAAGTGCTGGAGATCCTGAGGGACACCTATTGCCGCCACACCGGCATCGAGTTCATGCACATCCCCGACGGAGAGATCCGGAGCTGGCTGCAGGAGCGGATGGAGGCCCCCCCGGAACCGCTGCCGCGGGACGGGCAGCTGCGCATCCTCGATCGCCTGAACGTGGCCTCCGCCTTCGAGAGGTTCCTCCACACCACCTACGTGGGGCAGAAGCGGTTCTCGCTCGAGGGCGCGGAGACGCTCATTCCCATGCTGGACGCGCTGCTCCAGGACGCTGCCCAGGGCGGCGTGGACGAGGTCGTCCTGGGGATGGCGCACCGGGGCCGGCTGAACGTGATCGCGCACGTGGTGGGGAAGGGGGCAGCCCACATCTTCCGCGAGTTCGAGGGCGAGCTCGACCCCGCCACCGTGCAGGGATCGGGGGACGTCAAGTACCACCTGGGCGCGACGGGGACCTTCGAGGCTCCTGCGGGGCGGCGGCTGACCGTGCGCCTGGCCGCGAACCCCAGCCACCTGGAGGCCGTGGACCCGGTGGTGGAGGGGATGGCGCGGGCACGCCAGGACAGCCTGGCGGACGCCGCCCGCGAGCGCGTGCTTCCCGTGCTGCTGCACGGCGACGCCGCCTTCGCCGGGCAGGGCGTGGTGGTGGAGACGCTGAACCTCTCCGAGCTGAAGGGGTACCGCACCGGCGGCACGGTGCACGTCGTGGTCAACAACCAGATCGGATTCACGACCGGCCCGGCCGACGCCCGGTCCTCCCTGTACGCGACCGACGTGGCCAAGGCCGTGCGCGCCCCCATCCTCCACGTCAACGGCGACGTGCCCGAGGACGCCGTACGCGTGATCCGCCTGGCCCTGGCTTTCCGCCAGCGCTTCAAGCGGGACGTGGTGGTGGACCTCGTCTGCTACCGGCGCTGGGGACACAACGAGGCCGACGATCCCTCCTACACGGCGCCCCTGCTGTACGCGAAGATCGAGAAGCGCCGGCCGGTGCGCGTCCTCTACACCGAGCATCTCCTGCGCCGGGGGGTGCTCGACGTGGCCCAGGCGGAGGCGGAGCTCGAGAGCTTCCGGCGCCACCTCCAGCAGGTGCTGCAGGAGGTGCAGACGGCGCAGGGGGAGGCCCCGGGCCCCCCGCCCGCCGAGGAGAGCTCCGCCCCGGAGCCGGAGACCGCGGTTCCCGGGGAGGTCCTGCACCGGGTGCTCGAGGGGCTGGAGCGCCTTCCCGAGGGGTTCACGCTGCATCCCAAGCTGGGCAAGCAGCTGGCGCGGCGCCGGGAGCGGCTCCAGGGTGGCAGCATCGATTGGGCCCTGGCGGAAGCGCTCGCCCTGGGGTCTGTCGTGCTGGACGGGACGCACGTGCGCCTGTCCGGGGAAGACACCGCCCGGGGGACCTTCAGCCAGCGGCACACCACGCTCTACGATCACCGCACGGGAGCGCCGTACACCCCGCTGCAGCACCTGACCGCGGGGCCGGGCGGCTTCCAGGTGTTCGACAGTCTCCTCTCGGAGTTCGCCGTCCTCGGGTTCGAGTACGGGTACAGCGTGGCCCGTCCGGAAGCGCTCGTGCTCTGGGAAGCGCAGTTCGGCGACTTCGTGAACGGGGCGCAGGTGGTGCTCGACCAGTTCCTGGTCTCCGCGGAGGAGAAGTGGGGACAGCGCAGCGGCCTCGTCCTCCTCCTCCCCCACGGGCAGGAGGGGCAGGGGCCCGAGCACTCGAGCGCGCGCCTGGAGCGCTTCCTCCAGGCCTGCGCCGCAGGGAACCTGCGGGTCGCCTACCCCACGACACCCGCCCAGTACTTCCACCTGCTCCGCCGCCAGGCGCACACGGCCGCCAAGAGGCCGCTGGTGGTGATGACGCCCAAGAGCCTGCTGCGGCATCCCGCCGCGGTCTCCTCGGAGGAGGAGCTGACCTCCGGCCGCTTCCAGGCCGTCCTGCGCCCGTGGCACGGCCGCCCGGCAGACGTCCGCCGCGCCCTCCTGTGCACCGGGAAGATCGCCTACGACCTGGTGGAGCGGGCGAAGGCCGAGCACCAGGAGGACGTCAGCATCCTCGTCCTGGACCAGCTGTATCCCTTCCCGGCGGACGATCTGCGCGCGCTGCTGTCGGAGCATGCCGGGGCCGAGCTCGTCTGGGTCCAGGAGGAGCCGCGAAACATGGGAGCGTGGACGTTCGTCCGCGACCGGCTGGAGCGGCCGCTGACCTACGTGGGGCCGCCCCCCTCGGGGAGCCCCGCTCCCGGCTCGAATCGCCGCCACGTGGACACGCAGCGGCGGATCGTGCAGCAGGCCCTGGGCCTTCCCTCGGCCGTGCGCTGAGCTTCCCGGCCAGTACTCCATCACGCAAAGTGCTTGACAGAACCGAACGGGGGCCGTAACTTGGCCCCCATGCACGAGGCCGCCCCCGAGGCGCTCCACGACCGCGCGCTCGATCACCTGGCTTTCATCCGGCAGACCATGGAGAGCGCCACCGCCTTCACCGCTGTGTCCGGGTGGGCGCAGGCGGCGATCGGCCCCACCGCCCTGGTGGCGGCGGCGCTCGCCCATCAGCAGCACGCGCCCCAGCGCTGGCTCACGGTGTGGCTGGCCGAGGCCGTCCTGGCGGTGACCGTGGCCGCTTGCGGGATGGCCTGGAAGGCGCGCCGCTCCGGCGTGTCGCTCGTCTCGGGGCCGGCGCGGAAGTTCGCCTGGAACTTCGTGCCTCCCCTGCTGGTCGGTGCACTGCTGACGGTGGCCTTGGCCCGGGTCGGGCTGTGGGGCCACCTTCCGGCCGTCTGGCTCCTGCTGTACGGCACGGCGGTGATCACGGGGGGCGCGTTCTCGGTGCGCATCGTCCCCGCCATGGGGATCGCCTTCCTGGCGCTGGGGGCGGCGGCGCTGTTCACCCCCGCTCGCCTGGGAGATCTGTGGCTCGCCGCGGGGTTCGGGCTGCTTCACGTCGGCTTCGGGGTGGCGATCGCGAGGAGGTACGGTGGCTAGAACCGGATCGGTGCGGAAGAGCGGCGAGGCGCGCCCTGCCGGCAGGCCGGCGGCACCCCGCCCGGCGCGCGGGGCCGCCTCGGCCCTGGAGCTGGACCGGATCATCCACGAGCGGATCCGCTTGGGGATCGTCTCCGCCCTGGCCGTGAACGAGACGCTCACCTTCAACGAGCTGAAGGCGCTCCTCTCCGCCACGGACGGCAACCTGAGCGTCCACGCGCGGAAGCTGGAGGAGGCGGGGTACGTTGCCTGCACCAAGTCCTTCGCTGGGCGCATCCCCCGCACCGAGTACCGGCTGACCCCGGCGGGACGGGAGGGGCTCGCCCGCTACCTTCGCCACATGGAAGCGCTGATCCAGGCCACGAAGAAGGGCTGACGGGACGATGACCGGGCTCCACGTGGCACTGATCATGGACGGCAACGGCCGCTGGGCCGCCGCCCGGGGGCGGCCCCGCCTGCACGGTCACCGCGCCGGGGCGGCATCGGTCCGGCGCACCGTGGAGACGGCGGTGGCCCGCGGGGTGAACGTGCTCACCCTCTACGCCTTCTCCTGCGACAACTGGAAGCGACCCTCCCGCGAGGTGCGCGCGCTCTTCGCCCTGCTCGAGCGCTGGCTCCGCGCCGAGACGGCCCGCTGCCGCGACGAGGGCGTACGCCTGGCGGTGATCGGACGCCGCGATCGCCTGGACCCTCTCCTCGTGCAGACCATTGCCGCCGCCGAGCGTGCCACCGCGGACGGGCGACGCCTCCTCCTGCGCCTGGCCGTGGACTACTCCTCGCGGGACGTCCTGGTGCGCGCGGCGGAGCGCCTGCGGGGCGCCCCCGGCACCCTGGAGAGCTTCGCCTGCGCGGTGGCGGAGGCCGAGCACGGGCCTGCGGTGCCCCCGGTGGACCTCTTGATCCGCACCGGCGGGGAGCGGCGCCTGTCGGACTTCCTCCTCTGGGAAAGCGCGTACGCCGAGCTCGTGTTCGTGGAAGCGCCCTGGCCCGACTTCGACGCCGCCGCCTTCGACGCGGCGCTCGCCGAGTACGCTCGCCGGCAACGCCGGTTCGGCGCGCTGCCGCGCGCCGCCGCCTCCTAGTCCTTCTTGTCCATGGCGGCCCGCAGGAGGTCGCCCAGGCTGGTCCCGAAGGATCCGCTCCCGGCGGCGGGCTGCGCCGGCTCGTCCCGGCGGTCCCGACCGCGGTCCCTCTCCCGGTCCCGGTCGCGGCGGGGGCGATCCCCCCCCTTGCGGGCTTGTGCCGGAGCGCGCGGGGCGGGGGCGGGGAGCGGCTCCACGCCGGGAAGGGAGAGGCGGATCCGGCCGTCCTCGGCCACCTCGGAGACCTCGACCGTGAGCTCTTCGCCGGTTGGGAACCTCCGGCCGAGGTCGGTGCCACGGGGGACGCCGGTCATGGCGGCGGGGACGAGCCCGACCTTTCCAGGGCCCAGCCAGACGAAGACACCGAAGCGCTCCGCCTTCTGGACCTTCCCCTGCAGCGTGGCCCCCACCTCCACCTTGGCGGCCTCCGGCGACCCCGGCTCGGGGGCGGGGGCGATGGACATGCGCTTCCGCTCCGCCTCCACGGAGAGCACGAGCCAGTCGCGCTCGCTGCCGGGTGGGACCGCGGCCTCGAAGCCTTCGGAGGCGGGGGGGAACTCCCGCGCCGGCGCCAGCGCTTCCACGCCGCGCGCCATCTCCACGAAGGCGCCGAAGGGAGTGACGCGGAGGACCTTCCCCCGGTGCACGGATCCCACCGGATAGGCCTGGGCCAGGCGGACCCAGGGATCCTCCTCCGCCTGCCGGATGGAGAGCGAGATGCGCCCGGTGGTGTCGTCGAGCTTCAAGATCTTGACGCGGACGCGCTCCCCGACCTGCACGGCGTCGGACACCTTGGCCACGCGGGAGTGCGCGAGCTCGGAGAGGTGCACGAGGCCCATGACTCCGGCCCCCAGGTCCACGAAGGCGCCGAAGTCCGCCAGGCCCGCCACGCGCCCCAGCATCACCGTCCCCTCGAGCAGCGTGGCCCGCACCGCCTTGGCCTCCTCGGCCTTCTCCGCTTCCAGCAGGGCGCGACGGGAGAGCACGAGGTCCTCGCCGCCGCGGCGCATCTGGAGGATGCGGAACGCGTAGCTCTTGCCGACGTACTCTTCGGGGTTCTCCACCCGGTGCAGATCGATCTGCGAGTGCGGGCAGAAGCCGCGGCTGCGGCCGACCCGCACCTCGTAGCCCCCCTTGATCACCTGCTCCACCCGTCCCTCCACGGGAAGCCCCAGCCGGAAGGCGCGGGCCACGGCGGCGTCCTTGGGGCGCCGCTTGGGGCGGGGAGGTGCGGCCGCGGGCCCCTCCGCTCCGGCGGGAGCCTCCGGGGCAGCCGATCCCTCGACCACCTCGCCCTCTTCGGGAGCGGGCTCGCCCGTGGCGTCCCCCTCCGGGACAGGGGCCGAGGTCACCGGCTCGGGGACTTCGGGGACTTCCGGCTGCGACTCGGCGGGGGCGGGCGCTTCCGGAGGGGTCTCGCCCTCGCCTTCGATCTGGTTCGTCGGGCTACCCGGGAGATCGTTCGTTTCGCTCACGGTCGCATCCCCTGGGTGCCACCGGCGGGTGGGGAGAAGGTGGACGGGACGTTTGTCGTGCTCGACCTCGGCGCGGGCATTCTGCCACAGACGCGATTATCCTGCGCCGCGCAGGAGGGCGCCCTTGATCCTCGAGCCCGTCCAGAGCGCAGGGCCCGCGCCCGCGGGGTCCCCCCTGCCGGTGGGGCCTCGCCGCCGCGCCGGCTGGACGCGCCGGCTCTACCTCACCCTCCGCACCGAGCACATCACCCCCGCAAAGCTCGGGCTCGCCATCGGCCTCGGCTCCTTCCTCGGCTTCTCTCCGTTCTGGGGGTTCCACCTCCTGCTCTGCGTGGTGGCGGCTTCCATCTTCCGCCTCAACCGCATGCTCCTCTACGCCGCCGCCAACCTCGCCAACCCGGCCACCGCGCCCCTCCTCCTGTTCGCGGAGGCGCAGGTGGGACAGCGCGTGCTCCACGGTGCCTGGCTCGACGTCACCCTGCACGAGGTGCGCGCCGCCGGCCTCGCCGGCGTGGGGATGCTGTTCGCGGACGTGGTGGTGGGCTGGCTGGTGGCGGGATCGGCCATCGCCCTCCTGCTCGGCCTGGCCACGTTCCTGGTGAGCCGCACCTCGCGCCTGCCCGTCGCCTACCAGGGGATCGCCGACAACGTCGTGCGCCGGTACCTCGACGTCTCCATCCGGGACGCCGAGGGGGCGCGGGCGCGTCTCCTCCGTGACCCCACCTTCCCCTTCCTGCTGGCGGACGGCACGCTCGACGGCGCGCGGGTGCTGGACCTGGGCTGCGGCCGCGGCCTGGCGGCGGCGCTGGCGGCCGCCTGCGGCACCGTGCCCCGCGCCTACCTGGGGGTGGACGGCAACCCGCGATACGTGAAGGTCGCGCGGGAAGCGCTCTCGGACCTTCCCGGCCACCGGTTCGTGGAGGCCGACCTCCGGGACTTCGACCCTCCACCCGCCGACGTGGTGCTGGTGATCAACGTGCTCCGCTTCCTCCCCCTCGCCTCCCAGGATGCGCTGCTGCGGAGGCTGGGAAAGGCGCTGCCGCCCGGCGCGCGCGTGTTCGTGCGCGAGGTGGACGCGGCGCGCGGCAGCGCCTTTCGCGCCGCGCAGGTGAAGGACCTCCTGGCCGCCTTGGCCCCCAGCCGGCCCCACCGGCGCACCTACTACCGGCGCGCCCAGGACCTGCGGAACGCCCTCGTGGCGGCCGGCTTCGACGTGCGCGACCGCTCCACGCTGCACACGACGCCGCGGGCCCGCGTCCTCCTGGAAGCCGTGCGCAAGCCGGGCGCGCTCCCCGCCTCGGGGTCCTGAGGGGTGCGCGCCGTCCGCATCGCCCGCGCCGGCGGGCCTGAGGTCCTGGAGTGGGGAGCGGAGGAGGACCCCTCCCCCGGCCCCGACGAGCTGCTCGTCCGCGTCCACGCGAGCGCCTTGAACCGCGCCGACCTCCTGCAGAGGATGGGCCGCTACCCGGCGCCCGCCGGCGCGCCCGCGCACGTCCCCGGCCTCGAGTACGCGGGAGAGGTCGTGCGGTGCGGCGCGCACGTCGCCCAGTGGCGGCCGGGGGACCGCGTCATGGGCCTGGTCGCGGGAGGGGCCCACGCCGAGTATGTGGTGGCCCACGAGAGGACGGCCCTGCGCATCCCTCCCGCCCTGGGCTGGGAAGAGGCGGCGGCCTTCCCGGAGGCGTTCCTCACCGCCTACGACGCGCTGTTCTGCCGGGGAGGCTTGCGACCGGGGGAGGCCGTCCTGCTCACCGCCGCCGCCTCCGGCGTGGGGACAGCGGCCTCGCAGGTGGCCGCCGCCGCCGGCGCCCGCGTGCTCGGCCTGACCCGCACCCCCGGGAAGCGCGCCCGCCTCCACGAGCACGGCGTCACGCACACGCTCGATCCCGCCACCCCCGATCTCCCGGGCGCCGTCCGCGCGCTGGCGGGAGGGGCGGGGGCCGAGCTGGCCCTCGACCTGGTGGGAGGCCCGGGGATCTCCATCCTGCTGGAGGCGCTCGCGCCCAGGGGCAGGCTCGTGCTCATCGGCCTCCTCGCCGGTGCCCGCGCCGAGATCGACCTCTCCCGTCTCCTGTCCCGCCGCCTCACCGTGGTGGGGACCGTGCTCCGCTCCCGGCCCATCGAGGAGAAGATCGCCCTCACGCAGGAAGCCGCCCGCACCCTGCTGCCGCTCCTGGCCGCGGGGCGGATCCGGCCCGTGATCGACCGCGTCCTCCCCATGGCCGAGGTGGCGCGCGCGCACGCGGCGCTGGAGCGCGACGAGACCTTCGGCAAGATCGTGCTCCGCCCGTAGACTCCCCAGCTGAAGGAGAGCCGATGAGCGAGTCCGCCCCTTCCGTGAAGATGCCGGAGAACGCCTACCGGGAGCTGCAGCCCGGGGAGGTGTACACGCCCATCGTTCCAGCGAGTGCCGCCGTCCCCGAGGTGACCACCCGCTCGGTGGCCTTCGGCCTGGCCATGGTGGTCGTGTTCTCGGCGGCGGCGGCCTACATCTCGCTGAAGCTCGGCCAGGGGATCGAGTCCGCCATCCCCATCGCCATCCTGGCCATCGGCTTCTCGGCCGTGGCCGCCCGCCGCTCCACCCTGCTCGAGAACCTGAACGTGGTGGCCCTGGGCGCCACGGCAGGGATCGTGGTGGGGGGCACCACCTTCGTCATGCCCGCGCTGTTCATCCTCAAGCTCGAGGGGGGGCTCTCCCCGCTCGACCTCTTCCTGCGCATCTTCCTCGTCCCTCTCTTCGGCGCCGTCCTGGGCGTGCTCTTCCTCATTCCCTTCCGCCGCTACTTCGTCTCCGAGATGCACGGCAAGCTCCCCTTCCCGGAGGGGACCGCGGTGACGGAGATCCTGGTCACGGGAGAGCGAGGCGGACGGCAGGCGCAGGTGCTGCTCTCTTCCATGGGAATCGGCTTCGCCATGGACTTCGCTGCTCTCCACTTCCGCCTCTGGCGCGACACCTTCACCACTGCGCTCCTGGACGTGACGAGGCCGCTGACCGAGGGCGTGAAGGCGGTCTTCGCCCTGGGCACGTCGGCGGCCGTGCTGGGCTTGGGCTACATCACGGGCGTGCGCTACGCCGCCATCATCTGCGCGGGCTCGTTCCTGTCCACGTTCGTGCTGGTGCCGATCTTCGGTCGGCTGGGGGCGAACTCGACGGAGAGCGTCTTTCCGGGCCGCCCTCCCCTGGCCGGCCTCTCTTACGACGCGCTGTTCAACGATCACGTCCGCTACATCGGCATCGGTGGCATCTTCGCCGCCGGCGTCATCTCCATCCTCAAGATGTCGCCGGTGATCGCCCAGGCCCTCTCCCGCGTGCTGGCCGAGGTGGCGCGCCTGGGGAAGCGGGCCCATGCGGCGGAGGACGTGCGCACGGAGCGCGACCTCGATCTCGGCCTGGTGGTCCTCTCCATCGTGGCCGTCTCGGTCCTTCTCTGGCTCTACTTCCGGTTCTCGGTGCTGGCCGGGATCCCTCACGCCTCCACCCTGTCCTTGGTGGCCCTGGGCCTGGCGCTCGGCGTCTCCTTCCTGTTCGCGGCCGTGTCGGCCTGGGCCGTGGCCATGATCAGCATCACCCCCATCTCGGGCATGACCCTGACGGCGCTGATCGTGTCGTCGGTGGTGCTCGTGCGCCTGGGCCTGTCGGGCTCCGCAGGGGCCATGGCCGCCCTGCTCATCGGGGGGGTGGTGTGCACCGCGCTCTCCACCACCGGATCCATGGTGACCATCCTGAAGTCCGGCTACTGGATCGGCGCCACCCCCCGCCGCATCGAGCTGTCCCTGATCGGCGGCTCCGTCCTCGCCTCCCTCACCGTCACCGGAGTGCTCATGCTCTTTCACTTCGTCTACGGCTACGGGGTGAAGACGCCGGTGCACCCGAACCCGCTCCCCGCCCCTCAGGCCAGCGCCATGGCCGCCGTGCTGCAGTCGGTGATGGCCTCCGCCGCCGCGCCCTGGTTCCTCTACGGCATGGGAGCGGTCATCGCGATCCTGGTGGAGCTGATCGGCGTCTCTGGCTTGGCCTTCGCCCTGGGCATGTACCTCCCCATCGAGCTGAACACGCCCCTTCTCGCCGGCGCGCTCGTGGCCTGGTTCGTGGGGCGGGGCAAGGCCGACACCTCCATCCTGCGCGCCCGGCAGAACCGGGGCACGCTGATCGCCTCCGGGTTCATCGCCGGAGGGGCGCTGGCCGGGGTGGTGGACGCGGTCGTCCGCGGCATCG
>Ga0070695_100002790_pt1 | contig 10141 bp, 9 predicted proteins | sample KBSK1252metaG_FD_65471 | JGI IMG/M metagenome (GOLD analysis project Ga0070695, IMG submission 65471) | Corn, switchgrass and miscanthus rhizosphere microbial communities from Kellogg Biological Station, Michigan, USA - KBS K1-25-2 metaG | ecosystem: Host-associated > Plants > Roots >... | reverse complement strand
GAGTGAATGCAGGTCCGAATCAACCGCAATGAATGCTGCGGCAACGCAGAGTGCTGTGAGATCGCACCCGACGTGTTCGTGCTCGACAGCCGGAACAAGGCGATCGTCCTCGATGCCGAGGCCGCGCCGCTCGAGAAGCTGATCGAGGCCGCCGAGGCCTGTCCGTGCTCGGCGATCGTGGTCGAGGACGACGACGGTAACGAGGTGTCTCCGTGAGCGAATCGACGAGCCTTCCGCCCCACGCGCTGACGATGAGGGTCCTGCCCGGCCGGCTGGCCGTGTGCCGGCTCGATGCCGACGGTCCGCTCCCCGCGTGGGTGTTCCACGCCGAGGCGCGCTTCTTCTCGGTGATGCGCACGCCGGAGGAGACCTCGGTGGTCTGCCCCCAGGACGACGTGCCGCCCTCGGTGGGCCGCGTCGACCGCGACTGGGTGGCGCTCAAGGTGGACGGGCCGCTGCCGCTCACGATGACCGGCGTCACCGCCAAGCTCACGACCCCGCTCGCCTCGGCCGGGATTCCGGTGTTCGCGCTCTCGACCTACGACACCGACTACCTGCTGATCAAGGCCGAGCACCTCGAGCGCGCGGTCGCGCTCCTGCGCACCCGCTTCACGGTCGTCGCGTAGGCCGGGCCGGGCCGGCGGCACGCCGGACCGAGCCGCTCGTCCCCGCACTCAGCTCGTCCGCGTGCCCACCATCACCACGCGCGGCAGCTCGAACCGGACGTCCTCCCCCGCCGGGCGCACGCGCAGGTAATCGCGCACCTTGGGCGCCGCCGTGAGCAGCATCTGGCGGCACTCGTCCGCCACGACACTCGATGCGCCGCTGCGCGCGAGCCAGTCGACGAGCGACCGGCCCTCGGGCAGCTCGACCACGTAGTCGTCGACGAAGTCGACCCGCAGGCCCGCGCCCTCCATGAAGCTTCGCCACTCGCGCGCGCTGTAGTTGCGCACCGTGGTCGTGTCGTGCAGCCAATCGAGCCGGTTGAGGAACGTGTCGATCTCGGAATCGTCGGGCACCGTGCCGTCGGCGATGCCCAGCCGCCCGCCGCGGCCCAGCACGCGCGCCATCTCGGCGACCGCGGTGCGGATGTCGGCGAAGTGGTGCGGGCAGGCGCGCGAGGTCACGAGGTCGAACGCGCGGTCGTGGAACGGCAGCCGGTGTGCGTCGCCGCAGACGAGCGCGATGTTCGCGGCCGAGGCGCGGCGGGCCGCGAGGCGTGCCGCCTGGAGCATCTCGGGCGCGGCATCGAAGGCGACGGCGCTCGCGACCAGCGGGGCGAATGCGATCGCGACCGGCCCGGGGCCGCTGCCGACGTCGAGCAGCGCCTCGTCGGTCACCGGCTCCATGCGCTCGATCAGCATGAGCCGCGTGGCGCCCTCGACGTGGGCGCGGCTCACGGCGTACTGCCGGGCGTGATCGCCGAACTGGCGCGCGGTCTCGGCGAGCCCGGGTGGCCTGGACTCCGGGTCGGAGCTCACGGGCTCACGCCGTGGCGGGGGCGCCGCGCTCGACCGGAAGCCCGGCGCGGCGCCAGGCGTCCATGCCACCCTCGGCGTCGGCGACCGTGAAGCCCTCGCGCCGCAGCACGCTGCTCGCGATGCTGCTGCGGTAGCCGCTGGCGCAGATCGTCACCCACTCGACCCCGCGATCGAGCTCGCCGAAGCGCTCGCGCAGGCGGGCGAGCGGGATGTGCGTGGCGCCCGCGACGTGGCCTTCGTCCCACTCGCGGTCGCGACGCACGTCCAGCACCCGCCGGCCGGCGCCGGCGAGCGAATCCACGGACACGCGCGACGCGGATTCCAGCGCGAGACCCGGCGCGCGACGCCCGATCGCCTCGGCGGCGAGCACGCCAACGATGTTCTCGTAACCGACCCGACCGAGACGCATGACCGCCTCCTCGACGCGCTCGCGGTCGGCGACCAGCAGCAGCGGCTGGTCGGGGCCGAACAGCGTGCCCACCCACGACGCGTACTGCCCGTCGAGGCTCACGTGGAACGCGCCCGTCGGGTGCGCCGCCGCGTAGTCCATCTCCTCGCGTGTGTCGATCACGACCGCGCCCGACCGTTGCGCCGCGGCGAACGCGGCGGGCTCCAGCATCGGCGGCATCGGGCGCTCGGCATCGAGGGCGGGGCCGGCCTTGTTGGTATCGCGCGAGTGCAGGTAATAGATGGGGGTCTCGGGCACGTCGCGCGTGACGTCGGCAATGAAGGCCTCGCGGCTCATCGGCTTGAGCGCCGCGTTCATCATGCGCTCGCGGCCGATGGTGCTCCACGTGTCCTTGCTGATGTTGCGTCCGCACAGCGAGCCCGCGCCGTGCGCCGGATAGACGCGCGTGTCGTCGGGCAGCGTCAGCAGCTTGCCGTGCAGGCTGTCGTACATGAGGCCCGCCAGCTCGGCGACCGGCAGGCGCGAGGACAGTATGTCCACCCGTCCCACGTCGCCCACGAACAACGTGTCGCCGGTGAGCACGCCCCACGGCCTTGCCTCGCCCTCGTGCTCGAAGACCAGGAACGAGAGGCTCTCGGGCGTGTGGCCGGGAGTCTCGATCGCGCGGATCCGCAGATCACCGACCGGCAGGGTGTCGCCGTCGCGCAGGGCGCGGTGCGGATACGAAGCCTCGGCGCGGGCGCCGATGCCGATCGTGGCGCCGGTGCGCGCCGCCAGCTCGCGATGGCCCGAGACGAAGTCGGCGTGGAGGTGCGTCTCGAGGATCCAGGTGATCCGGAGCCCGTGCGCCGCAGCTTCGTCGAGGTACATCTGCACGTCGCGCGCGGGGTCGACGACCGCGGCCTCGCCGTGGTCGCCGATCAGGTACGAGGCGTGGGCGAGACAGCCGACGTAGAACTGCTTGAAGTGCATGCGACCTCCGGTGCGGCCGCCGCGGGGCTAGCCGCCGCCCGCGGGGGCGGTGAGCCCCTTGCCGGTCTTGAGCTGCTCCATCACGGCTTCGAGCGCGCTCCGCGGCGGGCGCACGCTCTCGAGCGGCAGCGTCGCCAGGGGGGCCTCGACCAGCTTGAGTTCGTCCTCGAACGGCTTGAGACCGGGCTCGGCATAGAGCAGGCCGGTGATGAGCTTCTGCTCGGCGCGGGCCTCGTGGATCGCGCCCAGCGCCCGCTCGCGGCTGGTGGGGTCGTAGTCCTCGGCCAGCTTCTTGAGATAGATGTGGGAGCCGTCCGGCATCTGCACCTCGCGGGTGGAGCCGGGCTCGTAGTCGACCGTGATGTCCTCGTAGTAGGGCACGTATTCGATGTCGTGCAGGGGCGCGTCGTGCTCCTTCACGTATGCGTACGACTTGCTGGAGCCTTCGTGGTCGGCGAACGTGACGCACGGGCTGATCACGTCGAGCACGGCGGTGCCCTTGTGCGCGAAGGCGGCGCGCAGCAGCGGGCGCAACTGCTTCTGGTCGCCCGAGAACGAGCGCGCCACGAAGCCGCAGCCCAGCTCGATGGCGATCGCGCAGCAGTCGATGGGCATGAGGTCGTTGGGCTTGCCGCCCTTCATGGTGCTGCCCACGTCGGCGGTGGCCGAGAACTGCCCCTTCGTGAGCCCGTACACGCCGTTGTTCTCGATGATGTAGACCACCGGCACGTTGCGCCGCACCATGTGGCAGAACTGGCCCAGCCCGATGCTGGCGGTGTCGCCGTCGCCCGAGATGCCGATCAGCAGCAGGGACTGGTTCGCCACGCGCACGCCGGTCGCGATGCTGGGCATGCGCCCGTGCACGGCGTTGAAGCCGTGCGAGTGGCCGAGGAAATAGGCCGGCGTCTTGCTCGAGCAGCCGATCCCCGAGAGCTTGGCCACCGCATGCGGCTCGAGCCCCGATTCGAACGCGGCCTGGATGATCGCCGCCGTGATCGCGTTGTGTCCGCAGCCCGGGCACAGCGTGCTCTTCGAGCCGTCGTAGTCCGCACGCGTCAGCCCGACGCGGTTCTTGGCCGCTGCGGCCGCCACCTTGGGCGCTCCGTCGCTCATCGTCTCGCCACCTCCGGCACGCCGGCCACGGTCGCCACGGTCTCGTCGGCCGCGATCGGCACGCTCACCGAGCGCGCGTCGATCGGCAGCCCGTCGTAGTGGAGCACCGAGCGGAAACGCGCCGCGTGCTCCGGATACTCGATCTTGAGCAGGCCCGCCATCTGCGCGTCGCGGTTCTGCTCCACCACGTAGATGCGCTCGTGGCGCGACACGAAGTCGGCGACCGCTGACGGGAACGGGAGCGCCTTGAGCAGCAGGTAGTCGAGCGCCAGGCCTGACTCGCGCAGCTGGTCGCGCGCCTCGACCACGGCCCAGTGCGTGGAGCCGTAGGCGATGATCCCCGCCGCGCGACCCTGGTCCTCGATCACCGGCTCCGGCACCAGCGTGCGTGCGGTCTCGAACTTCTTCGCGAGCCGGTCCATGCCGCGCTGGTAGTCCTCGGGCTTCTCGGTGTACTGCGCCGCCTCGTTGTGCCCCGAGCCGCGCGTGAAGTAGACGCCCTTGGGATCGCGCGTCCCCGGCAGCGTGCGGAACGGGATGCCGTCGCCGTCCACGTCGCGGTAGCGCTCGAAGCGCGGCATCTGCGCCAGCTCGGCGTCGCCGAGCACCTTGCCGCGGTTCCACGTCCCTTCGGGGTACGGGAACGGATCGCTCATCCAATTGTTCATGCCCAGGTCCAGGTCGGAGAGCACGAACACCGGTGTCTGGAGCCGCTCGGCGAGATCGAAGGCCTTGATCCCGAACTCGTAGCAGTCCTGGACCGAGCTCGGGAACAGCACCGGATGCTTGGTGTCGCCGTGCGACGCCGTGTAGGCGAAGGTGACGTCGCCCTGCATGGTCCGGGTCGGAAGGCCCGTGCTCGGGCCCACGCGCTGGATGTCCCAGATCACCGCGGGGATCTCGGCGTAGTAGCCGTAGCCGGTGAACTCGGTCATGAGCGAGATGCCCGGCCCCGAGGTCGAGGTCATCGCGCGCGCGCCGGCCCAGCCCGCGCCGAGCACCATGCCGATGGCCGCGATCTCGTCCTCGGCCTGCACCACCGCGAAGGTCGCCTTGCCGGTCTCCGGGTCGCGGCGATAGCGCTCGAGGTAGCCGATCAGCGACTCGACGAGGCTCGACGACGGCGTGATGGGATACCAGGTGACCACCGTCACGCCGCCGAACATGGCGCCGAGCGCTCCGGCCGCGTTGCCGTCGATGAGGATCTTGCCCTGGGTCGCGTTCATGCGCGCCGCGCGGTGCGGATGGCGCTTCTCGAGGTGGGCGTGCGCGTACTCCCATCCGGCGCGCACCGCCGCGTGGTTGAGCGCGAGCGCCTTGGGCTTGCGCCCGAGCTGCGCGTCCAGCGCGCTCTCGACCTCGTCCTCGGCCAGCCCGAGCAGCTCGCCCAGCACGCCCACGTAGATCATGTTGATCACCAGGCGGCGGAGCTTCACGTCCGTGGTGATGGGCTCCATGAGCTTCGCCATCGGCACGCTGTAGACGACGCGGTCCTCGGGGATCGGCGGCACCTTGATCGACTCGTTGAGGACGATCACCCCGCCCGGCCCCATCGCGGCGACGTCGGCGGCGGCGGTCTCGGGATTCATGACCACCAGGATGTCGTTCTCGCGCCGGCGCGCGATGTAGCCGTCCTTGCTGGCGCGGATGGTGAACCACGTGGGCAGCCCGGCGATGTTCGAGGGAAAGAGGTTCTTGCCGCTGACCGGAATGCCCATCTGGAACAGGGCGCGCAAGAGCACGGTGTTGGCGGTCTGGCTCCCCGAGCCGTTGACCGTCGCGACCTGAATGCTGAAATCGTTGACGATGGGTTCCAACACCGCTCCCTGAAAGGGGTCCCGGCGTCTCCTGGTGGTCCCGCGGCGTCCGGCAGGAGATGCCTGCGGGATGGCGGGGCGGGAGGCTGCGCCGTTGCGGTTGCTCCCGCACCGACCGGGCCCGCAAACGGTAAGGGTGCGTGCGCGGCCCGTCAAGGCGGCCCGCGGCGCCGGCGCTCAGCCCTCGCGGCGCAGCAGCCGGTCGACCTCGTCGTAGCCGCACGGCACCGGGACGCCGTGGATCGGGGCGCCGGCCTCGAGCAGGGCCCGGACCACGTCGGGCGTGCGCCGGTACGTCCAGTACGAATCCACGCACGCGCGCACCGCGAGCTGCAGGGGCGTGCGGTCGCGCCCGTCGCGCGCATCGACCGCGGCGCCGCGCTCGAGCAGGAGGCGCACCGGCGCCAGGTGCGACCGCCAGGCGGCGACATGGAGCGCCGTGCTGCCCGGGGCGATGTCGAAGTAGGCGTCGCCCGCGTGGTACGGGGCATCGACGGCGACGCCGAGGTCGAGCAGCCGGCGCATGCCGTCGGCGTTGGCATTGCCCGCGAACTCGGCGAGCGCGGTCCCCCCGGCCGCCACCAGCCCGCGCACCCGGTCGGGCTCGGCGCCGGCGATGGCGCCGACCGCCGCGGCGTCGTTGCGCGCGCACGCGGCCAGGAGGCGCTCGACGCCCTCGAGCCGGATCGGGATGCCTCGCCGCTCGAACGCGGCGAGCGCCTCGCCGCGCCCCCGGCGCGCGGCCATGGACACGCCGCTCCATCCGTCGGCTGCCATCCGCGTCGGGTCGCCGCCCGCATCCAGCAGCGCCGCGACGATCTCGATCGCGTTGTCGCGGCGCAGCGCCTGGTGGAGCGACGTGTACCCCCATCGCGTCATCCGGTTGGGATCGGCCCCGCGCGCGAGCAGGAGGCGCACCCCCTCGAGGTCGTGCCAGTCCGATTTGCGCAGCAGCATCGTCGCGAGGCTGTCGGCGCTGAGGCGGCCACTGTCGGCGAGTACGCGCACCGTCGCGTTGTCGTAGGTCTCGGGAGCGTGATACGGCACTTCGTCGTCGTTGGGATCCGCGCCGCGCTCGAGCAGCAGGCGCGTGAGCCCCGCGTGGTGGGCGAAGCCCGCGGCACCGTAGAGGGCGCTCTCCCAGGTGGGCTTGGGCGTGTGGTGGCGCTCGTACCATCCCGTGCCGGCACTCGCGCCGGCGTCGAGCAGTGCCGTTGCGGCGCGCACGAATCCCTCGGAGCGTGCGGGGTCGAGGCGCAGGTAGCGCGAGAAGCAGAGGTGGGTGAGCGCGTCCCAGCCGTGCGGCCCGCCCCGGGCGGTGGCGAGCGCCCCGTCGCGCGCGAGGAAGGCGCCCACACCGTCCGCATCGCCGAGGATGGCGGCCGCGAAGATGTCGGCGCGCGCGACGTCGGGATGTGCCGCCAGGATCGCGTCGGCACGCTCGAGCGTTCCCTCGGTGTGCAGGCCGTCGAGCGGCACGCACGCGGCGACGATGAAGTCCGACAGCGGGTCCGTGGCGTGGATCACGTGGCCCCCTGCGCGCGTCGTGCGTCGCGCGTGGCGCTCGCGAGCGCCGCGTAGGCCCACACCGCCACGGCCGCGGTGACGACGGCGGCGACCACCGCGGTCCAGAAGGCGGCGTCGGGACCCGAAGTCCAAACAAGGTGCTGGGAGCCGCCGGTCATATCCCACTCCGAGCGCCCGGACGAGAACAGGTTCAGGGCCGCGAACACGTTCCCTCCCGCGTGCAGGACCATGCTGGGACGGATCGAATCGGTCAGGTGGGCGAGCGTGCCGTAGACGGCGGCGACGGCGAGATAGAACGGCAGCAGCGCCAGCGAGACCTCGGGATGGGTGAAGTGAATGAACCCGAACGCGACGCCGGTCACGAGGATCGCGACCACGGGACCGTGGCGCCGCTCGATCGGCCGCTGCATGTAGCCGCGGAACGCCGTCTCCTCGGTGACCCCTGCGACCACGGCACTCATCAGCACCCAGGCGAGCACGGTCACGAAGGGATACTTGGACGGGTCGATGTCGCGCTGCTGCGGCAGCGCCGCCAGTCGGGCGAGGACGGCCTGCAGCGCCAGCATCGCCACCAGCCCGAGCATCCCCGCGACGAGCGCCATGCCCCAGACGTCGCTCGCGACCGGGTTGGAGCGGCTGCACGCGCGCCGCGCGTCGGCGGTGGCGCGCGGCCAGCCCGCGCCCCGCACGTAACGCCAGAAGAGCCACACGTAGAGCGCGGTGGGCGGCACGGCCCACGGGATCGCGGACCCGTGCCGGAGGTTCAGCGACACGAGGAGCGCCCACGGAACCGTACCCGCCGCGGCGACGACGAGCCCGGAGAGCACCGCGCGCACCACGACCGGGAGACGGCCCCAGAGGCCGAGGACGGGGTGCAGGGTTTCCGCGGCAGCCACGCTCGTCCTCTTCTAATTGCCCGCCAGCGCCGCGATCATCTCGGCGACCGAGGTGAGCTTGACGCGCGGCCGGCCCAGCGGGGCGCCGCGCTCGACCTCGATCCGGTCGAGCCGCTTCCAGTCGGGGAACGTCACGAGGTCGGGCTGCCGCTCGCGCAGCAGCGACTCGAACGCGGCGGGTTCGGGCACGGGCGGCACGGGCAGAGCTCCCGCCGCCGCGTCCTCGAGCAGGGCGTTGATCGTCTCCACCGAGTCCGCCTTGTTGTTGCCGATGACGCCCGTGGGCCCGCGCTTGATCCACCCGGTGGCGTAGTGCCCGGCGAGCGGTGCCCCGCCGGAGGCCTCGAGCACGCGGCCCTTCGCGTTCGGGATGAGCCCCGCGCGCTCGTCGAACGGCACGCCCGCGAGCGCCACGCCGCGATAGCCGACGGAGCGGAACACGAGCTGGGCCGGGAGATCTTCGCTCTCGCCCGTCGGCTCGGTGACGATCGCGCCCGTGGCCGACTTGACGAGCCGGTTCTTCGCGAGCCGCACGCTCGCGACGCGGCCGTCCGGGCCCGCGAGCAGCTCGGTCGGTGCCAGCAGGAAGCGGATCGCGAGCCGGCGCGGCTTGCCCGACGGTGTGCGGCGCGAGAATTCCTGGACGATGTCGACCTTCGCCTTGGTGGCGCTGCGCGCGGCCGCCAGCTCCTCGGCGCTCGCCGCGTCGACGGCGGCTTCGTCCGGCCGCACCACGACGTCCGCGCCCGGCAGCTCGCCCAGCTCCTTCACCTCGACGGTCGTGAAGGCCGCCTGAACCGGGCCGCGCCGGCCGATGATCGAGACCTCGTTCACGGCGCTGCGGCTGAGGGCCTCGATGGCGTCGTCGGCCATGTCGGTCTCACGCAGCTCCTCGGGCGTGAGGCACAGGATGCGGGCCACGTCCACCGCCACGTTGCCGACGCCGATGACCGCCACCTGCGTCGCCGAGAGGTCGAAGACGCGGTCGCGGAAATCGGGATGCCCGTTGTACCAGGCGACGAACTCGGTCGCGGAGTGGCTGCCGGGCAGGTCCTCGCCGGGAATGCCGAGGCGCTTGTCGGTCTGGGCCCCGCACGCATAGAGGATGGCGTGGACGTGCCGCTCGAGGTCCGCGCGCGTCACGTGCGTCCCGAACTCGACGTTGCCGAAGAAGCGGAATCCCGGGTGCGCGGCGATCTTCTCGTAGACCGCGATCACCGACTTGATCTTCTGGTGGTCGGGCGCCACACCGCCGCGCACGAGCCCGTACGGCGTCGGCAGGCGGTCGAGCATGTCGACGCGAACCACGCGGTCGGGGGACTTGAGGAGCGCCTCGGCGGCGTAGAAGGCCGCCGGCCCGGAGCCGATGATCGCGACGCGCAGGGGATGGTCGGGCGTACCGGGCAGGCTCATGGGAGCGCGCAGGATAGGGAGGCGCGCGCGGCCGAGTCAATGCGCGCGGCGCGTCGTCGCGACCCCGCGCGCCACGCCGGTGGACGCCCGCGCCGCGCCGGTCGCCGCGGCATCCGCGCCAGCGCGCGAGGTGCTATCGTCCCGCACATGCAGGACCTCACCACCGGATCGGTCACGCGCCATCTGCTCAAGACCACCAGCTTCATGCTGGTCACCATGCTCTTTCAGACGCTCTACTTCCTGGTCGACCTCTACTGGGTCGGGCGCCTCGGCAAGGAGGCCGTGGCCGGAGTTGGCGTCGCCGGCAACCTCATGTTCATCGTGCTCGCGGTGACCCAGATGCTGGGCGTGGGCACGACCACGCTGGTCTCGCATGCGACCGGGCGGAAGGACCACCCGCGCGCGCTCCTCCTCTTCAACCAGTCGCAGGTGCTGGCGATCCTGGCGGGCGTGGTGTTCCTGGCGATCGCCATGGCGGTGCGCTTGCCGTACGCGACGGCGCTGGCCGCCGAC
>Ga0070695_100002786_pt1 | contig 10146 bp, 8 predicted proteins | sample KBSK1252metaG_FD_65471 | JGI IMG/M metagenome (GOLD analysis project Ga0070695, IMG submission 65471) | Corn, switchgrass and miscanthus rhizosphere microbial communities from Kellogg Biological Station, Michigan, USA - KBS K1-25-2 metaG | ecosystem: Host-associated > Plants > Roots >... | reverse complement strand
CAGGAACGACGCGCCGGCGCTCTCCTCGCCCGCAAATCCCAGTGAGCCATTCACCAGCCCGTCCACAAACCACTTGAATCCGACCGGGACCTCGTACACCTTCCGCCCCGCCGCCGCCACGACGCGATCGACCAGACCGCTCGTCACCAGCGTTTTCCCGACCACCGCCCCCTTCGGCCAGTCGGGACGGTGCGCGGCGAGGTACTCGATCGCCACGGCGAGGTAATGGTTCGGGTTCAGGAGCCCCGCCCCGGGCGTGACGATGCCGTGGCGATCGGCGTCGGCGTCGTTGCCGAAGGCGACGTCGAACCGATCCTTGAGCTCGACGAGCCCCGCCATGGCGTACGGGCTGGAGCAGTCCATGCGGATCTTGCCGTCGTGGTCGAGGCGCATGAAGCGGAACGTGGGGTCGATGACCGGGTTCACCACCTCGATCGCGAGGCCGTGCTCTTCGCGCACCACGTCCCAGTAGGGGACCGCCGCCCCACCCAGCGGGTCGACGCCGATGCGCACGCCGGCGGCGCGCACCGCGCCGAGATCGAGCGCCTGCGCCAGATCGCGCACGTACGGGCGGATGAGATCCTCGGCGCGCGTCGTCGGGGCGCGGCGGGCCCGCTCGTACGGCAGCCGCTTCACGTCCACGGCCGCCAGTCCGAGCAGCGCGTTCGCCCGCGCCTCGACCCAGTCGGTGACGTCGGTGTCGGCGGGGCCGCCGTCGGGGGGGTTGTACTTGAAGCCGCCGTCCGACGGCGGGTTGTGCGACGGCGTGACCACGATGCCATCGGCGAGCCCGCTCTTCCGGCCGCGGTTGTGCGCCAGGATGGCGCGCGAGATCGACGGGGTCGGTGTCGGCTGGTCGCGTTCCTGCAGGATGGTGGTGACGCCGTGCGCCGCCAGCACTTCGAGAGCGGTCCGCTCCGCCGCCGGCGAGACCGCGTGCGTGTCGCGCCCCAGGTACAGCGGCCCGTCGATCCCCTTCCCCTTGCGGTACTCGCAGATGGCCTGGGTGATCGCGCCGATGTGGTCTTCGTTGAACGAGCCCGCTTCCGGCGAGCCGCGGTGGCCGCTGGTGCCGAAGGCGACCCGTTGCGCCGGGACCTTCGGGTCGGGGTGGAGCGCGTAGTAATCGCGCTCGAGGCGCCGAGGGTCGATCAGGATGTCCGAGGGGGCGGGCTTGCCTGCGAGCGGATGGATGGCCATGTCACGAACCTGCCGCCGCGTGCCGGTTCCCGCGGCCCGGGGTCAGAACGCGAAGTTGAAGTAGAAGGAATACCCGCGCACTTCGTAGCGGAAGCGCGCGCGGGTGTCCCCGGATTCATACGACTTCAGGTCGATGCTCTCCTTGTCGAGGCCGCCGGAGATCCCGGCGTGCTTCGCGTACCACCAGTTCAGCCGCGCCGCCGTCTCGCCAATGCCGCCATCGATCCCGGCGATGTTGTTGATGTAGATCTGCCGCACGTAGAGCAGCACCGCGAGACGCTTGCTCAGGGCCCAGTCGAGCTGCAGGCCGAACTGCGGCACGGGGGCGCTGACGCTCCCCTTCTCCTTGACCGTCCCGGAGATCGGGTTCCCTGCGGTGTCGGTGACGCTCCCGGTGGCCTTGAGGCTCGCCCCGATCGACAGGTAGTCGATGCCGGCCGACCCGGAGATCCGCACCTGAGGCAGGTCGAGGAACGAGTACCTCCAGGCGGCGTAAGGGAAGTTCGTGTCGAACCCGGCGGTCACCTTGCCGTTCGCCAGGAAGATGAAGTCCCCCCAGTTGATGTCCTGTTCCACGACCTTCGAGCCGGAGCGGTTGAGCCTGAAGTAGCCGAAATCGAGGAACTGCCGCTTGTTGATCCGCCAGTTGAGCTCGATGCGCCCGGTCTCTTTGTTCTCCGGGAGGTCGAAGATGTCTTCGAAATTGATCGACGCACCCAGCCCGGAGGTGGTCGAGCCGAGGGCCGCATCGGTGTAGGCGTCGGCCGCCAGGCCGCCGATGGAGATGCGGATCTTGTCCGGCACATCGCCGGGGACCTCGGCACGGGCTGACCCGGTCCCGGCCCCCGCGAGGAGCGCCGACAGGAGCAGCAGCCCGGCGGCGCCGGATGCGTTCGCGTGCAAGGTCCGACTGCGACGTTTCGTCATCCCGGCCTCCTCGATGCGGCTGCGGCCCTTCCGCGCCCGCCGCATCATAGTGCAATCGCCGGTCGCGGGGAGCGTGGATCGGGACGTCCGGCCCCCGGGACCTTCGGTCAGCTCGCGGTGGTCGTCGCGGAGCGCGCCGGCGGGTCTTTCTTCGGGTCGCTGTAGTTGCGGTCGATCTCCTTCTGCAGCGCCTTCGCCCGCTCCGCCGACAGGGAGTGGTTGCCGAAAAAGAAGTTGGTGACCTTGTCCTGGTCGCCGTATTTCTGCGCGAAGCGGTTCCACAGGGCGGGGGCCTTGCGGTAGTCGTACCCGGCCTCGTACACGTAGCGCAGGCCGACCCGGTCCGCCTGGTCTTCGTAATCCCGGCTGAAGGAGTTGCCGAAGGTGGTCACCCCGAGGGAGGTGGCCTGCTGCGCGGCGCCGCGCGCCATGTCGTTCTTGAGGAGCCCCGCCCCCAGGTTCGCCGCCTGCCCGGCGAGGCCGCTCGCCATGCCGGCCTTGGCCTGCCGGCGGCTGTGCTCGTAGGTGGCGTGGGCGAGCTCGTGACCGAGGACGATCGCCAATTCGTCGTCGTCCATGTCCTTCATCAGCCCGCTGAAGACGTAGATCGAGAAGTTCGCCAGCGCCATGGCGTTCCACTCCGGGTTCTGCACGACGTAGACGCGCACCTGCTTCGGATCGACGTACGGCGGCAGGAGCCGGTCGACGATGCGGCGGCAGCGATCGACGTCGGGACCGCTGGTGACGAGCGTGCCGACCACCTGCTCCTTGCCGTCCGGCCCGGCGTCAGCCACCTTCTTGGCCGCCACGTACTGCTTCTCGGCCTGGTTGGTGCCCGCGAGCACATCGCTCTCCAGGAACTCCGAGCCGTTCTTCGTCGCCTCGATCTCGCTCATGACGACGGTGCCGTCCTTGCCGCGCGAGCACTTCCCCTTGATCCGCCAGCCGAGCGGGATGTCGGCGACCTTCTTCACCTTGCCGGCCTTGAGCCGCGTCTTCGCGTCCACCCCGAGGCGCTGGCCGTCCACGATGAGCCAGGAGGGCTTCTTGAACTCGAGGTAGCCGTCGATTGAGACGGTGCCGGCCAACAGGGTCCCGGTGCCGGCGACCAGGGCGATCAACAGGGCGAGGGTGGCCCCCCGGGCGATGCGCATGACGTGCCTCCTTCTTCAGGGATCGTCTGATGATAAACCCACCTGACCCCGCGGCGCCCCTCGATATAATCCGGCGGCGCGTGACCCTCCCGGCTGCGGAATACCTCTGGGGGGCGCGGCGGAACCTGGATGGCGAGCGCGGCGAGGCCCGCCAGGTGCAGTTCGTCGTAATCTTCAGGTTCTGAGGAGCGCATGACGGCGAGGCTGCGTCGGACCGTCCGGATGGCCGCCATCGCGGCGGCGGCCCTGCTGCTCTACGCGGGGGTTGGGTTCCTGCTCCTGCCGCGGCTGCTGCGCGGCCCGCTCGAGCGCGAGATCGCCGCGCGCCTCGGACGCGAGACGACGCTCGGGCGCCTGCGCGTCAATCCCTTCGCGATCTCCGTGACCGCCGATGGGCTGTCGATCCGCGATCGGGACAACACGCCCCTGCTGCGCTGGGAGACCCTCCTGGTCGATTTCGATCCGATCCGGTCGGCGTGGCGGCGCGAGTGGTCGTTCCACGAGATCCACCTCGCCGGGGCGGCCGGGCGGCTGGCGCTCCTCCCGGGCGGGACGCTCAACATCGACGACATCATCGAGCGGCTGAACGCCCCCGCCCCCGGCGGCGGCGTCGCCGCCGGGCCGCCGCCGGTCGTGAGCGTGGGACGGCTGCGCATCGAGGACACGTCGATCGCCTTCATCGATCGCTCCGGGGAGCAGTCGTTCACCACCACCCTGGGCCCGCTGCGCATCGACCTGCGCGACTTCACGACGCGGCGCGGGGAGAACAACGCCTACGTCTTCAGGGGCGCCACCGAGGCCGGCGAGACCTTCTCCTGGAGCGGCAGGTTCGAGCTCGACCCGCTTCGCTCCGAGGGGGAGTTCAGCCTCGGGAACGTCACGCTGGCCAAGTACCATCCTTACTATCGCGGCGTCGTGCCGTTCGACATCCGCGACGGGATCGGCGACCTCCGCTCCCGCTACCGCTTCGCCTGGGGGACGTCGGGGCGGGTCCTGGCGCTCGAAGGGGCGAGCGCCGCCCTGCGCCAACTGAAGCTCTCGGAGCACGACAAGGAGGAGACCGTCGTTGAAGCCCCCCTCGCCCAGGCGGAGGGCGGGGCGCTCGATCTCCTCACCGGCGTCCTGTCGCTCGACAAGTTCTCCACCTCGGGCGGGCACATCCTCCTGCGGAAATCGAAGGAGGGGCGGGTCAATCTCCTCGACATGATCCTGCCCTTCTTCGCGGAGCCGGCGGGAGGGGTGGCGGGATCGCCGTCGCTGGCGGCCTCCGCGCTCCCTCCGACCGCTCCCGCGGCCGCGACCCTGAAGCTGGGCGAGATGACGTTCACCGACTACACCCTCGACGCCGAGGATCTGTCGCCGGCGCGGGCGGTGCGGGTGCGGCTCGACCAGATCGCCCTGACCCTGCACAACGTCGACAACGTCCCCGGCACGACCGCGAAGGGGAGCCTCGATCTGCGCTGGAACGGGGCCGGCACGCTGCACGCCGACGGCGATCTCTCCCTCGTGGGGCTGGCCGGGCGCCTGAAGGTGGCGATCGCCGCGCTCGACGTGACACCGGTCGGTCCCTACGTCGAGCCGGTCCTCGATCTGCGCGTCACCCGGGGGCGGTTCTTCGCGGACGGCGGCTTCCAGGCGAACCTGCTCGACATGGCGCACCCGCGCGTGGCGTTCCAGGGAAACGTGCGGCTGGACGACTTCGCGTCGATCGACGGCCGCGACAAGGAAGATCTCCTGCGCTGGGGCAGCGTCCGGCTCGACGGCGTCGACTATTCGCTGGAGCGCGACCGGATGCGCATCGGCAGCCTGACGATCGCCAAGGCACAGGGGACGCTCGTCGTCGCACCGGACGGGAGCGTCAACCTGGCGCGCGTCCTGCGGCTTCCGGCGGCCCCGCCCGCCCCCGAGGAGGGAGACGCGGGCGAGAAGGTGTCACCCGAGCCTATGGAGGCGGGGGCCCACGACACGACGTCTCCTCCCGACGCCGCAGCACCGGCGACGAAGACCCCGGCCGCCGACGAGGGGGACACGCGCATCGCACGAGCCCAGCTCAAGGACAGCGCGATTCGCTTCGTCGATCGCAGCATGACCCCGCCGGCCGAGCTGCTGCTGCAGAAGATCGACGGGACCCTCGCCGGGCTGTCGTCGCGTCCGGGGGCGCGCGCCGAAGTGCACCTGCAGGCGCTCTGCGGCGAGACCGCGCCGGTGCGCGTCGACGGCCAGGTCGATCCGCTCGGGGCGGACGTCTTCAGCGACCTGGCGCTGACGGCGCAGGGGATCGACCTCCTGCCGCTCGCCCCGTACAGCGCCCGCTACCTCGGCTACGACCTCGACCGGGCGAAGCTCAGCCTCGACATGCGCTACCGGCTCGAACAACACGCCGTCGCGGAGGCGAACGTCCTGACCGCCGATCCGTTGCTCCTCGGGCCGAAGACCGACAGCCCGGACGCGACCCACCTGCCGGTGCGGCTTGGTCTCGCGCTCCTGCGCGACCGGCACGGTGTCATCGAGCTCGACGTGCCGGTGGAGGGGAACCTCGACGACCCGAAGTTCCGGCTCGGCCGGGTCATCCTGCGGGCGCTCGTGAACATCTTCACCAAGCTCGTCACCTCGCCGTTCACGCTGCTGGCGCGCGCCTTCGCCGGGCGGGACGACATCGACCTCAGCCTCATCGAGTTCGCGCCGGGAAGCGCCGCCCTCGCAGAGGGGGAACGGCCGCGTCTCGAAACGCTGGTCAAGGGGCTCACCGACCGGCCCGGCCTGAGCCTGGCGATCACCGGCCGGGCCGACGCGGGCGCCGGCGCCGGGACCTCCGGCGCTCCCGCCGCGGCAGGGGCCGGCCCGGACGTCGAGGCGCTGCGACACGCGAAGCTCGACGATCTCGTCCGCGCGGCCAAGTGGAAATCGCTGCGCCGCGCGGCGCGTGAGGCGACCCCCGCGGCGAGCGTCGTCGTCGATCCGGGGGAGGAGCCGCGCTTCCTCAAGTCTGCCTGGAAGGAGTTCCTCGAGGGGCACCCGGCCGCCGCCACCGACCCGAAGCCGGAGACCCCCGAGGAGATCGAAGCGCGCCTCTTGCCGCGCCTCGAGGTCGGTCCCGCCGATCTGACGGCTCTCGCGGCGGCGCGCGCCGGCGCCGTGCGCGATCACCTGGTGGCGGCGGGCATCGAGGCGACCCGGCTCGAGGTGAAAACCGACCCGACAGGCGCCGCCAAAGTCACGCTCGAGCTGCAGTAAGCGGCGCAGCGATTACGTCGTGTCGAGCATCCCGCACCGCGATCGGTGGCCGGCGCTCGGCGCCGCCCTCCGCGTCCCGGTCCTCACCACGGTCCTCGCCGCGGGGCTCGCCGCGCCGCCCTGCCGGGCCGACCAGCCCCTCACCTTCAGCGAGCAGCAGGAGTTCAACTACGCCTTCGCGACCCAGGTCGGCTCCGGGATCTACGCCATCGCGGGGCGCACGCTCCAGGTCTATCGCCTGCCGTTGTCGTACGCCTTCAGGGATTCCGAAGACCAGCGCGCCGGCTGGCGGCTGACCTTTCCGATGACCTTCGGCTTCTACAGCTTCGATCAGGAGGATGTCCCGAACAGCGGCCTGAGCGAGAACGTGGCGACCCTCAGCCTCGTCCCGGGCGTCGAGATCCTCGTCCCGGTCAGCGCCCACTGGGTGCTCAAGCCGTTCGCCGAGGCGGGGTATGTCTGGGACCGCGGCGGCGACGCCGACGCGGCGATCTATTCCGCCGGGCTCCGCAGCAGGTTCGATTTCACGGGCGGCGGATTCGACATGGTGCTCGGAACGGGTCTGAACTACGCCCTGGTCGATCCCTCGGGTTCCAGCCGTGACGCCATGGTGGCGCTGGAGGCGGCGTTCACGGCGAGCCATCTTTTCGGGAAGGGGGGACGGGCACAGGCCGACTACGAGCCGTACTTCATCGGACGGGTCTTTTTCGGCGGCGAGGATCACCCTCTCCAGGGCGAGGGACCAAACACCCTCGTGCAGTACGAAGCCGGAGTGACATTCGGCAGCCGCGGGCCGCTGAAGCTCTGGAGGATCTCCATGCCGCGCATCGGCGTGGGCTACGTCCTTGGCCAGGACCTGGCGGCCCTGCGCATCGTCTTCGGTACACCCGCCGCGAGCCTCCGGCGTTGAGCATCGGCACGGACGCCGGAGTATAGTCCGGCCTCCGATGGCCAAAGCCGCTTCGTCCGGCCACCGACTCCGACGCCTGCTGCGGCCGTCGCTGCAGTGGCTGCTCGTCTTCATTCCCGTCGCGCTGTGGGCCGAGCACGCGCACCCGCAGGCGCACGTCCTCGTGTTCGCCTCCGCCTGCCTCGCGATCATCCCGCTCGCCGGCCTCCTGGGCCTCGCGACCGAGCACCTGGCGACGCGCGCCGGCGAAGGGGTCGGCGGCTTCCTGAACGCCACCTTCGGGAACCTGGCGGAGCTGATCATCGCCGTGGTCGCGCTGCGCGCCGGCCACGCCGAGGTGGTCAAGGCATCCCTGACCGGGTCGATCATCGGCAACGTCCTGCTCGTCCTCGGCGGCGCGTTCTTCGCGGGCGGGCTGAAGCACCAGGTGCAGCGCTTCAACGCGACCGGGGCGCTGGCGCAGGCGTCCACGCTGAGCCTCGCCGCCTTCGCCTTCATCATCCCCGCCGGGTTCCACGGCCTCGTCGGCGGGGCCATGACGGCGGCCCAGGAGCACCGCATGAGCCTGGGGATCGCCCTCGTGCTCCTCGCCGTCTACCTGTCCGGACTGGTCTTCTCGCTCCGCACCCACCGGACGCTGTTCACCACGGCGTGTGGAGAGGAAGCGCTCCCCGAGCACACCCCGGGCGGGGCGCACTGGAGCGCGGGACGCTCGGCGCTGGTGCTCCTCGGCGTCAGCGCCCTGATCGCCTGGATGAGCGAGATCCTGGTCGGGTCGGTGGAGGGAGCGGCGCACGCCCTCGGCATGTCGCAGGTCTTCGTCGGGGTGATCGTGGTCGCCATCGTCGGCAACGCCGCCGAGCACTCGACCGCCGTCCTGATGGCGCTGAAGAACCGCATGGACCTGGCGGTCGGCATCGCCATCGGCAGCAGCACCCAGATCGCGCTGTTCGTCGCGCCGTTCCTGGTGCTGGTGTCGTACGTGGTGGCGCCGCAGCCGATGGACCTCACCTTCACCCTCCCCGAGGTTCTGGCGGTGGTGCTGTCGGCGCTGCTGATCACCCAGGCGGTGTCGAACGGCGAGACCAACTGGTTCGAGGGGCTGCAGCTGCTCGGACTTTACGGGGTGCTCGGGGTGGCGTTCTACTTCCTGCCCTAGAGCCGGTTCTCGTAGATGAGCTGCGTCATCACGTCCTGGACGAGAAGATTGGCGTCCTTGCGAATCTTCTTGATCTTCACCGGGTGGCTGCGCCCCGCCCACAGGCGCTGGCCGCTGTCCACGCCCCAGAGGGCGAACTCGACCCCGTACAGGGAGCCCTCCGGAGGCAGGCTCTGGAGCGACTCGGCCACGTACGTCCGGATCGGCACGACGGTCTCGACTTCCTTCCGCCACGCCTCCGCCCACTCCTTCTCGTCGCGGCCCTCGAGCGACACCAGCCGCGCGGTGATCACGCCGTCCACGCCGTCGGCAAGGAGGGTCTCCAGCACTTTGTCCCGGTCCCCCGGGTGCTCGAGGTCGGCCACGATCGGGTAGGAGGTGATCCCCTGCATCTCGCGGCCGCGGATCTGGCTCACGAACAGGTCCTCGTAGTGGCGGCGCGCCGGCGCGTTGCGCGTGATGGCGACCGCCAGGACCTTCTTGAACGGCGGGCGGCCCGATCCGGGACCGCTCCAGCGATCGGCGAGGACCGGGACGTCGGCGAACGCCGCCGGGGCGGCCGGTCCCGGCAGGGCCCCGCCCGCGAGGGTGCACAGCGCGAACACGAGGGCCGCCGGGGATCGGCTTCGCAGCGTCATGAGTGTGGCTCGACGCCCGTCATCATAGCACCCGGTTCGGGGCGTGATAGCCTCCGCACGGCCCGGCCGGCCGCCGGCGCCGCGAACAGGAGGCCGTGAAGCGATTCGCGCGACTGTCGCCGAAGGAGCGCGTCCAGCGCTTCTGGGAGGAGGACCGCGGCCTCAGCATTCTGCTCGTGATCATCGCGGTCATCTCGTTCGTGGTCGCCCCGCTGGCGGAGTCGCGCCGCGGCGGCGGCACCGTGCTCCGCGCCTGCGTCACCCTGATGTTCGCGTATGGCGCGTTCGTGCTCTCGTCGCGCCGCCGCGCCCGTCTCGTCATCGCCCTGCTGACGGCGGTGCCGATCGGGCTCGCCTGGCTCGAAGAGTTCCATCCCGGGCCCTCGTGGTCGGCCGCGGCCGCGGCCGCATCCTGCCTGTTCACCCTCATGCTGGCGACGCTGATCATCCGGCGGGTGTTCCGGGAGGGGCCGATCACCATCCATCGCGTGGTCGGGTCGATCGTCGTGTACATGATGCTCGGCATCGCCTTCGGCGAGGCGGCCCGCTTCATCGCCATCCTCGATCCGCAGGCGTACTCGTCCGCCAATTTCGCGCACATCGACCGCCCGGAGCTGTACTACTTCAGCCTGGTGACGCTGACGACGGTGGGCTACGGCGACATCACGCCGCTGCACCCGATGGCGCGCTCGCTCGCGGTCGTCGAGGCGCTCACCGGGCAGCTCTTCCCCGCCATCCTGATCGCGCGGCTGGTGTCCCAGGAGCTGATGAGCCGGCCGTCCCGGAAGGACTGACCCGGCGCTCGCGGGCGGGTGTGACGAGGCGCCGGGGGGCGTGACGCCCCTACCAGGAGCGTCCGAACCCGACGACGTACTCGGTGTCGAGGTCCTCGTCGCCGCGCGCCTCGAACCAGCGCACCCGGGC
>Ga0070695_100002782_pt1 | contig 10154 bp, 7 predicted proteins | sample KBSK1252metaG_FD_65471 | JGI IMG/M metagenome (GOLD analysis project Ga0070695, IMG submission 65471) | Corn, switchgrass and miscanthus rhizosphere microbial communities from Kellogg Biological Station, Michigan, USA - KBS K1-25-2 metaG | ecosystem: Host-associated > Plants > Roots >... | reverse complement strand
GGTGACCTGGGGGCGGATGCTGAACGGGGGCCGCCTCTATCTCCGCACCGCGTGGTGGCTCACCGCATTCCCGGGCCTCGCCATCTTCGTCACCGTGCTCGCGGTGAACCTGCTCGGCGATCACCTGCGTGACTGGCTGGATCCGCGCCTGCGCGGCTCGCTGGGGTCCGCGGAGCTCTGAGCGCGCCTGGCCGGACTCCCCCGGCGGGCGTCAGAGCCTTTCCGCGGAAACGCCCCGGGACGCGTCTCCCGGCGAGCGCTACAGATTTCCGAACCAGCGACGGATCCGGCGACTGCGCCACCCGAGGTACCGCTTCGACGCGACCCGTAGGATATCAGCCGCCTTCTGTCGAACTCGGGGGTCAGCGGGACACTTGAGCAGGACCGCGGCCGCCAGGGCCGTGCTCCACGACTCGCTTCCATTCGCGCGATGTGCATCAGCCAGAAGCAGATATTGATGAGCGAGGTGATGCGGTTGGATCCGAAGACGCTGGCGATACTTCCTTATCAGGTGTCGCCTGGCCCGGACGAGAGCCTGCGTGTCTGTGGAGATCCCCTCCATCGCGTAGTACCTCACCAGCGCCTCATCATCATGATGAAAGTCGAAATGGTCGGACAGTCTGACGAACAGATCCAGGTCGATGAATCGCGGCAGCGCCTCATCGAACAACCCGACCCGCTCGAGACACGTCCTCTTCATCACGGCAGTCTGAAGGCCGATGCCCGCGAGCTGGTAGTCGAGAGTCTTCTCAGATACCAAGACGCCCCGGCATACGTCCGGCGACCTCCAGTCGCTCGAGCTTCCATCCGCGTGGACCCGGATCATGTTACTGTAGAAGACCTCGTCGCCGTGGCGGGCCCTCGATAGCGCCGTGACGGCCTTTTCGAGCTTGTTCGGTAGCCATTCGTCGTCGCTGTCCTGGAAGGCGATCAGCGGCGCTGTCGAAGCCCTGACCGCGAGGTTCCTCGCGGCGGAACATCCCCGGTGGGTCGATGAGACGACACGAACGCTCGACAGGCCAGCGTATCGCTCTAGGATGCGACCAGACTCATCGGTCGAGCCATCGTCCACGATGACAAGCTCGAAGTCGCGGAATGTCTGGCCCAACACGCTCCGAATAGCCCGGTCGAGCGTTCCGGCGCGATTGTAGGTGGGCAGGATGACACTGACGAGGGGTGTGGGACTTATGGCGACGGCCCCCTCGGCCGGCGGTGTCGTCGGCGTTCCGCGTCCAAGGAACCCGGGGGCGACTTACACTCTCGCAGCGTCCGCCTTCGGCCACGCGTACAGTCGACCCGATCCTGAAAGACCGGCCGGTACGCGACGCTACGACAGCTGATCACCAATGAACTCCGCCGTCCTGAGCGCTAGTGCCACCATGGTGAGCGTAGGATTAACCGCCCCGGAGCTGCCGACAAATGTGCAGCCCCCCGTCACGAAGACATTCGAGCTGCCATGTAACCTACCATACTGATCGACGACACTGTCGCGAACGTTCCGCCCCATACGACAGCCGCCCATGTGATGGCCGCCGGAATACAGGAGGCCAGTATCTTGGCTGAAGACTCTCTCATCACTCCCGCTCGCCTCCGCCAGGAGGTTGAATACCTCCAGCGCGAACCGCTCGTTCTCATGGTCGAAGTCCGATGATCTATAGTGAATGTGCGCATAAGGGTCACCGAAGCGGTCCCGCTTCTCGGACAACCGTACGTACTTCTCTGCGCTCGGGTGAGATTCGGCACTGAGGATGATGCGGCGCCAGTGGAGCCTTGGCCTCAATTGCTCCATGATCTCGGACTCGGAACCCCACTTCGTCACCCGTCCTTCATGGAACGGGGTCTGAGAACCGACTTCGACCTTCAAGGCGCCCCGCTTGCCCCTGGACGGGTGATCGAGGAACTGATGACTTTGCGCGGTAAATCCGCCGAATCGGTTGGGGTACACTGGCAACCGATAGTGGCACCCGCCGGCCCATAGGTGATGGAACGTGAAGTGTCGGCCGACGTGATCTCCAGCACTTCCAATTCCGGGGTTGCCGCCGACTGTCGAGAGCAGCAGCAAACGGACGGATTCCACGGTGCCCGCCGCGAGAACAATCACGTCGGCCGCGTGTTCCCGCTCCTTACTCCCGTCATTGGGCTGGTAGACCAGCGCTCTCCCTCGGCCGGACTTGTCCATCACCAGTCTTCGCACCGACACGTCGTGGTGGAGCTGGCACCGCCCGGTTTTCAGAGCATCCAGCAGATGATAGGTAGGAGAGTAGCGAGCGCCGATCGGACAGAACTTGCACACTCCGAAATTCTGGCATCCCGCGCGCTCCTCGTAGGGGATCCGCGTCCTCGCCTGAGGCGTCGTGTGCAGGCGAATGCCGCGTGGGCGAAGAGTGTCGGCGAGCAGCCGATCGTGATAGCTGAGCTCGAACGGCGGCAGCGGAAACGGCCGTGACCGGCGCGGGGCGAACGGATTGTCGGCATCGGTGCCGGAGACGCCGAGATGCGCCTCGCCTTTGCAGTAGTAGGGCTCCAGGTCCTCGTAGGACAGAGGCCAGTCTTCGCCATACCCGTACCGGCTCTTCGTTCTGAAGTCGGCCGGCCGCATCCGGAGCGTTATGGCGCTCCATTGCGTGGCCGAGCCGCCGACGACCAGGTGGCGCTCCCTCTCGGGGTGCCAGACGTAGTCACCGGAGACCGTCACCGTGTCGATATCCTTGGAAGCCTCATAGAGAGGGTTCTCGTACATGAACTGTATTCGCTCGCTGAATTGCTTCGCGTGCGGGTACGGATACTCGGGACCCTTCTCGAAGACATCGACTCGATACCCTCTCCGGCTCAAGGTGTGGGCGATCGCCGCGCCGACGATTCCCGACCCGACAATGGCGAGGGCGGGCTTCATCCTCTGCTCGGGGCCTTGGTGTATGACTCCAGGCCTCTGGGCGTGCCGGGCCACGATTCGTACCCCAAGAGCACCCACCCGTCGGTCTGCGAGAACAAAGCGAGGACCTCACGGACAATGTATTTCTCGAACCGGAACCAGTCTCGCCGAAAAACCAGGGCGCGGATCCTCGAGGCCCGTTCGGCGGCACCGGTCACACCGACCTGTCGCAGTATCGCCCGTCGCTGGACCATCCCGCACCCAGCAAAATCAGGGGCTCCGGCCTCCCTCGCCGCGCGATCGAGTGCGACCACGAATCGCCCATACAGGGCCCGGTACCCCCGGAGGGTCTGGGCGCGCCATCGAAAGAACGTGGCATAGTGAGTGGTCTCGATCTCGGTGCCGACGAGGCCTTGAGTGGCTGCCACGAGAGCGCTGACGACGCCTTCCGGCAGGGGGCCCTGGGCGGCATCGCCAAGCGTCGGGTCAGTCAGTGCCCACTCGAGCCGGGACTTGAGCGCGCCGCCCCAGCGGCGCACCGCAAACGCGCCGCCGAGCGCAAGGCCGGCGAGCGATACCGCGGCCTGGAGAAAGCGGCGTCGCGACAAGCGCAGAGGACGAGACATCACAGAGCCTTCTTCATTGCCGATGCCTTCGGACCCTCCATCGTCTCGCAGCCCGCGAAGGCTTCCTGTCGTCTCCGCCGGCCACTGACTTCGGTGGTGTCAGCAGACTGTACTATAGAATCACTCGAGATGGCCGCGCGGAGCCGGGATCGTGGTGATGGCTGGATCCCGTCTCCGGCGGCAGCCCCGAGTAAACGGCCGGGGCCTCCGGGGCACGCCCCGCGCCGGAGCTGGACATGACCACCGACCGGCTGCGGTGGGATGCCCAATGAACGAGCGTCACGACACGCTTCGCGCGCACTCCATCTACTTGCCCCTCATCGCTCTGGGCGGTTTGCTCGCGCTCTGGATTGCCTTCGCGAAGCTGGTCGTTCCCCCTCTGATCGAACGCTCTTATCGCGGGGAGAGCCTATCGATTCTCAACCGCATGATCCGCGGGCAGGCCGCGTTCCCGATCGACCACTACCTGCGGGTCTGGGACACGGTCGTGCCGAGCATTACGATCGCGCTGGCCGGGTTCGGCCTGGTTGGCGTGATCATGTTCGAGATCACGAGTAGCCGAAGCTTCTTCCGGAAGTACGTGGGGGCTGCCACACCGGGCACCCTCGGCGCGCTCCGGATGCTCACCTGCCTGGTCCTGCTCCTCACCACTCTCCTTGAGGATCTGTCCAGTGTCGCCATGCTCCCGCCGGAGGCGCGCGCGCCCCACGGGCTGATGAGGCTCGTTTACGCCCTACCGATCGGATTCGAGCGGCTGGTCGCCAGCGAGGTGGGCCTCTGGGTGTTTCAGTTGTTGACGGAAGTGACCCTGTTCCTGGGCGTCCTGGGTTGGCGCAGCCGGATCGTGATCCCGCTCGGGGCCGCATGTCATTTCCTCATGGGCGGCATCCTCCGAGACTACAGCTTTGACTGGCACCAGGGCTGGATACCACTGTATCTGATGGCCATTCTGTCATTCACGCCTTGCGGCGACGGATGGTCCGTCGACCGGCTGCGACGGGTGTATGGCGGCCGGTCTGTCCCGGAACCCGATCGTGCGTTGGCAGTCTACGGTTGGTCTCGGTACCTCTGCTGGGCCGCGATCGCGCTCCCGTACGTCGAGTCCGGCCTGTCGAAGTTGCGGTACGGCGGGTTGTCCTGGTGGAGCGCGAGCAACATGCGGAACTTCCTGTACACAGAGACCCTCAGGCCGAGGGAGTTCGACTGGCGACTATCTCTGTACCTCGCCCCCGCCCCTGACATCGTGTTCAGCCTGTTAGGCTTCGCCAGTGTAGTCGGCGAGGTGGCTTTCGGCCTGGTGCTGTTCTCCGGCCGCGCCCGACGCATTCTGCCCATCGCTATGATCATGATGCATGTGGGCATCCTGATCCTTCAGCGGATCCTCTTTATCGACCTGATCCTCCTGCAGTTAGCTTTCATCGATTGGACAGAGGTGCGGAGGAGGATTGGGCAGTGGCTCGCAGTCGGCCGCGGGCAGGTTGAGGTTCGGTACGACGGATCCTCCCCCGTCTGGTGCCGAACCATGAGACTGGTCGCTTGTCTGGATCTGTTTGCCCGGCTCCAGTACCTCGACCACGATCGCGTAGACTCGGAGGGACGATCGAGTGCGGAGTCAAAGAGGGAGCTACGCGTCATCCGGCGCGGCCATGCGTACCGTGGGTTTGCCGCCTGCCGGGTCATCGCCCTGACACTCCCCGTGTTCTGGGTGCTCGCGCCATTGCTCTTCTTGCCAGGAGTCTCGTGGCTCGGCACGGCAATATACCGCTATGTTGCGTTCCGGCCCGCCCACTCCGTGGCCCCCGGGTCCCGGGACGCGATTGAGCGCTCCCCGGGAGGGAGCGGGCCAGGGAGCCCGGTCGAGGTCGACCGGTGTGCCTATCGCCTCCGATTTCCCGCGGTGCTCTCCGGCTGGGCCCTCGCGTCGATCCTATGCTGGTACTACTTGATCGAGTATTACCCTCTGACCTCGTGGCATCTGTTCGCTACCCACCATCTCTCCAGCCGGATCACCTACTATCGAGTCGTCGCGCGATTCGCTTCTGGCGAGAGGGCTCCGATGCGACTCGAGGATGGCATAGGCGCGATGCGGTTCGACGCCCGCTATGATCCCTTCCTCGCGATGTGCTTCGGCAAGCCCCACCCCCGTCATGCAAGCCCGGAAGCCGAGGACGCTCACGTGTGCCGGAAGTTCCTCGCGGCCAGCGCGGCGGCCTACAACCGAACGGCTCGCCCCGGCGCGCAGGTGACACAACTCGAGATCCAGGCCTGGGACTGGGATTTTGGCTCGAACCCATCGGATCCGGAGTACGGTCGATTGGTGGACCGCTTCGTGTTCGACGTGGAGCCGGAGCGACACCCTTGAGGGAGAGGTCGCTACATCGCGCCTCGACCCGCACCACTGTTCAATCACTGGCCGGGCCAAGAGATCGACCGCCGCGTCGTGCGATCTCGGCCCAGAGTATGTTCGGCGAGTCCCGCAGCAGCCACATCACGACGCCCTGCACCTCGACCTTGACATAGTATTCGTCAAGATACGGCTTCGCCCGATCTCGATCGGTCCACAGCTGCTTGACCACGTCCGGTCTCAGGCGCCCGACCGAGTACTCGTAGTCGAACTTCGTGTGGCCGGGGCGGAACGCGAGGACTTGTCGCAGTCCCAATGGGACTCTCGCGGGCTCGCGCGCGACATGTGCGTCGGACTTTCCGAGAAGATCCACCGCCGGTCTCTCCGAGAAGTACGGAATCGTCCCCGCCCGCGCAACCGCGATGCTCGCTCTGTCGGTCGTGATCGCGCGCAGCAGCAACGCCTCTCCGACCTCCGCCATGTTCTTTCCCCCCTGCCCGGAATGGAGCGGGGGTCTCAAGAGGAACAGGTCCGCGAGTGAAGCCGGGCCCTGGCGGCTGTTGAAGGTGACCAGACCGAATACGATGAGGATCGGGAACGCGGAACGCCGCACCCAGGGCGGCAATGTACTGCCGCTGTCGATCGGCTGCTGCGTAGCCAGCTGGCTCACGCGCCAGGCCGCGCACGAAAAGAGAACGAAGAAGCCGGGCATGACCGGGCAAAGATAACGATTGCTTCCTCCCCAGTACTCCCACGCATCGCCACCCACGAAGACGCTATATGCCATCTGTACGAGAAGCAGCCATAGGGGGAGAACCAAGAGCGGCGCGCGTCGGGAGAGGAGTAGCACGGGCATGAAGAAGAGAATGGGATTCATCGACCAGATGAACTGTCCGAGAACGACCGCGCCGCGGCTAAGGCGCAACAGAAGCGGATAGCCGGTCATCTTCAGGTAGTAGGTATTTGGCAGGATGTCGCGGAAGTACCAGAACCGGAACGCGGTCTGCCCGAGCGCGCTGGCTGCAAGGGTGACGAGCCCGGCGAACAGGTGCTGTCGGGCTCGGCCCGGCGAAGCGACCACCAAGAAGGCACACGTGGCGACAAAGGGAATCGCCATATCGGGTCGAACCAGGGTGCCAACGCCCATCACGAGATAGAGCCAGAGCGCAAAGCGGTTCGTGCGAATGCAGCCAATCGCCCCCCAGGTCCCGATGCTGACCAGCAGCGTCAGCAAGCCAACCTCCATGCCCTGGAGACTCCAGTTGTTGATAGGAAGGTAGAAGGCGGTGAGACCCACTGCCGCCAGGGTCACCGGGACGCTATGATCCGACAGGTCCTCGGCTATCCGCTTCACGAAGTAGAGATTCACCAGCAGGAGAAGGGCCGAAGTGACCTGAATGAAGAGACTGCGCTTCGACGGAGCTATCGGCAGAAGGTGAGGCAGAGCCATGTACAAGGTCCAGAGCGGGTTTGTGAAGCCCTCGACCGGCGGGCCGGCGAGATTCCACACGAGACCGTGCCCATTCGCCAGGTGGCTGGCGTACCGCATCGAAATCATGGCGTCGTCGAACAGCGAGAAATAACGCTCGCCGTCGATGACAAAGCTCGTCCGGTAGATGAACGCTCCCGCATAGCCGGCGGCCGCCAGGACCAGAGCAGCGAAGAGAACGGATCCTTTGTCCGATCGGGCCATTACCCGGTGCCGCTCCCGGGTTCCTGGACAGCCGAGGCGAACATCATTACATGGCCTTCACGGTTATCATCGCGATGCTGCTCTGCAGCCTGCTTCACGTGTTGACCCTCGCGACGTGGTGGGCGAAGCTCTTTGACGAGAGGGGACACGAGGCAAGATACCATGCGCGCCGCACTTCGTGCATTCCTGAGAAGCTTGATCCCTTCCAAGTTGCGACCAACGCTCAAGCACATTTACTATGTTCACTGCCTCCGACTCCGGTATCGCTGCCCGTTTTGCAAGTCCTATCTGCGAGCATTCCTTCCGTATGGTTCCAAGATCTCCGTTCTCAAGGACCATCACGTTGTCGGAGGTGGTCACCGCGAGAATGCGCTCTGTCCAGTTTGTGGCTCTCTGGACCGAGAGCGCCTCCTGTATCTCTTTCTCTTGTGGAATACCGACCTCTTCGACACACCCAAAACACTTCTTCACGTCGCCCCGGAGCCAAGAGTAGCGAACATACTGGCCGCTCAGACACACGTGGACTATCTGACGGCAGATCTCCATTCAAAAGAGGTGATGCTCACGATGGACATAACAGACATTCGACTTCCCGATAGCTCGTTTGATGCGATCATATGCAATCACGTCCTCGAGCACGTCGTTGACGATCGCAAGGCAATGTCCGAGTTGCTTCGCACTTTGAAGCCCGGAGGCTGGGCGATCTTGCAGGTTCCACTGTCGCTATCGTTGAACCACACCTACGAGGACAATTCCAAAATGACTCCCGAGGCTAGAGAAGAAGCCTTTGGCCAATCGGACCACGTACGGATTTATGCCAAGGACTACGAGCACAGACTGGCGCAAGCTGGCTTTAAGGTGGACATTTTCAGATGGATCACTAGTCCCGACAACTTCGGCGGCCGCCGGAACATGTTTGGCCTCAATGAGCAGGAGTGCGTTTACTTCCTCCGTAAGTGATCTGCGTCCTCGCTGCGCCCTACGTGAGCACATCTCTGGCCCCGCACCTCCGAGAGTCTCACGCTCACCAAGTGGTCATCGACTCCCCGAAACCAGAGGACCCGTTCTGGATCATCGAGCACCTCCCTCCGGTCCGCACGCCCGCCCATGTACACCTCAACCGCCGACTCCGGGGCACCCCTGACGACCAACGCCCCGGCCTCGCAGCGCACGAAGCGAGCGTCAAACACCCTGATGCTATCCTCGCCATACCACACCCGCGGCCCTGAATCCTTTCTGAAGGCCCACACATCGATCCCTTCGAACACCAGCGATGTGCCCGCAGGCAGTCGCCGATGGATGCGCCTCAGCCCGTCCGACACCATGTTGACGGTATAGGCCTTCCTGACCAAGTCGGTCGTCCCTTCGATCCGGGCACTCAAACCACTTCGATCTTTCTCAGCGAAGAATGCCGCGCTCGACCAAGTCGCAGCGACGACCCAACTCGCCAAGAGCACCACGATGACCCGCCTACTTACCGCTATCCTGGCTAAGATTCCCTCGACCGCAAGCACACCTAAGAGCGCAAGCGGTGGCAACGAGTACGTGAGATAGTACTGATAGCGATGATTTGGTAGTGGGAGCACTGTCGCGATGCCCAAACCGGCCCACGCGACCGCTGCGATCGCACACTGGCAACCTGGCGCTCCCCACTGTCCTTTTGCGCGTACGAAGTAGATTCCAGCTGCCGCACAAGCTATTCCGGCTGCTACGAGGGGCCATTTACCACCCGCCAGGACCATTCGCGCCCAGAATTCGGGCACACCGGAGTCCTTGATTGGAGCTAGCGCTTCAAGGCTCCATCGTCCGTAGAGCACCGCATTCTCCATCAGGAGCCCGGCGCGACGCGATACATGGTAGGGATGTGAAGCCTCCAGCATGAGCGGCGACACGCCCGCGAGCTTGACGAAACCGTAGAGACCCGCCACAAGCAGATGGCGCCACAAACGGAAGACTATCCTGGCGGGCAGCCCTGGGAACTTTCCGTTCCGTGTCTCCAGAACGACCAAGAGCAGAACCAGAAAAATGGCCGCCTCCTTGGAAAGGAGCGCCAACAGGAGCGTAAAGGAGGACGCCGTGAGGCGGTCGGCCAGGAAGAACCTCAGCGACAAGAGAACGAAGAACGTCGCGGAGAGCTCGTACACGCCGACGGCCCACAGAAGGGGATCCAGATGGACATTGACCGCAACCCCATAGAGCATCGCCGCCGTCCAAGCAGGCACGGGCCGGCCGGTCAACACCGTGCATGTACGCGCTACGAGCACGCAATTGGCGACGTGGATGCATAGCGCCGCCACGTGATAGCCGAAGGGGTTCAGTCCAAAGACTTGGTAGAGGCCGGCCAAGTACAGGCGGCCCACCGGCCGAAAGAACAGCTGGTCGGCGGGGGACAGCGCTGATCTCAGGAACTCCCACGACCCGCGGCTCTGCAGCTGGTTGAGAATACCCCAATCGCCCGCGATGAACGGGTACGTGACGGCTCTCCAGAAGACGATGGACACCAGGACAAGCAGGACGGTATGGGCCCCCAGAGATCTCAGGGTCGATTTGGACTCCTCCTTGATCCCAGGGGATACCATCGAAGCAGCACCGCTCCCTTCGCTTCGACACCGGAAAGGG
>Ga0070695_100002777_pt1 | contig 10160 bp, 12 predicted proteins | sample KBSK1252metaG_FD_65471 | JGI IMG/M metagenome (GOLD analysis project Ga0070695, IMG submission 65471) | Corn, switchgrass and miscanthus rhizosphere microbial communities from Kellogg Biological Station, Michigan, USA - KBS K1-25-2 metaG | ecosystem: Host-associated > Plants > Roots >... | reverse complement strand
CTCGAGCACGTCCTTCAGGAGCGCGCCGCCCTGCACTCGCGCGACCTTTGCTCCTTCGTCGACCTCGATCGCGTTCATCTGCGAGAGGTCGATCACGAGCCCGTCGTCGACCGAGCCGAGACCGCCGCCGTTGTGGCCGCCGCCCCGAATGGCGATGCGCAACCCGTGCTCGACGCCGTAGCGCAAGGCCGCAGCCACGTCGGCCTCGTCCACGCAGTAGGCAATTGCCGCAGGCCGCCTGTCGATCATCGCGTTGTAGAGCGCGCGCGACTCGTCGTAATCCGGCGCCCCGGCATCGACGACGCGGCCCTTCACGGTCGAAGCGAGCCCTTCGACGGAAACAGCCATTTTCTCCTCCCCTTTTGTTGGGCGGTCGGTTGGGCCGATGCTACGCCGCGCTCGTGCGGAAGTGAACGACGATTCGCCGTGCGATCTAGTAGCCGAGCAAGCGGACTTCCTCGCGGCGCTCTCGCGCGAAGAAGTGGATGCCGTCGACGAAGCGCACCCAGTTGCAGCGCGTGCACATCACGAGCGAATGGGTGCGGGCGCTATCGGCGAGGAACCGCACGCCGCGCAGCAGGTCGCCGTTCGAGACGCCCGTAGCGGCGACGATGACCTCGCCGGGCGCTAGGTCTTCTGTGCGGAAGACGCGCTCGTAGTCCTCGATCCCCGCTTCTCGCAGCTCGTCGATCTCGCCGCGCGAGGTGGGCCAGAACTGCGCTTGCAGCTCACCGCCGAGGCAGCGGAGCGCGGCGGCCGAGAGCACCGCCTGACGCGTACCACCGATCCCGATCGCGAGGTGGTCGTTCGTGCCGCGGATCGCGGCGGAGATCGCAGCGGTGACGTCGCCGTCCTGGATGAGCTTGATCCGCGCACCCGAGTTCCGGATCTCCTCGATCAGATCGTGGTGGCGCGGGCGGTCGAGGACGATCGTCGTGACGTCGTTCACGCGCCGCCCGAACGCCTCGGCGATCGCCTCGATGTTCTGGCCGACCGGACGGAGGAGATCGATCGAGCCGCGGGCGCGCGGCCCGACGGCCATCTTCCGCATGTAGATGTCGGGGAGCTGGGTGAAGCGACCGGGATCGCCCACGGCGATCATCGACATCGCGCCGTTGCCGCCGCGCGCCACGACGCCACGGCCCTCGAGCGGGTCGAGCGCGAGGTCGACCTCCTTGCCGCCGGAGCCGACGATCGCGCCTGGTGTCAGACCGCCGGAGTCGTCCAGTGAGCCGAAGACGACGCGGCCGCGGATGGACAGGATGTCGAGGGTCGCGCGCATGCCGGTCGCCGCCGCCTCTTCCGCCGCATCCTCGTCGGCCCGGCCGAGCCAGCGAGCGGAGACGAGCGCAGCCCGCTCGGTTGCCCGCAGGTACGCCTGACATTGGCAGGGGCGCTCCTCGTCGGCTGCGTATGCGGCGGCTTCGCTCATCGCGCGACTGTACGACTTCGCTCGGCGGCTTCGAGGACAAGGTCGGCGACCGTCCGCGCCGCCTTGTCCGCGTTCTCGTTCTCGATCACCGGCACGCCGGCGCGTGCCGCGCGTGCAACGACGAACTCCTGCAGGCGGCGGATGTCGTCGAAGTGCTCGAGGTAGCGCGACTCGGGCCGTTCTGAGCCCTCGTCGCGGAAGTGGAAGTGGGAAACGTGCCCGTCCTCGTCGCCGATCGAGAGGACGACGAAGACCGAGACGGCCTGGTCGGGACGCGGCAGCTCGACCATGCCGGGGACGAGGTGGACTCCTTCGAGCACCAGCGACCAACCCTCCTCGAGAGCGCGCTCCGACGAGGCGCGAACGCCGACGAGGACGTTCCTCGCCTGCTGCATGAAGCCGGACACGAGCGGGTCGTCGGCGTCGGGATAGACGTCGCCGGCCTCGAAGCTCGACTGGTGGATCGACGGCATGAAGTCGCGCGAGAAGAAGGCGCGCATCGTCTGCCGCACGAAATCGGTCGAGGTGACACGCGTGATGCCGAAGCGGTAGGCGAGCTCGGTCGCGACCGTCGACTTGCCCGTGCCGGTGGCGCCGCCGATGAAGACCATGATCGGGAGGTCGAGCTCGCGGAGCTCCTGGAAACGGCGCAGGCGCTGGATCGAGTCGCGTCCCTCCTTCTCGCCCAACACCTCGACGGCGAGCGCCTCGAGCCGCTCGATCTCGATCCGGTGGAGGCCGCGCTCGATCAGCTCGTCGCCGACGCGGCTCGCGAGCGCGTACGCGCGGTAGCCGGCCACGCCAGACGCCATCAGCGAGCGCGCCATCAGCCCGCGCGAGTACGGCAACCCGAGCTCTCCGCCGCCCAGCGGGAGCGGCATGATCCGGCGCGGCTCGTTCATGCGCGGCTCCGGCCGGGCACGAGCGCGGCGAGTCGCTCGTCGAGCTCCGGCGAGACGACGTCGTTCGCCGCGAGCACGACATCCGCCCCACGTGCGAGCGCCTTTTCCGCGACCACGTCGACCGCGGCCGCTTTGAGCTCCACGAGGTACACGTCCGCCTCGATTCGCTTGAGCTCCTCGCGCAGCGCGTCGCGCCTCGCGAGGTTGCGGGAGACATGCACGACCTCGGCGTCGAGATCGTCCGTCGGCGCCGGACCCGTCGTGAAGACGGCCGTGCGGCGGCCGGCGAGCGGCTCCGTCGGCCGCAGGCGAAGCTCGGCCGCGACGACCGGGACGTCGGCGATCGAGCTGATCGCCTCCCGGTCGGCTCCGCCGGTGTCGACGACGAGATCGGAGACGAGAACGCGGTACGCGTTGAGCCCGGCGCGCGCGTCGTGACCGCCGTTCGTGACGAGGATGCGCGTGTCCACATCGACCGGCGGCAACGCCGCGCCGCTCCCGTCGAAGACGAGCAGCTCGGGCTCGAGCTGCGCCGCCAGCCGCACGCCTTCGAGCACGTTCGACTCGAACGGCGCGCCGGCGAGTCCTCCCCCGGCACGGCGGCAGCCGATCGCCGGAACGCCGGCGAGCGCGGCCACCTCGAGGTGATCGGAAGCCGCGTGGCGACCCGAGCGGGAGAGCGCGAGCAGATCGTCGAGCGTCGGCGGCGTCTCGACAAGCTCCGGCTCCGCGGGGCCGCCTCTGCCCATCGCGACGACGACGACCCTGCGGTCACGGGCGAGAACGCGCGCCACGTGCCCGGCCACGGCCGTCTTCCCGACCCGCTTGCCCAGGCCGATCACGGCAAGCGACGGTGTCGCGAGCGGCTCGAGCGGCGGCGGCTCGAAGCGAAAGTCGGCGCCGACGTACGGCAGGCCGAGCGCGAGCGCACGCGATGCCCACAGCATCCGCTCCCGCGGCCCCAGCACCGGCTCGTCGGAGAGGTCGACCACGAGATCCGCCGTCACGGAGTCGAGGGCGTCGACGAGGGGGACGCCGTAGTCCTCGCCTCCCCGGATCTTCTCCGTCCCGCCGACGAGGAGCGCCCCGACGACCTCGTAGGGAAGCGCCGCAAGCGCGTCCCGCACGACCGGCGCGTAGTGCTCTCCGTCGATCAGGACAAGAGCTCTCACGTCGACCGCACCTCGTCCTCGATCCGCGCCGTGTACTTCTCGTAGGTCTTCGTGTCGGTCGAGAACTGGATGATGCGTTCCTGCCCGTGGAACGGGTAGCGCCGCCAGACGTCCACGTGCGTCCCCTCGACCTCGACGACGTTGTAACAGGGCCGTCCGTTGCCGCGCAGCCGCGACGAGGAGACCGTCCCGGCGTTGACGACGAAGAGGTTCTCGAGCCGCCAGGCGTACGGGACGTGCTTGTGGCCCGAGAGGACGAGGTCGACCCCGGCGCGCTGCAGACACTCGAGCGTGTCGCCGGCGTCGTTGACGATGTTCCGCTCGCGACCGGTTCCCGGCACCGGGAGCAGATGGTGGTGGAGGACGAAGACGCGAAGCTCCGCAGGCGCAGCGAATTGCTCCTCGATCCAGCGGTAGCGGCCGCGTCCGATCTGGCCGTTGTCGAGGTCGGGCTCGCTCGAGTCGACGGCGACGATCTGCGCGTCGCCGACGCGGAGCACCGAGTTGCGATCGCCGAACAGCTCCTCGAAGTGGACGTAGCCGACATTGCGCGAGTCGTGGTTGCCGGGGATGACCACGATCGCCTTGCACTCGACTCGGTTGAGGTACTCGCGCGCGAGCACGTACTCCTCCTTGAAGCCGTGGGACGTGAGGTCACCGGAGATCACGACGACGTCCGGCTCCATCTCGTTCACCTCGGCGATGGCACGCTCGAGGTGCTGCGGGAGGAAGAACTGCTGCCCGCAATGCAGATCCGAAAGCTGGACGATCCGGAACATCGGCCGGAAGGCTACGCGGTCAGCGGTTCAAAGTGAGATCGCGAGGAAGCGCTCGATCATCGCATTCACCTGCTCCGGCACCTCGAGCTGGTGGAAATGACCCGCTCCGAGGGTGATTCCGACCTCCAGGTCCGGCTTGATCGTCAGCAGGCCCCTCGCGCTGATCGGCGAATCCGCGGAAGAATTCGGCGGTCTCGGGCAGCGGGTCGATGCGCCCAGGATCGACGAGGACGAGCGCGCCCGGGAGCGACGGGTAGCAGCTCCGGCTCGCCGCTCCGGGCACGCTCGTAGTACAGCCTCAGACCGTCGAGGTCAGCGTGCGGCATGACGCCGGAATCGTCTCACGGCTACCTCAGAAGATCCAGCGCACCGGGTAGTACAGGCCGGCCGCGACAAGCCCGGCGGCCGGAAGCGTCAGCAGCCACGCGAAGACGATGTTCCCGGCCACGCCCCAGCGCACGGCCGACAGGCGGCGGGTCGCTCCCGCTCCCATCACCGAGCCGGTCACCACGTGCGTGGTCGAGATCGGGAAGCCGTAGTGCGTGCCGAGGTAGAGGGTCGAGCCGGCCGCGATCTGTGCCGCGAAGCCGTGTTCGGGCGCCATCTTGTAGATCCGCTGCCCGAGTGTGCGGATGATCCGCCAGCCGCCGACGTAGGTTCCGGCCCCGATCGTCAGAGCAGCCACGATCTTGACCCAGGTCGGGATGTAGAAGGTCGAGATCGAGCCGTGCGTGTAGAGAGCGAGCGCGATCACGCCCATCGTCTTCTGCGCGTCGTTTGCCCCGTGGGTGAACGCGACCCACGTCCCTGACACGAGCTGGCCGTAGCGGAAGCCGCGATTCGCCATTCCGGGCGAGGCCCGGAAGAAGAGGCGGTAGATGAGAACGACCAGGACGAATGCGCCGGCGAAGCCGATGACCGGTGAGCCCGCGGCGGGGATGATCACCTTCTCCCACAGGCCGTGCCACAGCACGCCTTTCGTACCGGTCTGCACGAGCGCGGCGCCGCACAGGCCGCCCACGAGAGCGTGCGTCGAGCTCGAAGGCAGGCCGAGCCACCACGTCATGAGGTTCCACGCGATCGCGCCGAGGAGCGCCGCGAGAAGCACCTGGTTCGTGACGAGGTTGGTGTCGATCAGCCCCTTCCCCACCGTCTTCGCAACCGCGGTCGTGACGAAGGCGCCCGCCAGGTTCGCGACGGCGGAGGTGAGGACAGCGGCGCGCGGCGACATCGCACGCGTTCCGACCCACGTCGCGACGTAGTTCGCCGTGTCGTGGAAGCCGTTCGTGAAGTCGAACGCGAGCCCGATCGCGATCACGACGATCAGGAGCGTCACGAGGGGCTACCGGTTCTTCACGACGATGGCTTCGAGCACGTTCGCCGCATACCCACAGGCGTCCACCGCCTCCTCGAGGCTCTCGTGGATGTCCTTCCATCGGATCAACTCGAGCGGGTCGGCACGCGCCATGAAGAGGCTCGAGACGCTGTCGTGCAGGATGCGGTCGCCCACGTCCTCGAGCTCGCGTAGCTCGTCCAGATGTCCTCGCGAGTCCTGGAAGCCCTCGAGCAGTGCGACGGCGTCGGTGAGCTTCCCCGCCGAGCGCCGAATGACTTGCGCCTGCTCGCGTGCCTGCAGACGGATCTCGCTGACGCCGTAGGAGACGACCCTCCCGGCCGCTTCGTCGACGTGGTCGCAGATGTCGTCCAAGGCGCCCGCAAGCCGGTACATGTCGTCGCGGTCGAACGGCGTGACGAACGTGCGGTTGAGGAGGTCGACGACCTCGTGGGTGAGCCGGTCGCCTTCGTGCTCGAGCTCCTTGACCTTGCGCACGAGGTCGTCCGCGCCGTCCGGAAAACGCTCGAGCAGCTCCTCGAGCAGCTCGGAGATGGCGACGATGTTCGCCGCGGCCCGGTTGTACAGGTCGAAGAACTCGCGTTTTTGGGGTATGAGCGAGAGACGAGCCAAGGCAGGCGATTGTTTCACGCCGCGCCACCCAGAAGCGCCAAGACCTTGTGCGAATTGTCTCGGCATCCGACCGCGCAGCTACCGTGGTTGTCGATGGAGCTTGAGCTCCCGGCATTTCAGGCGTACCGCGGGGCAGAGCCACCGCGGTTCGCGAGCCCCGCAGAGCTGGAGTGCGCGAAGGTGCTCGACTACTACGACGTCGCGTGGGAATACGAGCCCCGGACATTCGTGCTCGAAGAGGACGAAAACGGCCGTGTGATCGAGGCGTTCACGCCCGACTTCTACCTCTCCGAGCAGGATCTGTATGTCGAGATCACGGCCATGAAGCAATCGCTCGTCACCCGCAAGAACCGAAAGCTGCGGAAGCTGCGGGAGCGGTACCCCAATGTCAAGATCAAGCTCTTCTACCGGCGCGACCTCGAGCGCCTCGCCCAGCATTTCCACCTCGACCTCGCAAGCTAAGTTCGGCCACCGGCCGGCGGACGACCGGATCGGAGAGATCTACCTCTCCGCGGCCGAGATCGCGACGCGCGTGCGGGAGCTCGGGGGCGAGATCGCAAGGGACTACGCCGGCCGCGAGCCCGTCCTCGTGGGATCGCTGAAGGCGAGCCTCGTCTTCGTCGCCGATCTCTCCCGCGCCATCCCCATCTTTCACGGTCTCGACTTCGTCGAGCTCGCCGGCTACGGCAGCGCAGTGATGGGCGGGCACCAGCAGATCCGCGTGCTCAAGGACCTCGATCTCGATATCCGCGGCCGCGACGTGCTCGTCGTGGAGGACGTCGTCGATACAGGCTTGACGCTCAACTACCTCGTCCGCACGCTCGAGCTGCGCGGTCCCGCTTCGGTCGCAGCGGTGACCTTGCTCGACCGGCCGTACCGACGGCTTGTCGACGACCTTCCTGTGCGCTACGTCGGCTTCGTCGTGCCGGACGAGCTCTACGTCGGCTACGGCTTCGACCTCGAGGAGCGGTACCGCGAGCTCCCCGACGTGCGCCTGCTGCACCTTTCCTGACGCTGACCCGTAACCGCTCGGGCTGCGGGTGGGTTTACGTCTTGAAAGCGAGAAAGCCTCCCTCAGGGTTCGGGGGACACCTCATCTGGGGTCCCGCACAACGGTCGTCTCCCGACGAACGCCGGCCGCCTCCCCCGGGGCGGCCGGCGTTTTTGCCGGCGCCCACACAAGGACGATTTGACTACGTGGGGACGGTGGTCACCGAGGGCGAGCCGGCACCCGATTTCGCTCTGCCGAGCGAGACCGGCGAGATCGTCAGCCTCTCCGACTTTCGCGGCAAGCCGGTTGCAGTACCGCCTTCTAGCAGGAGAAGCGGAAGGTCGGCCCCGACGCAGCGTCCGCTTCGAGGCCGACCTTCAGGTCACTCTCAGCGTGGAATGCCCCTAGAGAGGTTGCTTCCGCCGCCGCAACTTGGGTGGCCCGGCGTGCCCGTGCCAGCAGCATCTGCACCGGCTTGTCCAGGAACCCCCTGGTTAGCGGGGGTCTGAGTCCGCTCGATCGTTGGACCTTGGTTGAAGTCATTCAGCCCGTTGAAGGAGCAGACCGAGTTGGAGTGTTCGGGTGCCCCCGTTGCGTTGGTAGGCGGGTTTGCCGCACTGCCCGGAGGACCGGTCACCTCACCAGCAAGCGCGCCGGACGCTAGGGCGCCCGCAAATGCCATCGCGCAGATGACGGCCACAAGTGCTCGCCTCATACTTTCCTCCCCTTCGATTCGACGTTTGCCGAAGAAGCAAAGCTAATCCGCGCGCAAGCGGTGCGCATGAAAATAGCGCTGGGTCTTCTAAGCGGCGTCTACCAGATTGGCGACGACACACCCGGCTGTACCGCGCAGGCGTGCAGGATCCGCGACGCATACGCGGACTTCGAGACGGCCGGTGCGGTCGTGCTGGGTGTCTCGCCCGACAGCGTGACGCGACACCTGAAGTTCAAGGAGAAGTACGGCCTGCCGTTCACGCTCCTTGCCGATTCCGAGCACGAGGTCGCGGAACGCTACGGCGTCTGGGCCGAGAAGCGCTACATGGGCCGCACGTATATGGGCATCAACCGGACGACGTTCGTGATCTCGCCCGACGGCGCGGTGGCGAAGGTGATTTCCCACGTCAAGCCCGACACGTACGCCGCCGACGTGCTCGGCGCCCTCGCCGCGGCCTGATCCCGGAAATCCCCCGGCCGAGGGCTTCCCTCTGCCCAGCGTCGAAGGAAGGATGGAGGTGCGACATGCAGCTCTTTCTGCGCGATCCCAGCTACGCGGACCGGCTCGCCGCCTTTCTGACGAGCGTCGGCCGACATGCCGTTGTCACGGCGCCGGACCGCGTCGACGTCGACGAGCACGACGACGACCTTCAGCGTCTCGAGGTCGAGATGTACCTGCGCGTCTGGGCCGTGATTCACCCGGATGCAGACGTCGAGCTGGCCGCGGGCTAGGCGCCGGCGCGCGTTTCTGCGACGCTAGTCGCGTGCTCAGGTGGTTCCTCTCGCTCTTCGGCCGACGGCCGCAACGCGAGGCATCGCCGATCCGCGAGGCCGACGCGTACGCGCGCAGCTACGGAGAGCGCAGCGGCGAGATCGTCAGCGTCGCTCGGATGGAGCCACAGCGAATACCGCGCCGGACGGGCGACATGACCGGCGAGCTCTTGCGCCGTGCGTTCGAGTCGAAGCTCGACGCCCGCAGAGCCGCGCACTGAGCTTTCCAGCGGCTAGCTGTTGCCGAACCAGCGGTAGATCGGAAGGTCTGCGGTCTGCGCCCCGGGCTCCTCCGCTCGCGCCGTCTGCGGCTCGAGGGGAGCAATCTCCGGCTCGGTCCCGTCGCCGGCGACCGGCTCGGTCGGCGTTGGCGGAGCCGTGAAAGGCGCGAGCACGAGCGGTCGCCTCGGTTCGACAACCGACTCGGCGGGCTCGAGATCGGACTGGCTCTCCAACTCGGCAGCCGCGGCCTGCGCGGCAGATTCCTCGGCCGCTCGCCGGGCAGCTTGCTCGTCCGCCGCTCGCCGAGCAGCTTGCTCGTCGGCAGCCCGCCGTGCGGCTTCGTGCTCAACCGTTCGCCTCTGAGCCTCCTCCTCGGCCGCCCGTCGTGCGGATTCCGCCGCAGCCCGCATCGCAGCGGCCTCGGCGGTGCGCCTTGCGACCTCTTCGGCAGCGGCCTGACGGGCAGCTTCCTCCGCAACAGCCTGACGCGCAGCCTCCTCCGCAGCGGCCTGACGAGCAGCCTCCTCTGCGGCAGCCCGTCTCGCAGCCCCCTCCGCAGCGGCCTGACGCGAAGCTTCCTCCGCGGCCTCCTGCGCGGCCCTCTCCGCAGCAAGTCGGCGTGCGGCTTCCTCGGCCTCGATCCGCGCTGCCTCGTCCACTTCGGCCTGTCGTGCAGCCTGCTCCTCGACCAGCTGCGCGCGCCTTTCCGCCTCCTCGGCGTCGATCGTGTAACGCTCCGCGAGGGCCTTCCGCTCGTGCGGCAGGCTCTGGAGTCCCCCCTTCGCTTCGCGTCGCCAGTTCACGTTGTGGACGGAGTATCACCCACGCCGGCTCGGCTGCACTCGCCGAAAGGGGGTGATCTGCCTATGCGGAGGAGAGGACTAGCCGCCGGTCCGTCCCTGCAGGCGGGTTTACGCGCGTGCGATCGGCCAACGCTCGTGGTGCACGCCAGCTGCAGCACGAAGCGTGCCCGGGTGGAACCTTCGGCCCAGGCAGATTTCTCTCCCCTCACCAACAGGGGACGGACCGTGACTAACCCTCCCTGCGACGCTGCTAACGGTCTGAAAGGTTCGCTCCTAGCGGCATTTTCGGATTGCGATCCGTTAGGAGTCCGGTCGAATTGGCAAGGCGAAGACCATCTACCGGGGGAAGAGCGACCACGATGCGCGGCCAGAACGTCGGGGTAGGGAAGGAGGTTTATCTCTCGCGCC
>Ga0070695_100002775_pt1 | contig 10161 bp, 7 predicted proteins | sample KBSK1252metaG_FD_65471 | JGI IMG/M metagenome (GOLD analysis project Ga0070695, IMG submission 65471) | Corn, switchgrass and miscanthus rhizosphere microbial communities from Kellogg Biological Station, Michigan, USA - KBS K1-25-2 metaG | ecosystem: Host-associated > Plants > Roots >... | reverse complement strand
TTCGACACCCGGGCCGGCCGCATCGGGACCCTCATCTGCTGGGACCAGTGGTACCCGGAGGGGGCGCGCCTCACCGCGCTCCGCGGCGCGTCCGTGCTCTTCTACCCGACCGCGATCGGCTGGCACCCGCACGAGAAGGCGGAGCACGGGGCGGCCCAGCGCTCGGCCTGGCAGACCATCCAGCGCGCGCACGCGATCGCGAACGGGGTGTTCGTGGCGGTGGTGAATCGCGTGGGGCACGAGGTGCCCCCCGCGGGCGGCCCCGGGCTCGAGTTCTGGGGCTCGTCGTTCCTGGCCGACCCCTTCGGGGTGGTAGTGGCCGAGGCCTCGATCGACCGCGAGGAGATCCTGGTGGGGGAGGTGAGCCTGCCCCGCATCGACGAGGTGCGGCGCAACTGGCCGTTCCTGCGCGACCGCCGGATCGACGCCTATACCGGGATCGACCGGCGCTACCTCGACTGACGTGGGCTTCCGCCTGCCCGCCGAGTGGGAGCCTCACGAGGCCACCTGGCTGGGCTGGCCCCACAAGCTCTCCGACTGGCCCTCCCGCTTCGCCCCCATCCCCTGGGCCTACGGCGAGATCGCGCGCAAGCTCGCCCCGGAGAGGCTGCGCATCATCGTGGCCTCGCGCGCCCACGAGGCGCGGGCACGCCAGGTGCTCTCCTCGGTGGGGACGGACACCGACCGGATCGAGTTCTTCCCCTGGCCCACCGACCGCGGCTGGACGCGCGACTCCGGCCCCATCTTCGTGCGCCCCGAGGCCCCCCCGCGGCAGGTGGCCATCGCGCGCTTCCTCTTCAACGGCTGGGCCAAGTACCCGGACTGGAAGAGGGACGTGCGGGTGCCGGAGCGCGCGGCCCGGGCCCTGCGCCTGCCCCTCGTGCCGGTGGTGTGGAACGGCCGTCCGGTTGTCCTCGAGGGGGGGAGCGTCGACGTGAACGGGCGGGGGACGCTCCTCACCACCGAGGAGTGCCTGCTCGATCCCGCGGTCCAGGTCCGCAACCCGGGCTTCACCCGAGCGGACTACGAGGGCGTGCTGCGCGAGGCCCTGGGGGCCACGAACGTGCTGTGGCTCGGCAAGGGGATCGCGGGCGACGACACCCACGGGCACGTGGACGACCTCGCGCGGTTCGTCGGCCCGCGGACCATCGTCCTCTGCCGCGAGCCGAACGGAAGCGACGCGAACCACGCGGTGCTCGAGGAGAACCGCGAGCGGCTCCAGGGGATGCGCCTCGAGGACGGCGCGAAGCCGGAGGTCGTCTTCCTGCCCATGCCGGCCCCTCTCGTCTTCAAGGGCCGGCGCCTGCCCGCGAGCTACGCGAACTTCTACGTGGGCACGGCCGCCGTGCTCGTCCCGACCTTCAACGACCCGAACGACCGCGTGGCCCTGGGGACCCTGGCCGGCCTGTTCCCCGACCGGCCGGTGGTCGGCATCCACGCGGTGGAGCTGGTGTGGGGGCTGGGCACCCTCCACTGCCTGACCCAGCAGCAGCCGCGGCCCTGAGGCGATGTCCGGCAACCTCCTGGAAGGGGCGGTCCGGCTGCAGGAGCAGCTCGGCCGCGTCATCCTCGGCAAGCCGGCGGCGATCGCGGACGTCGCGGTGTGCCTGCTGGGGGGCGGGCACGTGCTCATGGAGGACGTCCCCGGGGTGGGCAAGACCACCCTCGCCAAGGCCCTCGCGCAGTCCCTGGCCGCGGAGTTCAAGCGCGTCCAGTTCACTCCCGACCTCCTGCCCACCGACATCCTCGGCTCCTCGGTCTACAACCCGAAGGACGGCAGCTTCGCGTTCAAGCCCGGGCCCATCTTCACCAACGTCCTCCTGGCCGACGAGATCAACCGGGCCTCGCCCCGCACCCAGTCCGCCCTCCTGGAGGCGATGAGCGAGCGGCAGGTCTCGATCGAGGGGACGACCCATCGCCTGCCCGATCCGTTCGTGGTGATCGCCACCCAGAACCCGATCGAGTTCCACGGGACCTATCCCCTGCCCGAAGCCCAGCTCGACCGTTTCGCCCTGCGGGTGAGCCTCGGGTACCCGGGAAGGGAGCACGAGGTCGACGTGCTCTACAGCCAGTTCCATCACCACCCGCTGGAGGACGTCGTTTCCGTGCTGGACGGGCCGGGCCTCCTGGCCTTGCAGGGGGCGGTCCGCTCCGTGAGGATGGAGCGCCCGATCGGGCGTTACGTGGTGGACCTGGCGGACGCCACCCGGCGGCATCCTTCGCTCAAGATGGGCTGCTCGCCCCGCGGCGCCCTGACTCTCTTCCGCATGACCCAGGCCCGCGCCTTCCTGAGCGGCCGTGACCATGCGATTCCCGAGGACGTGAAGTCGGTGGCGGTGGCGGTGCTGGCCCACCGGCTGGCTCTCGACACCAAGGCCAAGTACTCGGGGGTGCAGAAGGAGGACCTCGTGCGGGAGATCCTGGACGCGGTGCCGGTGGTGGTCTAGAGGGTGGCGGTCCGGGAGAGCCTGGTGCGCCGGGCCGTTTTCCGCACGCCCCTCCTGGACGCCCTCGTCTACTTCCACCGCGAGCGCCTGACGGCGCGCGGCCGCTATCTGCTCTGGACCACGGTCGCGTTCGCCCTGCTCGGGCTGGACGCGCTGCGCTCCCAGGCGTTCCTGCTGTTCGCGGCGGCCGCGGGGGTGCTGATGGTGGCCCTGCTCTTCACCGCCTGGCCGTGCCCCCGGGCACGCTTCGAGTGCGCGCTGCCCGCGCGGGCCACCGCGGGCCGACCCGTGAGGGTCCGGGCCACGGTCGAGAGTACCTCCCGGCAGATCCTCCCGCATCTGCGGCTGTCGTTCCCCAGGCCGCGGCGCGGCGCGCACGCCGTGATCGTCAGCCCCCAGGAGTCCTTCCTGGGCGCGGGTCGCGGCGCGGCGACGGAGGCCTGGGTCGAGCTCCTCGCCCCGCGGCGCGGCCGCTACGAGATACCCGGCCCGCGGCTCCGCGTCACCGACCCGCTGCGTCTGGCCGCCGGCAACAGCCTCCGGCGCCCGGACCAGGTCCTCCTCGCCTACCCGCGCTTCTACCGCCTGGAGGACTTCGAGGTGCCGGTGGGGCGGCGCTATCAGCCGGGGGGCATCCCCCTGTCCTCCAACACGGGCGACGCCATCGAGTTCTTGGGGACGCGCGAATACCGCGAAGGCGACGCGGTGCGGAACATCCACTGGCGCTCCTGGGCGCGCTGCGGAGAGCCGGTGGTCAAGGAATACCAGGAGGAGTACTTCTGCCGGATCGCGATCCTGCTCGACACCTACGCGCCCCGGCGGCCCCGGGCCGCGGAGACGCGGGCCTTCGAAGCGGCGATCTCGATGGTGGCTTCCGTGGCGGATTTCTTCAGCCGCAGCGAGCACATCGTGGACCTCCTGGCCGCGGGCCCCGACCTCTACGAGGTGAGCGCGGGCCGGAGCCTCGCCTACCTGGAGAACATCCTCGACGTGCTCGCCTGCCTCGAGCCCAGCCCGGACCCGCCCTTCCAAACCCTCGGCCCCGTGCTCTTCGAGAAGCTGGCCCGCATCACCACCGTGGTGGCGGTGCTCCAGGACTGGGACGAGCCCCGGGAGGCCTTCCTGCGGCAGGTGAAGGCCCTGGGCACCGCGGTGCGAGTGATCATCGTCCACGAGGGACCGACCGCGCGGGACCTTGCAGCCGCGCCGGCCGACCTGGGCGAGATCAGCCGGATGACCCCCGCCGACGTGGAGCAGGCGCTCCTCGCAGGAGGCGGATGATCGAGCGGGTCCGCGGGCTCGGCCTCGAGGACGGAGCGCGGGCGCTCCTGGTCCTGCTCTCGGTCGCCGCCTTCGCGCGGGCGCGACCCGAGCCCTGGGGCTGGCTCGCCCTCCTGCCCGTGGTGGCGGCCACGTCGGTCCGTCTGGTGCGCGTCCCCCCGCTCGTGCGGTCGTGGGTGGAGCGGGTCCTCTGGCTCCTCCTCGGCCTGGTCGGGGCGACCGTGTTCAACTGGCTGGTGTCGCCCGAAGGCCAGGGGCAGCCCGCGCCCCCGCTGCCCCCCGCCGCGGGCTACGCCCTCGCGGTGCTGGCCGCGCTGTCCCTCGCCGGGCGGGGGATCTGGTCGCCGGCGCGGACGGCGGTGCCCGCCGCCCTGGGCATCCTCGTACTGGCCACGTCGCAGAACGGCTCGTCGGTGAGGGCGAGCGTGGGCCTGGCCGCCCTGGCCGCGGTGGTGCTGCTCGCGGCGGCCCACGGCCCGGGCCCGGCCTCCGGGGTCGTGGCGCGCGTCTCGCGTTTCGCGATCTTCGGCCTCGCCGCGGCGGGCTTGGCCTGGACGATCGCCTGGTTCCTGCCGTGGCTCCAACCCAAGGTCATCCAGGCGGCCGCCCGGGCCGCCTTTCCCGACGCGGAGACGGGCTTCTCCCTCGACACGACGCTGGGGGACCTCGAGGAGCTGAGACTCTCGCCGCGGGTCGTCCTGCGCGTGTGGACGGGCTCGCCCCAGAAGCTGAGGGGTGCCGTCGCCACGCGATTCGACGGGCGCAGGTGGCACACCGCGCCCGGCTCGTCCGAGCCCCTCCTTCGCGCCGGGTCGCCCGCGGAGATGGCCCTCGCCGCGCGTCTCGACGGAGTGCCGGGGGAGACGTTCCGGGCGGGTGGGACCCTGGACGGCGAGCTCCTGGTCACGCGCCTCACGCAGGTCGGGCCGGTCGAGGGCGCGCTCGTCGCCCCCGCCGGCGTCGCCCTCGTGCGCGGTCCGTTGGAGCGAGTGCTCATGGATGCGGCGGGCATCCTGAGCCCGCCGCCGGCCGCCGGCCAGGTCTATGGCACCCTCAATCGCCTCGGCGGCGGGGGAGGCGGCGAGCCCGGCCCGGCCCTGCTGGAGGTGCCGTACGACACCGATCCCCGCCTGCGGGAGCTCGCGGTCCGGCTGGCCGCGGGATCACCCGATCCCGCGGCCCGCGTGGCGCGAACCCTGGCCTTCCTGCAAGGCGAGTACGCCTACTCGCTGCGGGTGGGCCGCTTCCGCACGCCGCAGCCCGTGGCCGAGTTCCTGTTCGACAAGAAGCGCGGCTGGTGCCAGTACTTCGCGAGCGCCGCCGCCCTGCTGCTCCGCCTGCAGGGCGTCCCCACCCGCTACGTGTCCGGCTTCCAGGTCCGTCCCGGCCTGTGGCGGGGCGGGCACTACGTCGTGCGCGAGGCGGACGCCCACGCCTGGATCGAGGTGTGGCTGCCCGGGCGGGGCTGGCGGGAAGCCGACCCCACACCCACGGCGGGCTACGACCTTGCCCACGGCGAGCCGCCCGGGGGACCCTGGGCCGACGCCTGGGAGTGGCTCAAGGGATCCCTCGACCGGATGTGGGCGGCCGAGTGGCGGACCGTTCCCGGCCTGATCTGGGACGAGCTCGTGGCCGCGCTGCGGGAGCCCGCGCCGCGAAACGCCGCCCTCGCCGTCTTCGGGCTCCTGATCGTCGCCCTGGCGCGGCGCGCCTGGCGACGCGCGCGCGGGCGGCGACCGAGGTCAGCGGCCGCCCAGGATCCCCCGCCCGAGCTGGCGCGGCTGCTCGCGAGCATCGACCGTGCCTGGGCGCGCCACGGAGTCCCCCGGCCCGCGTCCCGCGGGCCGCTCGAGCACCTGGAGGAGAACGCCCGGCGCCTGCCGCCTCCGCTCCACGCGGCGAGCCGCCGGGCCGTCGACGCGTACTACGGAGCGCGCTTCGGCGGGGCGGGCCTTCCCCCCGCGGCGCTGGCCGCTGTCCTCTCGGAGCTCGGCCGCGCGGCCTCGAGGCCTCAATCGTAGAACGGGAACAGGCGCTTCAGGTCGTCCTTGCTCGGCTGCCGCCCGTACTCGCAGACCTCGAAGGCCTCGACGTTCCGGATCGAATCGCCCTTGGCGCCGTACCACTTCCGGAGGGCTTCCTTGAACGGCTCGGAAAGGGGCTCGCCGCTGCGCACCTTGCGGAGCCACTCCAGGCGGGCCGCGGGGTCCGCGGGCACGTGCTCCAGCTGGCCGGCCACCCAGGGCAGCCACTCGTAGACCTGCGACGTGTGGGCGTCGAGGCCCTTGATCTTGCGCTCGAGGACCTCGTCGATCGACACCACCACGTCGGGGCGGAAGGGATTCGGCCGCGCGAAGCCGTCCTGAAAGTAGAGGAACACCGGATTCTTCCGGAGGGGCGGAGTGTCCGGGCAGACGTTGGGGACCACCACCATGTAGGCGGCGTCCTGGACGAGCACGCCGGTGTAGCGGTGGTCGGGGTGGTAGTCGTTGGGACGGGGGGCGAGCACGATGTCCGCGTTCCACTGGCGGATCCGGCGGATGACCTGCTGCCGTACCGCGACCGACGGCACCAGCTCGCCGTCGTGGTTGTCCAGGGTCTCGTACTCGGCGATGCCCAGGCGGCGCCCCGCCTCCTGGGCCTCCAGCCGCCGCCGTTTCGCGAGAGCCCCCCCGCCCTCCGACTGGTGGCCGGCGTCGCCGTTCGTCACCGCCACGAACTTCACCTGATGGCCCAGGGCGGCCCAGCGGGCGGCGGTGCCGCCCGCCCGGATGTCGCAGTCGTCGGGGTGCGCCCCGAAGGCTATGATGCGCAGCGGCGGATCCGGAGCTGCCGCCACCGCGAGGACCGCCGCCGCCACGAGACCGGCCGAGAGCAACACGCGTCGCATCTTCAAACCTCCGCTTTCCGGCCCGCGACCCCTTCGATCGCCCGCCGGGCCGCCTCGCTGGCCGCGTCGACCTGGGCCTCCGGCCCCGCCAGGTAGAGGCGGCCGAAGGCGCCGAAGAGCGAGGCGTCGATGAGCTTCACGCGGGCAGCCTTGAGCGCTTCGTTGGCCGCGAAGGCCACGTAGCCCGCGGGCTCGACCTCCAGGATGAAGAGCGAGTCCCCCGCGATCAGCATGTCCCCGAAGCGGCTCTTGTTGAGGATCTGGGCGTGGTAGGGCTCCACCCCCCGGATGACCTCCTGGGAGACGACGCGCGGCTGGAGACGGTCGTCCTCGGTGGCGCCGAGGTGGTCGAGCACGGCTTTCCCCGCCAGCCGCACCTGACCCTGGTCCAGGTGGTGCACCTCGAGCAGGCCGAACGAGCGCTCCACCACCAGGATGCCGGGAGTGACCGCGGTCGCCTTCAAGGCCACGTCGGTCAGCCGGTTGATGACGAGGCCGGGCGCGGTCTCGATGAAGTAGGCGGCCACCCCTCCCACCGGCAGGTAGCCGCGGGCGGTGGTGCCGATGAACCCCGCGAGCTGATCCTGCATCTGGTCGAGGAAGACGTACGTGCGCAGGGTGATCGCGGCCACGGGCAGACCTTAGCGGGCGAGGGACGGCGCGTCAAACCCCCTCGGGCGGACGGAGGTGGAGGTCCGCCCGGTGTTAGAGTCACGCGAGCGATCCCGAGGCGAACGGAGGTGAACATGTCGCGCACGCCGCGCTGGACGTTCCGGTTCCTCCCGATCCTGCTGGTGGCGGGGGCCGCCCCTGCCCAGTCGCAGGGCCGCGAGGAGCTCGGCAAGCCGTTCGCCTACGACGCGGGGGCGCCCCTGGAGCCCAAGCTGACCCCGTTGTACGAGCGCGAGGGGGTGAAGGTCCACGACCTGCTCTACCCGAGCCCGAAGGGAGGGATGGTGACCGGCTACCTGGTCGCGCCCTCCGGCCCTGGTCCCTTTGCCGGCCTTCTCTTCGGCCATTGGGGCCCCGGCAATCGCACCGAGTTCCTGCCGGAGGCGGAGGTCTACGCCCAGGCGGGCGCGGTCGGCATCCTGATCGACTACCCGTGGGTCCGCCCCGCCCCCTGGCGGGTCAACCAGGGCAAGGGCTTCGGGGAGCCCGAGAAGGACCGCGACTCCTGGATCGCCGCGGTGGTCGACCTGCGCCGGGCCCTGGACCTCCTCCTCGCCCGGCCCGGCGTGGACAAGGCCCGCATCGGCTACGTCGGCCACAGCTACGGCGCGCAGTGGGGCGCCATCCTGGCCGCGGTGGACAGGCGCATGAAGACGGCGGTGCTGGTGGGCGGCGTGCCCTCCTCCGAGAGCATCGTCATGGAGACGGACGATCCGGACGTCGTCGCTTTCCGCGAGTCCGCCCCCAAGGCGGAGCGAGACCGGTACTTCGAGATCAACCGGCCCTACGACGCGATCCGCTACGCTCCCCACGCCGCGCCCATCCCGCTCCTCTTCCAGTTCGCGCGCTACGAGCGCACCTTCACGGAAGCGGCCATGAAGCGCTACTACGCGGCGGCCAGCGAGCCCAAGACCATCCGCTGGTACGAGACCGGCCACGACCTGAACGACCTCAGGGTGGTGGCGGACCGCGCGGCCTGGCTGGAGCGACACCTCGGCCTCAAGCCCACGCGCGCGCTCTTCCAGAAGCGGCTGGAGACGGATATCCGCTAGAAGCTCATCGCGCCGCCCGGCGCGGGGCGGGCTTGGGCAGGAGGTCGGCCAGGAAGCGGCCGGTGTAGGAGCCCTTCACCGCCGCCACCTCCTCCGGAGTGCCGGTGGCCACCACGCGTCCGCCCGCGTCGCCGCCCTCGGGGCCGATGTCGATCACGTGGTCCGCGGTCTTGATCACGTCCAGGTTGTGCTCGATGACCACGACCGTGTTGCCCGCCGCGACCAGGCGGTCGAGGACGGCCAGGAGCTTCTTGATGTCGTCGAAGTGCAGGCCGGTGGTGGGCTCGTCCAGGATGTACAAGGTGCGGCCGGTGGAGCGCTTGGAGAGCTCGCGGGAGAGCTTCACCCGCTGGGCCTCACCCCCGGAGAGCGTGGGGGAGGACTGGCCGAGGGCGATGTAGCCGAGGCCCACGTCGGCCAGGGTCTCCAGGGCCCGCCGGATCTGCGGGTGGTTCTTGAAGAGGGTGAGCGCCTCGTCCACCGTGAGGTCCAGCACGTCCGCCACCGAGAGCCCGTTGTACTTGACCTGGAGGGTCGCCTCGTTGAACCGCTTGCCGTGGCAGACCTCGCACGGCACGTACACGTCGGCCAGGAAATGCATCTCCACCCGCTTCACCCCGTCGCCCTCGCAGGCCTCGCAGCGGCCGCCCTTCACGTTGAAGGAGAAGCGGCCCGGGGTGTAGCCATGCATCCGCGCCTCCGGCAGGAGGGCGAAGAAGTCGCGGATCAGGTCGAACAGCTTGGTGTAGGTCGCGGGGTTGGAGCGGGGGGTCCGCCCGATCGGGCTCTGGTCGATGTCGATCACCTTGTCGATCTCGCGGAGCCCCTCCACCTTCGTGTGCGCCCCCACCGGAAGGTCCGAGTCGTGGAGCGCCTTCGCCACCGCCGGATAGAGGATCTGGTTCACGAGCGTGCTCTTGCCCGCCCCGGAGACCCCGGTCACGCAGACGAAGAGGCCGAGCGGGACGTCCACCGTCACGTCCTTGAGGTTGTTCTCTCGCGCGCCCACCACCCGGACCTTCCGGCCGTCGCCCCGCCGCCGCTCGCCCGGCACCTCGATCTCGAGGGCCCCGCTCAGGTAGCGGCCGGTGAGGCTGTTCTTCGACCGCATGATCTCGGCCGGAGTACCGGTGGCCACCACCTCCCCGCCGTGCCGCCCCGCTCCGGGCCCGAAGTCGACGATCCAGTCCGCTTCCTCCATGGCCTCGCGGTCGTGCTCCACCACCACCACCGTGTTGCCGATGTCGCGCAGGTGCTGGAGGGCGGCCAGGAGCTTCTTGTTGTCGCGTTGGTGGAGGCCGATCGAGGGCTCGTCGAGCACGTAGATGACCCCGGTCAGCTCGCTGCCGATCTGGCTGGCCAGGCGGATGCGTTGCCCCTCGCCGCCGGAGAGCGAGGGGGCCGGCCGGTCGAGGGTCAGGTAGCCGAGGCCGACGTCGAGCAGGAAGCGCAGGCGGGCGCGGATCTCCTTCAGGAGCTCGGCCGCGATCTTGGCCTCTGATCCCTTGAGCTCGAGGCCGTCGAAGAAGGGGCAGGCCTCCGCCACCGACAAGGCGGTGATCTCGGCGATGTTCTTCCCCGCGATCTTGACCCCCAGCGCCTCGGGGCGTATGCGCCGGCCGCCGCAGGCGGAGCAGGGGCGGCTGCTCAGGAATTTCTGGTAGTACTGGCGCATCTCCTCGGAGTGGGTCTCGCGCATGCGGCGCATCATGGAGTTGATCGCGCCCTCGTAGCGCATCTTGAAGGCGCCCTGCCCCCACGAGCCCTTGAGCTGGATGCGCACCCGCTCGTCCCCGGTTCCGAAGAGGATGATCTTGCG
>Ga0070695_100002774_pt1 | contig 10161 bp, 10 predicted proteins | sample KBSK1252metaG_FD_65471 | JGI IMG/M metagenome (GOLD analysis project Ga0070695, IMG submission 65471) | Corn, switchgrass and miscanthus rhizosphere microbial communities from Kellogg Biological Station, Michigan, USA - KBS K1-25-2 metaG | ecosystem: Host-associated > Plants > Roots >... | reverse complement strand
CGCCTTCCACGCCGGGTAGAGCGTGGCGAGGAAGGACAGGATCAGCGCGGTCAGGACGATCGCGGTCACCTCGAACGGGTCGGTCTTGGACGGCAGGTCGGTGAGGAAGCGGACCGATGGGTCCCACAAATTCTGGCCGGTCACTGCCTGGATCGCGTCCACCACCGCCTGGCGGAAAAACAGGAAGATCGCGCCGAGGATTATCCCAAGGATGATGCCCAAGGAACCGATCGTCACGCCGACCGTCACGAACACCTTCATCATCCCGCGGCGGCTGGCGCCCATGGTCCGCAGGATCGCGATGTCGCGGGTCTTCGCCCGCACCAGCATGATCAGCGAGGAGAGGATGTTGAACACCGCGACCAGCACGATCAGCGAGAGGACGACGAACATCGCCACCCGCTCGACCTCGAGCGCCTCGAACAAGGCCGAGTTCATCTGCCGCCAGTCGACCAATATGCCGCGGCCACGGATGATGCGCTGTAGCGGCGCCAGGATCTCCGCCACCCGGTCGGGGTTGGTCGTCTGGATTTCGACGATGCCCACCTCGTCGCCCATCAGCAGCAGCGCCTGAGCGTCCTGCATCGGCATGACGACGAAGGCCTTGTCGTAGTCGTAGATGCCGACCTCGAACACCGCGCCGACGGTGTAGGTGACGATGCGCGGCACAGTGCCGACCACTGTCGAACGCCCCTCGGGGCTGATCAGGCTGATCTCGGTCCCCGGATAGGCGCCGAGCTGCTCGGCCAGGCGCGAGCCGATCGCAACCTTGCCGCTGTCGGGCGTGATCGACTTCAGGTCGCCAGCTGTCACGTTGTCGGTGATCGTGTGGTTGGCGAGCAGGTCCGAGACGCGCATCCCGCGCACCAGCACGCCTTCGACCCGTCCGTTCGCGGAGGCCATCAGCGGCTGCTCGATCAACGGCAGCGCCGACGTCACGCCGGGCGTTTTCCTCGCGGCATCCGCGATTCGCTGCCAGTCGGCGAGGCGACCGTCATAGCCCTGCACGACTGCATGACCGTTGAGCCCCACGATCTTGTCGAACAGCTCGGCGCGAAAGCCGTTCATCACGCTCATGACGATGATGAGCGCGGCGACGCCCAGCGCGACCGCGATCAGGCTGATCGCCGCGACGAGGAAAATGAACCCCTCGCCTTTCCCCGGGAGCAGGTAGCGGCGAGCGACCATCCGCTCGTAGCGCGACAGGATCATGCGGTGAGTCTCGCGAGGGCGCTTTCGATGCTCAGCTCCTCGCGCTCTCCGGTTGAACGGCGCTTTAACTCCACCGTGCCCGAAGCGACGCCGCGCGGGCCGACAACCAGCTGCCACGGCAAGCCGATCAGGTCCATCGACCCGAGCTTGACCCCGCCGCGCTCATCGCGGTCGTCGAACAGCGTCTCGATGTCCGCGGCGTTGAGCTTCGCGTAGAGGTCATCGGCAGCGGCCGTGGTCGCCTCATCGTCGGCGCGCATGGTCACCAGTCCGACCCGCCACGGCGCGACCGGTTCGGGCCAGATGATCCCCGCCTCGTCGTGGCTCGCTTCGATGATCGCTCCGACCAGCCGCGAGACGCCGACTCCGTAGCTGCCCATCATCGGGGTCACCATCGAGCCGTCGGCGCCCGAGACCTTGAGGCCCATCGCCTTCGAATATTTGTCGCCGAAGTAGAAAATGTGGCCGACCTCGATCCCGCGGCCGGTCCGGCGCTTGTCCTCGGGAACCCTGGCCCACACCGCCTCGTCGTGGGTCTCGGACGTCGCCGCATAGGTCGAGCTCACCTGGTCGAACAAAGCCTTGAGGCCGGCAGCATCGTCGAAGCCCAGATCGCCGCGATTCCAGTCGATCTCCTCGAACGCGGCGTCGTAGAACACTTCGCTCTCGCCGGTCGGGGCAAGAACGATGAACTCGTGGCTGAGATCGCCGCCAATCGGGCCCGACTCGGCTTTCATCGGCACCGCCTGGATACCCATCCGCTGGAACGTGCGGAGGTAGGCGAGCATCTGCTTGTGGTAGCTGTTGCGCGCGCCCGCCTCGTCGAGATCGAAGCTGTAGGCGTCCTTCATCAGGAACTCGCGGCCGCGCATCACCCCGAAGCGCGGCCGGACCTCATCGCGGAATTTCCACTGGATGTGGTAAAGCGTCCGCGGCAGGTCGCGGTAGCTCTTGAGTTCGTCCCGGACGAGCGCGGTCAGCATCTCCTCGTTGGTCGGGCCGTAGAGCATCTCGCGGTCATGCCGGTCGCGAATGCGCAGCATCTCGGGACCGTAAGCGTCGTAGCGGCCGCTCTCGCGCCACAGCTCAGCCGACTGCAGCGTCGGCATCAGCATTTCCTGCGCGCCCGAGCGGTCCTGCTCCTCCCGAACGATCTGCTCGATCTTCTTGAGCACCCGGAAGCCCAGCGGCAACCAGGCGTAGATCCCGGCCGCGGTTTGGCGCACCAGGCCGGCGCGCAGCATCAGCTTGTGGCTGACGATCTGGGCGTCGGCGGGGCTCTCCTTGAGCACCGGCAGGAAGGCTCGGGACCAGCGCATGGAGGCGCGCTCTACGGGGCGCATCTACGGCTGGCAACCGCGCCCAACGCCTGTGGCCCGCCGGACACAGCTGTTCGGCAAAAGCCGCGCCAGCGCAATTGTGCAGGTGACAGCGTGTGAGAGCCGACATAGCCTCAGCGCCGTCCGAACAGTTGGCCCTTGGGTCGGGTTCGGAACTCCGCGGCGGGCGGATTGGGGACGCCGGCCGCGACGACATCCAAGGGGGCTGACGAGCAATCGTCACGCACGACGCCCGGATCGCCAGCCGATCCGGGCGTTTGTGCTTACGCACGCCTTTCGTGACGCTTTGGGAACAGTTGCGGCGGCGAGGGGTTGGCGCTGGCGTCAACAGCGCGAAAGGAGGAGGCCATGCGAACCCGCATGATGATGGCTGCGCTGCTCCTGGCGACGACCGTGATCGGTCCCACATCCGCCCAGCAGTCCGAGGACCGGGGCGGATTACCGACCGAGACGATGAGCCGGCTGGCCGGCCAAGGGGCGGATAACAACCTGATCTGGAACCTGATTGGGCTGTTCGGACTCCTCGGCCTCGCCGGCCTTCGCAAGGAGCATCCTGACGATAGCTACCACCCCGCCGCGTTCGAATAGATACAGAACGCGGTTGACGCGGTCCCCAAGTTGATGGTGAACAGCGCCCGTCGAGCGTCAACGGGTGACTCGTCACCGCTTCGGATTGGGAGGAACAGATGCGCAACCGATGGAGATTCACCTTATTTATCGCGGCTGCGTTGGCGGCCTCGCCCGCCGCGGCCCAAGCGCAAAATGATACCGGAATGAAGACGGAGACCCAGGAACGGCTCGCCGCCGCCAATGAAGAACCCTCCGACTTGATCTGGAATCTGGTCGGCCTGCTTGGCCTGTTCGGACTGGGCGGCATGTGGCGTTCCAGCGACAATGATGGTTACACCGGCGACCCCATTTGATTTCTGCAACAGGGAAGGAAGTCTTGAAATGCGCATGATCATGCCAGTGACGATTGCCGCGGCGCTGATCGCGGCTGCTCCCGCTGCGGCGCAGAACACAGCCGACAACGCGACCGACGCGACGGCAGCCAATACGACCGCCACTACGACAACCACCACGACGAATGACGTCACCAATGTGGTCGACGTAGCCAATGTCCCAGTTGCCGAGCCGGCGCCGGTCACGACCGAGGCCAATGCGACGGCCACGACCGACACTGGTGACGGCAAGGGGGGCGGCTTCCCGTGGGGCGTCCTCGGCCTGCTCGGCCTGCTCGGCCTGATCCCGCGGATGCGCCGCGGCTGAAGCCAAGGGCAGTGATTTGTGTTCCAGGACCGGCGCTGGGATAAGCAGCGCCGGTCGACTGGAGCATCTGCATGGGATCGGGCGACGGAAAGCGACTGGGCACCAGGGTCGTTGATGGCGGCCGGCGCGAGGAATGGCGCGGGCGGATCGTCAATCCGCCAGTCCATCGTGCTTCAACGGTCCTCTTTTCCAGTGCGGACGAAGCCAAAGCCGCCGCTCCGCGCTTCGGTGAATTCTATTACGGCCTCCATGGCACACCGACTCAATGGGCGCTCGCCGAGGCGCTGACCGAGCTCGAGCCGGGCGCTGCCGGCACCATCCTCTACCCTACCGGGCTGGCGGCAATCACGGCGCCGTTGCTCAGCCTTCTCTCGCCGGGCGACGAACTGCTGGTCACCGACAGCGCCTACCTGCCGACGCGCCGCTTTTGCGACGGAATCCTCAAGCGCTTCGGCATCTCCACCCGCTACTATGACCCGCTCATCGGAGACGGAATCGCCGACCTCATCAGCGAACAGACGCGGGCGGTCCTGCTCGAAAGCCCGGGCTCGCTGACGCTGGAAGTCCAGGACGTTCCGGCAATCTGCCGGGTCGCCCGCGAGCGCGGGATCGTGACCTTGCTCGACAACACCTGGGCGACGCCCCTGTTCTTCCCGGCAATCGAGCACGGCGTCGAACTGAGCATCCTGGCCGGGACCAAATATGTCGGCGGACATGCTGACGTGATGCTCGGTTCGGTCACCACCACGAGCGACTTCTATGATCGAGTGCAGCGCACGACCTGGGACCTCGGCTTCTCGCTCTCGCCCGACGATGCCTGGCTCGGCTCGCGCGGCCTTCGGACCATGGCCGTGCGCCTCCGCCAGCACGAACAGAGCGCGATGAAGGTCGCCACCTGGCTGAAGGAGCAGCCGCAGGTCGCAAGAGTGCTACATCCGGCATTGCCAGATTGCCCTGGGCACGAGCTGTGGCAACGCGACTTCAAGGGCTCGTCGGGCCTTTTCTCCTTCGTCCTCAAGGGCGGCGATGCGGGAGCTCGCGCCAGGCTCATCGACAGCCTCGACATGTTTGCGATCGGCTTCAGCTGGGGCGGGTTCGAAAGCCTCGTCGTGCCCGCCGATCCGGTCCGCACAGCCACCAGCTGGTCAGCTGAGGGGCCTTTGGTGCGCTTGCACATTGGCCTCGAAGATCCCGACGACCTGATCGATGATCTGGCGCGGGCGCTCTCCCGCTATCCGGCCTGACGTTTCAAGGGGATGGTAGCGGAGGAGGGACTTGAACCCCCGACACGCGGATTATGATTCCGCTGCTCTAACCAGCTGAGCTACTCCGCCCCCATGGCTGCCGATTTCGCGCTTCCATGCGCTTCGGAGGCGCGCGATATAAGTGCCACGTCAGGTCGGGTCAACGCGAGGAACCGCTTACGGCTGCCCTCGTTGAGCCGGTCAGAGCGAGAGATTTGAATGGACCTGCTGACTCCCCTTCCAACCCTGTGCCGGATCATCCTTCGGGGGCGCGAATATGAAGCGCAGACCGCCAGCGACTACGATCGTGGCGAAGACCCGGACAATATAGATGACGAGCAGGAAGGCGCGCTGAGCGTGCTCGAGGACGAGGTCAACGACAGCGTCGAGGAAGAACTGCAGGCGGTATTAGAGGATTTGGGCGAAGACCAGCTGGCCGAGGTCGTCGCTCTGTCGTGGGTGGGCGGCGGCACCTACGAAGCAGGCGACTGGGACGAAGCGTTCGAGGAGGCCCAGCAGCTGGTCAGCGACGGAACCCAGGGCGCGATCGACGAACTGATGGAGCAGCCTATGCTCGCCTCCGTGCTCGAATCGGGGCTCGCCGCCTTCGACCTCAGCTGCGACGGGATCGGCGACCTCAGCTAGGCTTGGCGCAAATTCCCAACATTGGGTGATCAGCTCGCCGTTTGGAGCGAACGGCCCGCCTCAATGAGCGCAAAAAACGGCGGGAACATTGATGCTCCTGCTTTTGGCACGACCTTTGCTTCTTACCTTGCATCGACGCGAATGGAGTTAGTGATGCAAGATATCGACAATATGAAGACCCCGCTTCCGCTGCGCAGCGACACGATTCTCGGCGTGTGCCAGGCGATCGGCGAGGATTTCGGCTTCAACCCCAATTTCCTGCGCATCACGCTCTGCGTGCTGGTGATCTGGAGCCCCATGGTCTCCTTCGCGATCTATTTCGGCCTCGGCCTGCTGGTTGCCGCCTCGCGGCTCTTGTTCCCGGATGGCCATTCGACTTCGGCTCCATCCGTGACCGAGCATGGTCCAGCGGCGAACAGCGACGAATCGGTGAAGGTCGCCGCCTAATCCGGTCCCGCGGGCTTAATCTCCCTCACCCATTCGTTACGAGCGAATAAACCTCCTCTTTACGCCCTTGGGTTAGACCCGCCCGATAAGGCTTCGCGAGAAGTCGTCGGACGAAGGGGTAGGAATGGCGAACAATCGGTCCGTCGACCGCGTATCGGTCAGCGTTGCCGAGGCTCAGCTCGCTCGCGTTGCGGGCGATGGGTGCGCGCGCCATCCCCACCTTACCTTTCTGCTGGAAAGCGGCGGCCGGCACACCGGCCGCGACCTGTCCGACGCCGTCCACCTGCTGTGCAACATTCATGGCCGCTATCCCGGCCTGATCGAGATCGCGCTCCAGCGTAGCCCCAAGGGCGAAGCTCAGTCGTGGCTGACCCATGCGTCCGAGGCGTTCGAGCGGGAGCGGCTGTATTTGGTTCGGCTGACCGCCGCGATCGGCCCGATGCCGAGCACGCCGGGAGCCGCCGAGACGGAATCCAGCCTGGTCGCCGCGCGCCACGCGCTGGAAACCCTCGCTTTGTCCGAACGGAATGGCTGCGCGCTCGGCGCCGCCACCGCGCTGGTCGGCGACTGGTGGCCGATCCGCCGCGTCCTCGACCGTGCCGCAGCGCGGGTCGGGCTCGAGTGCCCTGCCCCCTCGCTGCCCGACGAAGCGTCGATTATCGAGGTGATCGAACGTGCATCGGACACGCCGGCGAGCGAGCGAGCCCTCGCTTTCGGTGGCGAACAGCTGCTGCTCCAGCACCGCGCCCTGCTCGACCTGCTCGAAGCCCGCGCCGCCGCCCGCGGCGACTATTAAGCCGGCCAAATCCAGGCGGCTCGCTTGACGAGGCGGGCCCGCCGCCACAACCTGCCCCCTTGTCTCGGGGGATTCTATGCGCCGGCTGGTCCTGTTCGTAGCATTCGCCATCCTGCTCGGCGCACCGTCCCAATCACAATCTCAGAGTGCCCGGTCGACCCCTTCAGGGTGGACAGAAACCGCCACGTCCGCCGCCGCCGTCAAAGCCGGCATCACGCTTCCGCTGTCCGCCGGAACGCTGAGAAAGACCGAGCTTGGACAGTATGACAAGGACGGCGCCGATCTTTCCGCGCGCTACATGTCGTCCGATCGAGCGATCCAGGGCACGATCTTCCTCTCCGAGCCGACGTTCGCCGACACCGGACTGGCGTTCCTCGCCACTGATGAAGTCATTCGGCGGCAACGGGGACCAGCGACGGCGATAACGGCGGACAGACTGCTGCCGGTCGCGGGCGTCAGGGCTGCAGAGCGGCGGGTCGTCTATGCGAGCGCCCTCGATCAACAAAGATCACTCGTAACGATCGTGAGCTTCGTTCGCGCAGGCTCATGGCTGGTTATCGTCCAGGTGACCGGCCCGGCCGAGCAAGCCCAGGAGATCAATCGGGACCTGGACGCGCTGCTTGCCGGGATGACCTTCGCCAAGGGCAGCGAGCCTCGTCCCTCGACCGTGATCAAGACCGAGCGGTGCGCGCCGCGCGACCGTACCATCGCCGCCAAGGTCACTCGTCCCCAAACGGGCGACGGCCTCGAGTTCCTCAGCGAGTCAGCGGCCCTGACTGGGAAAGTGCCGACTCGCTTGTGCCTCGAAAGCCTCGAGGTGATCGGAGATGTCGGGCTCCAAATCTATCGGCCCAGCGAGGCACCCGACCGCCCCTACCTCACCCGCCTCTACGCGCTCCTCGGCAATTCGGGGGTCATCCTGGAAGTCGCCGAATCGCGGAAGGAACCCGGCGCTTTCTACGTCCTCAGTCATGGCGTGGGCCGGGCAACCGTCTTCGGCAAGTTCGATCGCGAGCCGAGCATCGGACAAATCCGTGCGCTGGCCGCGGCCCCGGACGAGCAGCCGGCTGCCATCCTCCTCTTCAGCACAAGCGCCCTCTCGCCGGAAATGTCCGGCGTCGCGCCAGGACGAGGCGTTACCATCAAGGTTTACTGCGATTGGGGTCTCAACGCCTGCGTGGCGCCCGAGGAGGCGAAGCCGAAGCCTCAATCGTCGCGGTAGGCGAGCTCGAAATTGCCCCAGCGCCGGCCCTTGAAATAAATCGGCACGAAGACGTTCTTCACCGGGATGAACTTATCGCCCAGCTCCATCCGGTAGGTCGCGAGCGTCGCCGGCCGGTCGCTGGCGAGCGCGTTGCGGGTGGTGTCGTCGATCAGGATCCGCTTGTTGCGGCAATGCTCGTCGTTCCACACCGGGTCGGGGCCCTGTGGATGGCTGCGCTCCGAAAGGTGGGTCGGCAAATATCCGTTCATGTCGCCGATCGCCGACCCGATGATGCGGTTGTCGCCGGCCTTGGTGCGGTCGAGAATGGGACGGACGTGCTTGTCGGCCGAGGCGTTGAAGCGAACGTCATATTGGACGGGGTTGGTCCCCTCGACGACCCGATAATCGGAGTCGAACACGTCATCGAGGCTGATTTCGCCCTCGTCGATTGCGCGCTCGACCGCGATCATGATCTGCCGCGCGGTCTCCTGCGCCTTCAGGATGAAGGGCGTGTCGTCAATCTCGGCGCCCGAATTGGCGAGCGTGTCGAGCATGTTGTTGGACAGCATCTCGAGGTGCGCCAGGCGCTTTTGCGCCGACAATAGCTCGCTGCCGTTCTCGCGCGCGTCGCCGGCGAAGTCGGTGAGCCCCGCCTTTACGCGGTCGACGCTGGTCTGGATCATGCTGGTCGAATGGGCGATGCCCTCGGTCTGGCGGTCGACCATGCCGACGATCTCGCTGACTTCGCGGACGGTGTCGCTGATCTGGCCGAAGCCAGACTGGGCGGCGCGGCTACGCTCGACCCCGGTCTTGATCTCCGTGGTGACTGCACCGGCTTCACGCGTCAGTTCGCCGATCGTCGAAGCAATCTGGCTGGTCGCCGAGCGCGTGTCGTGCGCGAGCTTTTTCACCTCGGCCGCGACGACGGCGAAGCTGCGCCCGGCATCGCCGGCGCGGGCCGCCTCGATCGTCGCATTGAGCGCGAGCATGTTGGTCTTGCGGGCAATCGTTTCGATGGTCGAGGAGACGGTCTGGACCTGGTTCATCGCCGAGGCGAAGCCGGCCATGCGCTCGCCCAGTTGGACCACCAGCTCGGTCAGCCCCTTGAAGCCGGCAATCGTTCCCTCGATCGCCTCGCGGCCAGCCTCGAGCTTGGCCTTGGCCTGCTCCGATAGCAGCCGCGCCTCGTCGGTCGAATCCGACACGCGCGCCTGGTCGGCGAGCAGCCGCGTCGTGACCTCCTCGAGCTGGTCGAGCATCTTCAGGTGATCGGAAATACGGCCTGCGACGCCCTGGACGTAGCCCGCGACGTCGCTGCATTCCATCGACAGGGACCCGCAATCGCGCGCCACCGCGCGGATAGCATTTTCCGTGACCTCTTCGATCCCCTGTGTGGCCATGGCCCGCCCACTCCCGAACTATTCGGAGACGGAGATACGGCGAACCTCCTACTCTTTCGTTAACCAAGCCCGCGCGAGGGCTTCAGTAAATCAGAAACGGCCGGCGCTGCTCGCCCCAGGCGCGCTCGTCGGGGATCGTCAAAGCGTCAAGGTCGCCGGGCGCACTGTCCGGGTCATCGACCCATTCGCGCAGCAGCGGCGAGCCGTTGATCACGTCGATCGCCAGCTTGTCGAACTCATATTCGTAAGGGAAATCGCGCCACAGGTCGTAGCTCGGGGCGAGGCGGCGGATCGCCTTGAAGGCGAGTGCCTGCAGGCGCCACGGCCTGAACGCGGCGTGGTCGTAGAACGGCCCTTCGGCGTGGATGAACAAGCCGCGGCACATTTCGCCCACATGCTTGTGGAAGGTCGGCTGGAAGGTGACCTCGCGCAGCCTGCAACCGGCGAGCCAATCGGGCGCCAGCGCCTGCATCTCCGCCATGATCTTGCGCGGCTCCAGGTCGGGCGCGCCGAACAGCTCGAGCGGACGGGTCGTGCCTCGGCCCTCGCTCAGCGTCGTGCCTTCGAGCATCACTGTCCCGGCATAGGCCCGCGCCATGTTGAG
>Ga0070695_100002773_pt1 | contig 10162 bp, 24 predicted proteins | sample KBSK1252metaG_FD_65471 | JGI IMG/M metagenome (GOLD analysis project Ga0070695, IMG submission 65471) | Corn, switchgrass and miscanthus rhizosphere microbial communities from Kellogg Biological Station, Michigan, USA - KBS K1-25-2 metaG | ecosystem: Host-associated > Plants > Roots >... | reverse complement strand
ACGGCCATAAGTTTTTGTTCTTGTTCTTTTACTGCTTCTTGTGCATCAGCAATAACGTCTGTCATTGTTTTTTTCCTTTTTTGTAGGGGATTTTTGCACCGGACTTTCTGGCTTCGTTAAGGCTTGCAGCTATTGATTGGCTTTTTGAGTGTCCAGATTTTTCCATTTCTGCTATGTTTTTTCCTATGGTTTTTTTACTGCGGCCTTTGGCTAACGGCATTTTTTCATCTCCTTTTCAATGAAGTCCACCACTTTTTGTTGTTTACCGAGTTTGATTGCATTTAGGGGCGACAGCATCCCAAACGATGGGTGGATGGTGTTAAACCATTCCCAGGTTTTTTTTGTATCACCGCGAAAATGGTTTTTTACTTTATCAAAATAAGTTTGGTCGATCATAGGCCAAAAAGACCCGCACCATGGATGAATGCGGGTAGCACAAGGTCATCGTTAATATGCGCTTCCTTTTCCGCCATTGCTGTTTGGGGCGGGCATTTTAGGTTCAAGCTGGACATTTCGTTTTTCTGCTTTCATTTGGGTCGGCGGACGAGGAGTATTCGCAAGGTCTGACATATCATGGTAGCCCATCATTTTTGTCATTTCGTCTACGTTTCGTTTTTGCCATGAAGGCATGCAGTAGCTTTCATTTTCCACTGCCCCGCTAACACCGTCTGCATTGCTGTAATTTGCCATGAAAATCTCCTTACGCTGCGGCACGCAGTAATTGATAATTGAATATGCAATCGTTACCAGGGTCTGCGCTGAATGTAATTGTCAGTGTGTCCAAAGTAACAACGGCCTGCAAGACAGTCACATTGTTTGTGCCATTGTCCACAACCTGGACAAAGGCAAGGTCAGTCGCGGCCGCACCTGTTACTGTGAATGCCTCGCTTGCTGCACCGCCTACCGTTGTCGGTTGGCCTGCAAATTTTACGATATGACTTGGTGTAATGCCGGCCGCCAGTTTTGCTAGGGTCACATTGGCATTTAAAATTTTTGCCGTTGTGATAGCATTGTTCGCTATCGTCAAGGCCCCAGTGTTTGCCATGGTCGCATCGCCGGACATGGCTACATCGGTTGCAATGTTGCCTGCACTGCCAACAAAAATATGGCCGCTTGCCAAGGCAGTTTGTAAAATGTCTGCGGATGCAATGCCTGAATCTGCAAGGTTGCCGCCAACACTATCAAACTCTGCCAAGTTACCAACAACGGTAGGCAATGTCACACCTGGTACGAACACAAAAGCATCTAATGAGGTAAAGTCAGTGGAGATGGTAAAAAACCCCCAGCCGTCACTTGCATAGACCAGTACCATATCAGATACCGCCCATTCAAACGGGCCTGCATTTATTTCAATTATATTGTCGGCTTCATCGGTCAGATAACCGGCTGTTCCAACTTCCGCCAAGGTGTTTGTTGAGACAATCCTAACAATAGAGGGATTAGGGCCCCAGTCTCGTGTAATTGATGTAATTGACATATGATCATCGCTCCTTGATAAGTCAATATATTTCCTTTAGTCAAGATTGTAGCATGTTCACATATTGACGCAAGAGAAGGACGAAGACTGACAAAAATAATCAAGGCGCGATAATAGGTCGCGCCTTTGATAAGGAAGGACCATATGAAAAAACAGGGAGTATTTTCATATAGAAACAGAACAAGTATATGTCAATTAAAACGGGATATCATCCGAAAAATCTTGCGGGACATCCGCATTTGCATTAGCCGTTCCTGTTTGTATGGTCACTTCACCTTCGGCGCGGACATAATCGACAACCACATTTTTTGCTTTGTAGACGCCGCCGTTTGGGTTTGGCTTTTCAGGTTCAATTTTAATAACAACAAGCCCCCCTGACTTATGATTAAATTGAAAAGCGGATATCTCGCCCGTTTTATATTGTTCTGTCATGCCATTAACATCACAAAAATGCTTTAGCAGTTTTGCAAATGCCATGTTGGTAAATATTAAATATTCTTTTCCGGTTTTGTCCCATACCTTTAATGTTATTTTTGTATAAGAATTTCCTGATTTCGAAATTGCATCTTCTACCGTTGCAACACGATATGGATAGATACCTTCCGGACATAAAAACCGCTGGTCAAGTTCCATTATTTCTTCTTCGGTGTACGGTGTAAATTTCATGGACAAGTTCCTATATTTTATTAAGTGAAATTTTCAGTTCTGTTTTTTGTGAGACACGTGCGCCCTCTATTTGTATTCCAGTTGCGAGGACTTTTTCTTTAATGGCATTTTTATCTGGCTTTGTTTCGCTTTTGATGATTTGTCGTGTACGCATAAATTCTGGCGGGATTTTTGATTCATCAATGATTTCCGTTCCATAGGGGTTTTTCTTGATATGGACAGTGAAATACGGACATCGGATTTCGTGGATAGCCAAGCTCTCCATATTGCTCTTAAGATAATCCATGCGCTTTTCAATTTCTCTGTCATAGGCGGCCTCACGTTCCAGGATTTCTTTTTTCATATATGCAATCTGGTTACGTTCAGCTTCCAGCTTTTTGACCCAGTTCGTCAAGGCTATACATTTTTCCTCAATTGTGATTGCAAGTGATTTTAATTGTCTGTCTGCTTCCTCGTTTATCTCACCTGTTTCATAATCATAGAGTTGTGATAAAAGTTGATGGTGTTCTTTTTTGATTTCCCACAACGATAAATTTTTCATTAATGTGCCCCCCCATTTTGCAAGGTCATTTTTCTTTGATTACAGAGAGATAAAAATTCATCCGCCATAGAAGGATATTTATTTTTTCCGATGGCATATTCGTGACGAAGAAAATCAATGTTGCTTGCTGATAATAAATTATTTTTTATTCTTTCAATTTCTTCGTCCTCAATGTCTTTTAATGAACGCCCGTCATTCAACCATGCCAATAATTTTTCGCCTGTTTCTTTTGAAAGTTTTTCGTTCTTGCCTTCAAACAGTTTTGTTCTGTCTTTGGATGATGAATAAATTTTACTTTCCTTGTCGAGTTCAAGGACCGCTGTAAATTCATAATCAAGCCCCTCACGTTGTATTGGAGCAAGCCCTAACTTAACAGGTTTTTTTCGTCCGTTACCGTCATCCATGATTTCATAATGTGTTTTTGCCCGCATTGTTACGATGATATGTGCCTTTGAATGTAAAATAGTATTGATTAATTTATTTTGCCAAGGTGTGACTTGCTTCCATGCCATATAAGAATTTTTACTTTTTGATGCTTGGGTTGCTGAATCTTGCATATCAAGGACGCCGCCTTCACCTGACCATGCGTGCGAGAGCGAATCAATGATGATTATTTCATACCCTGCAGACTCACATGTTTTTATGGCGCTAATATAGCGCTCAGGTGTGAATGGGTTGTCTAACTCAAGGACATCAAAATCACCCATGTCTGCAAACAGGTCTGCGCTTTTGTTTTCTGTATCAATGATGACAGGTTTTAGTCCCATGCCAAACGCAATATTAATTGCACCTGTTGTTTTTCCTGAACCTGATACGCCTAATAATGCCATGCGTAATTTTGACTGTTTTTTTTCTGCTTTTCGTATCGTAAACATTTACACTGTCCCCCTTTCCCAAACGATTTCACCGTTTATTACGTCCTGTCTTGGACGCAGCCCTTTTTCGTACTTTTCTTCACGTTCGATCAAGGACAATTCGCGGTCGATTAATTCTTGCAGGCGGTCTTCAATAAGCTCTTGCAAAACTTCATCATTTGCGAGTGCATTATCAAAGAAACATTGCTTGTCGTGTTTGGCCAAAGATGAGACTTCTAGCTGGTAACCATCATGAAATTTAATGGCGTAATCATCTAGCAGCATGAGCCTGATATATTTTTTGATGTTCATTATTTGTCACTCCTTGACCCGTCCATATCGCCTTCATTGGCGTCTTCCAGTCCGTATTTTTCTACCGTTTCTCGTATATATGATACGTTAAAATAGGCTGGTGGTTCATTGACTAGTTGAAAATTAAACAAATTACTGTTTACAATGGGACTGCCCATATGTACGACTCCTTTAAGTTTATATTAGGGTTGGTAAACAGATAACGGGTTACAGCCTGTTATCTGTTAAAGTTTTAGTTTATTTTCTTAGTAATAATCCTATTATCGTCAATAACAATGTACTTTGTGCAACCATCATAATGCCCACCTTAATTATCATCCGGCATTCAAGGCTTTTTAAATCTTCCTTCGCTGCCAATGTTCCTGTTATAAAATTAGACATTTCCTCTGCCTGCACGTCCGCTATTTTTATATCTAATCCTGCTTGTTTTAATTTATTTGCGTAAGTTATTGCGTTGAAGGTAGACGTTTTCATTTATATTTCCTCGTTGTTTATCAGTCCAACTATGATACCGTGGTATCATCTTTTGTCAATTTCTTTTCGCATTTTTCTTTATATTTTCTGAGCAGGTCTACTATTAGCATATTAAAGGAGATTTCCCGGTCAATGCCTTTTTTCTTTGCAAACGCCCATAGCTCTTTTGGGATGCGTATTTGTAATGATTTTATATCGGTCATATTTTCACCTTAAATTGTTTTCTAAATGATTGATTTTTATTGATAGTATCATATAATGTAATCACTTTGCAATATTATTGGAGAAAAAAATGTTTTTTGAATTTAAAGACGGGATATTTAATAAAACCTTACTAACAAGGGTTTTTGCGTATACGAATTATGATGAAAATAAGGGTGAAATTGAATATTACAAGATTTTTTTATATCAAGTTGGCGAGGAATATAATCCCGAATGGTTTTATAAATCCGATGAAAAAGAAACCTTCGAGCAAGATTTTAATTATTTGCGAAATATATTGTTAGGCAAAAAAGAAGGCCCTACTGGTGCTGTTGAAGTTTTATGCAGCGGTGGCGGTAGCACTGGCATTTAAAATAACTGGTTAAAATAAAGGAATAAATTATGTGTAAGAACACAAATGGGAAATTGATGAGAGTTAGATTAAACTAGGGTTTTTAGAAGCCCCACTCCTGTTGATGCAAGAGTGGGTTAACAATTCGGGCATCCAACCCTGCGCACCTCTAATTATACGGTGCCTACGGATTTGGTCAACCCCTAACTCAAAGGAATTCAGGATGAGTATGTTATTGGATCTAGGTCTTTTTCTTCGTGAAAACAATTTAATAAAAATTGACAAAAAAACAGGTGAAAAAACAATACTGCATATCTCATCATCAATGAGGGGGTTTTTATTTACGCTTGCTTGCCGGATAGGAAGCGATCCTTATACATGGGTAAGCCAGGAAACACTGGCTGAAGAGATGGACATAAAGCCGGATGCCATAAAAACCATGACAAAAAAATCCGTTGAAACACAATTGATCGAGGTTATCCCGAATCCTTCCGACAAGAGAAAAAATCTTTATCGTCCTGCATCTTTTCTTATCAATTATTCCCAGAATCGTCGTGAAAAGTTATCCACAATTGATGGATATGGCATCATTTTCGAGCCAAAAAAGGTGGCTAAAAGGCCACCTAATAAAGTGAGAAAGGTGGCCAAAAGACCACCTAGTAGGTGGCCAAAAGACCACCTAATTACAGAAAATAATGTAAATAAAAATATTTATAATCAAGAGGTTATTGAGTTATCCACAATGCCTAAAGAACATGAAACTAACATTATAAACAAACAGCCAATGACTTCCCGCAAAGAACGCGGGCTGATTTGTGATAATTTCTATCCAGGCCATGAAAACCAGAAACTTGCTGACAAGACGGCAATGGCTACAGGAAAGACAGGAATGTATCTGATCAGGAGATTTATTGATGTAATGAAAAAGTATGATGTTAAAGATTATGATTTTGATAAAAGATTCAGGGAATTTTTATTGAAGGAAATGCCAGCAAGGAAGGCTTTCAAACCAGGAATAAATAAAATAGAAGCTTATCTGTGAGATTGTTAAATGAATGAATTTGATGAAAAAGATGAGATAAAATGCAATTTTGTTATATGCGGTAAACCTGTTTTTGAAGGTGATCTTATTACTTCATGGAGATACTCGACGGTAAGGCTTTCAGTAATTAAAACAATCCATGAGGATATTAATAATTATTGTGGCTCAAGGGGTGGATGTGTTTTTTATGTATACAAGGACGAATGGTATGTATGTTCTGTTTCAATGGAAACGCTTGTTGAGGCAGTAAATAATTGCGCAAAAGAGGATTCGCATGGAAGCGATCGAGTTGGGTGCAAGGGTATGCAAAAGGTTGAAAGTTATTTATTTTAGCGAAAAAGCATGGGTGGACTGTCACGAAGACGTAAGCCGCCAGTTTACGAAGCTAAAGCAAATCGCAAAGAAGTTTTACGGTGACAAAGAAGAGCTTGAGGTATTGCGGGAGATTGCGAAGTACACGGATGACGGGATAAAGGAAGCATTTGAATGTTCTACGTAGAACACGGAGGTCAAAATATGAACGATTGGGCGTATAAATCGGCAAAGTATAAGCGGAATTACGCGGAGGGTTTGAAAAGCCTTTACGGAACCCAAGAAAGCGGGGCAGATTTGATCGCAGAGAAACGATCTCCAAAAAATGCGGCTAGGGTAGCAGGCAATACGATCGTTGATTGTGGAGTAAATTTAGCGGGTTTAAAGCGGAAGAAGAAAAGACGGTATCCAGAGGCTGAGGAACAGATCAAGCTGGTTGTATGGCTGCGAAAGGAAAATATCTGGCACCATGCTAGCCCAAATGCCGGAAAAAGGCCAACGAAACAGGGCGACAGGCTAAAGCAATTGGGCATGTCACCTGGGTTTCCTGATGTTGAAATTCCCGTGCCTCGCGGCGGCTACCACGGGCTTTATATCGAGCTAAAGCCGCTGGAAGGGGGGAAGACACAGGACAACCAACTGGCCTGGCAGGCATATTTGCGCAGCCAAGGGTATTGCTCAGAGATCATCCGCGGCTTTGAAGCAGCCAGGGACTTTGTGATTAAATATTTATCAAGTTAGCAAGGGAAACAGGATGTTAGTATCAAAATGCTGCAAGGATGTTGTATATTGTGCGAGCAATGATTGTGCAAGTTATTATGTTTGCAATGACTGCAATTTGGCGTGTGATGTTGTTTTTTCGCTGGATTTAAACGGAGATAGTGCTCATGATGACACAGGAAATGCAGGCAAAATTGAAGCGGTCTTTGGTGCTGCATGAAGGCAGAAAGAACTTTCCATACGATGACGGGCTGGGCAATATAACGATCGGGATTGGTTATAATTTGACTGCAAGAGGGCTGTCAGACGAATGGGTAGATACGCAGTACAACCAAGACGTTGCCTATTTTTATAATCGCTTGATGGATGATTTTTTCTGGTTCAAGGACTTAAACATTGACCGGCAGATCGTCCTTGTTGATATGTGTTTCATGGGATATAAAAAGTTTTTGTCGTTCAAAAAAATGCTGGGCTTTCTGGCTGAAAGCGACCATAAAAATGCAGCTAAGGAAATGCTCGATAGCGAGTGGGCGAAACAAACCAAAGGCCGTGCAGAAAAATTGGCCTGTGCCATGGAAGAAGGGGAATACCATGTTTAAGGAAATATTTTCAGAGGCGCTGCCAATTATTGAAAAGATCGCGCCTTCTATCGCAAGCGCAATAGGCTCGCCGGTCGCGAGTGCTGCGGCAATGTTTGGCATCAACCTTTTGGGGAACGCCTTAAACGTCAACCCTGTGAACCTCAAGGAAGTCGCCCAGGCCGTGCTAACAGACCCTGATGCACTTGGAAAAATAAGCGGGCTTGAGGCCATGTTCTCGCAATGGTTTAAAGAGCACCAATGTTTTAAAATGCCGACAACGGCCGAGATAAACATAAAGCTTGAATGGCTTGAAAAACTACCAGTATCGACATTATAAACTAGGACCATTTAAACCAAGGAAATATCATGTTATCTGATTTACAGTGTCACTCTTTAGATAAAACGGACTGTTGTACTCAACGGGCCTATGTGGATGATCGCTATGGCCGTAACATGGCAGATGATATGAAAACAGCCATAGGACTGGTTTTTGAACTAAAGGCTGGACTTGATAAACTTCATCCCGAATGTACACGATTAATTGAGAAAATACTCATGCCTTACAGATAACGGGCTTTAAAACCGCTAATATTGACTAGCGGTTTTATGTCTTAGAACCATTTAAATCCATGTGCCATTAATCCAAACAAGCTGCCAAAGCCGCCTACCATGATCAATGCCAGCCAGCGGAAATCTGTTTTTAGTTCTTTTAAGGTCTCCTCTGTTCTTTTATTAGAACCCTCTAAATTTTTGGCTATGTTTTCTATGGCTGTTTCAACGCGCGTCATACGTTGTTCATAAAGTAGATCGTATTTTGTGATCAACATTTGTGTATTGTCTTTCATTTTTACTTTCCTCGTTTCTATTTTTAAAACCATTTAAACCCATGTGCCATTAAAGCAAACAGTCCCGCATTGCTGCCGATGATGATGCCTAATAACCAACGAAAATCTGATTTAATGTCTTTTTTTATTTCGGTGACATCTTTCGCAAGTGTCTCCAATACTGTCTCAACACGTGTCATCCTTTGCTCGTAAAGAAGATCATATTTTGTGATAATAATTTTTTCTTGTTCTGTCATTTTTACTCACCTTTAGTTGCTTCGCGAAATTCTATCGCGCAACTAGCATGTTGCACTCTCCATCTTTTATAGACATTGGTTGGTTTTCCATTATCACTAGATATCTTTTCAAAATGGCCAGCAAACGGTTTTACATATTGATTACAGCGGTAACATGTTCCGCCAAATGTGTTTCTCATTTTTGTTCTTCCAATTGATTAATTATTATTTTGTTCAAGCGTTCTTTTTAAATGTCTTAACTTTGCAGCAACATGCCAATACGCCCTGTATATTTTCTTTTTTTTCTCATCGTCCGGATTTGTCAACATTAAATCAGTCGCGGCTTTTTCCACGCAACCAGTATAAAAATTTATATCACGATCAATTGTGTTCATTCTAAACTACCCGTCGATTGATTATTTATTATCGAATAAAGTTTTTAATTCATTAAGACTGGAGATGATCTTAGTATGTGCATCTCGTATTTCTTTTGCTCTTTTCTCATCATCTGGACGTGACCACATTAAGTCAAATGATGCTTTTTCCCTGCAGTCAATGTAAAACGCTATATCACGATCAATTATTCTCATTTCTAACTCCCCTTTATTTAGCATGGTCATACTATAATACCATAATATCATCTTGTCAACTGCTGAGCGGTTTATTTTATTGTTTTATATTTGTGATTGCCTTTGATTTTTATAAGTTTTTGGCTATATAATAACCAAATGAAACATCGATGATTATTATTGAGGTGAGATATGCCCGCGGGAAGACCAAGCAAATATACGCCTGAATTAGCAAAGGAAATTTGTGATGCTATTGCTAGCAGCAGCAAAGGGCTAGAAACTTTATGCAAGGAAAATCCACATTGGCCAGCCCCAAAAAATATTAACATTTGGCGCAGGAAACATGAAGAATTTCGTATCGCCTACGCGCAAAGTAAGATTGACCAGATAGAAACATTGGTTGATGAAATACTCGAAATTGCTGATGATACGTCAAAAGATACCATCATAAAAGTTGATGAAAACGAAAACGAAAAAGAAACATATAATGCTGAATGGGTAAACCGCTCTCGCTTACGCATTGATACACGAAAATGGTTAGCAGCAAAGCTTGTTCCTCGGCTATACGGTGACAGGGCTGTTAAAAATGATGAAGACAAAGAAGACTTTATTAGCAAGCACCGCGATGAATTGTAATATATGGATGAAAAAAAATTACGGGACATCGTAAGAGACTTTACTCTGTTTGCCCCTGATTGTTTGACCATTAGGACAAAATCAGGCTCGCTTGCAAAGCTCAAACTGAACCGCGCACAACTTTATGCGCACTCTCGCCTTGAGCAACAATTAAAAGACATAGGAAAAGTCCGAGCGCTAGTATTGAAAGGCCGCCAACAAGGCCTATCAACCATGATACAGGCAAGATACTTTCACAAGATCATCACGCGCATGGGGACAAAAGCCTACATCTTGACGCATGAAGCAGAGGCGACAAAAAATTTGTTCGAGATGACAAAGCGTTATTATGATTATTTGCCGCGTGGGCTTGCAACAAAAGCAGA
>Ga0070695_100002767_pt1 | contig 10175 bp, 10 predicted proteins | sample KBSK1252metaG_FD_65471 | JGI IMG/M metagenome (GOLD analysis project Ga0070695, IMG submission 65471) | Corn, switchgrass and miscanthus rhizosphere microbial communities from Kellogg Biological Station, Michigan, USA - KBS K1-25-2 metaG | ecosystem: Host-associated > Plants > Roots >... | reverse complement strand
GGCATCCGCATACAGGGTGGCCGCGTCGAGGTCGTCGGGGAAGCGGCTCGCGACCTCCCGCATCGCGTCGGCGTACGCGCGGTCGAGCGCGGCGCGGTCGGCGGCCGGCGACGGCGAATGGCGCCGGGCCAGCGCCCCGATGATCGCGCGCTCGCGCTCGCTGGCGCCGGTCACCGCGAGACTCTGGGCCCGGGTGACCGCGGCCAGCGCCCCTTGCTCGCGCTCGGCGTCGGTCGGGCTGTTGTAGTTGGAGCCGTAGGTGAGCGCGAGGCCCCACGCGCACATCGCGCACTCCGGGTCCAGCCGGGCGGATTCACGGAACGCGGCCTGGGCTTCGTGGTGATTGAACCCGTACACGAGCCGCAACCCCTGGTCGAAGTAGGCCTGAGCCTGGGGCGACCGGGTGGTGATCGCGCGATGGTAGCCGCCGAGATCATCGAACAGCGGAGGCGTCGTGGAGGCCGGCGGACCGGCCGCGCCGTGGTGGTGCGAGGCCGGCGGGGCCGAGCATCCAAGCAGGAACAGGAAGATCGAGGCGAGCCGCGTGGCGCCGCGCGATGTCATGGGAGGCCCCCGGAGCACATGGATTGCCCCGAGCGTATTCCAGGCAGGGCCGGCCGGCAACCGCCGGCGGGCGCGTCAGGCGGGGATCGCGACGCGCTTGAGGATCGCGAGCTGGTCGAGCACCATCCCGGCGCCGCGGGCCACGCAGGTGAGCGGGTCCTCGGTCACGCGAATCGGGAGGCCGGTCTCCTGATGCAGGAGCGCGTCGAGCCCGCGCACGAGCGCGCCGCCGCCGGTGAGCACGATGCCGGTGTCGCTGATGTCGGCGGCCAGCTCGGGCGGGGTCTGCTCGAGGCAGGCCCGCACCGCTGCCACGATGTCGGCCACCGGCTCCCGCATCGCCTCGCGGACCTCGAGCGCCGTGATGACCACCGTCTTGGGCAGGCCGTCGAGCAGGTCGCGGCCCTGCACTTCCATCGGCTCGTTGTCGTCACCCTTCGGATAGGCGGACCCGAGACGGATCTTGGCGTCCTCGGCCCGGCGCTCGCCGATGAGCAGGTCGTAGGCCCGCCGCAGGTAGTGGATCACCGCCTGGTTCATCTCGTCGCCCGCGGTGCGCAACGACGCGGAGTACACGATCCCGCACAGCGACATCACCGCGACCTCGGTGGTACCGCCCCCGATGTCGACGATCATGCTGGCGCCCGGCTCCGACACCGGCAGGCCCGCCCCGAGCGCGGCCGCCATCGAGGCCTGGATGAGGTAGACCTCGCGCGCGCCGGCCTGGCGGGCGGCGTCGCGCACCGCGCGCCGCTCGACCTGGGTGATGCCCGACGGCGTGACGATGACCAGACGGGGCTGCACGAAGCTCCAGCTGCGGCGCGTCTTGTTGATGAAGTAGCGGAACATCTTCTGGGTGCGGTCGAAGTCGGCGATCACGCCGTGGCGCAGGGGCCGCACCACCTGGACCGTGCCGGGGGCTCGGCCGAGCATTTCCTTGGCCGCGTTGCCGACGGCCTGCACGGCCCCGCTCCCGTCGACGGCCACCACCGAGGGCTCGTCGAGCACGACGCCCTGGCTCCGCACGTAGAGCCGGGTGTTGGCGGTGCCCAGGTCGACCGCCAGATCGCTCGAGAACATCCGCCCAAGTCCGCCCAGGTTCATGCGTGCCGGCCTCCCGCCGCGGCACCGCAGAAGTTCAAGAAGCGGACCACGATTGCGACAAGATAAATCAACGGCTTTCACGGCACTCGGGCGGCCGGGGTGACGGTGACTGTCAGCGCGCCGGCTCAATGTGGCAGGGCGGCGGGCTGATCGGGCCCCACGCCATGCATCAGCAGGACGGGCAGCGGCTTGCCGGGCTCCACGACCTGCATGACGCGCGGGGGAATGTCGATGCCCTCCGCTGCGAACGCATGGACGAGGCGTCGCCGGTATTCTCGGCCCACCGTCCACTGCTGGATCGGCCGCGTCTTGAGACGCGCCTTGATCACGAGGCTGCCTTCCTTGAAGCCGTCCACCCCGAAGATCTCGATCGGCTCGAGGATCGACAGGGCGTGGACGGGGTCGGCGCGCAGCTCCTCGGCCACGCGCCGCATGACCGCGATCACGCGGTCCGGGTCCTCCTTGTAGCCGATCTCCACGTCCACCACGTAGCCGGACCAGCCCTTGGTCATGTTGGCGAGCGTGGTGACGCTGCCGTTGGGGAAGATGTGCACGGTGCCGGCCACGTCGCGCAGGACGATGGTGCGGAACGTGACCGTCTCGACCACCCCGCCGGTACCGTTGACCACCGCCACGTCGCCCACCCGCACCTGATCCTCGAGCACGAGGAAGAATCCGGCGATGACGTCGCGCACGACGTACTGCGCCCCGAAGCCGACGGCCAGTCCGACGATGCCGGCACCGGCCAGGATCGGCCGCACGTCGAGACCCAGCTGCGACAGCGCGATGACCGCGATCACGGACCACAGTGTCACCAGCGCGAGGGCCCGCAGCACACCGGTCAAGGTCGCCACGCGCGAGTGCGTCGTGCCGGGCAGGGCGCCGGTCCGCTCGCCCGCGCGAACGAGCACACCCTCCAGCTGGGTGACCAGCGTTCGCAGCACGCGGGCGGCGATGAGGCCGCCGATCAGCAGCAGGACCAGCCGGAAGACGGATTGCGCGGTGGATCCGGCCAGGGCGACGAGATAGGTCTGGGTGTCCGTCGGGAGGAATGTCATCGGTGGCCTCCGGGTGCGACGTGGGGTCAGGCGGAGCGCAGGATCAGTCGAACGCTTCCGCGATGCCGAGGGAGCGCGATGGCGATATGATCGAGCCGGATCGGGGGCATCGGCGGCCCGTCCATCTTAACCGGAAGCCGCCCTGCATCGGCCGGACCGCTTCACACATCCCAATGGGCGGGAGGAACGAGCGATGAGCAACGACACCCCCTGGCTCCTGCACCTCGACGAGAAGAGCTACGACGAGGCACTGGTGGCCACCGAAGGCGTCATGATGGTGGACTTCTGGGCGGAGTGGTGCGGCCCCTGCCGGGCCGTGGCCCCGGTGCTGGAGGATCTGGCGCGCTCCTCGAACGGCGCGGTGACCCTCGCGAAGGTCAACGTCGACGAGAACCCCGGTCTCGCCGCTCGCTACGGAATCCGCTCGATTCCGACCGTCCTCTTCGTGAAGGACGGCAAGGTCCGGGATCAGCTGGTCGGCGCGGTCCCGAAGCCGCACATCCAGAAGAAGCTGGACGCGGTCTCCGCTCAGCAGTAGGCCGCTGCGCGGCCACGCTGCGCCGAGCCGATCGATGAGCGACGCGCTCTACCTCGAGGACTTCACCCCCGGCCGCGAGTTCCTCACCGACGGGGTCACGATCACCGAGGCCCAGATCCTCGATTTCGCGCTCGCCTTCGATCCGCAGCCGTTCCATCTGGACGTGGAGGCGGCCAAGCAGTCGATCTTCGGCGGGCTCATCGCGAGCGGGTTCCACACGATGGCGCTCACCTTCCGGCTCTTCGCCCAGACCCGGGCGCTCGCCGCCTCTAGCCTGGGCTCACCCGGCGTGGACGAGCTGCGCTGGCTCCGGCCGGTGCGGCCGGGCGACACCCTGCGCGCCGTCGTCCGAGTCGCCGAGCAGCGGCCGTCGACGTCGAAGCCCGATCGGGGAATCGTGCGGCTGCAGTGGACCACGCTCAACCAGGCCGGTGAGTCGGTGCTCACCATGACGAGCATGCAGCTCGTCCGGCGACGGCCGGCGGCTTCCGCCTAGCAGTCCTCGCAGGACAGCACCGCCGAGGCGAGGGCGTGAAGCTCGCCCGTCTCGGAGAAGATCGCCGAGGCCCCCAGGAGGTTTCGCCCCTCGGCCGCGAACGGCCAGCCCATCACGACCCAGCGCGCCCCCACGTGCAGCGGGCGGATCAGGCTGGCGGTGAGCTGACGGAGCCTGACCTTGCGGCGGCCGAACGCCTCGAGCAGGGCGAAGCCGGTCGGGCAATCGAGCGCCGCCCAGACGAACTCGACGCGCACCGCTCCGTGCTTGTCGAACAAGCTGGGATCGGGCGCCCACGGCGCGGCCACCAGATGCCGACCCGGGATCGGCCCGGGAAAGATCGCCAGCCCATCGCCCCAGTCGCGCGCGGGGCCGCAGACGAAGCAGCCGGGGAAGGCGTGCTCGGTGAATCCGAGATAGCGCTCCGAGGCCCATTCGGCCTCGGCGTAGGAGACGGCCACCGGAGGCTCGAGCTGCAGCGGGGCCGGTGCGGCATGCGCGAGCGTCGCCACGCCGTCGGTCAGGACGATGCCGTCCGTGACGCGCTCGATCCCGAGCGCCTGGTCCAGCGGAACGGACACGTCCAGGCTGACCCGAGCCGGGCCGCTCAGGTGCTTGCCGAGCAGGCCGGCCACATAGCCGCCGCTCGCGATGTTGGGGGCACCGCAGAAACGGCCCTTCACGATGACCGCGGATGCTTCGGCTGTCTCCATGGTCCCCTCCCTGACGGCCCTTTCAAGGCAAGCGGGGTGCCATCGCCTGGCATGCAGAAGATCAAATAGTTGGACGGGCGTCTCGGGCGCTTCGCCCTGGCGGGTGGGCGAAAGTCCACCAGTCAATCAGTGGTCAATTCCCCCGGCGTTCCATGGGACGATTGGTCCGTGCGGTATCACTTTTCCGGGATCGCCGGCGTCGGGATGAACCCGCTGGCTCAGCTGATGCGGGCCCGGGGCCATGCGGTCCAGGGCTCCGACCGCTCCTTCGATCAGGGCAAGAACGCCGACGTGGCGCGCCACCTCCGCTCGCTCGGCATCGTGGTGAAGCCCCAGGATGGCTCGGCCGTCACCGCGGATCTGGACCGCTTCGTCTATTCGACCGCGGTCGAGGCCGATACGCCGGAGGCCCGGGCTGCCCGCGCCCTCGGGCTCGAGCGCGTCCCGCGCCCGGCCCTCCTGGCCGAGGTGGTGGACGCCGGGCGGCCCGGCGTCGCGATCGCCGGGACCAGCGGGAAGAGCACGATCACCGGCATGATCGGCTGGATCACGCGCGAGGCCGGCGTGTCCGCCACCATCCTGGGCGGGGCGGCCCTCGCTGGCGAGGGTGGCAACGGCTGCTTCCTGCCCGGTGCGGCCGACGGCCCGGTGGCCGCCGAGGCCTGCGAGTCGGACGGCACGCTCACCGGCTATCACGCCGCGATCGGCCTGATCCACAACATCAGCCGGGACCACGGCGAGGTCGATGCGCTGCGCCCGCAGTTCGAGGCCTTCGCCAAGCGCTCGGGCCGGCTGCTCGTCAACGCCGCATCGGCCGAGGCGGTCGAGCTGGGCCGCATGGTGGGGGCGCGCACCTACGGCGCCGACCCGGCCGCCGACGCCAGGCTGGAAGTGGACGGCGCCGGACCGCATCGGGCCCGTGGCCGTCTGCTTCTCGACGACGGCCCTCTCGTGCTCGACGTGCCGCAGCCGGGCCGGCACAACCTCGAGAACGCCGCGGCGGCCGCGCTGATCGCGCTCGAGCTGGGCGTCGCGCCGGCGACCGCGTCGGCGCTGCTCGCTCGCTTTCCGGGTGTGGCGCGCCGCTTCGAGGTGATCGGGGTCACCGCGAGCGGGATCCGCGTGGTCGACGACTACGCGCACAACGGCGAGAAGCTGCGGGCGGCCATCGTGGCCGCGCAATCCGGCGCCGAGCGCGTGCTGGCGGTCTTCCAGCCGCACGGCTTCGGCCCCGCGCGCTTCTTGAGGCCAGAGCTGCGCGAGATGATGCCTCGGATCCTCCGGCCCCAGGATCGCCTGTGCTACTCGGAGATCTTCTACGCCGGCGGGACCGTGGCCAGGGACGTGTCGAGCCGCATGCTGGGCGATGACCTCCCGGCGGCGCTCGGCTGCGGCTACGCCGCGGACCACGCCGCCGTGGTCGACTGGGTCCGCGGAGCGGCCCGACCGGGCGACACGGTGCTCCTCATGGGCGCCCGGGACCCCGACCTGCCAACGCTCGCCCGCACCGTCTTCGCCGCGCTGCGCTGAATCTCGTCCGCGATCTCCCCGCGACCGGCTGCATCCATTAGGGTGCCCTAATCGTCTGAAGTAGGGAGCCCGAAATAGAGGCACCCACACAACACATACGAGGAGATCCATACATGCTGACCGTCGGAGACCGTCTGCCCGAGTTCGACCTGCAAGCCGCCGTGGGGCTGGAAAAGGGCCGCGAATTCACCCGGATCACCAGCAAGAGCTACCCGGGCCAGTGGCTGGTCCTGTTCTCCTGGCCCATGGACTTCACCTTCGTCTGCCCGACCGAGATCGCCGAGTTCGGCAAGCGGCACGACGACTTCCGCGAGCGCGACGCGCAGGTGCTCGGCATGAGCACGGACACGCACTTCGTCCACCTGGCGTGGCGCCGCGACCATGCCGATCTCAAGAGCCTGCCCTTCCCGATGCTGGCCGACACCAAGCGCGATCTGTCCACCGCCCTCGGCATCCTGCACAAGGGCGAGGGCGTGCCGCTGCGGGCCACCTTCATCGTGGATCCGCAGGGTGTGATCCGTTGGGCCAGCGTGAACGACCTCTCGGTCGGCCGCAACGTGGACGAGGTGCTCCGCGTCCTCGACGCGCTCCAGACCGGCGAGCTGTGCCCGTGTAACTGGAAGGCGGGCGAGCCCACGCTGCAGGTGGCGTGACGTGGACGCGCTGGAGCAGCTTCGCGCCGCGATTCCCGATGCGGCGAAGGACATCCGCCTGAACCTGCAGGCGGTGTTGCGCGGGGGCTCGCTCTCCGAGCCTCAGCGCTGGGGCGTGGCGGCGGCCGCGAGCACGGCGGCCGGGGCCGCGGTGGTGGAGGACGCGCGCGCGGCCGCCTCGCTCATGGCGATGAACAACGTCTACTATCGCTTCCGCCACATGGTGGGCAAGCCGATCTACGGCGAGAAGCCGGCGGGGCTGCGCATGAATCGCCTGATGCAGCCCGCCACGAATCGCGTCGACTTCGAGCTGATGTCGCTCGCGGTCAGCGCGATCAACGGCTGCGAGACGTGCGTGCGTGCGCACGAGAAGACGGTCACCGACGGCGGGCTCACCGCCGATCAGGTGAACGACGCGGTGCGGATCGCCGCGACGATCTACGCGGCCGCGGTGGCGCTGGAGGCGGGTGAGACCGCCGCGACCGAGGCGCCGCTGATGCCGGTGTAGGCCGCGGGTTGTCGCGTCGCGCTCAGCGGAGCGGGCGCGACGGCTCCGATTCCTGGACCAGGCGCAGGGTGCGCGCCGCGTCCTCGATCGCCCGTCGCGCCTGGGCCAGCGCGAGCAGCGGGAAGTAGTTCCGGTAGAGGGTGTAACGGAGGTAGAAGACGTTCGGGAAGCCGGTGCCGGTGGCGAGCGTCTCGTCCCAGGTGCCGTCCGGCTTCTGCGTATCGACCAGGTAGCGCACCCCGCGCGCGAGCGCCTCGCCGTCCCCCTGGCCCGCGGCCACCAGGCCCAGCAGCGCCCACGCGGTCTGCGACGGCGTGCTCGGCGCGGGCACGAAGTGGCCCTCGTGGTAGCTGGCGCAGCTCTCGCCCCACCCGCCGTCCCCGTTCTGCACCGAGACGATCCACTTGCCCGCCTTCCACACCGCCTTCGACGCGCTCGGATCCTGGGCGGCCCGGAGCCCCCGCAGGGCCAGGAACGTGCCGTACAGGTAGTTCACGCCCCAGCGGCCGTACCAGCTGCCGTCGCGCTCCTGCGTCTCGAGCAGGAAGCCGACCCCGCGCTCGATCGGCCGGTCCGCCAGCCGGAAGCCGCGGCGGCAGAGACACTCGAGCACGCGCCCGGTGATGTCGGGACACGACGGATCGAGCATGGCGTTGTGATCGGCGAAGGGCACGCGATTGAGAAAGGCCCAGTTGTTGTCGGCGTCGAAGGCGGCCCAGCCGCCGTCGCCCGACTGCATACCTACGAGCCAGCTCACCGCGCGCCGCTCGCAGCGCGCCTGCGCCTCCGGATCGGAGGCGGTGGCGTGTTGTAACGCGAGCAGCACCATCGCGGTATCGTCGATGTCGGGGTAGTGCTCGTTGGCGAACTCGAACGCCCAGCCCGAGGGCTCGAGGTCGGGGCGCTTCATCGACCAGTCGCCCCGCCGGCGGATCTCACGGGCGAGGAACCAGTCGGCGGCCCGCCGCATCGCGACCGGCGCGACCGCGCCCATCTCGCCCAGCGCGAACATGGCGATCGCGGTGTCCCACACCGGCGAGACGCACGGCTGGAAGTAGAACTGATCCGTGGTCTCGGTGAGGAGGCCCTCGAACTGCCGGAGGCCCTGGATCAGATCGGGATGGTCACGCGGATACCCGAGCGCGTCGAGCGCCATGATCAGGTACATCATCGACGGATAGATCGCGCCGAGGCCGTCGCTGTTGCGCGTCCGGTCGAGGATCCATTTCTCCGCCTCGCGGATCGCCGGCTTGCGGATCATCTCGGGCCCGCGGCTCTCCCACACCTTCAGCGCCACGTCCAGCTGCCGGAAGAGGGCGGAGAAGCGATCCCGCTTCGGCAGGCGAAAGCTCTTGCCCGGCAGCACCAGCTCCTCGAGGTCGAAGCCGGCCGGCACCGGACGGGTGTCGGTCTTGGCCTGGATGATCGAGAGCGGCATCACGATCGCGCGCGTCCACGACGACATCTCGTAGATGAGCCCGCCGGGCACCAGCACCAGCTCGACCGGAATCGTGGGCACGTGACGCTTGGGATAGAGCCCGAACAGGCTCAGGTTGATCCGGACGTAGCTGTTGGCCTCCTGGAGACCGCCAAGCCGGAGAATCGCCTCGCGCGCGCGGCGCAGCGGCTCGCTGTGCACGTCGAGCCCGGACAGCTTCAGGGCGAGGTAGGCCTTGATGGTGGCGTTGACGTCGGCGGGGCCGTCCGGATAGATGTCGAACCCGCCGTCGGGCAGCTGCCGGGCCAGGATGGCCTTCTGCGCGCGCTCGATCCGGTCCCACGACGGCGGCTTCCACACGCCCTCGTGCGGGGGATGCAACCAGAGCTGGAGCAGGACGTAGTCGGACTCGAGGGTGGTGTCGGCGAGCAGATCGCCGACCCAGTAGCCCTCCGGCTTCTGCATCGCGAGGAGGGCGGGCGCCGCGCGCGCGACCGCGGCCGCGGCGGCGTCGGCGAGCGCGGCGCGGCTCTCGGCCGCCGCCTCGGTCTGGTGGACGGCGCGGTCCCGCAGCGGCTCGAACCACGACGATGGCATGCCAGCCAGTCTACACGATGGACGACCGGAAGGACCCGCTCTAGGTCTCGCCCTCCAGACGAGTCATCGGTGACGTGATGGTGAGGCCGCCGTCGATCACGATGCACTGGCCGGTGACGAACGAGGCCGCGTCCGACACGAGATAGGCGACCAGGCCCGCCACGTCCTCCGGGGTGCCGTGCCGGCGCACCGGCGTGGCCGCGCGCAGCCGCCCGGTGGCGCGCGCGTAGTCGAGGCCGAGCCCTTCGGTCACGTAGTAGGTCGACGAGTCGGTCTCGATGAAGCCGGGCGTGACCGCGTTCACCGTGATGCCGAGCGGTCCCAGCTCGAGCGCGAGCCCGCGGACCAGTCCCTCCGCCGCCGCCTTCGCCGCGCCGAGGATGCTGTGGCCGGTCATGGCCTGGAAGCTGTCGACCCCGGAGACGAGCACCATCCGCCCGGCCCGGCCCTGCATGAGCGGAACGGTCGCCTGGGCCATTGCCACGAGCGAATCGACGGAGATCGCGAAGGTGCGGCGCACGTTGTGCGGCTTCTGGTCGAGCAGCGGCCGGAAGGCGGTGGCCGCCGCGTTCGCGACCAGGATGTCCACGCGTCCGAAGGCCTCCGCGATCCGCTCGAACGCCGGCCCGACCTGATCCGACTCGGCGAGATCGAGCCGTTCGGCGTGCGCGCGGCGGCCGAGCGCTGCGATCGCCGAGACCGCGTCGGCGGCGGCCGCCTCGTTGCGGCGATACGTGATCGCGCAGTCGGCACCGTCGCGCGCCAGCCGCAGGGCGATGCCGCGTCCGATGCCGCGCGAGCCGCCGGTGACCACCGCGACGCGCCCCTGCAGCGGCGGCGTCACGCGTGCGCTCTCGTCATGGCTCGCTCACCTTGGTCTGCGCCCCTCGGCGCGTCGGAGAAGAGGTGGTGCCGGAGGCGGGACTCGAACCCGCAGGCCCTTGCGGACACCGCATTTTGAGTGCGGCGCGTTTGC
>Ga0070695_100002763_pt1 | contig 10181 bp, 6 predicted proteins | sample KBSK1252metaG_FD_65471 | JGI IMG/M metagenome (GOLD analysis project Ga0070695, IMG submission 65471) | Corn, switchgrass and miscanthus rhizosphere microbial communities from Kellogg Biological Station, Michigan, USA - KBS K1-25-2 metaG | ecosystem: Host-associated > Plants > Roots >... | reverse complement strand
TATCGCGGTAGCGCATGCCCGGCCTTTTCTGAGTCTCGACAACCAGAAAACACCGGTTAATCCCGGTCGGCCGGGCATGCACCGTGACACGGTGAATCATTTCCCCGGACAGCCGTGCGCTTTCGCGGGGACGACAGGTCAAATAAGCTCAAGCAAATAGGGACGCGTGAAGCGCTCCCGGAGGAAGCGCCATGGACATGCGGGTGGCCCAGGGCCACGTGATCGGCGGCAAGGTGGTGCCGGCCATCTCGGGCGAGACCGTGCCGGTCATCGATCCCGGCGACGGCGCCGAATTCGCGGCCATCGCGCGCGGCGGCAAGGCCGACGTCGACGCGGCGGTGGCGGCGGCGCGCGCGGCCTATGACGGCGCCTGGGGCCGCATGAGCGGCACCGAGCGCGGGCGCAAGCTCATGAAGATGGCCGAAGGCATCCTTGCCGCGGCCGACGAGCTCGCGCGGCTCGAAGCGCGCGACACGGGGAAGCCGCTGAAGCAGGCCAAGGCCGACATCGCCGTGGCCGCGCGCTATTTCGAGTACTACGCCGGCGCCGCCGACAAGCTGCATGGCGAGACGATTCCCTATCAGGAGGGCTACACAGTCCTCTTGTTGCGCGAGCCCTTGGGCGTCACCGGCCACATCATTCCCTGGAACTATCCGGCGCAGATGGGCGCCAAGCAGATCGCGGCGACGCTCGCCGCGGGCAATGCCTGCGTTGTCAAGCCCGCCGAGGATGCGTGCCTTTCGGTGCTGCGCCTCGCCGTGATCGCGCTCGAAGCCGGCGTGCCGCCCGGCGTCGTCAACGTCGTGACCGGCCTCGGGCCCGAAGCGGGTGCCGCGCTGGCCGCGCATCCCGGCCTCGATCACGTCTCCTTCACCGGCTCGCCGGAAGTTGGCGCGCAGGTGCAGAAACTCGCCGCCGACCACAATGTCGCGGTCACGATGGAGTTGGGCGGCAAGTCGCCTCAGCTCGTGTTCGCCGATGCCGATCTCGAAGCGGCGCTGCCGATGCTGGTCGGCGCCATCGTGCAGAACTCGGGGCAGACCTGTTCGGCCGGCAGCCGCGTATTGGTCGAGGAGCGCGCCTATGACGAGGTCACCGGGCGCCTGAGCGAGCGTTTCAAGGCGCTGCGCGCCGGTACTTACGACATGGACCTAGATTGCGGGCCGCTCATCAACAAGAAGCAGCATGTGCGAGTCTCGGGCTTCGTCGAGCGGGCCAAGGCCTCGGGCATCGCGGCGCTGGCGCGCGGCGGTCTTGCGCCCAATTTACCGCCGGGCGGCTTCTTCGTGGCGCCGACCCTGCTCGGCGACGTCCCGCCCGAGCACGAAGCGGCGCAGAAGGAGATCTTCGGACCCGTGCTGTCGGTGATCCGCTTCCACGACGAGGCGGAGGCGATCCGCATCGCCAACGGCACCGCCTACGGCCTGACGGCCGGCGTCTGGACCCGCGATGGCGGCCGCCAGCTCCGCCTCGCCCGCGCGCTGCGCTCGGGCCAGGTGTTCATCAACAATTACGGCGCCGGCGGCGGCGTCGAGCTGCCGTTCGGCGGCGTCAAGCGCTCCGGCTTCGGCCGCGAGAAAGGCGTCGAAGGAATGAAAGAGCTGACCGTGCTGAAGACGGTGGCGATAAGGCACGGTTAAAGCCAGGCTCCGCGCGCTTCACTCGATCACTTCGTCGGCAGCGACAAGCAGGCTTTCCGGCACGGTGATACCGAGCGCCTTCGCGGTCTTGAGGTTGATGACCAGCTCGAATTTGGTCGGCTGCTGGACCGGCAGGTCCGCTGGTTTGGCCCCGTTCAAGATCTGCACCACGTAGTCGTAGGCGAACTTGCGATACACGTCGACGAGGCTGATGCCATAGGTCATGAGCCCGCCGATCACCGCGGATTGGCGGAACTGGTAGATCGCCGGCAACCGAAGGCGATCCACTGCGGCGACGATGCGCGCGCGCCGGTCCTCGAAGAACGGGTCAGACGCGACGAGCAGAGCGTCCGGACGTTGCTGTTCGAGCGCCCCGAATGCAGTGTCCAGTTCCGCATCGGTGCTGGCGTAGAGCATGAGAGGGCGCAGGCGGAGCGTCCGTGCCGCCTCCTCGACTTCGCGCCTCTGCTCGCGCATCTGCAAGAACTTTTGATTGAGGAGCATGGCTATCAGCGCGGCCTTGGGCACGACTTCCTTCAGCAGGCCGAGCCGCTTTGCCTCGAGCTCGCCGGTCAACAGATTGACGCCAGTCGCATTCCCGCCCGGTCGATTCATGCTCGCGACCAAGCCGTCCTTCACCGGATCGCCGCCGACTCCGAACACGATGGGAATCGTCGACGTCGCGGCCTTGGCTGCGAGCGCAACCGGCTGGCCGCCGGTGGCCACGATCACCGCGACGCGGAGCGCGACCAGCTCCGCCGCCGCCGCCGGCAGCTTCTCGTACTGGCCGCGCGCCCAGCGGAACTCGATGGCGACGTTTCTTCCCTCGACGTAGCCTCCGTCGCGCAGCGCTTCGCGGAAGGCCGCCACGAGGCGCACGGAATTTTCGGGCGACAGGCTGCTCAAAAATCCGATGACCGGAATCGGCTGTTGCGCACGTGCAGCCATCGGCCAAAGAGCCGCGCCGCCGGCCATGGTGATGAAGTTGCGCCGCCGCACACAAGCTCCTAAGCGCCGAGGATCAGGCGCCGTGCGAGATCACACAAAATAGCACGTCTTGCCGGGGCACAGCGACTCCAGCGTCATTGCCGGCCATCGCCACCGTGAGTGCCTCCCGAGCACGTTCCTCTTGCCGTTTCCCCCTTTTCTGCGATGCTTCCACCCACTCCGAGGGGGGGGAGCAGCGTGCATCCGCGCGGCACCGTAGCCATGCTCGCGAAGCTGGTGGCGTTCGATACCACCAGCCGCAATTCGAACCTGCCGCTCATCGAGTGGGTGGTGGCGTATCTCGCCGACCACGGCGTGCGCGCGCACCTCGTGCACAATGCGGACCGCACCAAGGCCAATCTCTTCGCCACGATCGGCCCGGCGGCGAACGGCGGCGTCGTGCTCTCGGGCCACACTGATGTGGTGCCGGTCGACGGCCAACCCTGGACCAGCGATCCCTGGTCGCTCACCGAGAAGAACGGCCGCGTCTACGGGCGCGGCACCACCGATATGAAGGGATTCTCCGCCGCGGCCCTCGCCAAAGTACCGGAATGGACGAAGGGCGGCTTGAAGCGCCCGGTTCACCTCGCACTCTCCTACGACGAAGAAGTGGGCTGCACCGGCGTCGGCGGCATGATCGACTGGCTCGGGCAAAGCGGCATCCGCCCGCGCGCGGTCATCGTCGGCGAGCCCACCGACATGAAGGTCGTCACCAGCCACAAGGGCGGCATCATCGGCACGGCAACGGCGATCGGCGTTCCCGGCCATTCCTCGCAGGTGCACCGCACCGTCAACGCCGTGATGTATGCGGCCGAGCTCGTCGCGTACGCGGTCAAGCTCGGCGAGGAGATGAAAGCGGCCAAGCACGATCCCGCATTCGATCCACCCTATTCGTCGCTGCAGGTCAACATCATGCATGGCGGTGCCGGCGGCAACGTGGTCCCGCACGAGGCAAGCTTCTTCTGGGAGCACCGCGCGCTGCCCGGCGTGCGGCTCGAGGACACGGTCGACAAGCTGCGCGCCCACGCCGCCGAGCACCTGCTGCCGCGCATGCGCGCCGTCTCGCCCGCCACCGACATCCGCATCGACGTGCTCGCGAAGATTCCCGCGCTCGGCGCCGAGCCCGGCTCCGAGGCCGAGACGCTGGCGCTGCGCCTGGCCGGCCGCAATGCCACCGAAGCCGTCGCCTTTGGCACCGAAGCCGGGTATTTTCAGGGCCTTGGGATCCCAACCGTGGTATGCGGGCCCGGCAATATCGCGCAGGCGCATCAGCCCGACGAGTACGTGGCGCTGGAGCAGCTTTCCGCCTGCGACCGTTTTCTCGACCGGCTCACCGAAGAATGCCGGAATCCATCCGACTGAACGCTTTCTAACGCGAGAGGGAGAAGCACGATGAACGCGAGTTTCCGTCCCATGAAAGGCCTTGCTGCCTTGCTGTTCGCCGCCGCGCTCGGCGCCGCGGGCGCCGAAGCCAAGACGTTCAAGTGGGCCGCCGACAGCGATCCGGGCTCGATGGACCCGCACAGCCGCAACGTCGCCTCGACGCTGTCGATGCTGTCGAACGTCTACGAACCGCTGATCCGCCGCGACCGCGAGCTGAAGCTCGAGCCGGCGCTGGCGACCGAATGGAAGGCGACGAGCCCGACCACGTGGCGCTTCACATTGCGGAAGGGCGTCAAGTGGCAAGACGGCTCGCCGTTCACGGCCGACGACGTCGTGTTCACCTACGGCCGCACCAAGGGCCCGGGCTCGCTGCTCGGCACGGTCCTGCGCGGCAGCAAGGACATCAAGAAGATCGACGACTTCACGGTCGACTTCGAGATGGCGGGGCCGAACCCCACCTTCCCCGACCAGATGACCTCGTGGCTCATCATGTCGAAGGCGTGGTCGGAGAAGAACAACGCCACCAAGGCCACCGACCTCACCAAGAACGAAACCTCCTACGCCACGCTGCACGCGATGGGCACCGGGCCGTTCATCCTCAAGAGCCGCGAGGCCGACGGCAAGATCGTGATGGTCCCGAACCCCACCTGGTGGGACAAGGCCGAGCATAACCTCACCGAGGTGATCTTCACGCCGATCGCCAACCCGGCCACGCGCAGCGCCGCGCTGTTGTCGGGCGAAATCGACATGGTGCACACGCTGCCGATCAACGCGATCCCGCGCGTGAAGGAGCAGAAGGGCCTGCGCGTCTTGCAGAAGGCCGAGCTGCGCACCATGCTGTTCTTCCTCGACCAGGCGCGCGACGAGCTCATCGACAGCAACATCAAGGGCAAGAATCCGTTGAAGGATGTGCGCGTCCGCCGCGCCATGGCCATGGCGATCGACGCCGAGGCCCTGAGCCGGCAGGTGATGCGCGGCGTCTCGGTGCCGAATTATCTGCTCGTCGGCCCGGGCGTGAACGGCTTCGACGAGGCGCTCAATGTGGCGCCCTCGCGCGACCTCGCGGCGGCCAAGAAGCTGATGGCCGATGCCGGTTATCCCGACGGCTTCGAGATGGGCATGCAGTGCTCGAACGACCGCTACGTGAACGACGAGTTCATCTGCACGGCCACGGTCGCCATGCTGGCGCGCATCGGCATCAAGGTGAACTTGAAAGTCATGCCGTTCAACCAAGTGATCAAGTATCTCTCGCCGCCCTACGAGACGAGCTTCATCCTGGCGGGCTGGCTGCCGGCCACCTACGACGCGCACGACGCGCTCTTCAACCTCGTCGCCGGGCGCAACAAGGAGCTGCAGCGCGGCGTCTTCAACGTCGGCGGCTATTCGAACCCGAAGTTCGACGATCTCGTGATGAAGATCGGCGTCGAACTCGATCCCAAGCAGCGCGGCGCCATGATGCAGGAGGCGCTCAAGATCGTGCGCGACGACGTGGCCGTGATCCCGATCCACCAGCAGGTCGTCGTCTGGGCGGCGAAGGACTCGGTCGAGCTCGTCCAGAACGCCGACAACTTCTTTCCGCTGCGCTTCGTGAAGATCAAGTGACGGCGTCGGCTTAAGGAACCGCGCAGCGGTTCCGGACAGAGCCCAGGGTTGCCGCGCAGCGGCTATCCTGGGTTATCTGAAAGGTTTGTGCTAGCGGCGTGGACGCGGGCACAACCCCTCCCGGGTTGAACGAACTTTCTCCGCGAGTTCCCAGCGTAGCGGCTTCGCCGCAACCCTGGGCTTTGTTGCGGAACCGCTGTGCCGTTCAAGCGCAAATCGCAGGCAGTTTCTCCGGGCCGGCGCGAATATTCCGCCGTCAGTTCGACACCTTCTCGATCTCGAGATCGCGCCGCGCCGCGACGATGGAAACGGTGAAGCCCGCGATCACGTCGATGGCCGACATGAGCGTGATGAGCAGGAAGGTCGAGGTGCCGGTTTTCCGCACCAACAGAAACAGCAAGAGGCAGCCGACGAAGACGAGCATGGAAACGATGTGCTCGATGATCTGGCCGCGGCCAGACCGCGTCGATTTCAGGATTTCGAGGTAGAGGAGGCCGAGGCCGACGACCTCGAACAGGTCGCGGACATCGAATTTCCAAGCCGAGCCGGAAGGCAGCGCGATCGTGAACAATATCTTGGCCGGCTGTGTGCCATCGCCGATCACGCTCTCCCACACGGCCGCCAGGATCAGGTAGGCCACGGCGAGGACGCCGAGCAGCGGCACCTGGCGATAAAACGCACTCATCGTACCTCTCCATCGTTCGCGCTCAGAACCGAGGCGCCGACGCGGCACCGCCGGGATTAGGGCGCGCGAGTATCGCGCGCGGCCCCGGCGGCAGCAAATGAAACCTCGGCGGGGCTCGGAGACGACTTAGGCTTGGCTTGGCGCGTCGCCGGAATCGGCGCTCTCGCCGAGGAACGACCGAACCTCCGCGACGAAGCGCGGCCACGCCGGTTCGTGCTGCAGGATGAGATGGTTGCGGCCCTCGAGCGAAACGAAGCGTGCGCCCGGTATCGCGGCGGCGATCGCCCGGCTTTGATCAAAAGGGATTCCGGCGTCGTGCCGGCAATGCAGAACCAGCGCGGGCACGCGCACCCGGCTGGCGAGTTCGCTGACATTGATCCGGGAAAAGACGTCGACGAGCCGCTTGGCGTTCGCAGGCGAGGTCGTGATGCGCAGCAGCTCATTGAACCATTGCATCTGCTCGGGCGTGCCCTCGGGGATGTAGAAGGTCGCGAAGATCTGCCGAAACGCAGGATTGTCCTGGCCCCACCCCGGCAGGATCAGCCGCGACATCGCCTCGCGGCGCTCGATCTCGTCGGGATTGCCGCGCTCGCGCCAGCCGCGGAGGTAGCCCGCATAGAGCACCAGCCGCTCGACGCGCTCGGGGTGGCGGACCGCATAGGCGATCGATACCGCCACGCCCTGGGAGATGCCGAGCAGCGTGAACCGGTCGAGACCGGCCGCGTCGACGACGGTTTCGAGGTCGCGCACGAACGCCTCGAACGAAATGTCGGCCACGTCCCAATCGGACAGGCCGTTGCCGCGCTCGTCGTAGCGCACCAGCATGTGGTCGCGCGACAGCTCCTGCATCCAGTGGCGCCAGAGCGGGCTCTCCCAGTCGAATTCCAGATGGTTGAGCCAGTTCGCGGCCTTCACCAGCGGCGGGCCGTGGCCGACGGTCGAATAGGCGATGCGCACGCCGTCCGATGCGGTGCAGAAGCGGATCGTTTGCGCGCGCCGGAATGCCGGACCTTGACGATCGGGCAGCGAGTTGGGCGCGGCTGCCGGCGGGGCGGCGGTGGCGCGCCCGAGCGCGCGCCACGCCTCGCCGAGGGCGTGCGCCGAGCGCGTGCTCGCCTCAGCCAGCATGCGCGAGGACGCGGCGAACTGCTCTTCGGCCTCGCGTGGCCGGCCGGCGGCCACGAGCAGCTTCAAGAGCGTTTCGTGCGCGGCGAACGCATAGGGTTCGATGCCGATCAGCGCCCGCGCATAGGGCAGGGCCTCGGCCGGTGTGGCAGAGAGGCGGTCGATCAGGGCGATCAAGATACGCCGATGCAGCGAGCGCGCCTCCTCGCGCTCGGCAGCCCGCCACGCCTCGAATTCGGGGCAGGTCTCGAGGTCCAGGCCTTCGAGGAACTCGCCGCGGAACAGCGCCGCCGTGTCCTTGAGCTCGGCCAAAGGAAGATTGCCGTCGGCAGCAACGCGGCGGCGCGCGGCGAGGACATCGATCTCGACGCCGTCGCTGTCGAATGCGACGGTGTCGCGCTCGCCGACGATGCGCGGCCGGTCGGGCTCGTCGACGAGCCCGCGCAGCTTGGACAGGCTCCAACGCAAGGCCCCGCGCGGGTCGTCGGGCACGTTCCAGAACAGTGAGCAGAGGCGCTCGCGCCGGTGCGGCTTGGCGGTGACCGCGAGATAGGCGAGCAGAGCGCGCGTCTTCTTCGAGGCGGGAAGGGTAAGACGCTCGCTCCCGCGGGCGATCTCGATGTCTCCCAAGAGGCGAAGGGTCAAGTGCGCGGGCACCGCTGATCTGCCTCCTGTCCCCATCGCCTGCTACCGCCCGACGATCGCGCGAGCCTCGGCGAAGTCGGCGCCGTCCAGCCCTTCGTCGAAGGCCGCGAGCAACGGCGTCAGCAACGCCCGCGCCTTGGGCGATTCGCCCTGTCCCTCGAGAAGGCGGGCGAGGCTCGTGGCCGCGCGCAACCCGAGTAGGCGCGAGCCCTGTGCTTTGGCGGCGGCGATCGCCGACTCGAAATCCGCGGCCGCAGCCCCCCGGTCCGCCGGATCGAGGCGCAGCAGCAGCTCACCGCGCAGCCTCAGCATCTCAGGCAATTGGAAGTTGGTGCGATTGCGCTCGGCCATCGCGATCGCCTGCTCGACCTGCGCCAAGCCGTCTTCCGGCCGCCCCGCCGCCGCCAGCGCCTCGCCGTAGAGCGCCACGAAGTAAGGCAGCCCCATTTCCGCGCTGGTCGCGCGGATGGCGTCGAGCCCCGCGCGCATGCTCTCGAGCCCCTGCTCGACGATGCCCTCCGCCGCCAAAGCCCAGCCGACCTGGAATGTTCCCTGGGAATGGAGCAGCGGCAGCATGTATTCGTCGCAAACGGCGATCTCGTGCTCGGCCCAATGCCGTGATTGCTCCGGCTCGCGGCGCAAAAGGTGAAGATAGCTCATGGCCCAGTACGTGAGCGCGATCGTGAGCGGGTGGGAGACGCTGAGGGCGAGATCGAGCGCCTCCCGGCCGCGCCGCAGCGCCTTCTCGGCATAGCCCTGCTGCCACAGCAGCAGCGCCGAGAAGCAGCGGCAGCAGACACCCGGATCGTGCCCCGAATACATATAGGTGAGGCGATGATCGCGCTCGCGCTCGTAGAGCGCCATGCCGCGGCCGGCATGATGTTCGGCATTGGCATAATCGCCCATGAAGAAGCCGGTACTCCAGAACAGGTGATGCGATTCGATGTGCGCGCCCACATCCCATTCGTCCTTGACCAGCGCCATGCAGCGGTCGCCGAGATCCCGCGCGATGACCAGCTCCCCGCGAATCATGTGGAACTGGCCCTGTCCGCGCAGAGCGACGAACAGCTCATGCTGGTCGCCGAGCCTCTCCGAAATGGCTCTGGCCTGAGCGTAGGCGTTTGCGACCTCCGGCGCGGCCCAACCCTTGGCGGCCATCATCGTCACGCCCATTGCCTTGTGGAAGTTAAGCTCGCGGCGCAGCCGCTCGGAACCCTCGGGCAACTTGGCGATCAGTTCCAGGCCCTCGGCCAAGAGCTCCGCCGCTTGGCGATGGGCGGAGCGTCGGATGGCTTTTTCGGCGGCGAGATAGAGGTTCTCGACCGCATCATCCCACAGCTCGCCCGCGCGCGCGTGATAGGCGAGGCGCTCCACTTGCTCCTCGAGGCGGTCGCGGTAATGGCTGCGGATGGTGCGGAACAGCTCCACATGCAGCGCGCGCCGCCGTTCGCGCAGCATGCTTCCGTATGCGACCTCCTGGGTCAGCGCATGTTTGAAGCTGTAAACGACGTCGGGGAGGACGCTCGTTTCGTAGAGCAGCTCCGAGGCACGGAGCGTGGCGAGATGCTCGTGCAATCGCTCCTCGGAAAGCCCCGCCACTTGCTGCACGAGCGCGAGTGGCAGGTCCTTGCCGATGACGGCCGCGATTTGCAGCAGATTCTTGGCTTCCGACGGCAGCCGGTCAATGCGCGCTGCCAAAACCGACTGCACCGTCGCAGGGATTTGCAGGGCGCCGATCGGCCGCGGCAAGCGGTACTGACCCGGGGCGCCGCTCAGTGCGCCGCTGTCGGCGAGCGAGCGCACCGTCTCCTCGAGGAACAGCGGCGTTCCCTCGCCGCGCTCGAGCAGCTGCTCCTTCAGCGCGGCGACCGACCGGTCCGTGCCCAGCAGCGCCTCGAGCAGCGCGGCTCCCTGCGTCTGATCCAATGAGGCGAGCCTGATCTGCGCAAAGTTGCTGCGGCCGCTCCAAGCATGGAGATACTCGGGACGGAACGTGACGAGGAGCAGAAGCGGCATCGCGCCGAGGCTATCCACCAACGCATCAATGGCGGCCCGCGACTCCTCGTCGATCCAGTGCAGGTCTTCGAAGAGCAGCACGACGGGCCGCTCGCGAC
>Ga0070695_100002759_pt1 | contig 10186 bp, 7 predicted proteins | sample KBSK1252metaG_FD_65471 | JGI IMG/M metagenome (GOLD analysis project Ga0070695, IMG submission 65471) | Corn, switchgrass and miscanthus rhizosphere microbial communities from Kellogg Biological Station, Michigan, USA - KBS K1-25-2 metaG | ecosystem: Host-associated > Plants > Roots >... | reverse complement strand
GAGCTTCTGGGCGGACAGCGAGTCGACGCGCGGCTCCTTGAGCAGCGAGGCGCGCAGGGCGGTCAGGATCGAATCGCCCCCGAAGGCGCGGCGCAGGAGATCCTTCGACAGCGTCGGGTAGTACCAGCGGTAGCCCATCGGCCGCGACACCTGGCCCCAGGCGATCTCGAGCTCCTTCTCGGTCTTGAGGTTGTTGTCGTAGCTGGCGCAGGGCAGCATCGCGATGCTGCGCAGGCTGATGTTCGCGATGTCGGGGGCGGTCCAGAACGTGTCCAGCTTCTTCGCCTGCTTGTCGTTCTCGCTGGCGGCGCGGACATGGGACGCGCCGAGCGCCAGGCCCAGGAGGACGACGCAGGCCAGGCGCGCTGCGGGCGTGGTCCGCGGGATCGAGCCGCCCTTCGCGGCCCTCGTGCCTTCATTTTCGAACGTCGGGTGCGTCAGGGCTTGTCCTTCGGGACGGCGGCAAGCGCCGTCTTCTCGACGTGCGCGTTCATCGCGCAGCGCGGGCACTTGCCGGCGCCCTCGACTGCCTGGCCGTCGGCCGGGCAGCTGTAGTCCACGCGGGTGGCGACCAGCGTGGTTCCGTCCATCGAGCACTGGCCGGCGGCGTCGAAGTCCATCCCGCACTTTGGACATTCGAACACCTGCTTCTGGTTGGTCAGCTGCGCGATCTCGTGCGGCGCCGAGGCGGCCTGCGCCGGCGTGCCGCTGCCGCCGGCGGCCTGGGTTGCCGGCGCGGAGGCGGCCTGCGAGGCCGTCCGGGGTTGTGCGCCGCAGCCGGCCAGGGCCGCCACGGCGAGAGTCACGAGCACGATGCGCATGCCTTGTAGCCTAGCGGGGAGACCGCGCCACGGCAAACGCGCCGGGGCCGCGCGTGGTGCCCAAAACGCTGCGAGCACGCTCGCCCGGCGTCGCCTCGAAAACCCGCGTCGGACGTGGCCAATCGCGGCAACTCGTCGCCCATTCAAGCGTTGGCGCGGCAACGTGTTGCAGTGCGCCTCGGACAGTCTTCCTCCACAGTGGAGGGCCGTGTTAGCCTCACTGCCCTTCGCTGTACGTTGCTCCAGTCCCAAACCCTTCGGATTCAATCTCCATGCGCATCATCCTCTTCCGGCACGGCCCCGCGGGCGAGCGCGACCCCGCGCGCTGGCCCGACGACGGGGATCGTCCGCTCTCGGCACGGGGCGTGGATCGCACCCACGAGGCGGCGCGCGGGCTCGCCAAGCTCGAGCCCGGCGTGCGGCACATCGTGACCAGCCCGCTCCGGCGTGCGGCCATGACCGCGGAGATCCTGGCCGAGGTGTTCGACGAAGCCTCGACCGAGCACCTGGATGCGCTCGCGCCGGGCGGCTCGTACCGGGGCGTGATCGAGTTCGTGCGCGGGCTCCCCGAGGAGAACGCGGTCGCCCTCGTGGGCCACGAGCCCGACCTGGGCAAGCTGGCGGGCATCCTGGCGTTCGGGGCGCCGGCAGCCCTGCCGCTCAAGAAGGCCGGCGCGTGCGCCTTCGAATTCGAGGGGCCGCCCACCGCGGGCACCGGCCGGCTGCTGTGGCTGCTGACCCCGCGCATCCTGCGCCGGATGGCGCAGAAGGTCCACGCATGAGCAACGGCGCCTACGGATCGAACGTCCGGCACTACCCGGGCCGGCTCTTCATCGTCGAGGGCATCGACGGCTCGGGGAAGAGCACGCAGCTGACGCTCCTGGCGCAGTGGCTCCGCGGCGCCGGCTATCCCGTCATCTTCAGCGAGTGGAACTCGTCGCCGATCGTCAAGGCCACGACCTCGCGCGGCAAGCGCCGCAAGCGCCTCACGCCGCTCACCTTCTCGCTCATCCACGCCACCGACTTCTCGGACCGCGTCGAGCGCGAGATCGTGCCCTCGCTCAAGGCCGGGGCGATCGTGCTCGCCGATCGCTACGTGTACACCGCGCTGGCGCGCGACGTGGCGCGCGGCGTCGACGCCTCGTGGGTGCGGTCGCTCTACCGCTTCGCGCCCATGCCCACCCAGGCGTTCTACTTCCGCGTGCCGCTCGAGCTGGCGCTCAAGCGCATCCTCTCGGCGCGCTCCAAGCTCAAGTGGTACGAGGCCGGCATGGACGTGACCGGTCAGACCACCGCTCGCGAGTCGTATCGGATCTTCCAGTCCCGCATCCTGTCCGAGTACGAGAAGCTGGTGCAGGAGTACGGACTCAACGTAATGGACGCCACGCGCGCGGTCGAGGTGCAGCAGAACCTGCTGCGCGCGGCCATCGAGCCACACCTGCGGGAGTCGCGGAAGGAGGTGGCGGCGCTTGAGCGCGTTTGAGCCTCACGGCACGCCGATCCCGGGCCTCGAGCCGGCCGAGCTGACGGGCTGGCTCGTGGTCATCGAAGGCACCGACGGCGTCGGCCGCACGACGCACGTGGACCGCCTGCGCACCCACCTCGAGCGGCTCGGCTACGCGGTGGCGGAGACGGGCCTGAGCCGCTCCGACCTGGCGAGCCGCGGCATCCGCCAGGCCAAGCAGGGGAACACGCTCGGCTCGAACGCCTTCAATCTCTTCTACGCGACCGATTTCGCCGACCGGCTCGAGCACCAGATCATCCCGGCGCTGCGGGCGGGGTTCGTGATGCTGACCGACCGCTACATCTACTCGCTGATCGCCCGCGCCATCGTGCGCGGGGCGGATGCCGACTGGATCAAGAAGGTGTACGCGATCGCCCCCAAGCCGGATGCCGTCTACTACCTGCGCATCGACGTGCCCGACCTGGTGCCGCGCGTGCTCTCGGAGGGCGGATTCGACTACTGGGAATCCGGCATGGACCTGCCGATGGGCGAGGACCTCTACGAGTCGTTTATCCACTACCAGCGCAAGGTGATCCACGAGCTCGACCAGCTCGCGAGCGAGTACGCCTTCGAGGTCCTGGACGCGACACGGCCGGTCGAGAGCCTGAGCGACGACCTGGCCACCCGCGTCTCGCGCATGCTGGCGGCGGGGCGCGCGGTCGTTCCGTCGTGAACGCGGCGCCGGACCGCGACCCGTTCGCGGCGCCCCGGGCCGATCTGCGCGAGCTGCGCCGGCGCCTGAGACGCGCCGTGCGCCGGACCCGCCAGCGCACCGACGCCGAGGCCATCCACGACGCCCGCGTTACGCTGCGCCGCCTCGAAGCGGCGCTCGACCTGTGGGGTGGCGCGATCCCGGCGCGACCCGCACAGCGCGCCCATCGCGTGCTGCGCCGCCTGCGCCGGGCACTCGGCCCCGCGCGCGAGGCCCAGGTGAACCTGGCGCTGCTCCACGAGCGCGCGGGCCGGCTGCCCGAACCGTCGCGCGTCGCGGCAGCGTTCCTGCTCGAGCGCTTCCGGCGCCGCAGCCTGCGCCGCGAGCGTGACGCCGCCGAGCTGTGCCGGCGCCGCACCACCGATCGCATCCTGCGCCGCCTGCGCCGCGTGCTCCTGGCCTCGCAGGCGTCGCCCTCCCCCGCCCCGGGCTGGCTCGAGGGGGCGCGGCTGCGGGCCTCGGGACGCCTCGCCGAGGCGCGTGAGGCGCTGCGCGGAGCACTCGATGCGCCCGACGACGAGACGCTCCATCGCGCCCGCATCGCGGTCAAGCGCTCGCGCTATCTGCTCGAGCGCCTCGCCGCTGCCGGCGGCGGTCCCGAGGTGCACGCGCTCGCCGGGTTGCGCACGTACCAGGAGCTGTTGGGCTCGATCCACGACCTGGCGGTCGCGCACGAGCGGCTGCTGCGCGACGTGCGCCGACTGGCCGCGGTCGATCCCGCGGCGGCGAGCACGGTCGATCCGATCGCCGAGATGCTCGAGGTGGAGCGCGACGCCGCCCTGCGCTCGCTGCGCACCCTGGCGCACGAGAGCCCGCGCACCGATCTGCTGCGCGTGGTCGAAACCAGCCCGCCGCGCGAGCAGAGCGCCGGCAGCTAGATCCGCCGCCCGGACGCGCCGCGGCGGCTGCGCGGCGTGGTACCGCTAGCCGACCTTGGGAGTGCGCAGGCGCAGGATCACGCCGCGCTCGGGGCGTGACGCCGCGCGTGCGACCGCGCGCGCGGGCCGCGCGACCTCGGACCGGCTCGACGCCAGGGCGGGCGCGGTCGCCACACGCACGCGCGTCCCGAGCAGCTTTTCGAGCAGATCGGTGCGCTGGTGCGCGGCCCACAGCTCGAGCCCGATGTCGCGACGCGCGTCGACCAGGATCGAGACGCGCTCGGGCCGGCGCAGGACCCGCAGCCCCTGGACCAGCTGGTAGTGGCTGCGATCCAGTCCTTCGGCGATCCGCAGCATCGCGGAGAGCCAGCGCACCATGCGCCGCTGCCGCTTCGGCAGGGCGCGGAACGCCGCGTCGCGCTTCCGCGGCCGCGCCTTGCCGTGGTAGCGCGCCACCGCGGCGATGATCGCGAGCTCCTCGGCCGAGATCCCGCGCAGGTTGCCGTTCTTGACCAGGTAGTCGGAGTGCTCGGCGTGGCCGTCGTAGCCGACCACGGCGCCCACGTCGTGCAGCAAGGCACCGTAGTAGAGCAGCTCGCGCGCGTCGGCGGGAAGCCGGTGCGAGCGCTTGAGCCCGTCGAACAGCGCCAGGGCCAGCCGGGCCACGTGGCGCGCGTGACGGGTCTGGCGCTCGTCGGGCTGGAACTTCTGGAGCAGCTGGAGCACGCTGCGCAATCTCAGATCTTCGACGTCGCCGAGCTCACGGATCTCGCCGGCGTGCGAGGCGAGGTAGTCGGTCACGAGCCCCTCGCGCACGCCGAAGTCCGACATGACGATCCCTTCGGCCTGAAGCGTCTTCAGGATGTGGCTCAGCACCAGCGCGCCCGGCACGATGGTCTCCGCGCGTTTCGCGTCCAGCCCGGGCAGGCGCTCGCGCGCCGCCAGCGGCATGCGCTGCAGCCGGCGCGTGACGCGCTCGAGGGCCGCGGTGGTGAGCACGTGGCCGTTGAAGTGGTCGATCGCGGCACCCGTCGCGTCGATGTGGGCGAGCTGCGCCAGCGCGTGGATCGAGCCCGACGAGCCGTAGACGCGCACCGGTTGGCGCGCGGCCACCGCGCGCAGCGCCTTGGCGGAGACGCTCCGGATGTGGCGGCGCAGCCGCTGCAGGTCGCGGCGCGACGGCGGGTCGTCCTCGAGCCGGCACTCGGTGAGCCGGAGGACTCCGAGCGGCAGGCTGCGCGTCTCGATGAGCCGCTCGCGATCGGCCACCACCAGCTGCGCGCTGCCGCCGCCGATGTCGATGATGAGCAAGGGCCCGGCCTCGAGCTCGAGCGCGCTCTTGACCGCCAGGTAGATGAGGCGGCCTTCCTCCTCGGCGGGGATGACGCGCGGGGCGATGCCCGCGGCCGCGCGCGCAGCACGCACGAACTCGCCGCCGTTGCGCGCCTCGCGCACCGCCGCGGTCGCCGTGCACAACACGCGGTCGACCTGGTGGCGGCGGGCGAGCTGGGCGAAGCGGGCCAGCGCCTCGACGGTGCGGCGGATGGCGCCGGCCTTGAGCCGCGAGCCGGTGAACGATCCGCGGCCGATCTGCACCACTTCGCGCTCGCGATCCACGATCTCGAAGGTCGTGCCGCCGGTGGCGCGGGCGATCACCATGTGGATCGAGTTGGTGCCGATGTCGATGGCGGCTATGCGCATGGGCAGAGCATCCTTGCGGCCTGGAGGAGTGAACGTCCCAGTTCACGGCGGGGCCGCGCCGAGATCAGTATCGGCCAATCATCAGGGGGAGGAAACTGCTAAACAGCCCGGCCCGCGGCGAGAGGAATGGCGCGCCCTGGAGGATTTGAACCCCCAACCTTCTGATCCGTAGTCAGATGCTCTATCCAATTGAGCTAAGGGCGCGCCTCGGCCTGAGGCGATGCTACTGGCGGAGAGGAGAGGATTCGAACCTCCGGATCAGTTTTACCCGATCAACCGCTTAGCAGGCGGCTGCCTTCAGCCACTCGGCCACCTCTCCGCTGGAAAACCTGGCGGAGGGAGTAGGATTCGAACCCACGGAGCCTTACGGCTCAGCGGTTTTCAAGACCGCCGCCTTAAACCACTCGGCCATCCCTCCGCGAGACTGCCGAGCCAAAGTGGCCACGCAATCTAGCCGTTCGGCAGGGTCGGTGCAAGCCCACGGCCCTCACCCCGCCGAGCGCGCCCAGCGGCTCAGGGTGCTCTCGATCGCGGCCGCCACGATGAGGAGCGGCAACACGATCTGGAGGTAGCGGCGGACCGCGTGTCGTACCCGCCCGGCGATGTCGACGCCCTCCTGCCCCCCCATCCGCTCGAGGACGCCGGCTCCGATCCAGAGCCCGTACCCCGCGGCGATGAACACGGCGGGAAGCTCGAACATGCCGTGCGGAACGAGCGCCCCCACGAGCTGGAGCGGCCGCATCAGGTGGCTGGCGCGGTGGCAGAGCGCTCCGAGCAGGAATCCGTTCGAGGCGATCGCCACGGTCGGCAGGATGCCGAGCAGCACGCCGCCCATCATGGCGAAGAACGTCTTGATGGCGTTGTTGGCCAGGATCACGAGGAAGAGCTGCCAGGTCGGCAGGCTCCTCAGCGCGAGCATCAGCGGGCGCAGGCGGTCGATGACCGGCGCCATCGCCCGCTCGGGTGCCAGCCAGCCCAGCACCGCGGTCAGCACGAAGAACGCCACGAGCCACCCGACGTAGCGCCGGATCGCGGGCTCGATCAGCGTGGGGAAACGCATGCGCCTTCCTTTACTGCGCCCGGTGCGCGAGCAGCAGGCGCACCGACTTCGCGAGATCGCTCTCGGGCGCCACCGCGAAGAGGCGGTTCCATGTCACGCGCGCCTCGTCGCGATGGCCCAGCCGCCACTGCATCAGCCCGAGGTTGTAGAGCACGTCCGCGTCGCGCGGCGCCAGCACGGCGGCGCGCGCCAGCGTCGTGAGCGCCGTGGTGGAGTCGCCCAGGTTGGCCGCCAGCACGCCCAGGTTGATGACGACGTCGGCGTTGTTCGGGTCGAGGCGCTCGGCCGCCTGCAGCTCGCCCAGCGCCTCGTGGAACAGGTGGCGCAGGATGAGATCGCGCGCGCGATCCATGTGCTCGGCGGCGCTGCCGGCCCCCCCGGCGCGGGCGATCCCGACGAAGGTGGTGTAGTCGGAGGCCTTGAGGTGCCCGTCGATCTGGTAGGCCGCGATCGTGCTGCTGGTGTCCTCGGGCTCGAGCCAGGGCTTGAAGACGACCTGGCGCACGCGGGGATGGAACAGCCGCACCGCCTCGCCGTCCGAGAGCGAGCCGCGCACATTCTGGTCCCACCACGGGTCGCGCGTGTAGTCCGTCTGCTGGGTCGCGTTGGCGCCGTTCATGGCGGCCGGGACCGGCTGCTGGCCCAGCATCACGACCCGCGCACGCAGCGCGTCGCGCGCGGGTGCCAGGTCGGTGATGGCGTTCCGCGCGATGGTGGCGCGCCGCAGCACGAAGTCCACCGGGAGCGGCGCCAGGGCCAGCCGCGCGGTTGACCGGGCCTCGAGCGCCGCGCACTGGGCCACGATCAGTGCGGCGACCGCGAAGCCGGCCGGGCGCAGGGCGGAGCGATCGGCGCCCGCCACCAGCGACGCCACCGAGAACGCGAGGCCCGGAAGCGCGCAATACACGTAGTAGAAGTACACCTGACGATCCAGCGCCAGCACGGGCGCGAGCAGGCAGAGGAACCAGGCAAAGCCGAGCCACGCCGGCTTCGATCGGCGCAGGATCAGGGCGGCGAGCCACATCGCGAGCAGCGCCCAGCCCGAGAACAGCACCGGCGCCGTGCGCGTCCACATGAAGTCCGAGGGCTCGGCCCACGCCGTGCCCCCGATCACCGCGGCGGCGAGGAATCCGGGCAGGTTGAGCAGCACCGCCGACGGCACGAGCGTGTAGGGCGAGCCGCCGGCGGCACGCGAGGCGCCGGCCGCCGGGATCGCGAACGCCACGGCGAGCACGATCGTGGCCGCCGCGCGCACGAGGCCGTCGCGCCCTCCCCGCCGCGCGTGCAGGATCGCCAGCACGGGGGCGGCGCCGACCGCGATCTCCTTGCTGGCGAGCGCCAGCGCGTAGGCCGCCACCGCCAGCCACGGACGCAGGCGGCCGGTCGCCTCGCCGCGCGCGAGCAGCAGCCACAACGCCAGGGCCAGCAACGCGCCCGTGAGCAGCTCCGCGATCGCCGAGGCCCAGTGGAGCGCGTCGAAGAGCGCGGGGCTGGTGAGGAACGTCGCGGCAGCGGCGGCGGCCGCGCCGTGCGGCAGCCGTCGCGCCATCACGTGGAAGAACAGCACGCCGGTGGCAACGTGGAGTCCCAGGTTGATCGCGTGGTAGATCACGGGATGGAGCCCGGCGATCGCGAGCATGACGCGGAAGTAGAGCGACATGCTCAGCACGCGGGGTCCGAGCGGGAACGGGGTCCCCTCCATCGCGCGCAGCAGCCAGCGGAAGTCGTCCTGGCCGAACCAGGTGCCGAACACGCGCACCCACGCGAGCACGCCGACGGCGACGAGCATCAGCGTCCACGAGAGGGCGGGCGGCGAGACCCACGGTGGTGCGGATGCCCCCTCGACCGCCGGCGCCGCGCGATCGCGCCCGTCTGCCGGCGGGGGCGGCGCCTTCGCGCCGCGCCTCCGCGACCGTGCCATCAGCGGGCCTCGGCCGTGGAGCCCTCCACCGGGGCGAACGGCTCGGCGCGGCCGCCGAGGTGCCGAGCCAGGAATTGCTCGGCGCGCCCGTAGAAGTCGAGCCGGTTCTGCGGCCGGGCGAAGCCATGACCCTCGTCCTTGTAGACCAGGTACTCGACCTGCAGGTGGTGGGCGCGCAGTGCCGCGACGATCTGATCGGACTCGCGCACGTTGACGCGGGGGTCGTTCTGCCCCTGGCCGATCAGGAGCGGCGCGCGGATCCGCTCGGCGTGGAAGAGCGGCGACACCTTCTGGTTGAAGACCGAGTCTGTCTCCACCTCGCCCATGCGCTTCACCATCTCGCGGCGGCCGACCGCCCAGTAGGCGGGGATGGTCGAGAGCAGCGTGCGGAGGTTCGAGGGTCCGACGATGTCGACGCCGCACGCGTACAGCTCAGGGGTGAACGCGAGGCCGGCGAGCGTCGCGTAGCCCCCGTACGAGCCGCCCATGATCGCGACCCGCCGCGGATCGGCGTAACCCTTCGCGATCGCCCAGCGCACCGCGTCGGTGAGATCGTCCTGCATGGTCTGGCCCCATTGCGCGTTGCCGGCGTTCATGTGGGCCTTGCCGAATCCGCTCGAGGCGCGGAAGTTCACCTGGAGCACCGCGTAGCCGCGGTTCGCCAGCCACTGCACCGTGCCGTTGTAGCCCCAGGTATCGCGCGACCACGGTCCGCCGTGCACGTCGAGCACCATGGGGAGACGCTTGCCGGGCACGCCGGCCGGGAGCGTGAGGTAGCTCGGCAGCACTCGCCGGTCGCGCGCCGGGATCGTGACGGGCTGGGTCTTCGCCAGCGGCACCGCCTCGAGCGCGGGCTGGCTCGTGAAGAGCTTCGACGCCTGCCGCGTCTTGCGATCGTACAGGTACCAGGAGAGGGGCCCGTCGTCGGCGGTGTAGGCGACCACCCAGATGGCGCCGGCGCGATCGCGGCTCACGACGTCGAGGTCGCCCTCGCGCACGGCCGCCAGCGCGGCGAAGTCGGGTGCGAAGGCGGGATCGAGCACCTTCCACTCGGTGCGCAGGTAGTTGAACGACACCGCCTGCAGCGCGCCGGTGACGGGATCCTTGAGCACCGTGCCCACGTCACAGCGGGGATCCGAGGCCACGACCTCGAGCTCGCGCCCGCTGGCGAGGTCCAGGGTCACGAGCCGGGTCACGTCGGAGCCCAGCGAGCTGGTGACGTAGCAGGCCCGGCCATCGGGTGAGAAGCCGACGAAGCTGCCGCGCTCGCCGAACGGCCAGGTGATGAGGTCGCGCCACGGCGCGGTCGCGCTGTCGCGCACGCGCAGCGTGCGGCTGCCGTCGCGCTCGTTCGCGGCCATCGCGGCGCGGATCACGAACGCGGTGTCGGTGAAGAACTCCTCGACGTCTCCGGGGTTCTCGGTGTCGAGCGTTTCCCGGCCGGTCGGGAGGTTGATGCGATACAGGTCGAAGACCTTGCGGTCCCGCTGATTCATCGCGACCAGCATTTCGTTGGGATGGCGGCTGTGGAGCTGGATGCCCTGCGCGCGCACGCCCGGGTGCGGCGTGAGGTCACGGGTGTGGTAGCC
>Ga0070695_100002756_pt1 | contig 10191 bp, 6 predicted proteins | sample KBSK1252metaG_FD_65471 | JGI IMG/M metagenome (GOLD analysis project Ga0070695, IMG submission 65471) | Corn, switchgrass and miscanthus rhizosphere microbial communities from Kellogg Biological Station, Michigan, USA - KBS K1-25-2 metaG | ecosystem: Host-associated > Plants > Roots >... | reverse complement strand
CGCGCGATCCTGCGGCGCGATCTCGATTGGCTGCTGCTGCAGCAGGCCGTCCGCGCGGGGTGTCAGTTCGACCCGGGCGTCGTCGTACGCGAGGCGATGGTCGACGATGGTCGTCGCGGGGAGCGCTCGCCCGCCGTCCGGGGCGTGCGCATCGGCGACAACGGATCGACGCGCGAGCTGCGCGCGCGCGTGACCATTGCCGCCGACGGCCGGCATTCCACAATCGCCTTCGGTCTGGGCCTCGCGCGGCACCCCGATCGTCCCCGCCGCTGGGCGATTGGCGCGTACTTCGGCGGTGTCAGACCGGTGTCAGACTGGTGTCAGACCGGTGTCAACCACGTGTCTGACACCGGTCTGACACCGGTGGTTGGCGAGATGCACATCCGGCGGGGGCGCTATATCGGAGTTGCGCCATTGCCGGGCGGCATGACGAATGTCTGTCTCGTCAAGCCGTCGCATGCCGGCGACGCCGACTTGCGCGATCCGTCAGCTCTGCTGATCCGCGAGCTCGCACGCGATCCGCTCCTCCGCGACCGGTTCGCCGGCGCGCGGCTCGTCGCGCCGCCAGTCGTCCTCGGACCGCTCGCGGTCGACGTGCAGCCACCCTCCATGGACGGTCTGCTGCTCGCCGGCGACGCCGCCGGCTTCATCGATCCGATGACGGGCGACGGTCTGCGATTCGCGATCCGCGGCGGCGAGCTCGCGGCATCCGCCGCGCTCGACGCGCTCGCCGGAGGATGGGCGGGCGTGCACGCGCGCCTCGCCGACGTGCGGCGCCGCGAGTTCGGCGGCAAGTGGCGCTTCAATCGCGCGCTGCGCGCCCTGGTGGCGTCGCCCCGCGCGGTCGACGCCGCGGCGGCTGTCGCCCCCCTCGCACGTCCCGTGCTCCGCGCGATCATCTCGCGGGCGGGTGATTGTGATCGCGGGTCGCGCAGATGATCGCGATCCTTTTTCTGGTCTTCGTGCCGATGGTTGTAGAGGCTCGTCGCGCGGCGCGCAACGAACGCGCGCAGCTCGCGCGCGGCGGGGTCGAGCCGCCGGACGACGTATATAAGATGATGTGCGTCGCGTATCCGGGCGCGTTCCTGGCCATGCTGCTGGAAGGCTGGTGGCGCGGCGGTCCACCGGCACCGGCGACGGTGGCCGTGGGCGCAACGGTGTTCGTTCTCGCAAAATCCCTGAAATGGTGGGCCATCCTGACGCTCGGGCCGTTCTGGACCTTCCGTGTCATCGTCCTGCCCGGCGCGCCGCTGGTCGTCAGCGGACCGTATCGCTGGCTGCGTCATCCAAACTACGTGGGCGTCGTCGGCGAGCTGACCGGCGCGGCGCTGATGACCGGTGCGCTCGTCGCCGGTCCGATTGCCACGGCCGGTTTCGTCGCGCTCCTGTCTAAACGCATAGCGGTCGAATCGCGGATGCTGGCCGACGCGGTGCGCGGTACCCGCCTTGCAGCGTCGTTCACGTCGCGCAACGATTAGGGCCGCCGGCGACAGATCGGCAGCCTAAAGGCTCCGCGACGAACACGCCCCGTCGCCTTTGCAAACGCGGCTAAACGGTTGGAAAACGGTCAGATATAATACGAATCGCGATGGAGTTTCGACGCGCGCTTCTTCTCATCCTCGCGCTGGTCTTCTTCGCCCTGCCGACGTCCGGCACGGCCCAGGCGCCCAGGGGCCGTGCGTCCTCACCGCTGCAGGGCGCCTCGCGTGCGCTGATTGAAGGCCGGTACGACGACCTCGATGCGATGGTCGACAAGCTCGATGCCCGCGACCCGAACGTCGTCGCGCTGAAAGCGCGCGCCGCGATCGATCGCGGACGCTACGCGCAGGCCGAGGCGATGCTTCGTCCGGTGGCGTCGCGCCTGCCCATGAGCGAAGCGGCGCTCGAGCTCGGACTGCTGCAGAAAATGCTCGGCCGGAGCGATGCGACCGCGATTCTCGAACGGGTCGCCGCGATTGCCGACCGGAGCAGCGACCCGGTCGAACTCGCGCGTGGTGCGCGCGCGCTTCGCGCGATTGGGGACTTCCACGGCGCCAACGGCGCGTACCGGGACGCGGCGTCGGGCGCGCCGAACGACCCGGCGATCAACGCGGCGTGGGGCGATCTCTTTCGCGAGAAGTTCCAGAACGGCGAGGCGCTGAAGTCCTACCAGATCGCGCTGCAGGCGGACGCGAACTGGGTGCCGGCCCTCATCGGATCGGCGCGGACGCTCGAAAGCGAGAATCCGCCGCAGGCGGCCGCCCTCGCCAAACGGGCCCTTGAGCTGAATCCCTCCCTGGTTGACGCGTATCTCTTCGTGGCCGAACAGGCGGTGGATGCGGACCGGAAGGAAGACGCGCGGCAGGCGCTGCAGAAGGCGCTGGCGGTGAATCCGTCGAGCCTCGACGCCCATGCGATGCTCGCCGCGATGGCCTACGTGGAGGACAAGCAGACCGACTTCGAGGCCGAGGTCGCCAAGACGCTCGCGATTGCGCCGAGCTACGGCGACGTGTACCGCGTGGCCGGCGAGCTGACCGCGCACAACTACCGCTTCGACGAGGCGACCGCGCTGACGCGCCGCGCGCTCACCCTCGATCCGAACAATCCGCGGACGCTCGCCGATCTCGGCCTGCAGTTGCTGCGCACGGGCGACGAGCCGGGCGGCCGCGTCGCGCTCGAGCGGTCGTTCAAGCTCGATCCGTTCGACGCCGTCACCAAGAACCTGCTCGACATGCTCGACAAGGTCGACAAGTTCGTGACGGTCAACGACGGCGACCTCGTCGTCCGAATGCACCCGGACGAAGCGCCGGTGCTACAGGAGTACGCGATTCCGCTCGCGCACCGGGCGCTCAAGACGCTGTCGGCGCGCTACGAGTTCACGCCGCGTGGTCCGATTCTCATCGAGATCTTCCCGCGCCACGACGACTTCGCGGTCCGCACCCTCGGCCTGCCCGGCATGATCGGCGCGCTCGGCGCCTGCTTCGGCCGCGTCGTCGCGATGGACTCGCCGAAGGCGCGTCCGGGCGAGTTCCAGTGGGAAGCGACGCTGTGGCACGAGCTCGCGCACGTGATCACGCTGCAGATGTCGAATCAGCGGCTGCCGCGGTGGCTCAGCGAAGGCATCTCGACATACGAGGAGAAAAAGGCGCGGGCGGACTGGGCGCGGCAGATGGACGTCGAGTTCGTCGGCCTCCTCGATCGAGGCGAGACGATCAAGCTGACGGACCTGAACGCGGCGTTCCAGAATCCGAAACTGATTTCGATCGCGTACTACCAGGCGTCGCTCGTCGTCGATCACATCGTGTCGACTTACGGCGACGAAGGCCTGCGCAAGCTGGTACGGTCCTACAGCCAGGGGCTCGACACCGACGCCGCGCTCAAGGCCACGCTGAACACCGACTTCGAGCGCATGCAGGACGGCTTCGACAAGACGGTCGAGAAGATGTTCGCGAGCATCCGCGGCGTGGTGAACCCGCCCAAGGGCGTCGACCTCGCGCCGATGCAGGTCGACGAGCTCCGCGCGCTCGCCGCGCAGAATCCGCGCAGCTATCCGGTTCAGCTCGTCCTCGGCCTGCAGTTGCGCAAGGCCGGCAAGATCGACGAGGCGATGCAGGCGTTCGAGCGCGCGGCGGCGCTCCTGCCGATCGCGATCGGCAAGCAGAGCCCGCACGCGCAGATGGCGGAGATCGCGCTCGAGAAGAAGGACCGCACGCGCGCGATCGCCGAGCTGCAGGCGCTCGTCGATGCCGACTTCGACAACATCGACGCGCCGCGGCAGCTCGCGATCCTGCTGCGGCAGGAGAAGATCGACGATCCCGCCCGGATCCGGCCGGTGCACGAACGGATCGTCGCCATCGATCCATTCGACGCCGACGCCCATGCGACGCTCGGCCGTCTCGCGATGCAGCGCAACGACCCCGACGCGGCCGCGCGCGAGTTCCGGGCCGTCCTCGCGCTGGCGCCGGTGGATCGCGCCGCGGCGCACACCGATCTGGCCGAGGCCTATTTCAAGAGCGGCAAGAAGGCCGAGGCCAAGAAGCACACGCTCGCGGCGCTCGAGATCGCGCCGTCGTACGAGCGCGCGCAGGAGCTGCTGCTCAAGCTCGTGGATTCGTCACGTCACTGAACCGGCCATGAAACGATCTGCCGTCATCATCGCGGCGCTGCTGGTCCTGATGCCCGTGCTCCCGCCGCGGGACGCCGACGCACAGCTCCCGGCCGCCGCCGACGATCGCTTCGCCGGCCTCCAGTGGCGCTTCGTCCGGATCAAGTATCACTACATCACCGAGGGGACGCGGCTGCAGCAGGACTTCTACGGCGAGCCGTGGTACATCGACGGGCCGGCCGCCGAGCAGAACCTGTCGCGCCGCGTGAAGACGGCGACGGCGATCAACGTCGAGGATCCGGTCGTCATGCCGCTCGACGATCCGCGGCTCTTCGAGCACCCGTGGATCTACATCGTGGAGCCGGGATTCCTGAAGATGCACGACAGCGACCTCCCGATTCTTCGCGAGTACCTGCTGCGCGGCGGCAGCCTCTACATGGACGATTTCCACGGTCCGGCCGAGTGGGACAACATGTCGCGCGAGTTGAAGCGCGTGTTCCCCGACCGCGAGATCGTCGAGGTGCCGAAGGATCATCCGATTTTCAGCTGCTTCTACAAGATCGACGGCTACCCGCAGGTCGCCGGCCTGGGATCGTTTCTCGCCGGCCGCACGTGGGAGAAGGGCGGATTCGTGCCGCACCTGCGCACGATCCTCGACGACAACGGCCGCATGATGCTTTTCATCAACTGGAACACCGACATGGGCGACGGCTGGGAGTGGTCGAACGCCGAGGAGTATCCGGGATACCTCAAATTCACCGCGATGGCCTATCGCATGGCCATCAACGAGATCGTCTACTCCCTCACGCATTAAGGATCCCGCATGGACACGTCGGTCGCCACCATCGCCGCCGAAAAAGTCGCGGAGGGCCGCGAACGTATTCTCACCGAGCTGCGCAAAGTGATCGTCGGTCAGGACGAGGTCGTCGAGCAGGTCCTCATCGCGCTCTTCACCGGCGGACACTGCCTGATCACGGGCGTGCCCGGCCTGGCGAAGACGCTGCTGATCAAGACGCTCGCCGACATCCTGGACCTCAACTTCAAGCGCATCCAGTTCACGCCCGACCTGATGCCGTCGGACATCACCGGCACGGAAATCCTCGACGAGGAGCAGGGCACGCGCCGGCTGCGGTTCGTGAAGGGACCGATCTTCGCGCAGATCATCCTCGCCGACGAAATCAACCGCACGCCGCCGAAGACGCAGGCGGCGCTCCTCGAGGCGATGCAGGAGTACCACGTCACGGCGTCGGGCCATACCTATCCGCTCGAGATGCCGTTCTTCGTGCTCGCGACGCAGAACCCCATCGAGCTCGAAGGGACGTATCCGCTGCCGGAGGCGCAGCTCGACCGCTTCATGTTCAACGTCGTCATCAACTATCTGAGCGAGGACGACGAAGTGACGGTGGTGACGCAGACGACCGGCGCCGATCGCTCGCTGCCGAATCGCGTGCTGACGGGACCCGACATCCTGCACTTCCAGGAAATCGCGCGGCAGGTCGTGATTGCGGAAGAGATCGCGCGCTACACGGTGCGGCTCGTCAGCGCGTCGCGGCCGATGCAGCCGGGCGGCGCCGAGTTCATCGACAAGTACGTCAAGTGGGGCGCCGGACTGCGCGGCTCGCAGGCCATCGTCCGCGGCGCGAAGGCGCGCGCGCTGATGCACGGCCGCTATCACGTGTCGCTCAAGGACGTGCAGGCGCTCGCCAAGCCGATTCTGCGCCATCGGATCATGACGAACTTCTACGCGGAGTCCGAACGCATCAACTCGGACGCCATCATCGATCGGCTGATCGAGGCCGTGCCGGTGCCGAAGAGCGGAATGTAGCGCATGCCATGGACCGCGCATGACCGCCCGTTCCTCGACCCGGCGGTCGTGGCGCGCCTCGGCACGCTCGAGCTGAAGGCCCGGACGATCGTCGAGGGCTTCATTTCCGGTCTCCATCGCAGTCCGTTCAAAGGCTTCAGCGTCGAGTTCGCGGAATACCGCCAGTACATTCCCGGCGACGCGCTGTCCACGATCGACTGGAAGGTCTACGCGCGCAGCGACCGCTACTACGTCAAAAAGTTCGAGGAAGAGACCAACCTCGACTGCCACGTGATGCTCGACGTCAGCAACTCGATGTCGTACGGCTCCGGACCGATGACGAAGTTCGAGTACGGCGCCTGCCTCGCCGCGTCGATCGGGTACCTGATGAACCGCCAGCGCGACGCGATCGGCCTGACCGCGTTCGACGAGAACATCGTCTCGATGCTGCCGTCCAGCTCGCGGCCCGGTCACCTCCGCGCGGTGCTGCTCACGCTCGATCGGCTGAAGCCCGGGCACAAGACGAACGTCTCGAAACCGCTGCACCAGCTCGCCGACACGCTCGTGAAGCGCGGGATGGTGGTGCTGATTTCGGATCTGCTGGACGATCCGGAGGAGGTCATCCGCGGCCTGAAGCACTTCCAGTTCCGCGGCAACGACGTCATCGTGTTTCACGTCCTCGATCCGCACGAGACCGAATTTCCGTTCGAGCGCGCCACCCGCTTCGAGGATCTCGAGACCGACGAAGAGATCATGGCTGTGCCCGGCGCAGTCCGCGATCACTACCTGAAGGAGATCGGCGGTCTGATGGAACACTACCGCCGTGTGCTCGGCGCGTCCGGCATCGACTACGTGCTGCTCAGCACGAGGCAGCCGCTCGAACTCGCCCTGCTCGCCTATCTGTCGACGCGGTCGAGGGCGCTCTGATGCTGTCGTTCCTGTCCCCGTTGTTTCTCGCCGGCGCGCTGGCCGCCGCCGTTCCGATCGTGCTGCACCTGCTGAAGCGCGAGCCCGAGGCGCGCGTGCGGTTTTCCGCGGTCAAGCTGCTGAAGCGCGCGCCGGTCGAGCACACCGAGCGGCGCCACCTGCGCGAGTTGATTCTGCTCGCACTGCGGGTGACGGCGCTCGTGCTGCTGGCGCTGGCCTTTGCGCGTCCGTTCTTCGCCTCCGGCGCGGCGATCGCGTCGTCGGCCGTCACGATCATCGCGCTCGATACGTCGTACAGCATGGCGGCGCCCGGCCGGTTCGAGCGCGCGAAGCAGCTCGCGAAGGACGCCATCGCACGTGCGGCCGCGGACGACCTCGTCGGCGTCGTCACGTTTTCAGACGATGCGCAGATCGCGGTGAAGCCGACGGCGGACCGCGTGCTGGCGAACTCCGCGATCGACGAGGCGGCGCCGGGGTCCGGATCCACGCGATATCGCGGCGCATTGTCGGCCGCCTCACAAACGCTTGGCGGACGCACGGGGACGATCGTCGTCGTCACCGATTTGCAGGAGAACGGCTGGGACGCGGGCGATCGTGCCTCGGTGCCCGAAGGCGCGAAGATCGAGGTGGCCGACGTCGGCGCCATGCCGCCCGACCTGGCGGTCATCGCCGTGCGGCCTCAGGCCGATCGCGTGGTCGCGACGATTCGGAACAGCGGACCGGGCGCGCGCGACGCGCGCGTGCATCTGACGATCGACAACCGGCCGTCGGGCGACGCCACGGTCAGCGTCGGGCCGAATCAGGCCGCGGACGTCGCATTCGCCGGCGTGCCGCGCGGCGACGTGGCGGCGGTCACCGTGGACGATCCCGGCGGGATTCCAGTCGACGATGTGCGATACGCCGTTCTGGGCGGGACGCGCCAGCCGTCGCTGCTCGTCGTCAGCGGCAGCGGCGATCTGTCGCGCGAAGGGTTCTACCTGCAGCACGCGCTCGCGGCCGGGGCAACACCGGGGGGCGGCTATCAGGTGCTGAGCGCGTCCGGCGCGCAGCTGGCGGGATGGAGCGACGATCGATTGTCGCCCCACGCGGCCGTGCTCGTGCTCTCGACGCGCGGCCTCGAGCGCCGCGGCCGGGAGGCGCTCGCGGCGTACGTGCGCAACGGTGGAGGCGTTCTCGTCGCCGCCGGACCCGACGTCGACGGCGATGTCGTGGCCGACGTGTTCGGCAGCGCGTCGACGCTGCGCGTCGTGACCGCGACCGGCGAGAAGCCCGCGCCGCGCGTGCTGGCGCCGGCCGACGTGCGTCATCCGGTCTTTCAGCCGTTCGCCAGCAACACGGCGACGCTCGGGCTCGTCACGTTCCAGACCGTCGCGCGCATCGGCGGGTCGGCCTGCCAGACGCTCGCGCGGTTCACGACCGGCGAGACGGCGCTGCTCGAGTGCTCCCACGGTGACGGACATGCGCTGGTCTTCGCGTCCGATCTCGAAAACCGCTGGAACGATTTTCCGTTGCACGCGACGTTCGTGCCGTTTCTGCACGAAGTGGTGCGATATCTCGCGAGCGCGCGGGCGCACGCGTCCGAGTATCTCGTCGCCGATGCGCCGCCGGGCGCGCCGCGCAAACCGGGCTTCGCCACGCTGACCGACGCGACGCGGCCGGGGGCGCCGCCGCGAAGGATCGCGATCAACGTGGATCCGCGCGAGGCCGACCCCGCGCGTCTGTCGGTGGAGGATTTTCAATCGGCGGTGACGCGCCTCAAGGATGTCCGGATGTCCGAGGCGCGAGTCGAAGCGCGGCAGCAGGAGGATCGTCAGCATCTGTGGCAGTACGCGCTCGCGCTGATGGCGCTGCTGCTCGCACTCGAAGGGATCGTCGCGGCGAAAACGGCATAGGGCGGCCCGCGCCACGGGATGTCGTAGAAGAGTCAAGGTTCGCTATGCAGCACTACGAACAGATTCGGCAGCTCATCGATCGTGTCCGGCGGCGGTGGCGGACGCTGCAGGCGTTCGAAGCCGTCCTGCGCGCCGCGGTTGCCGCGATCGTCATCGCGGGCATCGCGCTGACGGCCGCGCTCTGGACCGGCGGCGCGCCGCGTCTGCTGGCGGCAATCGGCATCGTGTCCGTGCTGTTAATCGTGTCCGCGCTCGTCTGGGGTCTGCTGCCGCTGCGCCGCGTGCCCGCCGATCGACAGGTTGCGCGCTTCATCGAAGAGCGCGACCCCGCGCTGGACGATCGGCTCGTGAGCGCCGTCGACGTGGCCGGCGGCGACACCACGGATCAGCAGGACGCGTCGCCGCTCGCCGGGCTGATGGTGGCCGATGCGGCCCGCCGCGCATCCGGCGTCGATCTCGACAGCGTCATCGCGTCCCGCACGCTGCGCCGCGCGGCGCTTCGGGCCGCGGTGGCGGCGGTCATCTTCGCGGGGCTGCTGTTCGTGGGGCGCGGACCCGCGCGTCAGGCGATCGACGCGGCGTCGCTGACGCTGTTTCCCGAGCGCATCACGCTCGAAGTCACGCCGGGCCACGCGCGCCTGAAGGCGGGCACGCCGTTCGAGGTTCGGGCGCGGCTCGTCGGCAACAAGGCGCCGGTGATCGCGCAGATGCAGGTGGCCGACGGCGATCGGTGGCGCGCGACCGAGATGGCGACCGAGACGCCCGGATCGTTTCATCTGACGACCGACGCGATCAACACGTCGTTCAAGTACCGCATCGTCGCGGGCACGGTGACGTCGCCGACCTACGACGTCGCCGTCGCGCGGCCGCCGCGCATCACGCGCATCGACGTCGACTACACGTACCCGGCCGGGCTCAATCTCAAGCCGCGCACCGAGCGCGACAGCGGCGACATTTACGCGCCGGCGGGCACCGACGTCCGCGTTCACGTGTTCACCGACCGTCCGGCGGCCACCGGCAAGATGGCGCTCGGCGACGGCAAATCGATCGAGCTCGCCGCGGGCACGCCGACCGAGCTCTCGGCGTCGTTGAAAGTCGTCGCCGACAACTCGTATCGCGTCGCCGTCGCGGACGCCGACGGGCTGTCGAACGCGGGCGACACGGAATATTTCATCCGCACGCTCGAAGATCGCGCGCCCGAAGTCCGGATTCTGAGGCCGGCGACCGATCGATCGGTGACACGGCTCGAAGAGATCGACATCGAGGCGCAGGCGGAAGACGACTACGGGATCGATCGCCTCGACTTCGTGTACGGCGTCCGCGGCGGCTCGGAGAAGGTCGTGTCGCTCGCGATTCCGAAGCAGAGCACGACCGTCAGCGGCCGCCACACGCTGTTCCTCGAGGATCTCGACGTGAAGCCGGGCGACTTCATCTCGTACTACGTGCGAGCCCGCGATCTCACGCGCGGCACGCGGCCGAACGAG
>Ga0070695_100002754_pt1 | contig 10197 bp, 4 predicted proteins | sample KBSK1252metaG_FD_65471 | JGI IMG/M metagenome (GOLD analysis project Ga0070695, IMG submission 65471) | Corn, switchgrass and miscanthus rhizosphere microbial communities from Kellogg Biological Station, Michigan, USA - KBS K1-25-2 metaG | ecosystem: Host-associated > Plants > Roots >... | reverse complement strand
CATCCGGTGTACATCTCCGAATCGTTCATGGGCCCGTCGGCCACGAACAGCCTGGGAAAGGCGTTCTTCGAACGCCAGACGCCGCCCGTACCAGTCGGCGAAGACGGTTCGATCGCGACCGGATCCCAGAGCACCGGCCGCGCCACGCTGGCACTCCGGCAGACGCTGCTGACGTCCGAACAGCGGAAGCGAGGCGCGATCGACGCGATGGCATACGGCCTCGGCCTGGGCGTCACGACGCATCTCGATCAGGGTGCCTTCCAGGCCACGAATACCGCGACTGACGGCGCCGCACACGAGGACACCTACACGATGCACGTGCCCTTCCTCGCATTGCGCGACGAAGGAAAGCTGCCCGCGCGACTGCGGATCAACTTCCTCCATCAGGACAGCACACCCGACGTGCCGACCTTGACGGAGCGGTTGAAGAACAGCTTCAAGTTCTTCGGGGACGACATGGTGCGAACCGGAGCCATCGGCGAGTTCATTGCCGCGTTCGGCCCAGGCAGTCCATTCGTCGAAGCCGCCAGGCGTGTGGCTCGGGCCGGCTGGCGGGCCGAAGTCCACTCACTGTCCGCGACCGACTTCCAGCAGGAGATCGAAGGGTACGAGGCAGCCCATGCGGAATTCGCGATTACCGACCTGCGCTGGGTGATCGCCCACGCGCCGTTCATCACCGAGCCATGGGTGAACCGGCTCAAGGCACTGGGCGGCGGGCTGTCACTGACCGGCTGGCGCTACCTGGCTGGGACGCCCGATCAAAACGGCCCGCCTTTCCGACTCATCGTGGACAACGGCATCCATGTCGGGATGAGCTCCGACGGTATGCAGATCGCACCGATGAACCCGTGGCTGCACATGTACTATGCGACCACCGGCCTGAACGCCCGGCAGGTCCTCATCAACGCCGGTCAGCAGATCACGCGCCAGGAGGTTCTGAAGCTCTACACCGCGAACAACGGTTGGTTCCTCCATGAGGAAGACCGGATCGGGACCGTCGAGGCCGGGAAGCTGGCGGACCTGGTCGTCCTGAGCGACGACTACTTCACCGTGCCGGACGAGCAGGTGAAAAAGATCCGGTCAGTGCTCACGGTGGTGGACGGCACCATCGTTCATGACGCGGGGGTTCTCTAGCGCGCAAACAACTTGACAACGCTCGAATGTTTCCTGAGACTGCACACCGCTGTAGGCGGCGCTCAACGTCAACGACCGGCTCCTAGGTACTGTGTCAACCACAGTCGGTGAAATGGAGGTCGGACGTGAATCGAACCGTGAGGAGTGTGATCCCGCTGGCGGCCCTCCTGCTCGTTCCCGTCATTGCGGAGGCGCAGCAGGCCACGATCACAGGCGTCGTCACGGATGCGTCCGGCGGCGTGCTCCCGGGCGTGACCGTGGAGGCCTCGAGCCCCATCCTGATCGAGAAAGTTCGTAGCGCGGTGACCGACGGAACGGGTCAGTTCCGCATCGTGTCGCTGCCGTCCGGAACCTACACGATCACATTCACGCTGACGGGTTTCAACAAGGTCAAACGTGAAGGCATCGAGCTCGCCGGAACGTTGACGGCAACCATCGACATCGAGATGCGCGTCGGCGCGCTCGAGGAAACGGTCACGGTGACCGGCGCCTCGCCCGTCGTCGACCTGCAGAGCGCGCGCCGACAGGCGGTCATCGACGGCAACGTGCTTCAGGCGATTCCGACATCGCGCTCGTACAACAACGTCCTGCAGCTCGTTCCCGGCGTCGACCCTGGGACCGCGCAGATCCAGTTGAGTCCGACGATGCTCCTGTTCACGGCGCACGGCGGCAGCACGCAGGACGGCCGGTTGACGGTCGATGGAGTCAACACCGGCGCGTCCCGCGGCGGATCCGGCGTGTCGGGGTACGTGCCCGATATGCAGAACACACAGGAGGTCGCGTTCAGCATCTCGGGCAATCTCGGTGAGGCCGAGACCGGCGGGCCTCAGATGACGATCGTGCCGAAATACGGAGGGAATCGTTTCAGCGGGTCGTTTTTCGCGACCGGAATCAACGAAGCGCTCCAGGGGAAAAACTTCACACCCAGGCTTCAGGCCGCCGGTCTGGTCGCCCCACCGAAGATCATTCGCCTGTTCGACGTCCAGGCCTCCCTTGGCGGACCGATCAGCAAAGACCATCTCTGGTTCTTCTACAACTACCGGACGGTGGGGCGCGCTGATGCGCAGCCGGGCATCTTTGCGAACAAGAACGCTGGCGATCCGAACAAGTGGACGTACGACCCAGACTTTTCCCTCCAGGGCCGCAACGACACGCGGCGCCGGATCAATGCGCTGCGTCTGACGTGGCAGATCACGACTCGAAACAAGTTGAGCGCCTTCTACGACGATCAGCCGGCGTGTACGGGGGCGGCATGGGCGGAAGGGTCCGGTGCGTGCCGGACGAGTGCGCCCGGCGACGGATGGATTCATGGCGGCAGCCAGGTCAACGGCTTCTTCGGCGCTGGTCCGAATGCGCCCGAAACCGGCGACTACCAGTACAACCCGCAACGCGTCCAGCAAGTGAAATGGCAATCGCCGGTGACGAGCCGGCTGCTGCTCGAGGCGGCCGCGGGCGTCTACGCGTCGCGGTGGGGCTACGACGAACGGCCGGGCAATCCGACGCGCGATCTCGTGCGGGTGCAGGAACAAGGACTCATTCCGGGCACCGGGCTGTCGAACCTGAAGTACCGTTCATCGAACTGGCCGAACGGTCGCATTGGCGCACACACGTGGAACGCCTCGGCGAGCTACGTCACCGGCGCGCACAACTTCAAGGCGGGCTACCAGGGCGCGTTCCACCGCGATATCGACCAGCTCTTCGGCATCGTCAACAACACGCAGCGTCTGACATACCGATTCCTCAACGGCGTCCCCAACCAGCTCACGATGGATTCGGGTCCGTGGACGCGGCAGGTGCGGACGGAATATGGGGCCGTGTACGCGCAGGATTCCTGGACGACGGGCCGTCTGACCACGCAGGCTGCCCTTCGCTTCGATCATGCCTGGAGTTATTTCCCGCCGCAGCAGATTGGTCCCGATCGGTTCATACCAACCGCCATCTCGTTCGATCGGACCGACGGGATTCTCGGGTACAACGACTTCTCACCGCGCGTGGGCGTGGCCTACGATCTCGCGGGCGACGGCAAGACGTCTCTCAAGGTGAATATCGGAAAGTATCTGGCGCCGGCGACGAATGAGGGCCGGTACACCGCCATGAACCCCGTTCAGCGGCTCGTGGCTGCCGGGCAGAACTCGATCAACACGAATCGCACGTGGACCGATGCGAACGGAAACTACTTTCCCGACTGCGACCTGATGAATTCCGCCGCGCAGGATCTCCGCCCGAGCGGCGGCGATTTCTGCGGCGCCTGGAGCGATCAGAATTTCGGAAAGGCAAAGGCGACGACGACGCTCGATCCGTCGCTCCAACGTGGCTGGGGTGTGCGTCCGAGCGACTGGCAATTCGGCGTCTCGGTGCAACGCGAGGTGCTGCCGCGGACGTCGATCGAGGTGGGCTACTATCGCCGGTGGTGGCAGCACTTCCTCGATGCCACGGACAACCTGCTGACCACGTCTTCGAGCTACGGCCAGTACAGTGTGACCGCGCCGCCGGATCCGCGGCTGCCGAACGGCGGCGGGTATCAGGTCGGCCCATTCTTCGACGTCGTCCCCACCTTGTTCGGCCAAAGCAACAACGTCACGAGGCTCGTGGAAGACGCCGGCGACTACGCACGACATTCCAACTTCTTCGACGTCAATGTGTCCGCGCGCCTTCAGAACGGCCTGACGTTGCAGGGAGGCACGAGCACTGGCAGGGTCTACAGCAATTCGTGCGACATCCGCGCGAACCTGCCGGAATTCACGGTCGCGGTTGGCGGTCCCACCGCCACGAACCCGTTCTGCCTGTCGTCGCAGCCGTGGCTGACCACGGTGAAGGCCATTGGCACGTACCTGGTCCCGAAGGTCGACGTGCTGTTCAGCGGGACGTTTTCGAGCGTGCCGGGCGTTGCGCTCGCCGCGACGGTGAACTACCCGTCCGGCGCCGGATCGCCGATCGCGCAATCGCTGGGCCGGACACTGTCGAGCGCCGCGACCACGACGACGCTGAGCGTGCTCGCGCCCGAAACACTGTACGGGGATCGCGCGAACGACCTGGATCTCCGCATCGGCAAGATCATCAAGGCCGGACGGACGCGCAGCAACGTCGCGCTGGACATCGTCAACGTGTTCAACTCCGACGCCGTGCTCACGTACAATTCGCTGCTCGGCACGTACTCGACATCCGGCGTGTTCACGCCCAATGCGACGTGGCCGACGCCGACGGCCGTTCTTCAGGCGCGGCTTGCCAGAATCAGCGTGACGTTCGATTGGTAGGGATGTCGCGGCGCGAGCCTCCGAGTGTGTTGAGATTCGCGAGCGCGATACGGTTCTCGGGATCCCTCGCCAGGACCTGTCGCAGCTCAGCGAGCGCGGCCGACAGCTTGCCCTGGCGCGCAAGCGCCGTTGCCAGATTGTTTCGCGCGTTCAATTCCGCCGGATTCCGATCCAGGGCCTTCCGATACTCGCCGATGGCCTCGTCGAGTCTGCCTGTCGCTGCGAGGACGACGCCCAGGTTGTAATGAGTGAGGGCGTCGTCGAGGCCCTCGAGCGCACGGCGCAGATACGCCTCGGCTTCCTCGAATCGGCCGAGATCGCTCAGGCAGCCGCCGATGTGCGCCAACCCCTGAACATCGCCCGGAAGTTTCTTGTTGTACGCGATGAAGTAATCGAGCGCTTCCTCGTCGCGCCCGAGCACTCGAAAGAGCCGCCCGAGCTTCACGAGCACGTCGGGGTTGTCCGGGTCGAATTCAAGCGCGCGTCGCGTGAGATGTTCGCTCCAGGCGGCGTTGGTCGCCAGGTCCGCGTCGGATGCCTGGCGCAGCAGAAACGTGCTGTTTCTCGACTCGAGCGCCAGCGCGTCGATCATCGGATCCGCGTACGGCGCATATGCGGGCAGTTGATCGGCGCGCGACGTCGCGCGCGCCCCCTCGCGCGTGCGGTCGAGCGCGTCCAGAGTCTCGCCGAGCAGCCTGAATGCGGAGCCAAAGCGAGGAGACTCTTCAACGAGCCGCTCGAGAATGCGAACCGCGCCGTTGGCGTCGTTTCGCGCAAGGGCGATTCGAGTCAGGCCAAGTGACGCGTACGCGTTCAGCGGCACATCCGGCGCGTGTACCGGTGACGATCCGAGGCGATCGGGCTCCGGCGCCTCCCGGGCGCGATGCCAGGCGTCTTCCGCGCGATCGATGCGACCCAGCTTGAACTCGGCGTCGCCCAGTCGCCACCATGCCGGACCGAATCGAGGCGCCTTGGACACAACCGCGCGAAGGGCATCCGCGAACGCGTCTCCACCGCCGCGTTCGCCCTGAATCAACGCATGGTAGTACTGCCATTGCCACGCTTCGGGATCCAAGCGCTCGGCAACGGCATAACAGCGCTCGGCCGGCTCGTAGAACATGTCCGCGTGCAATGCGAGGCACAGCCCGCCCACCGCATCGATGGAGGCGGGATTCTGCCGGGCCGTCGCGGCCTTGAGCTGGAGGTGCTCACGCACCGCGGCCGTTTGACCGGACAGTTGCGGCAGCGTCGGGAGCCGCGACGCCCTGATCGCCTGAATCGTCCTGGCGGCCATCAGCAGCAGCGCAGTGGCTGCGACGATCGCCGCAACGATCGACCATCGCCGCGGGATGCTCGACGTCCGCCGGCTGTCGCGTGGCACCTTGACGCGAGCGTCAGGGCGTCGACCGGCCATCGTTGATCCACGCCGTGATCCGGCCCATACGATCGTACGGCCGGCTGATGTGCATCGCGCCGGCAACCAGGTCGGCCCTGCCATCGCCGTTCAGGTCCCCTGCAGCGAGCGCGATCAAGTGCGTCGGCGACGAGGCGATTGTGCGCATCGTGAACTGCTGGCGCCCGTTGTTCTCCAGCAACACGAGGCTCGGCGCCGCGGGATTGTCCCAGTCGTTGTTGGCACTCGCCACGACGATGTCCAGATCGCCGTCGCCATCGATGTCGATGGCCTGAGGGCTCGACGCGCCGGGCACGTCGGCGATGCGGTGAAACGCAAACCGAAGGTCGCCGAGATTTTCGAGCCACTGGACGCCTTGCCACGGCCGGCTGTTCGCCGGCGCGTAGTCGAACGCGTCACCGTTGCTGTACACGATGTCCGGGTCGTTGTCGCGATCGAGGTCGACCACCGAGATCCAGCTCGATCCGAAATCGGAATTCGTGGATCCCCACAGCATGCGACTCGTGAAGTGCCCGCGTCCGTTGTTCACGAAGGTCCAGATCTCCTCCCATTCCTGGCTCACCAGCCCCACGATATCGGGCCGACCGTCGCGATTGAGGTCGGTGATCACCGCGTTGATCGGACCTGACAACCGAAGCAGCACGTGCTGATCGAATTGCCAGCCCCCTTTGTTCTCCAGCCAGCTCGTGTCGCCGCTGTCATAGCCGAAGCCGGCGACGGCGAGATCGAGGTCACCATCACCGTCCAGGTCGCCGGCTTCCGCGTCAGCCACGCGGGCAATTCGATCGGCCACGACGTGCGGCGTGAAGTGTTGCTGTCCGTCGTTCTCGAGAATGATGACGGATCCAAGCCGATCGTTGCTCGGCATCAGCACGCCGAGCGCGGCGACAACGACGTCCGGATCTCCGTCGCGGTCGAAGTCGATCGCCTGCGCGTGCGCCGGCGCCATCACCGCCGCAATCGTCGCCTCGGTGAACGTGCCCTTGGGCGATTGCCGCAACCAGGCGACTCGATTCCGGAGAGCGTCGCAGACGACAACGTCGGGCAAACCGTCCCGATCGAGATCGGCGATCGCGACGTTCGTGATGCGGGGGCGTTCCTGCCCCGCGATCGGATCGCCGAGCGGCATCATCGTGAAAAAGTCGGCCGGAGAACCTGAACGCGCCACGCCGGAGCGATCGCCGGCGACTTCACGCTCGGTGTTGCCTCCGCACGATGGCGACAGGAATGTGAGCAGGATCGGCACCGGCGCGAGTGCGAGAGGCCGTTTCATGGCGTCGAGGCGGAGAATTCATCATTTTCAACCGCGGCGCAAGTATCCTGTTGCAGCGCCTGCGGCCCGAGCGAGGCGCCGGAGGGAAGCGCCGCGAAGCGGCGCCGCCGAGTGAGAGCGAGCGGGGGTGGGGCCCCGCGAGCATTGGAAAAGATGCGCCGGCTGATTCCGTTCTTTCTCGCGTCGCTTCTGGCGCTTCGGCCTGCGCCTGCCGCGGCGCAATCCCTCGACACAAAACAGGCTCTCGCATCCGCCATGATCGAATTCCTCGAGAACGTTCCCGGCCTGTTCGGGGACGAGGGCGATCGGCTGCGATCGAGCGTGGAGACGATGGAGACCGGTCTCGGTCGATGGGACGCGGCCGTCCGCTCGTATTCGACGTCGATTCTCGGACAGCTGCAGGGCGCGCAGCCTCCCGATGCAGCCGCGATGCGCGTGGCGCTCGGCGCGGTTCTTCTGGAACGAGGTCGCGTCGAGGACGCCTTGCGCGAATTCGACGCAGCCAGTCAGCTGGCTCCGGAGCGGGGCGACATCCACCTGTTTCGTGCGCTGGCGTACCGCGAGGCGGGCAATACGCCCGCGGCGGCGGACGCCGTGCGGCGAGCGTGGACGATCGATCCGGATGATCCGATCAAGTCGTACCTGTTGCTCCGTCATGCTGGCGCCGATGCGACCGAGATGGAGCGCGCACGCGCGTTGCGGCGGCTCGCCGCGGCCGCCGAGGCGCGCGCGCGCGCGCGCGGTTCCAGCATCACGCCGTTCATCCGCGTGTCGCTGCTCGACGACAACCCGGGTCGCGATCCAATGTTTCCGCCAGCCCGATACGCGGCGGCATTTGCGGACGTCGCGGCCGGCCGGTACGAGAACGCGCTCGTCCAATTCCGTTCCGCGATCGCCGGCGATCCGCTGATCGCCGATCGCGCCATGCGATCCGATGCGTTTCGGGAAGGCGTGGCCGCGTTGCGGGACGGGGACGTGCGCGGCGCAATTCGCGCTCTGGCCGCATCCGTTCAGAGCGCGCCCGAGTCGGCGGAAGCGCATCGGATCCTCGCGACGGCGTACTGGTTCGACGAGCAGCACTCGAAGGCCGTCGAGCATCTCCGCACCGCGATCCGATTGAACGCCGGTGATGAACGCGCACGCATCGCCCTCGCCGACGTGCTGGCCGACACCAGGAACTTCGACCTCGTGGAGCGAACGCTGCACGAGACCCTGGACGCCATGCCCGTCTCCGGCCAGGCGCACTGGCGGCTCGGCCGGCTGTATCAGGTCCTGCAGCGCGACGTCGATGCCAGGCGTGAATTCGAGCGCGCGCTGGCATCAGGTCCCGTGAGCGGCGCCGAGCGATTGCTCGCCGCCATCGCACGCTGGCATGCCCGGGAGATCAATGGCGACGCCGCCTCCGACGCGTGCCGGCGTTGGATTGACGTGGCGCCGAACGATCCGGCGGCGCACAAGGAGTTGGGGACGGCGCTTCGAACGATCAACCGCGACGAGGAGGCGCTCGTCGAGTTCCTGATTGCGGCCGTCATCGATCCGCAGGACGCGCCGGTCGACGTGAACATCGGTCAGATTCACCTGGACGCCGGACGGTACGCAGAGGCTGCATCGGCGTTTCAGCATGCGGTGGACGCCCGGCCAAATCATGCGGCGGCACGCTACGGGCTCGCAGCGGCGCTGCTGCGCGGAGGAAACGAGGCCGAAGGGGCACGACAGATGGAAGTCGCTCGCCGGCTGCAGGCGGACGCCATGGCCGAGTCGCGACGCGCCTACGAGGTGAACCTGCTCAAGATCGACGCGGCGTTGCGATCGCAGGAAGCCCGGCACGGCGACGCCGCGGCGCTCTGGCAGCAGGTCGTCGATCGCGAACCTGAAGCGGCGAATGTGATGAGCCTCGGCGAGGCGCTCGCGCGCGCCGGTCGTCACGAGCAGGCGGCAATGGCGTTCACCAAGGCGCTCGCGCTCGCCAATGAGCCGGAACTTCACCGGCGGCTCGCCGAGGAGTACGCGCAGATCGGGCGCGCCGACGAGAGCGCGCGCGAACAGGCGATGTACGAACAGATGAGGAGGCAACGCCTTCGCGTCCTGGGAGGGAATCGGTGAGCCGCGCGAGTGCCGTGCTCGCGCTGCTCGTGATGATGACAGTCGTGCGTGCCGGTCAGTTGCGAGCGCCTTCGACGGCGAGCGGCGCTCGTCAACCCGTGATGTTCACTGACGTGTCGAAGGCGGCGGGACTCACCTTTGTTCACGTGAACGGCGCCAGCGCGCAGAAGTTCCTCGTCGAGACCATGGGTTCCGGCGGGCTGTTCTTCGACTTCGACGGCGATGGCTGGGTCGATCTCTTTCTGGTCGACGGCGGCTCGCTCGCCGACGCGCGCCAGGACGCGTCGGCGCGACACCGGTTGTACCGCAACCGGGGCGACGGCTCCTTCGACGATGTCACCGCACGGTCAGGCATCGTGCACCGCGAGTACGGGATGGGCGCCTGTGCGGCCGACTACGACAACGACGGCCTTGTCGACCTGTACGTGACCGGCATCGGCGGCAACCGGTTGTACCGCAACGCCGGCGGCGGCCGGTTCCGCGACGTGACGAGCGCGGCCGGCGCGGCCGCCTCCGGCTGGAGCACGAGCTGCGCGTTCGGCGACTTCGACAAGGACGGCTTCGTCGATCTGTTCGTCACGCGATACCTTGACGCGAGGACGGACAACAACCGCTTCTGCGGCGATCCGGAACGTCACCTGCGCGTGTACTGCCATCCGCTCAATTACCGGCCGCTGTCGAGCATGCTCTATCACAACAACCGGAATGGCACGTTCGCCGATGTCAGCGTCGACGCGGGAATCTCGTCATCTGGCGGCAACGGGCTGGGCGTCGTGATCGCCGACTACGACGATGACGGGTGGCCCGACATCTTCGTGGCGAACGATTCCCTGCCGAACACCTTGTATCGCAACGGACGCGGGGGCCGGTTCGAGGAGGTTGCACTCCTGGCCGGCGTCGCGGTCGCCAATGACGGCAAGCCGCGCGCCGGCATGGGCACCGACTTTGGCGATTACGATGGCGACGGGCGCCTCGATCTGATCGTCACGAACCACGAGTTCGAGACGACGACGCTGTTT
>Ga0070695_100002753_pt1 | contig 10198 bp, 9 predicted proteins | sample KBSK1252metaG_FD_65471 | JGI IMG/M metagenome (GOLD analysis project Ga0070695, IMG submission 65471) | Corn, switchgrass and miscanthus rhizosphere microbial communities from Kellogg Biological Station, Michigan, USA - KBS K1-25-2 metaG | ecosystem: Host-associated > Plants > Roots >... | reverse complement strand
TCACCCTTGCTTTGCGCGTTACCACCGCTGCCACGCTGTCCCTCGCCATCGCCCTAGGGTTGGGATTGCCACTGCCCCTGTGGGCGGTTCTCACGGCGGTCATCGTTACCCAGATGAGCGTTGGCAGATCGCTCAAGTTTGCCGTCGATTACTTGCTCGGTACCCTTGGCGGGGCCCTCTATGGTGGTGCCGTCGCTATCTTCCTACCCCACTCCCATGAGTTGGCGCTGCTCGCGGTACTCGCCATCGCGGTGGCGCCGCTTGCTGTTGTTGCCGCCTTTTATCCGACCCTGGCCGCAGCACCGATCACCGCCATCATCGTGCTGCTCGTTCCCACCATGACGCAAGCGACGCCCCTCGCTTCGGCGCTGGATCGCATTCTTGAGGTGGTGGTGGGCGGCTGCGTAGGATCTGCCGTATCCTTTCTGTTGCTCCCATCACGCGCGCATGTACAGGTGGCGGAAGCGGCGGCGCGCACGCTTGAGCAAATCGCCCGCGTCCTTCGCGCCCTTCTGTTGGACGTTGCAGAGGGCATAGGGAGCGATGATCTGCATCGCCTGCAGGACGGCATTGGCCGATCGCTGGTCGAGCTGCGCACCTTTGCCGCCGAGACCGAGCACGAACGCTCCGCGCGCCTTTCGTTCAACGCCGATACGGGACCCTTGCTGCGCAGCTTGCTCAGGCTGCGGCACGACCTCGTTGGCATTGGTAGAACGGCGCAACTGCCACTCCCGGAACCGCTAAAGTCGCGCTTGCGGCCGACGGTGACCCACGTGGCCGACGCCGGCGCCGACTATTTAAGCGCCTGTGCCGGCGCGCTCAGGACACGCCGCCCGCCGCCACCGCGGGACGCCCTTGCCGCCGCTTTCGACAGCTACCATGGCGAGGTTTGCACAATCCGCAACCTAGGCCTGACCCGGGCGCTCGGTGCCGAGGCAGCCGAGCGCTTTTTTGCACTGGGGTTTGCCCTGGAGCAGATGCGGGAGAATTTCCGCGACCTCGAGCGCTGTGTCACCGAGTGGGCCGACGCTTCGACCCAGTAGGAAGGCTGCCGCCGTCCCACGCCGACGCAATTTCGCTCGCGCGGCCGCTGACCGCTTTCGTTCAGCGGGTCCCATAAGCGCGGTCGCCGGCGTCACCGAGCCCCGGCAAAATGTAGGCGCGCTCATCAAGCGCCTCATCGATGGCCGCCGTCCAAATCCGCACATCCGGATGCAAGCCGCGCAGGCGCTCAAAACCTTGCGGAGCACCCAACAGACAGACGAGCCGCACTTCGCGGGCACCGCGCTCCTTAAGACGATCGATGGCAGCCACCGCCGTGTTGGCGGTAGCGATTACGGGCGCGACAACGATGACCAGGCGCTCACTAAGATCGGTCGGGGCCTTGAAGAAATATTCGACCGCCACAAAGGTCTCCGGTTCGCGGTAGAGGCCGACGTGGGCGACGCGGGCGGTCGGCACAAGGTCCAGCATGCCCTCGACGAAGGTGGTGCCAGCGCGCAGCACGGGCGCGAACACCAGCTTCTTGCCGGCTATTTTTCGTGCCCGTGCTCGGCGCATCGGCGTCTCGATCTCGACCTCGGTGAGGGGCAGATCGCGCGTCACCTCGTAGCACAACAACATCCCCGTTTCCTTCAAAAGCTCGCGAAAGGATTTGGTTGAGCGATGTTTGTCGCGGATCAGTGTTAGCTTGTGCTGTACGAGCGGATGATCGACCACAGTGACGCCGTCCATGGCAACGCTCCAGATGTGGCTCAAAATACAGTGCCATCGCTGATGACGGTAAGGGGCGGGGCACCGTCGCTGCGCAGCGCTGCGGCCGCCGCCCGGCCTGCCGCCCAGGTGCCGCCTTGCAAGATCCTGCCGAGCGGCAGCGTCGCCGCATCCAACCCGAGGCGCCGCCGAACCGTCTCGGCCAACCGGTCGAGCAGCGCCACGGTTAGCGCGCGCCACTCGATCACCAGCGTGGCGTCGACGGGGTGGGCGATCTGGGCCACGGCCTGATCGCGCAGGACGAGCACACCCGTGTCGATCAGCAGCCCGCCGTTGCGATATTCGGCAAGCCCGGTCAGGCCATCGATATCGGCGACGGGGAAGCCCGCCGCCTCTAGGGGCTCGATCAGGGAATAGGCCAGCCACTGCGAAAGCTTGTGTAGCGGCACGAGCTCGGAGGTGCTGTCGTCGGTCGCCAGGGCGGGGTGGCGCCAACAATCGCCGAGCGGAACGCCGGCCAGTTCCAGCCGCCCGGGCCAGATCGGGCCAAGCTGCCGAAGGATCTCGGCTAGTAGGCGGGGCGCGGCAATCGACCGGTTGTCATCGCCCGCCACCAGATGGTCGAAGAGACCGCCGGGTCGGGGTGCGTCCGCGCGCGCGAACACATCCGGGTTCTTGGCAACGACTTCGCCAAGGCGCTGCAGCAGCCGCACTCTGCCCGCAAGTGTCGGCAAGGGATTGGCGGGCGTAACCTGAAAATGTTGACCGAGGGTTTCCGCTGACATTCCCATCAGGGCCGAGGCGTCGACACTAAGCGGCCTGCGCGCGTCCTGAGAGAAGCCGCCCGCCGCAAACATCGCAAGGCTGGCGAGTGCCAGACCCTCGGAGCGGCCAAAGCTCTTGCCCGTAACGGCGTCCTCGTAGCGCCAGCGCCCATCCGCACCGGCGTCGAGTAAAACGCTGACAATGGCAAGGTCGAAGGCCGCGCGCGCGCGTTCGGCCGCATCATGCCAGGAGCTCGTCTGTTGGAGCCTCGCCCAGCGATCCGCGCCCTCGACCATGAAGTGCCGCCAACGCGAATGCAATGGCACATCGAGCAGCGGATATGCGCGACGCGTGCAGGCGATAGAAAGGTCCGCGGCGGCATCGAGGCGATCGAGCGCGACGTCAAAATGCTGCAACGCGCCTGCCAGGCCATAGTCCAGCATGCGGTGGCAGCGCTGGCGCACCGCCGCCGCGCTCAACAGGGAAACGGCGGCTGCCGTTGCAGGTTTCACCGGGAGGTCTCGACTTGGCACCTCTAGTTCTTGTCGAGCTCGCGGCCCACGGTTGCCCCCGGGCCAAGCGGCTGGGCCGCCGGCCCGGCGTAATATCCCATTGCCTTCTTGGCGGCCATTTCGACCTGGGCATCGGCCGGAACCAGTGCGTCCGGTATCGGCACCCGCTCGACGATCTTTATGCCCTGCGAGATGAGCGCGTCATATTTCATGTCGCTCATCGAAACGAACCGATCGATCCGCTCGACGCCAAGCCAATGAATGACGTCGGGCATCAGTTGCTGAAAGCGCGCGTCCTGCACGCCGGCGACGCATTCGGTACGTTCGAAATAGGCGCTGGCAGCATCACCGCCTTCCTGCCGCTTGCGGGCATTGTAGACCAGGAACTTCGTCACTTCGCCTAAGGCCCGGCCCTCTTTGCGATTGTAGACGATGATGCCGAGCCCGCCGTTTTGTGCCGCGCGCGCGCATTCTTCGATGCCGTGCACCAGGTAAGGGCGGCAGGTGCAGATATCCGAGCCAAACACGTCGGAGCCATTGCACTCGTCATGCACGCGGCACGCAACCGGGGCGGCCGGATCACCCAGTTTGGCAATGTCGCCGAACAGGTAGACCGTCATGCCGCCGACCGGAGGCAGAAAGACCTGCAAGTCAGGACGCGTGACGAGCTCGGGAAACATGCCCGCCGTCTGCTCGAACAAGGTGCGCCTGAGCCCGGTCTCGCTGGTGCCGAACCGTTCGGCGATTCCGGGCAAATACCAGACCGGATCAATGGCAATTTTCACCACCGAAAGCGCGCCGCCCGCATGCACCACCGCGCCATCGTTCGCAAGCCGTCCGGCGGCAACGGCCTGCTGGATCTCCGATAGGTCGAGGCGTGCGCGTGTCACCGCGATACTGGGACGAATGTCGATGCCCTCGGCCATTTCGGCACAAAAGGCGTCGGAGACAAGATGCCCCCACGGATCGAGGGACACGATGGTGCCGGCGGTCTGCCACTGCTTGAACGGGCCGATCGCAAAGGCCGGATGCGTATTGGTCAGGTCGGGCCGGCGGATCGGATTGAGCGCGCCAGCGGATACGGCAAGCGCCCGGTAAACCGCGTAAGAGCCGCTGTGGGTACCGATGACGTTGCGGTCTTGCGGTCGCGACACTGTACCAATGATCGGGCCGCGTTCGCGCGCGCTCGGTGCCGCCCAGCTAATCGGGAAGCGCGGTTTGGCGCCCGGCGCCGGGTGCGACGTGAGGCGAATGTGGTCCGTCCGGTTCACTCCGGTCATTCGCGACCCCAGAAACATCAATAGCCCGCCTGCAAGACGGGCCCTCTATCCTCGACGGCATTAGCACGCTTATGCGGCAATCCCCGTGTTGGCCGCGCCGCAGATTATACTCCACCGGCGGCCGTGGCAAACCCTTGCCGGAGCAGCAGTAACGCTTTGCTCAAGACGCCCGCTTGGGCGCCGCCGAAGCCGTGCGCAGCGGCCGCCGGCGCAAGAGCAGCATGGTGGCGAGCGCGGCGGCGATCACGAGCAGGGAAACGCCGGTCGTCAGGGTTCCCAGGGCATAAATTACGGGCGTAGTAACCGTGGTCGTCTGCCCCTGTAGCTCCAAGGGCAGGGTGTTAAGGTAACCGACGGCCTGGCTGGTGCGGGCGATCTCGTCCCAAGACAGGGTGAATCCGAACAGCCCGATGCCGACCACGCTGGGACCGATGATCGGCAGCACCACATGGCGCAAGGCCTGCCAGGGCGAGGCGCCAAGATCGCGCGCTGCCTCCTCATAGCGCGCATCAAAGCGATTGAAGATGGCAAACATGATTAACAAGCCGAACGGCAGCGTCCACGTGAGGTGCGCTCCCAGGGCGGATGTGAATAGCCCCATGGCCGTGTCGTAGCCGTCGGCGAGCCAGGCCGGTGCGTATCTCTTCACGGCATCATCGATGATACGAAATTCGAGGCCGATACCGAGCGACACCACGATTGAAGGCATGATCAAGCTGGCAATGACGACGAAGAAAAGGGTGTCGGAGCCAAAGAAGTGCTTTCTATAGGCAAGCCCGGCCAGCAGCGACAGCAACACCGTCAGCACCATCACCACAAGGCCGAGCCGGGCGGAGCGGGCGAATGCGGACCAGATATCGACGTTGGGAAGCCCATCGAGCCACAGCTTGCTGAACCAGTGGCTGGAGACACCGTTGATCGGGAAAGTCAGCCCGCCGTCCGGGCCCTGGAATGACAGCAACACGATGGTAATCATCGGTCCGTAAAGAAACAGCACGAACAGCGCGAACAGCGCCGCCAGCCAATAGAAGGAACCTGGGCGGCCCTCGCGCATGCTCAGAGCTCCTTGCGAATGTCCACCAGGCGCGTCAGGCCCCAGATGACAAGCAGTACCGTTGCCAGCAGAATCACGGCATGCGCGGCGGCCGGCGGAAACTGCAGCGCCCCCATTTGCGTGTTTATCATCTTCCCGACCGAAGCGATTTGCTGGCCGCCCATCACGCCGATCGTGACAAAGTCTCCCATCACGATCGTGAGCACGAAGATGGAGCCGATGACGATGCCGGGTTTGCTCAGTGGGATCACCACGTTGGCGAGCGTCTGCCAACCGGAGGCACCGCAGTCCCTGGCCGCCTCGATCAGGGCGCGATCGATACGCATCATCGAGTTGAAGATAGGCACGATCATGAACAGGGTGTAGAGGTGCACGAAGGCGAGCACGACGGCAAACTCGGAAAACAGCAACCATTCCAGCGGTTGCTTGATCAGGTGTAACTGCTGCAGCGCCTGGTTGATCAGCCCGTTGCGACCGAGCAGGGGAATCCAGGAAATCATGCGAATCACGTTCGAGGTCCAAAACGGAATGGTGCAAACGAGAAACAGCACGATCTGCATGCTCGAGGAATGCACGTGGAAGGCGAGGAAATAGGCGATGGCAAAGCCGAGCAAAAGCGTGATGAGCCACGCGACGACGGCGATGCGCAGCGTCGTCAGATAGGTCTTCAGCGTTGTGCACAGTTCGGGCGGCGCCGCCAACAGCCGCTCGGCGCATCCCTCGAACGCTTCCAGGTAGTTGCGGGCCGTGAAGTCGGGCAGGATCTCGTATTCGTTGTAGTTCCAGAAGCTGACCATCAAGGTCAACAGTAGCGGCACGATAAAAAAGACGACGAAAACAACCGCCAGCGGCAGGGCCTGTGCCCAAGCCGGCAAACCCCTTTCCATCATACCGCCAAATGCCTCTGTTCAAGGCCAAGCATCGAGCGAGAGGACCGCGCTTGGCGGCCCCGCCTCATGACCGCTTCAAGCGGCGATGAACTCGTTCCACTTCTTCACCATGTAGTCGTTCTCGTCCATGACAGCATTCCAACAGGCGACAGCGCCCATGCGCTCGTCATAGGAGCCCCCATCTCGCTTGGAACCGGCCTTCTCAAGCAGCGTTCCGTCTGGGGCCTTAATGTCCTTCTCCGCGGCCTTGCCCTCCATCCAGAACGCCCATTCGTAGGGCTCCATGTTGGCTTTCGCCGTTTCCAGCACGGCCGAATAGTAGCCTTGGCGATTGAGGTAGGCGCCGGCCCAGCCATCGAGGAACCAGTTGATGAATTCGTAGGCGAGGTCGGCCTTCGCCGTCCCCTTGATGCCCTTCGACAACGCGAAGCCTGCTGCCCACGCGCGATAGCCCTCGGCCAACGGCTGGTAGACGCAGGCGATACCCTTCGACTTCACCGCAGTCACCGCCGGCGACCACATCGACTGAATGACAGTCTCGCCGGATGCCATCAGGTTGACGCTTTCATTGAAGTCTTTCCAGAAGGCACGAAACTGTCCGGCTTTCTTGGCGTCGGTCAGCACCTTCATAGTGCGGTCGATCTCGGGCTTGGTCATGTTGCCCTTGTCGGGATATTTGTATTCGCCCATGGATTCCACGACCATCGCCGCATCCATGATGCCAATCGAGGGAATGTTGAGAATTGCGGCCTTACCCTTGAACTCCGGGTTCAGCAGCTCCTTCCAGTTGCCGATCGGCCGCTTGATCAGATCGGGGCGGATGCCGAGCGTATCGGCATTGTAGACCGTTGGGATCAGGGTAGCCCATTGCGTCGGCGATTTTGCGAACTTGCTGGAATTCTGCCCTTCTAGGAACATCACCTTCTTGGGGGCGGTCCCCTGGTCACCGATCTTTTTGCCGTTCGGCAGCTCGCCCTTGCTGAAGACTGGCGTGATCTTGTCGAAATTTTTGATTCTCTTACCGTCCATTGCCAGCAAATTGCCCGACGGAATGAGCTTCTTCAGCGAGAAATACTCCGTGTCCACCACATCGTACGAGTTGGGCTGGGTGATCACACGCCGCGTGACGTCGTCGGTGGTCACCGGGATGTATTCGATGGTGATGCCGGTATCCTCTTTGACCTTCTTGGCGATATCGGCGGACTGGTTCACCGCGGTGCCGAGATAGCGCAGCACCTTGGGCGCTTGCGCGTGCACAGCCGGAAAGCCACTGATCGCCTCCGAGCCCAACAGCACGAGGCTCCCGCCAGCCTTCAGGACGCTCCGGCGCGACACCTTATGCCTCTGACCAACCGTCTTCACTGCTGCCTCCTACTCGTTGTTGCTTGTGGTCCCCCGCGACAGGCGATGGGCATCGCCGTCGGTCCAACTGACGGCAACCCGATCGCCGGGGCCGATCGGATCGGCGAAGTAGGTATGCTCGGGTATCGAGACCACGAGATCGGATGCAACTTCGCTGCTCAATCCGATCTCAACGTGCGTGCCCTGATATTCGAGATTGCGCACGGTCGCCGGCAGGCTGCCGCTCGGGATTGCCTGGCCATTGAGGCGGCCGATCCGCACGCGGTCGGTGCGCAGCGCCAGCAAGCCAGCCGCCGTGCGGATGACATTATGCCCGCCGATAAAGCGGGCGACGAACTCGGTGGCCGGCCTGCTGAAAATCTCCTGTGGGCTACCTTGCTGCTCGATGCGCCCGCGATTCATGACCACGATCAGGTCGGCGAGCGCCATCGCCTCGTCCTGGCTGTGCGTCACATGCACAAAGGAAATGGCGAGCTCTTTTTGCAGGCGTTTCAGTTCGCCGCGGACTTTTATGCGCAAGAACGGATCGAGCGCCGACAGCGGTTCGTCCAGCAAAAGGATCTGCGGCTCGGTGATCAATGCGCGCGCCAAAGCAACCCGCTGCTGCTGCCCACCGGAGAGCTGCGAGGGCAAGCGAGCGGCATAGTCTTGCATGGCCACGAGCCGCAACATGTCGCCGGCCCTGGCATGGCGCGCAGCCTTGGCTAGGCCTTGCATCTTCAGGCTAAAGGCGACGTTGTCGAGCGCACTAAGGTGGGGGAATAGGGCGTAGCTCTGAAACATCATGGCGGTCCCCCGCTTGGCTGGCGGCATGGCCGAGATGTTGCTGGCGCCGAGGATGATATCGCCGGACGAAACCGCCTCATGCCCCGCGATCATGCGTAAGGTCGAGGTCTTGCCGCAGCCCGACGGTCCCAACAAGCAGCAGTAGGTGCCCGGCGCGATCTTCAAGCTGATGTGGTCCACGGCAATGGTCGAACCGAACCTCTTGGTGAGGCCTACGAGTTCGAGTGCGGCCCCTTGCATGCTGCTCGCCACCTAGCGCCTATCCGGAAGGGACAAACTAGCACGGGCCCGGCGCGGTGCCGAAGCCCGCATAATGGGCAATGCTCGGCGCCGATTGCCGCTTTGCTGGGCTTGCCCCACACGCTCGACGTTGCCTCGGGATGGGAGCAAGATGGCCAGGCAAGGAGGTAGCCATGATCCAGCTGGGAACAACCGACGCCAAATTCCTGCGCCTAGCCTACACCGAAGCCAAGGCCGGATTCGACGAGGGCGGCTGCCCGATCGGCAGCGTGCTCGCCGAGGGGGACCGTCTGCTCGCCCAAGGACGCAACCAGCGCGTCCAACAGGGCGACCCAATCGCGCACGGGGAAATGGACTGCCTGCGCAAGGCTGGACGGCAGAAATCCTATCGCCGCACGACCCTCTACACGTCACTCTCGCCCTGCATGATGTGTGCCGGCACCATCGTCCAATTCGGGATCCCGCGCGTGATCATTGGCGAGACGACCAATTTTGCCGGCAATCCCGAGTTCCTGCGCCAGCGTGGCGTCGAGGTGATCATTGCCGACGACCCGGACTGTATCGCCTTGATGGCGCGCTTTATCCGCGAAAAGCCGGAGCTGTGGAACGAGGACATTATGGAGGACTAGCGCGTGCCTCATCCCGTTGTCATTGCTCATCCTCTCGTTGCGCACAAGCTTTCCTTGATGCGCGACAAGAAGACACCGTCGGCGCAGTTCCGCACCCTGCTGCGGGAGATCTCGCTCCTGCTCGGCTACGAAGTGTTGCGCGATCTGCCCCTTGAGCAACGGCCGATCGAAACCCCCGTCGGCCCGACGCAGGCTCCCTTCCTGAAAGGCAAGAAGCTGGTGTTCGTGCCGATCTTGCGCGCCGGCACCGGCCTGCTCGACGGCTTGCTCGATCTCGTGCCATCCGCACGGGTGGGCCACGTCGGTCTCTACCGGGATCCAACCACGCTGGCCGCCGTCGAATACTACTGCAAGTTGCCGGAAGACGTCGCTGAACGCCTGACCGTTGTCGTCGACCCCATGCTGGCAACCGGCAACTCCGCCATCGCCGCCATCGATCGCCTCAAGCGGCAGGGCGCGCGCGGCATCCGCCTGCTCTGCCTGCTGGCGGCACCGGAAGGCATTGCGGCACTTGCGGCCGCCCATCCGGAGGTCCCGATCTATACCGCTGCCATCGACGCACGGCTTAATGAGCACGGCTACATCGTGCCTGGTCTCGGCGACGCCGGTGACCGCATGTACGGCACCAAATAGCCGCCGCTGCAAAAAGAAGGCGCCCGAGGCCATGAACCTTGACCCCTATCCCCGCGACCTCGTCGGCTATGGACGCACCCCACCCAAGGCGCGCTGGCCGGGCGAGGCCAACATCGCCGTGCAGTTCGTCATCAATTACGAGGAGGGCGGCGAGAATTCGATCCTGCATGGCGACCCGGCATCGGAAGCATTCCTGTCGGAAATCGTCGGCGCCGAACCCTGGCCCGGACAGCGGCATATGAACATGGAATCCATTTATGAGTTCGGGTCGCGCGCGGGGTTCTGGCGCCTGTGGCGGCTGTTTGCGGAGCGCAGACTCCCGGTCACGGTTTTT
>Ga0070695_100002751_pt1 | contig 10205 bp, 7 predicted proteins | sample KBSK1252metaG_FD_65471 | JGI IMG/M metagenome (GOLD analysis project Ga0070695, IMG submission 65471) | Corn, switchgrass and miscanthus rhizosphere microbial communities from Kellogg Biological Station, Michigan, USA - KBS K1-25-2 metaG | ecosystem: Host-associated > Plants > Roots >... | reverse complement strand
TCATGCGCATCAGCTCGGCGAGCATGTCCGCGCGCGGGATCACCGGCACCTGTGCGGCGCGCGCGGCGGCGAGCTCGGGATTGTCCTCGCGCACCGCGGTGGAGAAGACCACCACCTGTGCGCCCTCGACGTTGGCCGGGTCGTGGCCCACGAACACGCGGCCGCCGCCCTGCACGATGCGATCGGTGGCCTCGCTCGCGCGCAGATCGCTGCCCGAGACCTGGTAGCCCATGTTGAGCAGCACCTCCGCGAGCCCCGACATGCCGGTGCCGCCGATGCCGATGAAGTGGATGCGCCGCCCGCGTCCGTACATCAGAGGTCTCCGCCGTTGCCGGCCGGGGTCGGCGTCGCCACACCGCCGCGTCCCTCGGCCCAGCGCTCCAGGCTGCGCACGATGCGCTCCGCCGCGTCCAGCCGCGCGAACGTCCGCGCGTGGGCGGACATGCGCCGCAGCGTCTGGCGGTCGGCGACCAGGTGCGCGATCTCCTTCGCCAGCCGCTCGCCGGTCAGCTCGCGGTCGAGGATCATCGTCGCGGCGCCGCGCTCGACCAGGTTCTGCGCGTTGACCTCCTGGTGATTGTGCGCGGCGTGCGGATACGGCACCAGGATCGCGGGCGTGCCGCACGCCGCGATCTCGGCCAGCGTCATGGCACCGGAGCGGCACACCACCAGGTCCGCGGCGGCGTAGGCGAGGTGGATGTCGCGCAGGAACGCCACGAGCCGCGCCGGCAGCGCCTCCTTCCCGACCACGGACTGGGCCCAGTCCAGGTCCTCGCGGCCGGTCTGCAGGATGAACTGCAGGTCGACGCGTCCCTTCAGGCGCCGCATGGCGTCGAGCGCCGCCTCGTTGATGCGGTGGGCGCCGCGGCTGCCGCCGAAGATGAAGATCGTGGGCTTCCCCTCGGCGAGGTCGAATGCCTTGATCGCCTGCGTGCGGTCGCCGCCGAGGATGTGCGCGCGCACCGGGTTCCCCGTGACCTTGAGGTTGTCCTTGCGGCCGAAGTAGACGCGCGCCTCGGTGAACGAGAGGTGCACCTCGTCGGCCACGCGGGCGAGCCAGCGGTTGGCGAGGCCCGGGATGCTGTTCTGCTCCTGGAGCAGCAACGGGCGCCCCAGCATCCAGGCGGCGAGCGACACCGGGCCGCTCACGTAGCCGCCGGTCCCGAGCACCGCGTCGGGGCGCTCGGTCGCGACCACCCACAGCGCCTGGAACACGCCCACGATGTTGGCGAGCACCGCGCCGGGCCAGCGCCACCACGCGCGGCGCGGGAACCCGCGCGTGAGCACGAACCGGATACGGAAGCCGCTCTCGGGCACCGCCTGCGCCTCGAGCCCGCGGCGTCCGCCCACGAACACCACCTCGGAGTGCGGGCGCAGGCGCATCAGCTCCTCGGCCACCGCGATGCCGGGATAGACGTGGCCTCCGGTCCCGCCGCCGGCGATCAGCACTTTCACGGCGCCTCCCTCCAACGCTGGCGCGCGAGGGCTTCGCGCTCGTCGTTCCCCGCGCTCACGCGATAGAGCACGCCGGCCGCGGCCATGTTCGCCAGCAGCGCCGAGCCGCCGTACGACACGAACGGCAGCGGCAGGCCGGTCGTGGGCGCGAGCCCCGTCGCGACCGCGAGGTTGACGATCGCATAGAGCCCGATCTGGAGCGTGAGCCCCGCCGCGAGCAGGTGCGCGAACGGATCGGCGGCGCGGGCCGCGGCTCGCATCCCGCGCCACAGCATGAGCGCCATCAACCCGAGCAGGATCGTGGCGCCGAGGAAGCCCAGCTCCTCGCCCAGGATCGAGAAGATGAAGTCGGTGTGCGCCTCGGGCAGGAACAGGTACTTCTGCAGCCCGGCACCCAGGCCGCGTCCCAGCCAGCCGCCCGAGCCGATGGCGATCAGGGACTGGTCGAGCTGCCAGCCCGCGCCGTGCGCGTCGGGCGGGCCGCCCTGCCAGGACCCGAGGAAGGTGCGGAAGCGCCCCATCATATAGGGGTGGGTCGCGAGGGCGAGCCCCACCGCCGCCACCCCGCCGGCGACCGGGATCGCCAGGTGACGCAGCCGCGCGCCGGCCAGGAACACCATCAGGAACCCGGTGGCGGCGAGCAGCGCGGCACTGCTCAGGTTGGGCTGGAGCAGGATGAGCCCGCTCACCGCGGCGCTCACCCCGAGCGGCGCCAGCAGCCCGCGCGCGAGGCCGCTCTCGGCGGGCGGCGAGCGCTTGAGCCACCAGGCGAGGAACACGACGGTCATGAGGCGCGCGAGGTCGGTCGGCTGGATGCTGAGGAATCCCACGCGCAGCCAGCGCGCGGCGCCGTGCGAGACGTGGCCCGCGACCTCGAGCACGGCCAGCATGCTCACCGCACCCCCGAGCAGCCACGGGGCCAGGCGCTCGAGCCAGCGCAGCCGCAGGCGCGCGCAGGCGAGCATCGCCGCAACGCCGAGCAGCACGCGCACCAGCTGGCGCGTGAAGAAGTGGTTGGGATCCTGGTAGCGCGTCAGCCCCAGGATGGCGCTCGAGGAGTACACCATCACGAGTCCGACCGCGGAGAGGCCCAGGGCCAGCGCGAGCAGCCAGCGATCGCCACGGCTCACGTGCGGGCCTCCTGGTGCTTGAGACGATCGACCTCGGCCTTGAAGCGGCGGCCGCGGTCCTCGTAGTCCTGGAACATGTCGAACGAGGCGCACGCGGGCGAGAGCAGCACCGTGCCGCCGCCGTCGCGCCGCGCCAGGTCGTAGGCCAGATCCACCGCCTCGGCGAGCGAGGCGGCGCGGTGCGCCGGCACCGCCGACCAGGCGGCGCCGAGGCGGGCGGCACCCTCGCCGATGAGCACGAGCTGGCGCACGGCGCGGGACACCAGCGGCGCCAGCGGCGTGAAGTCCTGCCCCTTGTCGCGGCCGCCTGCGATCAGCACGACCGGACGGTCGAAGCTGCGCAGAGCGACTTCGAGTGAGCTCACGTTGGTGGCCTTGGAGTCGTTCACGAACCGCACGCCATCGATCGTGGCGACCGGCTCGAGCCGGTGCTCGAGTCCGGCGTACTCGCGCAGCACCTCGCGCAGCGTGTCGGGCGCGATCTCGAGCGGCAGCACGGTCGCCAGCGCCGCGAGCACGTTGGACAGGTTGTGGGCGCCCGGCAGGCGGAGCTCGGCCGCCGGCAGCAGCGGCTCGACGCCACCGCGCCAGGCGAGCGCGATGCGCCCGTCGTGGGCGAAGGCGCCCTCGCTCACCGCGCGCGTCGCCGAGAACTCGAGCGGCGAGGCGCGCCCGGTGCGGCGTGCCATCACGGCCGGGTCGTCGGCGTTCCACACCGACCAGTCGTCCTCCTCCTGTCGCGCGAACAGGCGCTGCTTGGCCGCCCCGTAGCCCTCGAGGTCGCCGTGGCGCTCGAAGTGGTCGGGCGTCAGGTTGAGCCACGTCGCCACGAACGGCCGCAGGCGGTCCACGGTCTCGAGCTGGAAGGACGAGACCTCGACGACCAGGAGCCCCGTGGCGCCCACCGACTCGGCCACCTCGCAGATCGCGCGGCCGATGTTGCCGCACACCGCGACCTCGCGTCCGGCGGCGCGGATCAGCGCGCCCACCAGGTCGGTCGTCGTGCTCTTGCCGTTGGTGCCGGTGACGCACAGCAGCGGCGCGTGGGCGGCGAGGTAGCCCAGCTCGAGCTCCGAGAGGACGGGGATCCCGCGCGTGCGCGCCGCCGCTGCCGTGGGATGCGCGAACGGGATGCCCGGGCTCCACACCACGACGTCGCGACCCTCGAGCAGGCTCGCGTCGTCGCGGCCCCACGTCGTCTCGATGCCCAGGGCCGCGAGCGCCGACGCCGCCTCGGACGCCTCGGACGCGGGGCGCGCGTCGCAGACGCGCACGCGCGCGCCGTGGCGGTGGAGCAGCCGCGCCGCGGCGAGACCGGAGCGGGCGGCGCCGACGACCAGGGGCCGGGTGCCGGGAAGCGGATGACGGGCGTCGAGGGTCATTGCAGCTTGAACGTGGAGAGCGAGAGGAGGGCGAGCAACGCACCGACGATGTAGAAGCGCAGCACGACGCGCGATTCGGCCCATCCCTGGAGCTCGAAATGGTGGTGGAGCGGCGACATGCGGAAGATGCGCCGCCCCCACAGCTTGAACGATGCGACTTGGAGCATGACCGAGAGCGTCTCGGCGACGAAGACGCCGCCGACGATCGCCAGCCAGAACTCGCGCTTGATGAGCACCGAGACGGTGCCCAGGGCGCCGCCAAGGGCGAGCGAGCCGGTGTCGCCCATGAAGACGTCGGCCGGATGGCAGTTGTACCACAGGAACCCGAGCGACGCTCCGAGCACCGCGGCGCAGAACACGGTCAGCTCGCCCGCGTAGCGCAGGTGGGTGATGTTCAGGTAGCCGCTGAACTTCGCGTGCCCGCTCAGGTAGCACATGCCGGCGAAGGCCACGGCCGCGATCGCCACGAGCCCCGAGGCCAGCCCGTCGAGACCGTCGGTGAGGTTCACGGCGTTCGAGGACGCGGTGATGATGAAGATGACGAACGGGATGAACAGGATCCCGAAGTCGAGGAAGCGGAATTTCAGGAACGGGACGTGCGTGACCGTCGGCGAGAGCCCCGGCTCGGGCCACACGACGAGGGCCAGCCCGATCAGCGCTCCGGCGACGATCTGCCCGGCGAGCTTGTAGCGGCCGAGCAGTCCCTTCGGGTAGCCCTTCACCACCCGCAGCCAGTCGTCGAGGAAGCCGAGCGCGCCGAGCCAGACGGTGGCGAAGACCGCGACCCACACGGGGCGCGAGTGGAAGTTCCCCCACAGCACGGTCGGCACCACGATCGCGGTCACGATGAGCAGGCCTCCCATGGTCGGAGTGCCGGCCTTGGCCAGGTGCGCCTGCGGCCCCTCGCTGCGGATCTTCTGTCCCAGGCCCACGCGGCGCAGCCACTCGATCATCGGCGGACCCAGCACGAAGCACACGAGCAGCGCGGTGATGGCGGCGTACGCGGCGCGAAACGTGATGTAGCGGAAAACGTTCAGCGGGCCGAGCCCGTCGTGGGTGTGGAGCGGGTAGACCCATTCGTAGAACATCTCAGGCCCCCGCCTCGAGCAGGGCGACGACGTCCTCGAGGGCCGCGCCGCGCGAGGCCTTGAACAGCACGACCGTCTCGGGCGCCAGCACCTCGCGCAGCGCGGCCGCGACCGCCGGCTTGTCCGGGAACGCGCGCGCAGGAGCCCCGGCGCGCTCGGCACCGCTCACGTAGTCGGCGGCATGCCGCCCCACCGTCCACAGCTCGGCGTCGCGCACAGCCTCGCCGACCTCGCGGTGGAGCCGTGCCGCGTCGGGCCCCAGCTCGAGCATGTCGCCGAGCACCGCGATGCGGTGCCGGGCGCCGGGCCAGGCCGCGAGCGTCGCCAGTGCCGCGCGCGTCGAGTCCGGGTTCGCGTTGTAGCAGTCGACCAGCAGCGTGGCGCCGGCCAGCGTGCGCGCCTCCATGCGCCCGCGGCCGGGCCGCTGCGCTTCGATGGCCGCCACCGCCGCGGCGGGGCTGATGGCGTACTCGCGCGCGACCGCCAGTGCCGCCAGCGCGTTCTGCACCTGGTGCCGGCCGATGAGGCGCAGGTGGACGGGCGGGAATCCGGCCACCGTGAAGCGCGTGCCCTCGGGCCCGAGATCGGTCACGGTGTCGGGGCGCACCGCGGCGTGCGGCGCGAATCCGTAGCCGATGAGGCGCACCTTCATGCCGCGCAGCGCGGACATCAGCCGCGGTGAATCGGCGCCGGCGAACACCGGGCGCCCCTCGGGGACCGCGGCCGCGAGCGACGCCTTCTCGCGCGCGATCGCCTCGAGCGAGCCCAGGCCCTCGAGGTGGGCGCTGCCGGCGTTCGTGATGATCGCGGCTTCGGGGCGCGCGATCGCCGCGAGCAGTCCGATCTCGCCGGCGTGGTTCATGGCGATCTCGACCACCGCCGAGCGGTGCTCGGGCCGCAGGCGGAGCAGCGTGAGCGGCACACCCCAGTGGTTGTTGAGGTTCCCCTCGGTCTTGAGCGTCGGGGCTCCGGCCGCGAGCACCGCGGCCACCAGGTCCTTGGTCGTGGTCTTGCCCGCGCTCCCGCTGACCCCGATCAGCAGCCCGGACCAGCCGTCGCGGAAGCGCCGCGCCAGCCGCTGGAGCGCCGCCGTCGCGTCGTCCACCAGGACCAGCGGCCCGGGCTCCCGCCCCTCCCACTCCGGATACGCGCCGCGCTCGCAGAGCGCGAGGGCCGCGCCACGCTTGAAAGCCTCGGCCAGGAACCGGTGTCCATCGGCGCGTCCCCCGCGCAGGGGCACGAACAGCTGGCCGGCGGCGAGCGTGCGCGTGTCGATGCTGACGCCGTCGACGCCCGAGCGGAGGAGCGCCTCCCGCTCGACCGGCGACGAAGGCACCTCGCGGACGACCAGGTCGCCCTCGGCCATGCGTGCCACCTCGGGCAGCGTGAGCATCGGGATCGTGGCGAAGGCGCTCATGCGCGCCCCGACGCGAGCGATCGCAGCACCTCGCCCGCCACCGCACGATCGTCGAACGGCAGCACGCGCGTGCCGATCGTCTGCGTGGTCTCGTGACCCTTGCCGGCGATGAGCACCGTGTCGCCGTCGCGCGCCTCCGCGAGCGCCCGGGTGATCGCCGCGCGGCGGTCGAGCTCGCGCTCGAGCCCGCGCCCGGGCGCCCCCGCCAGGATCTCGTCGGCGATCGCCTCCGGGTCCTCGCTGCGCGGGTTGTCGTTGGTCACCCACGCGCGGTCGCTGCCCTCGGCGGCGACGCGCCCCATCAGTGGGCGCTTCGCGCGGTCGCGGTCGCCACCGCAACCGAACACCAGCAGCACCCGCCCGCGGCCGTGCTCGCGCACCGCCGCGAGCGCGCGCGCGAGCGCGTCCGGCGTGTGGGCGTAGTCCACCGCCACCACGAACGGCTGGCCCGCCTCGACGCGCTCGAGACGCCCGGGCACCGCAGGCATGGCCTCGAGGCCGCGCACGACCGAGGCCGTGTCGACGCCGAGCCCGAGGGCCGCGGTCGCGGCGGCCGCGGCGTTCGCGGCGTTGTAGCGGCCGAGCAGGGGTAGCGTGACGTCGCTCGTCATGACGGGAAGGGCCGTCGGGCCGCCGGATCCCGCGCGCGGGTCGACGACGATCCGGAACTCGAGCCCACGTGCCGTCGGATGCACCTCCGCCACCCGGAGATCCGGCGCCGGCGCCCCGGGCACGGACTCCGAGGCGCTGAAGGTGCGCACGGCGTATCCGCCGCGGCCGGCGGCCGCCACCACCTCGGCGGCCCGGGCGTCGTCGGCGTTGACCACCGCGACGGCGCGCTCCGCCGCCGGGCCGTTGCGGCCGTCGAACAGCATCAGCTTCGCGTCCAGGTAGTGCTCCATCGAGCCGTGATAGTCGAGGTGGTCGTGGCTCAGGTTGGTGAACACCGCCGCCGCGCACCCGAGGCCGAAGGCCCGACGCTGCACCAGCGCGTGGCTGCTCACCTCGATCGCCACGGCGCGCACGCCGCGCCCGACCATCTCGCGCAGCAGGCCGAACAACTCCGGCGACTCCGGCGTCGTGAGCGATGCCGCGCGATGTTCGCCGTCGATGCGCACGCCCGTGGTCCCGATCACGCCCGCGCGCCATCCGGCGGCGCGAACGATGGACTCGAGCATCCAGGTCGTGGTGGTCTTGCCGTTGGTGCCCGTGACGCCGATCACCTGGAGCGCCTTCTCGGGATGGCCGTGGAAGCGCGCGGCCGCCTGCGCGAGCGCCTTGCGCGGCTCCTCGACCTCGACGACCGTGGCGCCGGCGATGGCGGTGCCACGGGCCACGATCACGGCCGATGCCCCTGCCTCGACCGCCTGGCGTGCGAAGCGCGCACCGTCCTCACGCAGCCCGGCGAGCCCGAAGAACGCGACGCCGGGCGTCACCCGGCGCGAGTCGTAGCAGAGGCCGGAGATCGGGCGCCGGGTGGTGCCGCGCACCTCGCCCACGTCGATCTCCTCGAGCAGGGTCGACAACATCACCGCGGCACCCCCGCGGTCAGCGGCGCGGAGGCGTCGAGGGCCGCAGTGCCGGCGGGCGGCGCCGACTCGCAGTAGAGGACGCACGGCCCGCCCAGCGGCAGGCGGGTGCCGGGGGCGGGCGTCTGCCGCACGACGGTCCCGTGGCCCACGATGCGGGTCGCGACCTGGCGCAACGTCAGCAACCGCAGCGCCGCGCGCACCGAGAGCCCGGTCAGGCTCGGCATGGATGCGCCGCTCGAGTCCTCGGGGGCCGAGAGCCACACCGTGACCGCGGCGCCCCGTTCGACCGCGATCCCCGCGGCGGGCTCCTGCGCCAGCACGCGCGGCCCGGCGCCTTCGATGTGCGCGTGGAGGTCGTAGCCTGCGAGCCGGCGCTCCGCGGCGGCCGGCGGCAGCAGCCGAAGATCCGGCACGGTGACCGGGGCCGGCGCGGGCGGCCGCACGGCGACCTGCACCACGCCCGAGCCGAGCGGGCCCTGCGGCAGCCGCCGCAGGTCCTGGATGATCTCGCGGAACACCGGGGCCGCGCATTCGCCGCCGTAGTACTTCTTGCCGCGCGGCTCGTCGATCACGACGACGCCCACGAGGCGCGCGGCCTCGGCCGGCGCGAAGCCGACGAACGACGACAGGTACTGGCCCACGCCGTACGTGCCGACCGAGGCATCGTACTTCTGCGCGGTGCCGGTCTTGCCCGCGATGGCGATACCCGGGACGCGCGCCGCCTTGGCGGTGCCGCTGTCCACCACGGCGGTGAGCATCTCGCCCAGCAGTGCGCTGGTGCGCTCGCTGAACACACGGTGCGAGGCCTCGGGCTCGTAGGCGCGCACGCGATTGCCGTCGGTGTCGCGCACCTCGCGCACGAGCATCGGCCGCATGAGCACGCCGCCGTTGGCGACCGCCGCGTAGGCCAGGGTGAGCTGGAGCGGCGTGACCGAGATCTCGTGGCCGATCGCGATGGTGGGCGCGGAGCGCGCCGACCAGTGCTCGGGCGAGCGCAGCCGTCCACCGGCTTCGCCCGGGAACTCCACGCCCGTGATGCTGCCGAAGCCGAGCGCGGTCGCGTAGCGATACAGCCGGTCGGCGCCGACCAGGACGCCGAGCTTGCCCATGACGATGTTGCTCGACCACCGCACGGCGTCGCGGAACGAGTAGCGCGGCGCCTTGTGCACGTCGTGGAACATCGCCCCCGGCGCCACCAGGGCGACGCCGTTCGCCGACGCCTCGAACACCTGGTCCGGCCGTGCGAGGCCCTCCTCGAGTGCCGCGCCCGCCACCACGGCCTTGAACGTCGAGCCGGGCTCGTACTGATCGGTGAAGTTCCAGTTGCGCCCCTTGCCGGGGCCGAGGTGCGGCGAGACGGCCGCGGCCAGCACCTCGCCGGTGCGCGGGTCCATGAACATCGCGAAGCCGCGCACGGCGTGCAGGCTGTCCACCGCCGCGGCGAGGTGCGACTCGACGATGCACTGGAGATCGGCGTCGATCGTGAGCACGACGTGGTCGCCGTCCTCGGGGCGCCGGCGCATGCCGCGTGGGAGCGCGTGCGAGCGCCCGGCCCCGTCGCGGAACAGGGTCGCCCAGCCGGTGCGGCCGCGCAGGGTCTCGTCGAGCTGCAGCTCGAGGCCGTCGACGCCGCTGTCGTCGAGGTCGGTGCGGCCGAGGATCTCGGCCGCGGCGGCGCCGAGCGGGTAGACGCGCTGGACCTCGGTGGCGAGGTAGACACCCCGGTCGCGGCGCCCGGCGATCTGCTCGGCCAGCGCGGGCGAGATGCGGCGCTTGACCCAGAGGAAGCGCGGCTGGCGCGCGAACGCCTGCTCGAGGCGGCGCGGATTCTCGTCGAGGAGTGCCGCCAGCGCGCGCGCGGTGGCGCGTGGCTGCGTCATCTCGCGCGGCGCGGCGGAGATTGAATACGTCAGCAGGTCGCGCGCGAGCGCGCGCCCACGGCGGTCGAGCAGGTTGCCGCGCGTGGGGCGCAGCAGCACGCGCTGCTCCTGGTTCAGATCCGCGCGCCCCACGTAGTAGTCGTGTCGCACGATCTGCAGCCACGCCACGCGCAGCCAGATCGCCACCAGCCCAAACAACAAGCCGGCCGCAGCCACCAGCACCCGACTCTTGCGCATTTCCCTGTGGGCCAACTCCTTCCCTCCGTGGAACGGCGGTTCACGCAGACCGCCGGGCCGTCACAAGCGCGGTGCGGTGGTGCG
>Ga0070695_100002750_pt1 | contig 10205 bp, 7 predicted proteins | sample KBSK1252metaG_FD_65471 | JGI IMG/M metagenome (GOLD analysis project Ga0070695, IMG submission 65471) | Corn, switchgrass and miscanthus rhizosphere microbial communities from Kellogg Biological Station, Michigan, USA - KBS K1-25-2 metaG | ecosystem: Host-associated > Plants > Roots >... | reverse complement strand
TCCGGATGGCCCGACGAGAACGACGAACTCACCGTCATTCACGTCGAGATCGACGCGATCGACGGCTACCTGCGCCGCCCCTTCAGTATAAATTTTGCGGACCCCTTCGAGTCTCACTCGCGCCATAGTACCTCTTCAACAATTGGAATGCCCTTGTACGCCAGTATGAAAGCTGAACCGCTATCAGCATTGGTCAGCTGGCAGCTCCCTGCTTCATTTTTGTTGATGCCAGATCCCGCCGGGTTCTCTAAGTCGCGATGACCAACAACTACAGCTTCCCACCCGACTTTACTTGGGGAACAGCGACGTCCGCCTACCAAATCGAAGGATCTCCCACCGCCGACGGCGCCGGACGCAGCATCTGGCATCGCTTCTCGCACACTCCGGGCAACACCTGGCTCGATCAAACCGGCGACGTCGCCTGCGACCATTACCGGCGCTACAAGGACGACGTCGCGATCATGGCCGAGCTCGGCGCGAACGCCTATCGGTTCAGCATCGCGTGGGGGCGCATTTTTCCGAAAGGCACCGGCGCTGTCAACAAGAAAGGCATCGACTTCTATTCGCGACTCGTCGACGAGCTGCTCGCGCGCGGTATCAGGCCGAACGCGACGCTCTACCACTGGGACCTCCCCGAAGCGCTCGACGACCGCGGCGGCTGGCTCAATCGCGACGTTGCCGACTGGTTCGCGGATTACGCCACAACGATGTTCGACGCGCTCGGCGATCGCGTGAAGCTGTGGTCGACGCTCAACGAGCCGTGGGTAGTGACTGACGGAGGATATCTCTCGGGAGTTCTTGCGCCCGGCCACTCGAACCTGTTCGAGGCGCCGATCGCAACGCACAATCTTCTCCGCGCTCACGGCAAGGCGGTCGAGAGATTCCGCGCCGCCAGCACGGCGAAGAATGGCAAGATCGGCATCACGGTGAACCTGGAGCCCAAGTATCCGGCGTCGGATTCTCCCGAGGATCTGGCGGCGGTGCGCCGCGCCGACGCGTACATGAACCGGCAGTTCCTCGACCCTGCTTTCCTCGGCCGCTACCCCGACGAGATGCGCGAGATCTTCGGCGAGGCGTGGCCCGACTGGTCGGCCGAGGACATGCGTCTGATCAAACAGCCGATCGATTTCGTGGGGATCAACTACTACACGCGGAGAGTGGAGCGCTATTGGCCCGATCATCTGCCGCTCAAGACGAAGCACGTCCCGCAGCCGCAGCACACCGAGACCGCCACGAATTGGGAGGTCTTCCCCGAAGCTCTGACAAAGGTTCTGCTCTGGGTAACCGAGCGATACGGGAAGCCGGCGATCTATATCACGGAGAATGGCGCCGCGTTCTACGATCCCCCTCACACCATCGACGGCAAGATCGAAGATCCGCTGCGCGTGGAGTACTACCGCCAGCACCTGCGCGCGACTCATGACGCGATGCAGAAAGGCGCGAACGTGGTCGGCTATTACGCCTGGTCCCTGCTCGACAACTACGAATGGGCGCACGGCTACTCGAAACGCTTCGGCATCGTCCACGTGGACTTCTCGACCCAGCAGCGCACGATCAAGTCGTCGGGCCGCTACTTCGCCGAGGTGATTCGCACGAACGGCGCAATCCTCGCGAAATGAAGCGAAGTTAAAGATCTCGATCGGGAGGCGAGGGTGTCCTCGTAAGGCCGCTGCAAACGAGCGCGAGGAGGAGACCCGCGACCGAGCAGAGCGAGGGAGCGTAGTTAGGGGCTCCGACCAAGCGAGTGTGCGGCCTGAAGAGGATACCCTCGCCGACCCAAACCGAGATGCTTGGACAAAACGTGCCCTCACTTCGCCGAGATCTCGACGTTCACGAAGGGTCATTTCGCGTATCGGATCGTGACGATCGACGGCAGCTTGCGCACGCGGACTTCGGCCCCCCGAATCGCCGCCGGGACACCATCAACCGCCGCAGAAAGGATTGGCTGGTCGAGCGGACTGTAAACCACGATGCCGCCTGGCGGCATCCGAAGACCAGTCCGCAGATTGATCGTGACGACTTTGCCGAGCGCGCTCATGTCGTAGTTGAGCGGACCGTACTCGGTGCTGAGATTCGAGACTTTGATTCCGGGCGGCTCCTTGACCCAATCGTCCTTTACCCCCCCGCCGATCACGAGAGAGCTGTCGCTCTCGCGCTCGTACGCCAACATGTCGAGGAAGCTCCGGATGTAATCGCTTCCGACCCACGTGTGCGGCATATCGCCGATGAACTTCGGCGTCTTCGGGTCGTGGTAAACCACCTCCGCCCACTGATGCCACGCCGCCGGCCGCTGTCCGGTGAAGAAGAAGTCGAGCAGCTCGTGCGCCCGCGCGCGCTGACCCAATTGCACCAGCGTGCCGACCGTCCGCAGCTCGTACGGCGTGTAAGCGTCCCACGGCTTGATCCCGACCGAACGTAGACGCGCGTCCTGAAAATATTTGTCGAACGTCCGCAGTAGCAGCGGACCGGGAAGACGACCTGCTTCCCCGCCCGGACTCACCGCGATCGTCGTCGACGTCGGATCGAAATCCGCCAGCTCCACCGAGCCGGGGATGAAGTCGATCTTGCGGGCGATCACCACCTGACGAATCGACTCGAACAGATTCGCGCGGAAACTGTTGCGCATGGCGGCATACGCCGTCGCCTCAGGCTTGCCCAGCTCCTTTGCGATGAACGCCGCGTCCTTGAATCCCCTCAACGCAAAGAAATCATCCCAGTAGGAATGCATCGGTTTTGCGCTGTAACCTTCATGGCTTATGGACTGCGGCAACAATCCGTAAAACGGCTTGTTAGCGCCAACCGTGTACTGCGACGTCATCCTTTCGTGGCGAAGCGAATCCATGTACGCCACCGCCTTCGCGACGTGCGGCCACATCTTCTCCAGCTCCGCCTTGTCACCGGTGTGCCGATAATACTCGGCCACCAGATAAATGAATTCGCCGTGGCTGTCGTTCTCGGGCACCGGTGTGGCGCCGTGCTCGTCGACACAGCACGGCACCTTTCCATTGTCGTACTGGTAAGGCGCGTACCAATCGATGAAATCCTTCACGTCCTGATCGTGCCCCAGCCGCAGGAGGGCCGTTGACGTGAGCGAGCCGTCGCGGATCCACGAGCGCGAGTAGCTGCGCGAGCCCGGCTGAATCGCCGGCCCGTCCCGGTTGATCAGAATGTCCGCGAGCTGCGCTCGCATGGTCTGCGTGTACCGCGCCGCCGATGCCGGGAGCGTGATGCTCACCGGCCCCATCTTCTGCCGCCATTCAGCCGACGTCTTCTCGAGTTGTGACGAAACAGCGCGCTCACCCTGGCCTGGGAGAAGCGTGATTCCGGGCGCAGTGGCCGCAGACGGCTCCGCGACGGCGCCTGGCCGAGGCGCGACAATCTGGGTCGGCGGGGCTGCGTACCCACTCTGCGCCGCCGAGAGCAGCTGCGCGAGATTGAGATCTCCGCCGTGCAGCGGAACAGCAAGGTCTATCGGAATCGACGTCGCGTGCGGCCCGAGCTCGAGCTGATACGCGAAGGCGGCAGAGGCGTGGCCCGTCGGGTCGGCGACTGACACCGAAGTCGGCGTCTTTCCCGTGCGGAGCCAGTCGACGATGTTTCCATCGTCGAACGTCACCGCGCCGAATCCGCTGGCCGATGCGAGCGAGCGTACGAACTTGTTGCCGGTAACGTGCACGGAAGATCCCTGCAGCGAAATGGAATCGACCCTCGCGACTCCGCCCGCAAGATTCAGGAACTGCCACGGCGGATTCACCTGTAACGGTCTGATCGCGAGAAAGAGGGTCAGCTTCTTGTAGCTCCGCGAATTGTTGGTGATGCGATATCGCGCATAGAGCACCGATGAATCCACAGCGCCGGCGGCGAAAGCGGAAATCGAGAGGTCGATATCCTTGGTACTCCACACGACCTGCGGCAGCGGAAGTGCTTCTAGATTCGATGCGACGGACGTCGTGGCGTCGCTCCAGGTGACGAGCTTGCCATCGGTGTAGAGAAATGGCTCGATCGAGAACTGCCCGCGCCCCACTTCGATCATCCCCTCCTCGTTGATCAGCGCCTCGGCGCTGTCGCGATCGACACCGACGACCGTCCAGTACGACTGCTCGCTCGAGAGATATCGCGGGTAGCTCCCACGCGACGCGTCCTTGGCCAGCGAGGAAAAGAAATCATTCTCGGTTGCGGCCCAATCGAAGGGCTTGATGCTGATGTCGCGGATGCCGTAGCCGGCTTTGTTCTCGGGAGCCTTGAGGACGAGCCGCAGGTAGCGCTCATCGCTCTCAGGCAGATAGAGATAATCGCGGAAAAGCTGAGGCTGCGCGCTCGTCGCTTTACTGGAAGTGGTCGAGCCTGCAGCCGGAGAGACGCTCGATCTGTTGACCGCGTACAGCGTCTGCCAGCTCTGCTTGTCGAGCGAGCCCTGAACTTCGTACGAGCTCGCGCGACGTCCCGGCTCCCAGGAAATCACGACTCCGCCGAATTCCCGCCGTCTTTGGAAATCGATGTCGATAGTCTCGGCGCCGGCTGGCACCGATCCTGGAGTGGTGACGGTGGTGTTGGTTGGAGTGGGATTCACACGCACCGGCGCGCTCCGCCAACCCGTCATCATATCGGCGTCGAGCGCACGACCGACTTCGTAGCCCGGCGCCTGGGATGACGCGATGGTAATTGGGAATGGATAGAAGCGCGTGTCGGGCTCGAGCGGAGTGACCACGAGATCATCGAGCCAGATGCTGCCCTTGCCGCCCGAGCCGGCCGTGATCGCCAGCTCTATCGCGGCAAATTGCTTCAGATCCTTGTCGCTGGTCGGCCCCCAGGCAAAGGAGATCTGCCGCTTCTTCCGCGTGATCGTCTTCCAGTCTTTCGGAAAAACGAAATTGGGATTGTTGGACCACCAGACATTCTCGCCCGTCGCGTCGATCAGCTTGAGCTCGAGGGTGTTGGTCGGCGCATTGCCCTTGATCGCGAAAGAGATCTCGTAGTTGGGCGGAAGCGCGAGATTGAACGCGCGATGGATCACGCCGTAGCCACCATGGCCGTGGAAATCGAAATCCACGCGCATGGCCTTTCCGTGAACGCCGTTCGAATCCGGATGGACGCTGATCTCGACACCATCTGCCGGCGTTGCGGTCCACTGGGTCACCGAATCGAAGGTGTCCACTACTATAGTATTGGCAGTATTGGCCGCCGGCGCTTGTGCTGGCGGCGTTGGCGCCACCACCGCGGGGATTGGCGTAGGCGTGGGAGGATTGGATGGCGGGGTTGTCGTCGGAGGCGTTTGCGCTTGAGCCCGCGTTGCAACAATGCCGCAAAGAACCAACATGGACAACCTACGAATCATCACCACTCCTGACTTTGTTATTTCGGTCCATTAACGTTTGCTCCTCCCCAGCAATATTGTGCGCCAGTATGAAAGCTCCGAGCTTGCAGCTGCAAAGCTGTTAGCTCCCAGCTTCGTTCTGTGGCTACCTCCGAAGTACCGCAATCTCTCCTGTAAGGCTCTATCCTTTGACGCTCCCGGCCATAACACCCTGGATGTAGTAACGCTGCAAGAATAGAAATACCGCCAGCACCGGAATTACCGTAAGCACCGAGCCCGCCATCATCAGCTCCGTGTCCTGCACGTGCTCGCCCGATAGATTCGCGAGCGCGACTGGCAAGGTGTAGTGCGCCTCATCACTCAGCACGATCAACGGCCACATGAAGTCGTTCCACGTCGCCAGAAAAGTCCAGATCGCGAGCGTCGCCAGAATCGGGAGAATTCCCGGTACCACCACCGACCAGTAGATGCGCAGCTCCGACGCGCCGTCGATGCGCGCGGCGTCGAGCATGTCGTCCGGAATCGAGAGCGCGTACTGGCGGATGAGAAAGATCCCGAAGATGCTGGCCATCCCCGGGATGATCACGCCCCAGTAGGTATTTATGAGATGAAGATTCTTCATCAGCAGAAACAACGGCAGCATCGCAACCTGCACCGGCAGCACGAGCCCGAGCGACAGGATCCGAAACGCCCGATCGCGTCCCCGAAACCGGAGCTTGGCAAACGCGTACCCCGCAAGCGAGTTGATCACGAGCGACACCCCGGTCACGACCACCGCGATAAGCGCACTGTTGAACAGATACCGGCCGAGGTTCAAGCGCGTGAACAGATCGGCGTAGTGGGAGAACGTGATCCTGCTAGGAATGAAGTGCGGCGGATATGTGCTCGCCTCTCCGGTAGGCATGAACGACGCCGACAGCATCCAAAGCATCGGCATGAGCGCGATTAATGCCCCAATAATGAGCAACACGTATAGCACGATCTGCGACACGCGACGCCGAGTCCGCGCCGAATCAGCTCGCCCGAAGCCGCCAGCCGCTCCGCCGACAGCTCCCGGCAGGTAGTCTTCCGTCGTTTTTCCGCTCCCCCGCGCGACGAACCTCGGATTAGTCCGCGACACTCTAGACGTGCTCCTTCTGAATCCTGAACTGAATCAAAGTCGCGATCAGAATCACGACGAACAAAACAAAAGCGATGGATGCAGCGTACCCCATCCTCCACCACCGGAACCCCTCCTCGTACATCATCAGCACGACGCTGGTAGTCGCGCGCAGCGGCCCGCCCTGCGTCATGACGTACGGCTCCGAGAACAGCTGGAAGTACCCGATCATCGTGATGACACTGACGAAGAGCAGAGTGGGTCCGAGCAGCGGGAGCGTGACGGCGAAGAATCGGCGAACAGGGCCGGCGCCGTCGATCTCCGCGGCGTCATACAGGTCCTGCGGGATCGCCTGAAGTCCTGCGATGAAGATCAGCATGTTGTAACCGAAGTTCTTCCACACCGACATCAGGATGATGGCCGGCATCGCCCAATGCGGATTGCCGAGCCAATCGATTGGAGCGATTCCAAGGTGCGCGAGCGCGTAGTTGAGCACGCCGTATCGCGTGTGGTACAGGTAGCGCCACACGATCGAGACGGCGACGAGCGTCGTCACAAAGGGCGTGAAGTAGATCGTGCGGAAGAAGCTCTTGAAGCGGACCAGCTTGGCGTTCAGGAGCAGTGCGGTTGCAAGTGAAACCGCGATCGTAAGTGGCCCGCCGACGATCGCGAAGTAGAAAGTATTCTTGAGCGCCTGCCAGAACTCGGGGCTGTGAAAGAGCTTGGTATAGTTCGCCATTCCAACGAAGCGCGTCGTGGGCGGATTTGCTATCGCGTAGATGTCGAAGTCGGTGACGCTCAGCACGAGCGACGCGAGCACAGGCAGGAAAAAGAAAACGAAGATCAGAAGGAGCGCCGGCGCGAGGAAGAACCACGCCGCCCGTCCAACGTCCGACGGCGTCCGGGAAGTGGGCCGAACAGTCGTACTCACGGATGCGCCTTAGGCTGACAGCTGGCAGCATCCATAGGAGTCGTTAGCTCATAGCTCGCGGCCATCAAGGTCTTTTTGCCTGGGCCAACAGGTATCGCCTTTTCTCGAGCATCGCGTTCACGTCCTGATCTAGAGACGCCAAAGTCTGATCCTCGGTCTTGGCCCTCCGAATCGCTTGCTCGCCATGCTCGAAAATCGTCGTCGCGATTTCTTCCCACTCGGGAACCTGAGGTAGCGGCTCGACTCGCTCCAGCTGATCGCGGAACGCCCTCGTGTACTTGTTGTTCGCGAATGTCGTATCCTGCCACGCCGCCTTCCTCGGCGGCAGATCGCCGGTGAGCACGTAGAACTGGAGCTGGATTGCGGGACGAGACATGTACTCCATCAAGAGCCACGCTTCCTTCTTGTGCTGCGACGCGGCGAACAGCGACAGACTCGATCCGAGCGCCAGCGACGTTCCCGGCCCGTTGATGCCTGGCATCGCCGCCGTCATCCACTTTTTCTGAGTGGCCGAGTCGAGGCGATTCTTGAATTCGCCGATGTACCAGGGGCCGGAGATGTACATCGCGATGTTGCCGCGCTCGAATTCCTGGAAGAGGTTGGACACCTGCGAGCTGGAGACGGGTGACGCGAATCCTTGCTGGTAGAGGCCGAGGTAGAAATCGAATCCCTTTTTGAATGGAGGCTGCTCGAAGGCTCCGTAACGTCCGCCGTCTCGCAGGATCGGCGAGCCGGCTTCGAGCGCGAACATCACCGGCTGCGGCCACTCATTGGTGGGCATCAACAGAGGAAATTGCTTGTCGGACATCTGCGATTTCATCTTCTTCATTGCCGCGGTCCAGTCAGCCCAGGTCTTCGGGAATTCCTTGTAACCCGCTTTGGCCAGGAGATCGGACCGATAGAAGATCAACCGGGTGTCGACGTACCATGGAATGCCGTAGGTCTTCCCGTCGACGACGTTGGTCTTCCAGATGCCGGAGAAGAAATCGTCGCGCCTGATTTCCTTGGATTTGTCGGCGAAGCTGTCGAGCGGCGCAAGCGAGTTGAGTGCAACGAATTCCGGCACCCAGGTATTGCCGAGCATCGCGATGTCGGGGGTGGCATCCCCGACGTAGGCGGTAAGGAGTTTTTCGTGCGCGGCGGTCCAGGGGATCTGCTGGACTTCGACGTGGATGTCGGGGTGCTCCTTCTCGAACCCGGGCATCAGCTGCGAGAGCACTTCGCCCTCGCGCCCCATGGCCCAGATGCGGAGCGTCGTGTTATTTCCTGCTGAGGCGGTGGAGCAGGACTCAACCGACAGAGTCAGAAGAAATCCCGAAAACACGAGGGCGGGAATTAAGACTGGACGGGGCACATTACGGCGCATATCCTCAAAATACCCTAAGAGCCGGAGGCTCCAATGCGATTGGTTTGTCAGAAAGCGTTTCTCCTTGCAGTCGTTGTCGCGCTCGCTTGCCACGAACCATCAACGGCGCCGCCGCCACCCTTCTCCGGCTTCACACTCGACAATATCAACGGAAGAACCTTACCCACGTTTGTCTCGCCGATCCCCGAAGGCCCAACGATTCTGTCTGGCACGCTGTTTCTCGACGGGTCAGGGAAAGTGGTCATGACAGAACGGCAACGCGACATAACTCATGGTGATTTTACCACCACAGACACTCTGGATTACAGGATTACCGGCGACAAGATAGAAATCGGGTGCTTCCGCCCATATCCCGCGATAAAAGTTTGCACGGCGAGTTTCGGCACGATTTCAGGAACCACTTTGAGGCTTACGGTCAGTCCGACGCAACCACTAGTCTACACTTACAAACTCTCGGCGCGCCCTGATTAGCAGTCGACTCGTTTTCCGAAACAGCCCGCGCTGCAACACCATTCAAGGAGACAACCATGCGCCTATCCTGTCAGAAAGCTTTGCTCGCACTACTAATTGTGACGATCGGTTGCCGCGATGCAACTGAGCCATCACCACAACCGCGCTCGAGGCTCTTTCTGTTGGAGAGCGTCGATGGTCGTCCCTTGCCAACGATTATTGACGCAGGCGCGGGAGACACCACACACGTACTCTGGTCTAGTGTAACGCTCGACACGAGCGGACATGCTGTGACAGTCAATCACCTCAGGCACGTCTATCTCCAATACCCACCTGAAGAAAACACCTACGCACTTCGTCAGGCCTATCGGATGAAAGGGGACAGCATTGAGATCGGTTCATTCCAACCCTGCCCTCCTGGGGCGATGTGTGTCGGCAATCTCCACGGCGCGCTCACGGATTCAACATTGGCAATCGCCGAATGGTACAATCCCTATCCGACCAACCCGATCATATATCTCTATCGTCTCGTCCAGGAATACTAATCTCGGACGAACCCTCGAATCACTTCATTGGAGGCCGGCTAGTTTCCGAGCCAGCCTCCAGTGAAGCCCGCCCGTTTTAACCCGGCCACGATGTACGGATTCTTCCGCATCGTCTTCCAGATCAGATCACTCCGATAATTCTCGATCATTGCAATGATCGGCCCCTGATCGATTCCCAGATAATCAGTATCGAACCAACCAATCCCCGGCGCGAGGCGACCGTACTTCGGAGTTTGACTTACGAGCGTGGGATTGAAGTCATCCACAAAACCATAAGTCGAAAAAAGATTGTCGCCGTACTTCTCGCGCATCGTGATCAGCGCGGGAATCGCGATCTCGGGAGCAAACGGAACTGACCCGCCCGCCGCCGTCGGGCCGATCGTTCCATCGTCTTGGATCTCGCCCGCCGCTGCGCCTCGCGCCCTATACGTAAAGAATTGCCGCGAGCGTCCGCCTATCACGAGAGTGGTATCGAACGGCCCGTCACCCGCGGTGAGACC
>Ga0070695_100002748_pt1 | contig 10205 bp, 6 predicted proteins | sample KBSK1252metaG_FD_65471 | JGI IMG/M metagenome (GOLD analysis project Ga0070695, IMG submission 65471) | Corn, switchgrass and miscanthus rhizosphere microbial communities from Kellogg Biological Station, Michigan, USA - KBS K1-25-2 metaG | ecosystem: Host-associated > Plants > Roots >... | reverse complement strand
CCGAAGTGCTCCTGCTCGAGCACGTCGATCGCATCATCGCGCGAAGACTGCGCCTGCCCTCGTTCCCACGCTGGCGGCAGAAGCACCGCGCGCTCCGCGAGGCGCAGCGCGAGCCGACGCACTGGGGATTTGACCGCACGCATCCCATCGTCCCGTGGGCCGCCCGCGTGGAGCCTGGCGACGTCGTCCTGGTACTCGGCGCCGCGGCGTTGCCCGAATCGTTGTACCTCGCCGCGCACGATGCGGAGGTCTACCTCCTGGATCAGGATCTGGGGTCCGTCGAGGCGGCAGAAGGCCGTGCGGTCGCCGAGCAGCTCGGCGGCGGCGCGTTCCAAGCGCTGGTGATCAATTTCGGGAGCTGGTTCCCCGATCTCGCGCCGTCATTGGTCGCGATTTCCCCGGTGTGTCTTGCGACGCTGCGTTCCAAGCAACGCTCGTCACTCATCGCCGATCTGCAGGTCCGGACTCCATCCGGTGGCGTCCACGTCGTGTTGCCGCCGGCAAACGAAAGCCGCGGGGTCATTCCGCTCGCCCCCGAGGCGCTCCAGACGCTGTATCGCGGTTGGCAGGTCCAGCCGAGTCGCCGTTCGAAACGCTCGGGATTCACGGCGATCAAGCCGCCGCGTCAGCAGGACACGGTTCAGCCGGCGCTAAACGTGTCGGAATGACGACTGAGAGCCGCGGCTAAATTGTAAGTTGTCGCAGCACGCCAGGTTACAAGACGCCACGTGTGGCAGGCTGTTTGCCTAATTGGAGGGCATGACAACCCTCCCCCTAGTGCTCAACGACGAACCGATGGGCATTATCCTCCGCGCGGGGCAGCAGGTTCTGAGACCCGCCAAGATTTGGGCGTATTGCTGGTTCACGGATGAGGGGGAGAATGGTGATCATACCCACCGGCATTTGCCGGTGGATCCGAAGCTCTAAACAGCCTCGCTCGCTGACGTGAACGAGAAGTCGTTCACCACGAGCGGCGGCACGACCACCGCCGGTCCTCCGACATCCCCCGATTCCGACGACGAAACGCGCTCAGGACGTCCGGCGGCAACCAGGTTGTTGAGCATCGTCACCGGACTCTCATTGAACCTGAAGTTGTTCACGGCTCGGCTGACTTCACCCTTCTCGATGAGAAAGACGCCGTCGCGCGTGATGCCGGTGAAGAGCAACGTCCGCTGATCGACGGCACGGATGTACCAGAACCGCGTGACCAGCAGCCCGCGATCCACGCCCTTGATCAGATCCCCGAGTGAAGCCGCCGCACCCGCGCTGTCGAGCCGGAATCCGCCGGCGAACGGCGTCGGTGCCTTCCCTTGTTTGTCCGCCCAGAACCGATCGTAAGCGAGATTCTTGAGGACGCCGTTCTCGATCCAGGCTGTGCGCGGCACCGGCAGCCCCTCGTTGCTGAACGGCGCCGTCAGTAAATCGGGATCGGACGGATCCGATGACAGGGTGATGCGCTCGTCCACGACTTTCTCACCAATCCGATTTCCTCCGCCGCGCTTCGAGAAAAAGCTCCGGCCCTCGTCGGCGGCGCGCGCGTTCATCGCGAACGCGAGCAGGTTGAGGAGGCTGCCCGCAGCCGTCGGCTCGAGCACGACGGTGTACTTGCCCGGCTCGAGCGGTGCGGCGTCGCGCGTCCCATGCGCCTTGCGCAGGGCGCGGTCGGCGAGCAGCGCGGGCGCGGTGGCCTTCGCCCAGTCGTTGTGCGCCGTCCCGGCCCATCCCGACCCTTTGCCGTCGGGCGTGCGCGCCGTGAGTGTGTGCACGACGGTCGTCGACGCATGATAGCCGAACAGGCCTGCCGAATTCGCGACCGCCGTGGCGCCCGCGATCCGATGCACAAGACCCGCGGCCGCCACTTTCGCGCGATCGCACGCGGTCGTCACGGCGCGCACGGCGTCGGCACGGGGCGCCGCGTCCAGTCTGGCGGTGGCATCGGCAAACGCGGGCACCTCCGGGTAGACCTGTGCCGGCAGCAGCGGCATCAGCTCCGGGTTTTCGGGCGCGAGTTTGGCGAGCTGCTCGCTCGTCTGGACCGCGCGCGCCAGTCCGGCATCGTCGAGGACGTTGGTGCCGACGCTCGCCGCGCGCTTTCCGAACCGCGATGTCACAGTCACCGTGGCGTTGTCGGCGTCGCCTCCCGTCGTGACCTCATTGCGGGCATACCGGGTATTCCCGGCGGCATTGGCCGAGATGTTGACCTGGCACCCTTCGGCTTTCGAGAGCGCGAGGACGCGCTCCGCGAGCTGCCGCGCGGCAGCGCGGGTGAGACCGGTCCACTCAGCCACGGTCCCTCCCCGTGTTGATGACGTTGATGTTCTTGAAGCGCGCGGGCGGCGTTCCATGACTCACCGCGTTGACCTGACCGGGTTGCCCCTTCCCATCAGTGAACGTGCCGTTCATCTGGTACGCGCTCTTCCCGCCGATCATATCCATGGCGTTCCAGAAGTCCGGCGTGCGCGACTGATAGGCGACGTCCTTCAGCATCCCGATGATCTTGCCGCCCTGGATCTCGTAAAACACCTGCCCTCCAAACTGGAAGTTGTAGCGCTGCTGATCGATCGAGTACGAGCCGCGTCCGCTGATCAGGATCCCCTTGTCGGTCGCCGCGATGAGATCGTCGAGCTTCAGGTCGCGCTCCCCCGGCAACAACGACACGTTCGGCATGCGCTGGAACTGCACGTCACTCCATGATTCGGCGTACGACGTGCCGTGTGACGTTTTGCGACCGGTGAGCGGGGTCAACAGCGCCACCTGGTCGCGCGTGGTCTGATAATCGACGACGATCCCGTTCTTGATGATGAGATAGGTCTCGGGCGCGACGCCGTCGTCGTCCCAGCCGCACGCCGACAGCGAACCCGTCTGCGAACGATCGCCCTGGATGTTCATGAACTCCGGGCCGTAGCGGAATTTCTTCAGGATCTGCTCGGGGGGAGCAAGGAAGCTCGTCCCGGCATAGTTCGCCTCGAATCCCAGCGCGCGATCGAGCTCCGTCGGATGCGCGATCGATTCATGAATCGTCAGCCAGAGGTGATGTGGCTCGAGGACGAGGTCGTAACGGCCGGGCTCGACGGACTTGGCGGTGAGCTTCTGCACCGCTTCCTGCGCCCAGCGACCGGCGTTGCCGGGCAGGTCGGATTTCAGCACCCACTCCCAGCCGAGGCCCATAGGCGCGACTTCAGCGGAATTGCGCGCTTCGAACAACCCGCGCGTGCTGTCGACCGCCGTCGCCGTCAACTGTGGAAAGCAGCGATAGACGTCCTGAACGGTGAAGACGTCGTCGGTGGACGCGTACGTCTTTTGATCGCGCACGAAGGCGAGCGAGGAGTTTACGAAGCGCGCGCCACCTTTCTGCGCCTCCGCGTTGGCACGCAGCAGCAACGCCACCTTGTCCTCGACGGAGACATCGAAGGGATCGGTCTCGATCGGGCTGCGCCAGCGGCCGTCTTTGACGGCAGGGGTTGGGGCCAGGGACACGGGCCTGCGCAACGCGCGCAGGTTCGCCATTGCTTGTGCTACGGCAAGTTTTGCTACGCGGTCGATCTCCGCCGCTGTTAGATCTCGGCTCGCTGCAAACCCCCAAGCCCCTTGTGCCAAGACCCGAATCCCAAATCCGAAGGTTTCGCCGTCGGACAAGTTGGTGATTTGCTGCTCGCGGGTACCTATCGATTGCAGGCGGGTCCGCCCGACGCGAATATCGGCGTAGCTGGCACCGGCTTTCTTGGCAGTCGAAAGCGCGCGCATGCAGAGATCCCTCACCGACGAGTCTGCCTGCGGCACACGCAACGGGACTTTGGTAGCGACGGCGAGCGCGGCGCCAGTCTGAAGAAAATCGCGACGATCCATATCACTCCTTGCGACGCAGGGCCAGGAGCCTATCTATCAGGGTATGGCGACCATAAAGATCGGCGGTCCTTCAATAGTTCGGGAAGAGGGTCCGCGCGCGTGAACCTGGGGCTCAAGGGTCGCGTCGCGCTCGTCTGCGGTGGTACGCGCGGTATCGGGCGCGCGGTCGCGAACGTGCTGGCGGAGGAAGGCGCGCAGGTCGCGGTCAATGGACGCGATCCCAAGACGGCGCCCTTTCCCGCGGATGTGACGGTCCCCGCTCAGGCCGAGAGACTGGTACTGGACGTGGCGAAGAAGTTCGGCCGGCTCGACATTCTCTTCGCCAATGCCGGTGGCCCGCCTGCCGCCTCGTTCAACGACCAACCGGCCGACGCCTGGCACAAGGCCATCGAACTGAATCTGTTGTCGACGATCCATCTCGCGCGCGCCGCGGTGCCGATCATGACCAAGGCGAAATGGGGCCGGATCATTTGCCTCGCCTCCATCGCCGCCCTGCAGCCATTGCCCGGCCTCATCCTCTCATCGACCGCGCGCGCCGGCGTCCTCGGCTTCGCCAAGGCATTGTCGGACGAGGTCGCGAAGGATGGCATCACCGTCAACAGCGTGTGCCCGGGATTCATCGCCACCGAGCGTATCGAGGAGCTGTCGAAGGCCCGGCCCGAGATGATCAAGCAGCGGATGGCCGAAACCCCGATCGGCCGGATCGGCACTCCGGAAGAGCTCGCGGCCGCCGTGGTGTTTCTGGCGTCCGAACGGGCCAGCTATATTACCGGCGCGGTGTTGCAAGTGGATGGTGGCTTTATCCGTTCGATTTTCTGACCAGCCCCCCAGCCCCTAATCCCAATCCCTAATCCCCAAGACATGCAAGCGATCGTCAAAGAGAAACGCGCGCCCGGATTGACGGTGAAGTCCGTGCCCAAGCCGACCCCGGGCCCCGGCGAAGTGCTGATCGCCGTCCGGCATGCCGGCGTCTGCGGCACCGATCTCCACATCGCCGATTGGGATCCGTGGGCGCAGGGTCGCATCAGGCCGCCCATCGTGGTTGGCCACGAGTTCGCCGGTGAGATTCAGGGGCTCGGCGATGGGGTCTCGGGATTGCGCGTCGGTCAGCAGGTCACGGCGGAAGGTCATATCGTGTGCGGGCATTGTCTGCAATGTCGCACCGGCAACAGCCATATCTGCAAAAACACGCGCATCATCGGCGTCGACCGCGACGGCGCGTTTGCCGAATACATCGTGATGCCGACGACGAATGTGCTGACCCTGTCGGGCATCCCGACGGAGGTCGGCGCAATCATGGACCCGATGGGCAATGCGTTTCATGCGGTGCTGACCGCGGAGATCCCCGGCAGCACCGTTTTCATTGTGGGATGCGGCCCCATTGGCTGCTTTGCCGTCGGCATCGCGCGTGCCGCCGGGGCGACGAAAGTGATCGCCTCCGACGTGAACCCCAAGCGTCTCGCGCTCGCGGAAAAGATGGGCGCGCATGTCGTCATCAACGCCGCCAAAGAGGACGTCGTCCAGACCGTCGTCGCCGAGACCGGTGGTGAGGGCGCCGACGTGGTGTGCGAGATGTCCGGCGTTCCCTCCGCGCTGCATCAGGCATTCGCCAGCGTGCGTCTCGGCGGCCGCATCCAGCTGCTCGGCATTCCGAAAGGCGAAGTCCCGATCGACTTCGCGAACGAGATCATCTTCAAGGGCATCACCATATACGGCGTGATCGGCCGCAAGATGTACCAGACGTGGCATCAGATGCGCCGATATCTGATCGGCGGGCAGTTCGATCCACGCCCGGTGATCACACACAAGTTTCCACTGGCTCAGATCGACGACGCGCTGGCGGCGATCCGCTCGGGCGACGCCGGAAAAGTCATTCTGGAGATCGTATGAGCTTCATCGCGCAGCTGCAGGACGAATTGGGGGAGTTCAAAAAAGAAGGCGTCTACAAGCGTCTCAATTACCTCGACTCACCGCAGGATTCGCGCGTCAAAATGGAAGGCCGCGGCGAGGTCGTGATTCTCTCCTCGAACAACTACCTGGGATTGTGCGACGCCCCCGAGGTAGTGCAGGCAGGGAAAGCGGCGCTGGACCACTGGGGGGCCGGCACCGCTTCGGTGCGCTTCATCTGCGGCACGTTCACGATTCACCGCGAGCTCGAGGCAGCGCTCGCGAAACTCGTCGGCTGCGAATCCGCACTCACCTATGTGAGCTGCTGGAACGCGAACGAGGGGCTCTGTCCGACCGTCCTGAGCGAGCCGGACTTCGTGATCTCCGACCAACTGAACCACGCGTCGATCATCGATTCGGTCCGTCTGGCGAAGGCGATCACAAAGTGTCAGACAGCCGTTTACAAGCACTCCGACATGGCCGATCTCGAGGACAAGCTCAAAGCCGCAGCGAAAGCTCGGCGCAAACTGATCTTCACCGACGGCATCTTTTCGATGGAAGGAGACATCGCCAAGCTGCCCGACCTCGTGACGCTGGCGCGCAAGTACGACGCGGTCCTCGCCGTGGATGACTCACATGCGACCGGCGTGCTCGGGAAAAACGGCCGGGGCACCGCGGAGCACTACGACATGGTCGGCGAGGTCGACATCATCACCTCGACCCTCGGCAAAGCCCTGGGAGGTGCGGCAGGCGGCTTCACGGCAGGACCACTCGCGCTGACCGATTATCTCACGCAGCGCTCCCGGCCGCAGTTGTTCAGCAACGCATTGCCTCCGACAGTCGCCGCGAGCGCGCTGGCCGCGGTCCGTCATCTCGAGGCGCACTCGGCGCTCGTGACGAACCTGCACCAGAACGCGCGCTACTTCCGCGAGCAACTGCTCTCACTCGGCTTCAAGCCCGTGCCCGGCGAGACGCCGATCGTGCCGGTCATCCTGGGTGAGACGGCGAAAGCGATTCGCATGAGCGAGCTCCTGCTGGCAGAAGGAGTCTTTGTGACCGGGTTCGGTTATCCTGTTGTTCCACAAGGACATGCGCGCGTCCGCTGTCAGCTGTCCGCCGCCCATTCACGCGAGGATCTCGACTTCGCGCTGGGGGCTTTCAAGAAGGTGGGTTCAAAACTGGGGTTGATCTAATGCACGCTCTACTCCTGCTAGCGCTCTTACAGTCCAACAGTCCAACCGTCCAACCGTCCGCCTTCCTCGGTTTCGAGCCCGGCACCGACTCGATGCTGGCCGATTGGACGCAAGTCAGCGGTTACATGAACACGCTCGCCCAGCGGACTCAGTTCGTACACGTCGACACGTTGGGGCGTACGACTGAAGGGCGCCCATTCCTGTTGATGACCATCACGTCGCCGGCGAATCAGGCGCGCCTCGCAGAAATCAAACGCGCGCAGGCGCTGCTCGCCGATCCGCGCCGGCTCACCGACAGTACGCTCGCGGCGATACGGCGGACGCAGCCCACCGTCATTCTCATCAGCAACAACATCCACTCGACCGAGGTCGCGTCGAGTCAGATGGGGATGACGCTCGCGTACACGCTGACGACCGATCCCGAGCTGAGTCGTCTGCTCGATTCCGTGGTGGTCTTGATGATTCCATCGATGAATCCCGACGGGCTCGACACGGTGGTCAGCTGGTATCGGCGCTACAAGGGCACGCGGTACGAAGGTGGTCCGCTTCCCTGGCTCTACCACAAGTACGTCGGCCACGACAACAACCGCGACTGGTTCATGGTCACGCAGGCCGAGACGCGGCTGGTCACCCGCATGCTATATAAGGAATGGTTTCCCGAAGTCGTGTACGACGTGCATCAGATGGGCGCGGGCGGCGTGCGGCTGTTCGTCCCGCCGTTCACCGACCCCGTCAACCCCAATCTCGATCCCGCGCTGGTGGCGGCGATGAATCTCGTCGGCGCGCAGATGGCGTCAGCGTTGTACGACGCCGGCGCGACCGGCGTCGCCCACCAGCTCACGTACGATCTCTGGTGGCATGGCGGCTTTCGCTCGACCCCCACGCGCCACAACATGGTCGGTATTCTCACCGAAGCGGCCAGCACGCGACTCGGCTCGCCCATCAGGCTTCAGGTCGACTCGCTGCGCCAACCGGCGCGCGGCGTCAATCAGCCGGCACAGTGGGCGGGTGGTACCTGGCATCTGGGCGACATCGTCCGCTATGAGCTGATCGCCTCGGAAGCCCTGGTCCGACTCGCGGCCCGCGATCGCCTGACGTTCATCGACCGCTTTGTCGGCCTGGGGCGGCGCGCCGTCGATGCGGGGCTCGCGGGTAATCCGTTTGCCTACGTGCTGCCCCCCCCCGCCGATCAGCGCGATCCGGAAGCCTGGGCGACACTCGCCAACGTGCTGACGCTGAGCGGCGTTGAGGTGCGCCGCGCCGCTGAGCCGTTCACGGCGGACGGCCGCAGTTATCCGGCAGGCTCTCTCGTCGTGCCGATGGCGCAGCCATTCCGCGCACATGCCAAGGATCTCCTCGAGCCGCAGCGGTACACGCCCGTGAATGATCGTCCGCCCTACGACGTCGCCGGCTGGACGCTGCCGTTCACCATGGGCGTTCGCGCCGACGTGGTGAATCAGCCGTTCACCGCGAATCTGGTAAACGTGGACACCGTCGTGCCGACGCCGGGCCGGATCGAGGGCACCGGGAGAGGGGACGTGTTCGTGTTGCGCAATCGCACCAACGCAGAATCGCGCGCGGTGGCGCGGCTGCTCGCGGCAGGCCAGTCCGTCAGCGTCGTGGGCGACAGCCTGATCGTCCGGGGCCCGCAGGCGCGCGCGATTCTCACCGAGGAAGCTGCTCGACATGGCTTCACCGTGAGGGCGATTCGTACCGCGCCGGCAGGAGGTGCGGGGGGGGGGCGCGCGCGCCAACGTCTGCCGCGCATTGGCCTGTACCAGCCGTGGACCGGCAACATCGACGAAGGCTGGACGCGCTGGTTATTCGAGCAGTACGGGATCAGTTACACGACACTGCATGACAGCGATCTGAAAAAAGGGGGGCTGGGCCAGCGATTTGACGTGCTCGTGCTGCCCGACGCCGAGGAGAGTGCCTTGGTTCGAGGGATCGACTCGACTCGCATTCCGTTGCAGTACGCAGGCGGCATGGGTGAGACGGGCGCCAGCGCTGTTTCGGAGTTTGTTCGGGGTGGTGGGACCCTCGTCTGCCTGGATGGTTCAAGTAATTTCGCGATTACACGCCTTAACCTCCCTGTGGTAAACGTTCTAGCTGGGGAGGCATCGGGTCCTCAGGTCTCGCGTTTTTACGCCCCGGGTTCTATTTTCGGAGTGCTTTTGGGGGAGGTGGAGGGCGGGTCCAGGAGCCCGGTAACCGTGGGGCTCCCGGACTCCCTCCAGATCTACTTCGAGAACAGCGCGGCCTTCAGCGTCTCGGGCCCGGCCCGGGCGCTGGCGACGTACCCCCCAAACTCCCTGCGCTCCGGCTACGCGCGGTACCAGGAGCGGCTGGATGGGAAGGCAGCGCTGGTGGAGATACCGGTAGGCAGCAGGGGGGGGCGGGTGATTCTGTTCGGGTTCCGGCCGCAGTTCCGGGGCCAGACCCACGGCACCTTCAAGCTGCTCTTCAACGCGGTCCTATTGACGGCTCCCTAGCCCAGGCGGGGGGCCCGGAGGAGTCCGATGAAGCGGCTGATTCTCCTGACGGGATTCCTGATCTTGGCAGCGAATCCCTCCCCCGTCGCGGCGCAAAGGTCGCAGGCCCTCGAGTTCAGCGGCTTCGGCTCTTGGTGGCGATTCGACCGGTCGTTCCTACTCAAAAACACCTTCGGTGGCGGCGTCCGGATCGGATACAACCTGAGTGACCGCGTCGGACTCGAAGTCGTGGGCGACTTCGTCCAGACACAAAACTTGGCGCAGACGCAGGACATCAAGGTGCAGACGATCAGCGCCAATCTCGTCCTGAATTTCCCGGCGAGTGATCACCTCACGTTTGTCGCCTCGGGTGGCTACTCGAACATGGTGTTCGGCCCAGATGCGCCCTACGACTTTACCCAGCACCTGATCGGCGGCGGTCTCGGCTTCCGCGGGTTCATTTCGAGGAAACTCGCGATCCGCGGCGACGTCCGCGCCCAGTACCGGCCCGACAATCCGTTCTTCCAGGACGCCTTCACCGGACAGGTGCAGGCATCGCTGGGTGCTTCCTACTTCTTCGTTCCGCCGGCGCAAGGAAAAGGCTGGAACAAGAACTATCAGTGGTACTGGGGCGCTCAAGGCGGCGCCTTTGTTTCCAAGACCAATACCGAGGCGTACGCCTACGATCCCATCGTCGGCGGCCACTGGTTGATCACCGCGCGCCGCACCGCGCTCTACGTCGCCTACGAGCAGGCGATGTTCCTGGCAGACGCGCATGCCGTGATCTTCGATCCGAACTCGTCGAACT
>Ga0070695_100002747_pt1 | contig 10206 bp, 8 predicted proteins | sample KBSK1252metaG_FD_65471 | JGI IMG/M metagenome (GOLD analysis project Ga0070695, IMG submission 65471) | Corn, switchgrass and miscanthus rhizosphere microbial communities from Kellogg Biological Station, Michigan, USA - KBS K1-25-2 metaG | ecosystem: Host-associated > Plants > Roots >... | reverse complement strand
GCGGCGAGAATCCGGCCGACGCCCTGGTCGGCGTTCTCGAGAATCTTCACGTAGTCGGCGCGCGTCGCCGCGGGCGCGTCGTCGGCCATCTGAATCAGCCGGCGGTCGCCGGATTCGTGCGGGCGCGGCACTCCGGTCCGCCGCGGATCGGACGCGGGCAGATCGGGCGGCTGGAACGGCCAGTGCACCGCGTTGTATGCGACCTCGAGAAAGAACGGTCCCGCCGATGCGGCCGCGTGGCGACCGATGAAGGCCGGGGCCCTGCGGGAAATCTCGTCGGTGAGATAGGCGGGCGTTTCGACCGGCGTCGTGTTCTCGTAGAGGTCCGGCGTCCCGTCGCCGCTGCGATGCGTGTAGTAGTCGGTCGCGCCGCTCAGGAACCCGAAGAACTCGTCGAAGCCGTGCGCGTTCGGACCGATCTCGGGATTGAATCCGAGATGCCACTTGCCGACGAGCGCCGTCGCGTAGCCGTTCTTCTTCAACAACGCCGGCAGCGACGTCGTGCTGACCGGCAGACTCTTGTCCTTGTCGGTGGTCGAGGCCAGCGCCCATTCGATGCCGACGCGCTGCTGATAGCGTCCGCTGATCAAAGCGGCGCGCGTCGGCGAGCACACGGGGCCGTTGGCGTACGCGTCGGTCAGACGTACGCCTTCGCGCGCGAGCCGATCGAGGTTCGGCGTCTTCGCGTCCTGCACGCCGTAGCTGCCGAGATCGCCGTAGCCCATGTCGTCCATGATCACGAGCACGACGTTCGGCCTCGTCGAGGGCTGATTCGCGCGTTGAGCGACGAGGCCAGCCGATCCCGTCAGGAGCGCGAGACCGAGCAACGGCGTGAAGAGTCGACATTGCATGGCGTCGATTCTATATGGTCGCTCTGCGAATAAACCGTGATGCCGGCGACGGATTTGTCGTGTCGGCTGCCAGCCGTCAGGAGGCCTGCCGGAAAAAAGAGGTCATTCCCGCAGGGCCCGGCCTTTGCTCCTGAAAGAGCCCTTGGATTCGCAGGAGGTCCACGTGAAGGCTGTTTGTCGGCGGCTGGCGGCGCGAGTCATGGTGCTCGCGGCAATCATCGCGGGCTGCGCAGGTGTCGCGGCCGCAGAGCATCCGCAGCAGGCGTTCGTCAGGAACTGGGAAGGCAAACGCGTCGTCGTCAAGCGAGCGCTGTTCACGCTCGTGTACAACGAGCGCGGTCTCCTGGGGACGAAGGCCACCGCCAAGCGCGACGGCCTCGTCGTCGTGACGCCGTTCGAAGGCATCTACTTTCAGTTCGACGGCCGGCAGGGGCGGGACGATGTCGTCGGACGCGATGCGCAGCGGATGATCGATGCGGTCGCCGAGGCGTATCAACCCGATTCGCTCGAGGTGCGCCAATACCAGAAAGTCGAGCCCGTGTCGATCGCGCGCTATGACGCCGGCGTCGAGCTGATCGTGAAGAAGGTTCGACTGGAACGCGATACCGTGCGGCTCACGTTCGTGCAGCCGGCGGGCCCCGACGGCCCCGACGCGCCCGTCACGTCGCTGACGATCAAATGGCCGATGCCGCTCTCCAAGTCGTTCGCGGAGCGCGATCAGATCGAACGGCTGATTCACCCGTTCGTCGACCGCACGCCGGCGCCCTGAAACGCGCCGGACGCGGCGCCGCCTACGTCATCGCGTAGACGACGATGTTGACGGCGAACTTCGTGTTGTCCTCACGGAAGAACCGTTTGTTCCGCCAGTCGTAGTCCCACTCGCAGCCGTAGTCCTTGTTGCTGTAAAGGATCGCGAGCCGGCCCTTGCGCTCGATGCCTTTGAGATAGTCGTGGACGATGTTGTCGCCCCAGCCATTGAGCTCGTGCGACGTCTGCGGCGGACCGGCGAAGGTGAAGAAGCTGCGATAGAGCGGATGCGAGGCGGGCAGCTTCGCGAGCGTCTCGTCCGGAAACGTCGCCTGCATTTCCTGCTCGAACGACTTCGCGTACAGCCCGTTCACATCGTGATTGCAGTCGTCGGAGAAGAGCAGGCCGCCGGCGTCGGCGAACGTCCGGAGATTCTTCCGCTCCGCGCTGCTGAAGCGCACCAGTTTGTGGCCCGTCATGAAGACGAACGGGAACGACAGCAGCTCGCGGGAGGAGGGCGCGATGACGACCTCCTCCTTGTAGACGGGAGTGGATGTGTACCGCACGATTGAATCGAGAACGTTCGCGGCGACCTTCGGGTTGTAGTCCCAGTCGCCCGATTCGTAGCGCAGCCGCGCGAAGACGAACTCCGAGGCGCGCGGCCGGCCCGACCGCTGGATCACCGTGGCCGCGCACATCTGCAGAAAGTCGCGGCGGCTGGCTGTCTTTTTCATGAGCCTGCGGGGCCCGGCCCCGATCGCAGCTTACCATCGTGTACAATTCGCGTTTTCCGTGGAGTACCACATCACGCAGTACGATCTCGAGCAAGGCGCGCTCGAGATCCAGTACATCGAAGAATTCTTCGGCGAGTTCCCGCGCAAGAAAACCGCGGTGGAGATCGTACGCCGTCTGAACGGCCGGGCGCACCTCATCCTGCTCGCGACCGCGCCGCTGCCCGACGATCCGGGCACTGTCGTGCCGGTGTCGTTCAAGGTGGCGCACGAGATCAAGTCGCCGGAGACCGAGGCGAAACTCGTCGATCTCATGCACCGGCTCGAGGGCCACGTCCAGTTCGCCGGCCGGCGTGTGCTGTACACGTGGATCGGCGGTACGCGGCGCGACTGGCGCGGTCAGGGGTTCTTCCGCGCGCTGACCGAGCAGCAGGAGCTGTGGGCGATCGCGCAGGGCTTCGACGAGATCATCGTCAAGACGAAGAACAAGTTCTACGACATGCGCGGCACGCTGGATCACCTGCGCTTCGAGGTCGTCAAGTACGAGCGCAACGCGGCCGACAACGCGGAATCGAAGGTGTATCTGAGCAAGAAGCTGCTGCCGGAGATGATTCAAACCCACCGGAGCGCCAAGACCGTCGTGCAGATGCCGGTCTGACAACCTTTTCCCCGCATCCGTCCGTCGAAGCCGTTTGACATGTGTGCGCGGCGCATATAGCCTGCGCGCACGGAAGAACGCAAAGACCGCAAAGACCGCAAAGACAACATTGGCGTTGCGCGCCCTTTGCGTCGATCGTGATATGCCACTCAGACCCGTCGAATTCCACATTCTTCTCGCGCTGGCCGCCGACGAGCGGCACGGCTACAGCATCCTGCAGGAGGTCGCCGAGCTCACCGACGGCGATCTGACGCTCGAGCCCGGCACGCTCTACCGCGCGCTGCACCGCATGCTGAAAGACGGCTGGGTCGTCGAATCCGGACGCCGGCCGGCGGCGGATGTCGACGATGAACGCCGGCGATATTACCGGTTGACGCCGCTCGGCCGCCGCGTGGCGACCGCCGAAGCGGATCGGCTGTGGCGCCTGCTCGCCGTCGCGCGCAGGCACAGGTTGCTGACCCGTGCCTGACTTGAACGGCGATCGCCGTCTCGCGTGGTGGCTCGTGTGGATGTACCCGCCGCGCTTCCGCCGCGACGTGGGCCTCGGCCTCGTCGACACGCTCGACGATCGCATGCGTGCCCGCCGCGAAGCGGGCGCGCCGCGGCTCGCCGTCTGGATCCGCGCGATTGCCGACACCCTCCGGAACGCCTCGGCGGAGTGGATCGACCTCCTGCGGGAGCGAGGCCCCGCGACATTTGAACGGCGCACGGGCCGCACCATGATCGACACACTCCAGCAGGACGTTCGATACGCCATTCGCACGTGGACGCGCCGGCCCGGCTTCGCCCTCGTCGCCATCCTCACCCTGGCGATCGGCCTCGGCGCCAACACCGCCATGTTCAGCATCGTCAACGCCGTGCTGCTGCGGCCGCTGCCGTACGCGCATGCCGACCGGCTGGTCACGGTGTGGGCGACGATCAAGGGCAACCCGCGCACGCTCGTGCTCTACAAGGACTACCGCGAGCTCGCGAAGCAGAACAGCTCGTTCGACGCGCTCGGCCTCTGGCTCAGTCAGAGCGTCAACCTCACCGGCGTCAGCGAGCCGCAGCGTCTGGTCGGGGCGTTCATGACCGGATCGATGTTCGATGTGCTCGGCCTTCGCGCGGAACGAGGCCGTCTGTTCAGCGAAGAGGAGAGCGCGCCGGGCACCGTGAAGCCGTACGTGATCATCACGCACGACTTCTGGCAGCAGCGCTTCGAGGGCAAGGACTCCGCGATCGGCTCGGTGCTGACGTTGAACGGCACGCCGCAGACGATTGTCGGCGTGCTGGCGCCGGTGGACAGCCGGTCGGCGCCGGGCAACGGCTGGTTCCTCAGCGCCGACGTCTTCATCCCGGCCGCGCACTTTCCGTCGCCGCGCGGCCTCGACTCGGTGGCGATGATTGGGGTCGCGCGTCTGAAAGCGGGCATCACGCCGGCGACGGCGCGCGCCGATCTCGACGTCATTGCGGGGAGGCTGCAGACCGTCGATCCGCTGACGAATGCCGGCCGCGGCGTCGACATCGAGATGGCGCACGACAGCATCGTCGGTCAATCGCGCACGGCGCTGTTCCTGCTGCTCGCCTCGGTCGGCGCGGTGCTGCTCATCGCCTGCGTGAACGTCAGCAATCTGCTCCTCGCGCGCGCGGTGGATCGGCAGCGCGAAATCGCGCTGCGCGCCGCGCTCGGCGCGAGCCGCCTGGCGGTGACGCGGCAATTGGCGGTCGAAGCGGGGCTGCTCGCGTTCGTCGGCGCGATTCTCGGCCTCCTGCTGGGCCGCTGGGTGCTGCAGGCGCTCGCGTCGCTGCGGCCGCCACGGGGGTTCCCGATCCCGCAGGTGATCGGACTCGATCCGACGGTGCTTCTCTTCACGGCAGCCATCGCGCTGTTCGTGGCAGTGGTCTGCAGTCTCGCGCCGGCCTTGCGCACCTCGCGTCCGGATCTGCGCGACGTCCTGCAGGCCGGCTTCCGCCGCGGATCGAGCGCCGGCGGGCGGACGCGCGAGGTCCTGGTCGTCGTGGAAGTCGCGCTGTCGGTCGCGCTCGTGGCGATTGCGGGCCTGCTGATTCAAAGTCTGCTGGCGGTGCAGAAGGCGCCGCTCGGATTCGACGCCTCGAACGTGTTCACGCTCGAGTTCCGTCTGCCGCAGGCCAAGTACCGGCAGCCGGAATCGATTGCGGCGTTCTTCAGACAGGCCATCGAGCGCGTGCGTGCCGTGCCCGGCGTCCAGTCCGCTGCGCTCGTGCGGGCGTTGCCGTTCAGCGGCAACTGGGGCAGCACCAGCTACCTCGTCGAGGGCGGCACGCCGCCGGCCAAAGGCTCCGAGCCGCTGACGCGCTATCACATCGTCACGCCCGACTCGTTCAGGACGCTGCGAATTCCCCTCTTGCGCGGGCGCGACTTCACCGATCGCGACGATCTGCCTTCGCCGCACGTGGCGATCGTCAACGACACCTTCGCGTGCGCCGTGTTCCCGAACGAAGATCCGATTGGCAAGCGCATCTCCACGCCCGACACCGGCCCGCTCACGATCGTCGGTGTGGTCGGCGACACCAAGCAGCTGTCCGCGACCGAGCCGGCGCAGCCGCAGCTCTACGTCGCGCACTATCAGTTCCCGCTCATTTTCACGGCGCTCGTCGCGCGGACCTCCGGTCCGCCGATGAGCGTGTCGAATGACGTGCGGAAGGCGATCTGGTCGGTCGACCAGGATCAGCCGATGTGGGCCGTCCGCTCGCTGGAGGATACCGTCGGGGCCACGCTGGGTCAGCCCGTGTTTCTCGCCACGCTGCTCGGCGTGTTCGCCGGCGTCGCGCTGCTGCTCGCGGCCGTGGGCGTGTACGGCGTGATGTCGTACGCCGTCGCGCAGCGGACGCACGAGATCGGCATCCGGCTCGCGCTCGGCGCCTCCGACGGGCGCGTGCTCCGCGAGGTCGTCGCGCGCGCGGCGAAGCTGACGGCGGCCGCCATCTTCATCGGCCTGGCGATCGCCGTCGCGGCCGGGCGCTTCGCCGCGACGGTCCTGTTCGGCGTGCGCCCGAGCGATCCAATCACGCTCGCCGCCGCCGCGGCCGTCCTCGCCGTCGTCTCCCTCGCCGCCTGTTACCTGCCGGCGCGCCGCGCCTCCCGGGTTGATCCGGTCATCGCACTGGCGGAAGAATAGGCGGATGCCGGTTCAAACACCGTATTCGAAAGATCTCGGCGAGCGGGATCCGCTCGTCGCGCTGCGGGAGACGCCCGAACGCATTCGCGCCATCACCGGCTCGTGGCTGCCGGCGCGGCTCGAGCGCAGCTACGCGCCGGGCAAGTGGAGCGCGCGGCAGATTCTGATTCACCTCGCGCAGACCGAGCTCGCCCTCGGCAATCGCGCGCGGATGGCGTTGTCGACGCCGAACTACGTCGCGCAGGCGTTCGATCAGGATCGATGGATCGGGCGCGACGGGGCGCTCAGTGGCAAGGACGCGCTCGACGCATTCGTCGCGATGTCGGCGATGAACCGCAGCCTGTTCGCGTCGCTGTCACCCGCGGATCGCGCCGTGACGCTCTCACATCCCGAGTACGGCGCGCTGACCGTGGACTGGATCATCCATCAGATCGCCGGACATCAGATTCATCATCTGAAGCAGCTCGAACAGATCGCATCAGCGTAGCGAGGAGTCGCAGTCTGCCACCGAACCGGCTCCGGACTGGCAGAGGCGGACCGGCTCGTACAGAAATCCATCCTCGATGAAGTTCAAACCGGAGGCCTTTGCCTTGAGGATCTCGAAGTACACCGGCTTGTGCTGTTCGTACTCGTCCTTGCTGATGACGATTCCGTCGGGTGGAACGGCGGACAGTTTCACACCCATGTCCGCAGACCACAGATAGCCGCTGGTTCTGGCGCCGAGCAGCGATCCAGGGATTCGGTAATCGAGGCGCGTCGCCTCCAACGCCGCTCGGGCGGTTTGAACCTCGGCGACATCGAGGCTGCGGAAGGTCCTGCAGTTCGGTTCATCGGCTCTGCACACCGGATTGCCGCTCACGCGAAACAGCTTCCCGGCCTGCAGAAAATACGCGTACTTGTTCGGGTCCTGGTCGAAGCCGCTCGCTGGACGCGTCAGCGGCAGCTTCTTCAGGAAGTCGTCGGACAGCCGCTCCTGCATCGCCGCGGCGTTCCCGCGGTTCCTGACGTCGCGGAAATCCGCCAGGCCAATCTGCGGGTACGGCCAGTCGAGAATCGTGATCTTCGTTTTCTTCCCCGCCGTCAACACGAACTGCGTGTGTGACGTCGCTCGGGCCGCCAGATCGTCCATACGGCGGACCAGCGAGGCGAGCGCCGCCTCACGGCCCTCGATCGAGACGTTTTGATAGCGCGCGCCGAGCAACGTCAACGTCGATTGTTCGGCGCTGCCGCTGGCAGGAACGCTCCCCGGAATCTGATCGAATTTCGCCGAGCCGAACGCCTTCAGCAGATCCGCCAGCTCCGTGGGTGACAGCTTTTCGCGGCTGAACACGCGGGAGAGCGCATTCCGGTAATGAATGCTCCCGTCGTTGAACACGGTGACGAGATCCACGACCGGTCCGTGATGAATCACGAGCCGGCCCGAACGGTTGGCGCAGGATTCGTGCGGCGGCGTGCCGTGAAAGTACGGCGTCGATGCAGAAATCCCGCGAACGTCGGTCAGCACCAGCGTCGCGGCAAAAAAATCGGCAGGCTTTCTTTCGTTCCGCTTGTAGATCCACCGCGCAGCGATCAAATCATTGAACCGAACCGTCGACAGCGTGCGTTCCGACTTCAGGTCGACGGCATCGACTCGCACGACGCCGCACGTCGCCGGATGTTGCCCGACTCTGACATCCTTTGCGAGCACGACATCGTTTTTGTCGACGAGACGGTCCTGAAAATCGAGAACCTCCAGGACGAGCGGCGACGACACGAGGACGCGCGCGATGATGTCGACCTGCACCGTCCGATCGACGAGGAACGCCGGTCTGGGTTGTGCAATGAAACCGACCTGCCGCATGTCGAAGTCAGGGGGCGCGGGCTTCTGACCCGTCAACGCGCAGTCCGCGCAACGAATGGCGTCCGGGCCCGCGGTGACCGACTGCGTCGCGCAGAGGGCGACGGCCGCGAGCCATAGACCGCTCACGATCGCCGCATGCACACGAGCGCTGTTGACCATTCGATGTCCGGTCCCGCCGGGGATCAGGTTCTCCTGAGAAGCGTAGCCGCGGACCGCGCTCGACACGAGGCGGCGATCTGGTTTCATTTCGTTCGCGGCGAGGTTCCCAGCGTCCCGAGGGCCGGCCGCCCGACCGGCGTCACGCCTTTCCGGCGCGCCTGCTTGACGAGCGCGTCGAGGCGCGCCGTCTCCGCTTCGAGGACCGCGCGGCCGAACGGCGTCAAGCGGTAGTACCGCCGTCGGGCGTCATCTTTCTCCGCGACGGGACGCTTCTTCGATTCGACCACGAGCCCGCCGTCTTCGAGTCCGGCGAGCGCCGTGTAGAGCGTGCCGGTGCCGAGGCGCATGGATCCGCCGGTCCGGTCGGCAATCTCGAGGATGATGCCGTAGCCGTGGCGATCGGCATCGCTGAGCGCGAGCAGTATCTGGAACTGTTGCGCCGACAACGGCAGGTAGGCTCGTGCGTCGTCCATAGATGCGTCGAGGGTCGAGATAGTAGCACGCGGCCTGCGCGGGTCGGGAAATCCGTGAGTTTGGATCGCGGATGCCTGTCCTCAGAAAAAACGCCGGGCCGTTTCATAAGAAACGTTGACGTTTTTCATAAGTCAATGCTAACGTCGCTCGGTTGTGCCTCACCGGGACGGCGTGCGCTATGGGCTCGCGACCGTCCGGATTCTTGGATTGCAGCAGTGCTTCGAAAGGCGCAGCTCGACGGTTAGCGATCAACTCGTTTCAGAAAGAGGGCAGAGGAAATGATGCAGATGAAATATCTGGCGGTCCCGCTGGCGCTGCTCGCGCTCGTGTCGACCGCCACCGGGGCGCGGGCTCAGGTGTCGACCACCGGCACGGTGGTCGTGACGATCGAGGATCAGGACAACGCGCGCGTGCCGGGCGTGACCGTGACCGCCACGGCCGCCGACTCGGTAACCAAACGAACAGCGGTGACCGACGCGGAAGGCAACGCGTCGCTCGACGGGCTCGCGCCGTCGGAGCGCTACTCGATTACGGCGCAGTTGTCGGGATTCAAGGACATCGTGCGGGAGAACATCCTGGTTCGATCGGGGCAGACCACGACGCTCCGGCTCACGTTGTCGCTGGCCGGCGTCGCTGAAAGCGTGACCGTCAGCGCGGCCACGCCGGTGGTCGACACGACGAATTCGACGACGGGACAGGACATCACACTGCAGCTCACCGAAGCGCTCCCGACGGGCCGCTCGTATCAGAGCTACCTGCAGCTCGTGCCCGGCGTGCTGCCGGACAATCCCGTGACGCCGGGAAACCCCGCCGCGAAGTCCGGTCTGAACTACGCGGACATCGACGGCGAGGCGGGCGTGTCGCGCGACAACTTCTATTACCTGGACGGCATCAACGTGACCGATCCGGTGACGGGCACCTTCGGCGCGAACATGAACACCGAGGTGATCCAGGAGCAGAAGGTGATCACGGGCGGAATTCCCGCGGAGTTCGTCGGCGCGCCGGGGTTGATTTCGAACGTGGTCACGAAATCGGGCAGCAACACGATCCACGGCACGGCCAACTATTTCTTTCAGAACACCGACCTCGTGGCGGACAACAAGCACGGCGCCGCTGAAGACTTCTCCATCAAGGACACGGCGTTCACCTTCGGCGGCCCCGCCGTGCGCGACAAGGTCTGGGGCTTCGGCTCGTACCGGTTCCTCAAGCGGGATGACAACGTGTCCACGCTCGACACGCAGCAGTTCCTGCGCACCGTCGCCAACGATCAGAAACAGGGATTCGCCAAGGGCACGTTCGCGCCGACGCTGAGCGACACGATCACGTTCAGCTATCTGGGCGATCCCACCGAGATCAGCGGCCGGCGCGAGCGCGATATCACGAACGAGCGCGACCGCAGCCGCGTCCAGGGCGGTCACCGCTGGGCGGCGAACTACAGCCGGACCTGGTCGGGCATGCTGCTCGAGGTCGGCGGCAACAAGCACAATGGCGAAGTCTCCGACTTCTCCGTCATCCGGCAGAAGGAGAACACGGTCATCTGGCGCGCGGGAACGGCGCACACGCTGAAGGACGAACAGCTCGGCGGCTACGGCCGCGACCTCGTCGA
>Ga0070695_100002746_pt1 | contig 10206 bp, 9 predicted proteins | sample KBSK1252metaG_FD_65471 | JGI IMG/M metagenome (GOLD analysis project Ga0070695, IMG submission 65471) | Corn, switchgrass and miscanthus rhizosphere microbial communities from Kellogg Biological Station, Michigan, USA - KBS K1-25-2 metaG | ecosystem: Host-associated > Plants > Roots >... | reverse complement strand
GCCTGGGTGGCCGCTTCTTCGGTGGTGGCTGCGACCGCCGCCACGGGGTCGCCCACGAAGCGCACCTTGTCGAGCGCCAGGGCGTGCTCATCCTGGCTCACGGGGAGGATGCCGAACGGAATCGGGAGGTCCCTCCCCGTAAGGACCGCCTTTACGCCCGGTGCGCTTGCGGCGCGGGACGGATCGATCGAAACGATGCGAGCGTGGGGGTGGGGGCTGCGGAACAGCTTGGCGAAGAGCATCCGGGGCAGGAACAGGTCGTCGGCGAACCGCGTGACACCCGTGACTTTCGCGGTCGCATCCACCTTGCGGTGGGCCTTTCCCACCATCCGGAGCCCCGAGGGTTTCTTACCGGACGCCATACAGGGTCTCCGGCGCCGGCTTCGCGTCCTCTCCGCGCATGCGAGCCGCTGCCAGCTCGACGGCTTCGTAGATCTTGATGTAACCGGTGCAGCGGCAGAGGTTGCCCGAGAGCGCCTGCTTGATCGCGTCGCGCGTCGGACGCGGGCTCGACGCGAGCAGTGCCTCGGCGGCGAGAAGGAACGCCGGTGTGCAATAGCCGCACTGTGCCGCGCCGAGCTCGGCGAACGCTTCCTGAAGGGGATGAAGCGTGCCGGCCGCCGCCATCCCCTCGACCGTCTTGACCCGGCGCCCGGCGCAGGCGACACCGAGCACCAGACAGGAGAGGACCGGCGTGCCGTCGAGCAACACGGTACAGGTGCCGCACTCGCCCAACTCGCAGCCGTGCTTGGTGCCCGTCAGCCCCGCATCCTCGCGCAGCACTTCGAGCAGCGTCTTGTGCGGCGCGAACGCGACCTCGACGGGCTCGCCGTTCAGCTCCAGCGCGATCTTCACCTTGGCGTCGGGCATGCGTTCCGAAACTTAATGTTCGGTCGTCTTGAAATCTGCTTGAATGGCCTTCCGTCTATTAAAAGGGCGTGAAACTGACGTGCGGTAGCACGACCCAGACAGCGGGAGGTTCCTGTGCGGAAGCTGACCTTGCTCTTCGTTGCTTTGCTGCTGGCGTGGTCCGAGCCAGCCCCTGCCCAGGGCGCCCCGCTCTGCTACCGCGCCCGGCCCAGACCCGCCTGCTCCGCGTTCATCTTCACGAATTTCGGTGCCTACCTGGTGCTCAGCCGGGATGGAACCAACGACACTCCCTTCCGCGAAGTGGCCGATTGGGGCGTCATGGCCAACGTCACCCCCCGGGACGCCGTCGGCGCATCGGTGTTCGCGAGTCTGGACCGGCTCGGATTCGGGCTCGGGCCCGCCGTCCGTTACCGTCGCTGGCTCTCGTCCGCCGCCGCGTTGGACATCGCTGTGGGTACACCGCTCGCGACCACGAACGACATTCGGTCGGGCTCGGTGTTCGGCCTCGTGCGGTGGAGTCCCAACGACTGGTTCGCCGTCGCGGCCCGGCCGGAGCTGGTGCGCCGGTCCGAGTTTCTCGGCTGCGGACCGACGACGTGCACGTCTGGAGTCCGGTCGCACACACGGGTGTCGCTCGGGCTGGAGTTCGGTCGGGCGCCCGGGCTCGCCCTCACGGCCGCCGCCGGCGTTGGGACCCTGCTGCTCGCCGCCGCGATCGCCGCCGCCGGTAACTAGACCGTCACGCCCGAAACCTCGCCGCACGCTCGCGGTATCGGTGGGGATTGATAAGGGGGCGGTGCGGCGCCAGCTTTCCGCGTCCGAAGAGCGAGCAGTGCACCATGGCGGACAGGCGGACGGGCGGAAGGGCGGTCGGAAGAGCGGCACTATCGATGGTGGTGCTGCTGTCCGTCAGTCCGCCAGTCCGCCTGTCCGCGCAGGATTACCGCGCCCAGGCCCTGCGCATCCTGAAGACCGTCCCGCTCATCGACGGGCACAACGACATTCCCGACGCGATCCGCGAGCGGGGTGGCCTCGACTCGGTGGATTTCGCCGTATTGCAGCCGAAGCTCATGAGCGACATCCCGAAACTCCGCGCGGGCGGAGTGGGAGCGCAGTTCTGGGCCGCCTATGTTCCCGTCACCACGATCGATTCCGGGCCGCACCCGGCGGTGTACGCCCTCGAGCAGATCGACCTGATCAGGCGGTTGTGCGCGAGGTATCCTCGCGACCTCGCCTTGGCCCGCACCGCGGACGACGTTGAGCGAAATTTCAAGGCGGGCAAGGTCTCATGCTTGATCGGGATCGAGGGCGGGCACGCCATCGAGAACTCGCTCGGCGCGCTGCGGATGTTCGCGGCACTGGGCGTCCGCTACATCACGCTCACCCACTGGCGGACGCTGTCCTGGGCGACGGCTTCCACCGACACGGCAAGGCGCGGCCTCTCGGCATTCGGGCGGGAGGTGGTGCACGAAATGAATCGACTCGGGATTCTGGTCGATCTCTCGCACGTCAACGACGCTACCATGTCGGACGCCCTCCATGCCACGCGTGCGCCCATCATGTTTTCGCACTCCTCGGCGCGCGCGCTCACCCATCATTCGCGGGATGTGCCGGATTCGATTCTCAAGATGGTGCGGGCGAATGGGGGTATCGTGATGGTGAACTTCAATCCCGGCTTCGTTTCGGAAGCCGTGCGGGTCTACGAGGACAGCACGGAAGCCCGGGTGCACGCCCTGCGTGCGAGCGGTGCCGACGCAAACGCAGTCGCCGATTCGCTCAAGGCGTGGACGGCGCGCGCTCCGAAGGCGACCCTCGCGCAGGTCGCGGATCACATCGAGCACGTCCGCGCTGTGGCGGGGGTGGACGCAGTCGGGCTCGGCTCCGATTTCGACGGCATCACGGAAGTGCCCGTGGGGCTCGAGGACGTGTCGAAGTTCCCCGATCTGATCGCGGAGCTCCTGAGGCGCGGATGGAGTGAGCAGGACGTGAGAAAGGTCGCCGGGCTCAACGCACTGCGGGTGCTGCGAGCCGCCGAGCAGGTGGCGGCGCGGAGATCCGCGCCGTAGTTCGCTGCGCCAGCGCCTCAAGCATTCCGTAACTCCTCTCCAGCAGTGTTGCGTCGTCGCAGCAGCGGCGCGCCGCGCTATTGCATTCAAGCCACGGCACCGGGTTTGCACGCCGGGCTCGGCTGACGGGGCTCCGTGCCCACTGACCTCACCCGAAGATGCGAACCGCTGCGGCGCCGCCACACCGACCTCACCTTGGCACTCCTCGTGTGTCTGTCGCATACCCACGTGCAGTTCTCTTCCCAGGAGGACGACGATGCGAACGCTCCAGAGAGCCGCAGCGACTCTCATCCCCGCGATCCTGTCTTTGGGGGTCGCTTGCGACCGAATGGATTCGCCGACTGGAGGGCGGTTGTTGACCTCACTGGCGGACCCAGCCACGTTGCTGGTGGATGACGATCTAGTCCAATGCCCCACCGCACAGTTCACGTCGATCCAGGCAGCTGTGACCGCCGCTGCACCCGGTGACCACATTGACGTCTGTCCGGGCACATACAACGAGCAAGTGACTATTCCCGCAGGAAAGGACAACATCCGGTTACGCTCGACGCGGCGATGGGAGGCGATAATCAAAGCGCCACTGGCGATGACCCTGGACCCCTTCGTCAATCCTGCTTACACAATCGTCCGCATCGCGGGCGCGCAGAACGTCACGATCCTGGCTTTCACCATCACCGGTCCGGGACCGGGATCCTGTGCCAGTCTCCACTACGGGGTCCGAGTGCACGACGGTGGTTCAGCCGACATCCTAGGGAACCACATCACCCAGATCAAGGACAATGTGCCCAGTGGTTGCCAGAACGGCGTTGCGATTCTTGTCGGAAGGTGGGTCGACGCGACTACTGGCTCGGCCAGGATCATCGGGAACGTTATCGACGATTACCAGAAGAACGGACCGACGGTCGATAATGCAGACTCTCATGCCGAAATCGCGCATAACCGGATTCTCAGTTTGCCAAGCGCCATAATTGCCCGAAACGGTATCCAGGTGAGCCGAGGGGCGACGGCCGACATCGGTCACAACTTCGTTTCCCAAAACAGCTACACTCCTGGTACAGTCGCTTCAACGGGCATCATTTTCTTCGGGTCTGGACCGGTGTTCACGGATCACAACACCCTTACTTCTAATGACGTCGGCGTGTACATGGACAACAATGCGACGCCACCGTCCGGTCCAGGATGCGGCACTCCTGGGGGCTCAAACATTACACAGAACCGGGTGAGGGCCAGCACCTTTGACGGCGCCATTCTCGCTGGTCTTGCCCCCTGTCTGGTGACCAATGTCCAGGTAGCGCACAACAAGTCCGATAACAATGACGGACCTGGGATCGGTGTTTATGACGGGTCTCACGACAACGGAGTCGACGACAACAAAGTCGAGGAGAACAAGGATAGTGGAATCCTGCTCGATGACGGGGATAACAACACCGTGGGTGACAACCAGGTCAGGGAGAACGGCACAGCCGGCTTGGACCTGACCGATGGCATCCGACTCAATACTCTCTCCATGGGGAACACCATCCACGACAATCATCTCAGGGATAATGTCACCTATGACTGCCACGATGGTGGCACGGGAAATATGTGGGTCAACAACCACGGCGAGACCTCGATACCTCCAGGCCTCTGCGGCCGGGACGACAACGACGCAGACTTCGAGACCTCGACCGTGTACGGCTGGGACCCTGCCTATCCTTGGTATGACGCCTTTGATGTAGCTGCTGCCTTCGACTGGGCCACGGCGTACGCAACGATCGATACCGAAGGCCTGATGCAACTCCTTCCGGCCATTCCGACGGGGGGCATCCGTCGTGCGTCGCCAAGCCCAGACCAGTAAAGGGTTACCTGACGCCACAAATGGGGGCTAGCCGTTGCTAGCCCCTATTTTTTCTGCTTTCTGCTCAACCCTGCGCGTCTGTGCGTCTAGCCGTTGCTGGTTCTATTGCCTGCTTGCCTGCTGTCTCAAAGCCCTTCCTGGTCATCTCTCCCCATGCCTGCTTCTGCCGGAACACCGACCAAAACGCCTGGAGTCGCCACCACACGGTGCGCTGGCGGTAGCCGAAGTTCTCGAGCGTCGCGAACAGCAGGAGTCGGCCTAGATCGCCGAGCCGCCGATAGCGCTGGAAGCTCACCTCCTCGAGCACCACGGCCCAGAGCGACAGCAGCATCCCGTAGCCCCACGCCACAAGTACGAAGAGCAGCGCAAAGTTGGTGTTCACAGCGCCGAGCAGCAGTCCGAATGCGGTGATCAGGTACCCTAACACTTCGACGAGCGGTGCCAACATCTCACCAAACGCGAAAAAGGGCATCGCAATCAATCCCACGCGGCCGTACCGCGGGTTGAAGAGTATGCCCTTGTACTGCCACATCGCGGCGATCAGGCCGCGGTGCCACCGCTCCCGCTGGCGTGACAGGATCCGCGCGGATTCGGGGACCTCGGTCCACGCTACCGGATCGGGAATGAAGGGAATTTCGTAGCGCTGCTTCTGCTGCCGCAGATAGCGGTGCAGGCGCACGACGAGATCGAGGTCCTCGACCACGCTTGCCGTGCGGTACCCGCCGATCGCGTGGAGGTATTCCTTGCGGAACAGGCCGAATGCGCCGGAGATGACCAGGCTGCCCCCCAGCCGGTTCCAGCCGAGTCGGCCGAACAGGAAGGCGCGCAGGTATTCGACCACCTGCACGCCTGGGAGAAACCGGCCGGGAACTCGCGCGTCGATCACGCGCCCGTCCTTCACCGTGCACCCGTTTGCGACGCGGACCGTGCCTCCCACGGCCGCGACGTGGCGGCCGAGCAGGAACGGTCGCGTGAGGCGCAACAGCGCATCGGGCTCGATCAGCGTGTCCGCGTCCACCGCGATGACCAGGGGGAACCGGCTGGCGTTGATGGCGGCGTTGAGGGAATCGGCCTTGCCGCCGTTCTCCTTATCGAGGACGAGCAGGCGCGTGCGAGTGCGGGAGCGGTACAGGGCCCGCAGCGGCTTGGTGGCGATCGTCTCCGGGTAGGTGCGCGGCACCTCGTAGAGATCGAACGCGTTCCGCAGCCGCTCCAGCGTATCGTCCTTGGAGCCGTCGTTCACCACGATGATCTCGAAGTTGCGGTACTCGAGCGTCAGGATGGCGGTGACGCTCGCCTCGATGGTGGCGCTCTCGTTGTGGGCGGGGACGAGAATGGTGATCGGGGGCAAGGCGTCGCTCTGCATGAGCCGCTGGAAGTCTTCGTCCTCCGCCAGCCGGGTCTGCTCCCAGATCTCGGGGATCGAGAGCACGAGCAGGAGGGCGTAGAAGGAGTTCAACGCCAGGAAGTAGAGGAGGATCGCAAGATCGGTCCCGTGGATGACGGAGCTCACGCCGCGTACTCCGCCAGCGCCTGTGGGGAGAGGCCGAGGACGAGCCGCGCCATGTCGCGGCTGGGCTGGTGCGCGCCGACTTCCACGGCGAGCAAGGCGTTGCGCCCCGCCGCGCCGAAGCGGGTGAGGGCGAGCCCCGCCCGCAACCGCACCCACCAGTCGCCGTCGCGCAGCGCGTCCCGCACCAGCGGCAGGGTGGTCGGATCGGCGATCATACCGAGCGAGCGGACAGCCTGAGCCCGCACGGGCCAAATGCGGTCCTGCGCGAGCAGGCGCAGCGCGGCAACCGAGTCCGCGTGGGGATACTTGCCGAGCGCGCGGGCCACCTGGCTCCGGACCTCCTGGTCGCGGTGTGTGGCGAGCGCGGTGAACGGCGCGCGCAGGTCCGGATGCTCCAGGCGCGCGGCGAACTCCACCACACGCGGGAGCCGGGGATCCTCGTGCCGCGCGAACAGCTGCTGCAGGTGGCGCACCACGGCGGGGCGTGCCTTCTTGAGCGCGCTCGCGTAGTACGCCTGCACCGTGGGGCCAAGCTGCGGTAGCTGATCGAGCGCCGCGGTCACGAGAACGGGACTGGTCAGCCGCTCGAGCGTGGTGGCCGCGGCGATCTGCACCGCAGGATGGTCGTCGCGCAACAAGCGGAGCACGCGGCCGATGTCGTGCGGCGTCGCCGCCACCGAAAGGAAGCGCGCGCACTCCAGCCGTTTCCACCAGCGGGCCGATCGGTTGTTGGTGCGCACCACGCGTGCCCACCACTCAGTGGCCAAGAGCCGCGACAGGTCCTGCCACCGCTCGCCCGGCACCCGGGCGGACCACGTGACGAGCGCGTCCACGGCCAGCGACACCGGCAGACGCGCCAGAGCCTCTCCCACTTCGGCGGCGGGCGCCTGTCCCATGGTCCATCGCTGCATCACCGCGTCCAGCGCCTGCCGGCGCGGCTGGAGCCGGGCGCTGCGACGCAGACGGAACCAGCGATTCAGGATGATCAGGATGATCAGCGCGACGAGCAGGATTCCCTGCGCGACGGCGACGACCCAGAGAAATTGCAGGCTCGTCACCGGCCCCCCCCCACCCAGCGCTTGATCTTCTCGAGGGCCACCCGCAGGCTGATCGGTTTCACGAGATAGTCGAGCGCGCCCGCCTCGAGTCCGCGCAGCTGCTCTTCCTCGGTGCCGTGCACCGTGGTGAAAACGACGCGGTAGGTTCCCGGACGCTCCCGGTCCAGAGCGCCCAGGATCGAATACCCGTCCAGGGCGGGAAGATCGACGTCCAGGAGCAGCAAGGGATGCGTGCCGTGCACATCGAGCGCCAGCAGCTCGCGCAGCGCATCGCGCCCGTTACGATACGCCAAAAACCGGTATCCGTGGGCGCGCAACCCGTACTCGAGCAACTCGGCGAGCGCCGCGTCGTCCTCCACGTAAATCACCTCGGGCACCTCGGCGGCGCCGGCCGATGCGACGACGGAAGGCTCCGTGGGCTTCTGGGTCAACGCGGGAGGGGCGGCGCGCCCGGGCCGCGCCACCGGGCGTTGCGTTGGAGGTCTCGGTAACGGGCGAGGCGGTGAGCCGACCCGCGGCAGGGGCTCGGACCGGACTGGGGGCGGCGCGGGAGGGGCGGCGCTCGCGTCCGGCACCTCCATGCCGAGCAGCTCCGCCAGCCGCGTGACGAACCAGCGGGCGAGCGAGCCGCGTTCCACGTCCTGTTCGTCGGGTCGGGCAGCCCAATCCTTGACGGTCGCCTCCATACCCGCCGCGAGGCGTGACGCTTCCATGAACCCGTACGAACCGGCGGACCCGTGCACCTTGTGAGTCTCGCGTCGCAGTGCGTCGATCACTTCGCGGTCGCTGCCGGCGACGACAAGCCGTTCGGCCAGTCCGGCGAGGACGCCGAGTTGGGCGCGCGCGCTCTCGAGGTACTCCGCAACGAGGCCGGGCGGCAGCTCGGGCGGAGGCAGATGAGGTGGGGGGGGCTGGGCGGGCGGGGGGGGCGGGGGGGGCGGGGAGGGCGGGGAGGGCGGCGGGGCGTCAACGGTCATGGACCACCAAAATGGGGAACCGCCCGGTCAAAATGCCATAGCCGGCGGGTCGGGCGTGGTTGCGCGGGCAGGTCCCGCCACGATATTGCCTCAACGGACCAGGGATGACGGACAACGACTCGGTCGGGCTGTGTCGCAGCTGCAGCTGGATGCGAAAGGTGACCAGTCGGCGCGGGTCAACGTTCTTCCGCTGCGGTCGCGCCGACACAGACCTGCGCTTTCCTCGCTACCCGGCGCTTCCGGTGCGGCAATGCATCGGGTACGAGCAGGGTCGTCCGGATGACGCGACGGCGAGCGGGCAGGGTGGAGGGGTTCCCTAGGCACGAACCCGGGCCCGGCTATTGCGTCGGCGGGCTGCTTTCCCCAGTTTGGCTTTTGCGCCCTCTCACACCGCTTACGCTCGAGGTTTATCGTGGCTCAACCGCGTCCCCTGGAGCGCGCCAAGGTCTTCTTCTTCCGCCACTTCGAGCGGATTTTCGTGCTCTTGCTGGTCCTCGCGATGGTCGCGATTCATGCGTTGGTGGAGCAGAAGTTCGCGTTCCTGAGCTTCTACTATCTGCCCATGATCCTCGCCGGGTTCTACGGCGGCCGACGCTTCGCGGTGATGGCGGGCGTGTTCGTCGTTTCGCTCATTTTCTTCTACCAGTACGTGCAGGGCCTGGACATGCTGCCCGGTTTCTACGCCGATGCGCTGCTCGCGCTCGGTCCGTGGGCGGGCTTCCTCATCCTCACCGGGTACGTCGTGGGCGCGCTCGCGGAGCAGCGGGAGGTGCGGCTCGCCGAGGTCAAGAACGCGTACCTGGCGACTCTCGAGCTCCTGACCTACCACATCGAGTCCGCCGAGCGGAATCAGCAGGGGCATTCGAACCGGGTGGCGGACGTGGCGGCGGCAATCGGGCGGGAGCTGCAGCTCACCGATGAGGACGTCGAGAACCTGCGGGTGGCGGCGCTGCTGCACGAAGTGGGGACGCGCGACCAGCGCCTGCTGCGACTCTTATCGCGCTCGGTGACGGGCTCCTCGGTGGGTGTGGCGCGCGCCATGCGCGGCGCCGCTGAGATCATCGGGGAGTACGGGCACTACTACGAGATCGTGGGCGAGGACTGGGACATCGAAGCGCTGCCGCTTCCGTTGACGGTGAAGATTCTCGCCGTGGCGGACGCGTTCGAGACCTTGCAGATGGCAACGCCGGTGCGCCCGGCGTTTCCGAAGTGGACCGCCCTCGAGGAAGTGGAAAAGGGGTCGGGCAAGACGTTCGCGAAGGACGCCGTTCGGGCGCTGCGTAGCGTGGCGGGCCGCCCGGAGGCGGCCGCGCCCGAGGCGGGCCTGAGGGTCGTCTAGGACCCGGGCGGGAGCTCGGGGGCCCGCCGCCCGCTCGCTACCCCGCCGGCTACCCCCACCCCGAACGCCGCCGCGGTCCAGACCCCCACGGGAAGGAGCACCCCGAGGGGGAGCGCCACTACGCTGGCGGCGAGCCCCCCGGCGATTCCCGCTACGAGCGGCGCCGCGGGACTCCGCACCGCATCCACGAAGCGCAGCCGGCGCCGCACGAAGTTCCGCGTGGCCACGAACCCGCCGCCTAGCGCGGCCGCTCCGATCAACAAGCCCAGCACCATGGTGGATCTCCTTTGTCGCGCGCCCTACGCAACTTGCGCCAACGCGGTTTCCCCCGCAATTCTCTGCAACCGTTTCCTCGAATCCGGCGTCTAGAGGAGTTATGATGACCCGAATTGCCACCGCGACGGCCGTGGTGCTTGGACTCTTGTCCGCCTGCCCGCCCCTACGCTTGTCCGCCCAGTCTCTGCGTGTCCCCTACCAGACGTTCACCCTCCCCAACGGCCTCCAGGTGATCGTGCACGAGGATCACTCGGTGCCGGTGGTGGCGGT
>Ga0070695_100002745_pt1 | contig 10206 bp, 5 predicted proteins | sample KBSK1252metaG_FD_65471 | JGI IMG/M metagenome (GOLD analysis project Ga0070695, IMG submission 65471) | Corn, switchgrass and miscanthus rhizosphere microbial communities from Kellogg Biological Station, Michigan, USA - KBS K1-25-2 metaG | ecosystem: Host-associated > Plants > Roots >... | reverse complement strand
CGTCGCGCTCGTGAGCACCCGCTGAAGCTGTTCGCGGACCGGCTTGTCGAGCTCGGGTTCGGCGGACGCGGACTTCGGGACGGCCATCGGCCGTATGTTACTGCGTCGGCCTCTGGCCCGACCGACGCCGCGGGTCATGTCCTATTCACCCTTGCGGTAAATGTCGTTGATATTCCAATGTCCGGGTGTCGGCGTCGGCGCGTTTTCCATCGGCGCCTGAATGACCGTCGGCAGACTCGATCCGAGCGCGTCGCGGAGCGCGGGTCCGAGCTGGCCGGCCGATTCGATCATCACGCCGTTCGCGCCGCAGGCGCGCGCCATCGCCGCGTAGTCGACGCGGTACGGTGCGCCGCACCGCTCGAACATGCAGCCGAAGCTCCAGCCGTAGTGCATCGATTCGAGGCCGGCGATCGTCCCGAAGCCGGCGTTGTCCATCACGAGCCAGACAACGGGAAGCTCCGCTTCCATCGCGGTGGCGATCACCGACGGGTTCGTGCTGAATCCGCCGTCGCCGATGAGCGACACCGCCGCGCGGCGGGGCTGCGCCATCTTCACGCCCAGCACCGCGGCCGGTCCGAACCCCATCGTCGCGAGCCCGCTCGGCGTGATGAACGTGCCCGGCACGGTGATCGGGAACTGCTGGCCGACGCCGTTCTTGTTCCAGCCGACGTCGGTGACGATGAATCCGTCTTCGGGCACCGCCTCGCGCAATTCCCGCAGGATGCGTTCGGGACGCATCGGGAACTGATCGGAGCTCCACTGGTGATCCCAGTTCGCCGCGAACGCGCGCCGGCCGGCGGCGATTTCCTCGCGCAGCCGTCCACGACTGCGGTGCGATTTGCCGTGCGCGAATTCCGCGAGCGCCCCGAGCGCGAGCTTCGCATCGGCGACGGCGCCCAGCTCCGTCTGGTAGTTGCGGCCGATCTCCGCGGCGTCGGCATCGATGTGAATCAATCGGGTCGGCGGGATCGCGAACGTGAAGCGCGGATCCCACGAGCTCGAGTTCGCCTCGGCCAGGCGTGTGCCGACCGCGACGATGAGATCGGCCGTGCGGCACTTCTCGTTGGAGATCGGCGTCCCCCAGAAGCCGGTCTGCCCGAGCAGCAGCGGATGATCCTCGCGCAGGCAGCCTTTTCCCATCAACGTGTGCGCGACCGGGATCTCGAGCGCGGCCGCAAGCGCCGCCAGCTCGCCGGTCGCCTGCGCCGACAGCACGCCTCCCCCGGCATAGAGCACCGGCCGCTCCGCGTTCGCCAGCGCATCGACGATGCGCGCGACCGTTTCCGAATCGAGCGCCGGGCGCGCGATCTCGGCCGGAACCTTGTGAAACGCGTCGATCGGAAGGTCCGCCGAGAAGATGTCCATGGGGACGTCGACCAGAACCGGTCCGGGGCGTCCAGTCTGCGCCAGGTGAAATGCGCGCTCCAGAATGCGCGGCAGATCGTCGGCCCGATCGACGCGATAGACGCGCTTGCAGAACGGGCGGTAGATCTGAAATTGGTCCGCGTCCTGGTGCAGGTTGAATTCCTGATGGGGGTGGCGGCCGTAGTAGTGCGACGGGACGTCGCCGGCGATCACGACCAGGGGAATGGAGTCGAGCGCCGCGTTCGCCACGCCGGTGCAGGCATTGGTGAGCCCCGGACCGAGATGCGTGAGGACCACGCCCGGCTTGCCGCTGGCGCGCGCGTACCCGTCAGCCGCGTGCGCGGCGACCTGTTCGTGCCGCGTCGACACGAACCGAATCCGGCTTCGTCCCAGCGCGTCGAGCAGCGCGATGACGGTGTGGCCGCAGAGACCGAAGATCACTTCGACCCCGAGGCGCTCGAGATACTCCGTCATCTGATAGGCCGCGATGCGGGTGTCGGTGCTCTTCGCGTCCCGCTCGTCATGACTGACAGGGGTCGGCGCAACTGTGCTCATAAGACCCTTCGCTCCGGAATCTGCCGCCCTACTCAAAAGACTTCGGTGCCGTAGAACTCGCCGAACAGCTCCTGCTCCGACGGCCGATCTTCCGCGATCGGACGGCTCACCCACGTGACGTTCATGTAGTGCTTCAGTGAAATGTTCTCATTCGTGATGTTGCCGCCCCACACGCCGCAGCCCATGCTCGACGTCATCGGCATGCCATTGGTGAACGTGCCGGCGTTCGAGGCCGACTGCACCTGACGGACCATGATGCGGCTGACGGGCGCGGCGAGCGCGAGGCGATGAATGTGGTCGTCGTCGAACGAGTAGATGCCGCAGGAGTGGCCCTTGCCGCCGGTTTCGAAAATCTGCCCCACCATGTCGAGGGCCATGTCGAACCCCTCGTACTTGAAGACGGCGAGAACGGTTCCGAGCTTCTCCGTCGAAAAGCGGTGCGCTGTTCCGATGCGCCGCTCCTCGACCAGCAGGAACGATTTGTGATCGGGGATGGAGAAGCCGGCTTTTGCCGCGACGGCTTGCGCGGGCCGCGCGATGGTGTCGGCGGTGCGATGGCCGTCTGCGTCCCAGTACGCGCGCTCGAGGAGCTGCTTCTCGTGCTCGTCGACCAGATATCCACCCTCGATCTGCAGCTGCTTGAGCATGGCGTCGTAGATCGACGCGTCCACGAGCATGTTGCCGTCCGCCGAGCAGCCCGAGCCGTAGTCGTTCGTCTTGCTGATTCGGGTGTTGCGCGCTGCTTCTTCCACGTTCGCCGTTTCGTCGACCACCATCGTCGCGTTGCCGGCGCCGACGCCGTAGGCGGGCTTGCCCGATCCGTACGCGGCCTTGACCATCCCCGGCCCGCCCGTCGCGATCGTCAGGTCCGCGGTCGCCATCAGTTCATTCGCGAGCGGAATGCTCGGCCGTTCGACCGACTGCAGCACGTCTTCGGGGACGCCCTGCTTGCGGAGCGCCGCGCGCATGACGCGGACCGCTTCGTTCGTGGTCTTCCGGCCGCCGGGATGTGGAGAGAAAATCACCGCGTCCTTGCACTTGATCGCGTAGATCGCAATGCCGACCGGCGTGACGTACGGGCTCGTCACCGGGATGAGCGCGGTGATCACGCCGGCCGGCTTCGCGTACTTGACGATGCCGAGCTCGGGAATCTCCTCGATGACGCCCATGCTTTTCTGCCGCAGCGCGTCGCGCAGGATGCCCTGCACCTTGGCGCGGCGCTTCGGCTCGCGGCTGCCCATTCCCGATTCGTCGACGCTCATGTTCGCGAGCCTGGTGGCGGTTGCTTCGTTTCCACCCGCCCACGCGATCGCCCGGCACAGCCGATCCACGGTCGCCTGGTCGTAGCCGGCGATCGCGGCCATTGCCCGGCGCGCACGCTCGAGAAGCGAGCGCGCGTCCGCCTGTTCGTCGGGCGTGATCGCGCGCGGTCCGCCAACGGCCACTGCCATGATGCGGCTACTCCTGCTCCTGATGGACGTGCTCTGTCGGCGCGGCGACGCCGTCGTACGTCACCGGAATCCTGATCCGCATCGGCTTTTCGCGCGTGTGCTCCTCGAGGACTTCCGCGCTGATACCCGCGACCCGGCCGATGATGAAGAACAGCCGGCCGACCATCGGCGGGAAGCCCAGATCGACGAGGACCGCCGCCAGCGCGCCGTCGATGTTCAGCGGAATCGGTTTGATCCGATCGCGAACGGCGTCCTCGAGCGCACGCGCGAAGCGCACGCCGTCCCCGGCGAGATTCGCCTGCTCCGCGAGCCCGAAGAGCACCGCGACTCGCGGATCGATCGTCGAATGCACGCGATGACCGAAGCCGGGGATGCGCGATCCGCGCGCCCGTGCCTCGTCCACGAGCGCGCGCGCGGCCGCCTCGAACGTCATGCCGTCGCGTGCGGCGCGGCCGAGTCCGTCGGCGATGAGCGCCATGCACCCCGATCCGGCGCCGCCATGCTCGTCGCCAATCGTCAGCACGCCCGCGGCGACTGCGGCCGACAACGACTGACGATTGCCGGACGCGGCGAGCCGTGCGGCGGCGCACGACGGCGCGCCCGCCCCGTGGTCGGCGGAGCCGATCAGGATCGCGTCGAGCAACCGCCGCTCGCCGGTTGACGGCCGGCGGTTGTGATGCAGAAGAAAAATCAGATCGGTGAACGAGGCCTCACGCATGAGGTCGAGCACGTCGTGCCCCCGCACCCTGATGTGCGTCGGTCCCGCATCGACGATCGACGTGCGCCACGGCTCCATGTGTTGAACGTCTGAATTATTGCGTGTCATGGCGCCTCCCGGGCGCGATGTAACGGTAGCAGCACCGTAACTCCATTTCAGTTGCTCGCGTCGGATGCTAACGTCCGACGGCAAGTCTCTGCCGGCCCAAGGCGCGCACGGCGCGCCGGGGTCCGGGGCGGAGCCCCGGCTAATGGAGGTGCGGTAGTGAGAGTGCTCCAATCGGTCGTTGGCGTCGTCCTTCTCGGCCTTGTCGCCGCGGCGCCGGTGTCGGCGCAGGCGGTCGCCGGGTCGCAACTGTCCGGCGTGGTGCGCGATTCGAGCAATGCCGCCATTCCAGGCGCCGAAGTCACCGTCACCAAAACCGATACCGGGATGACGCGAACCGTCTTCACCCCGCAGGACGGCGCGTATGCGTTTCCGAACCTGCCGGTCGGTCCGTATCAGCTCAAGGTCGTGCTGCAGGGCTTCAACACCTACGTCCGCGAAGGGATCATCCTTGAAGTCGGCACGAACCCGGAAATCAACGTGACGCTGACCGTCGGCGCGGTCAGCGAGCAGATCACGGTGACGGCGAGCTCGCCGCTGGTGGAGACGCGCAATACGGGCGTCGGGCAGGTCATCGACAACCAGCGCCTGATGGAGATGCCGCTCAACGGCCGCGCGTCGACCGAGCTGATCTACCTCACGGGCCTCGCGACCTCCGCGCCGGCCGGCGACCTGAACACGAACAAGAACTTTCCGACGGCCACGATCTCGGTCGCCGGCGGACAGGCGAACGGCATCACCTACATCATGGACGGCGGGACGCACAACGATCCGTTCAACAACCTGAACCTGCCGACGCCGTTCCCCGACGCGCTGCAGGAATTCAAGGTCGAAACGAGCGCGCTGCCGGCGCGGTACGGCCATCACGCCGCCTCGGCGGTGAACGTGGTCACCAAGTCGGGGACGAACGAAGTGCACGGCGACCTGTTCGAGTTCATCCGCAACTTCCACCTCAACGCCCGCAACTTTTTCGCGCCGGAGCGCGACAGCCTCACGCGCAATCAGTTCGGCGGGACGCTGGGCGCGCCGCTCGTGAAGAACAAGCTGTTCGTGTTCGGCGGCTATCAGGGCCGGATCGAGCACAGCGATCCGGTCACCACGATCCGCTTCGTGCCGACCTCCGCGATGTTGAGCGGCGACTTCACGGCCATCACGTCGCCGGCGTGCAACGCGGGACGCCAGATCACGCTGACCGGACCGTTCGCGGGCAGCGGCAACCGACTCGATCCCGCGCAGTTCAACCAGGTGGCGCTCAACTTCCTCAAATACGTGCCGGTGTCGAACGACCCGTGCGGGCGGATCCAGTACGGCATCCCGGACAACAACACCGAGCACCAGACGCTCGCCAAGGGTGACTACACGATCAGTCCCAACCAGTCGTTGTCGGTCCGGTACTTCTATGCGATGTACGACAACCCCGGGACGTACGACGGCAAGAACGTGCTGACGCTGAGCAGAACCGGCCAGACGAACCAGGCGCACTCGATCGTCGTCGGCCACAACTACATCCTGTCCGCGTCGTCGCTGAACGCTTTTCACGCGACGTTCAACCGGACGCTGAACGATCGTCCGCTGCCGGAATACTTCACGCCGACGGAGCTCGGAAGCAGAATCTTCAGCCTGCAGCCCGGCTACATGGGCGTCAGCGTCACCGGCAACGGCTTCAACATCGGAACTGGCGCGACCAATCCCGGATACTTCAACTCGAAGGGCTGGCAGTTCGCCGACGACCTGGACCTGATCCGCGGCGGGCATCAGATCTCAGCCGGGGTCAACTGGATCCACTCGCGCATCGAGACGCTGAACAACCGGCCGACCAACGGGCAGTTCACGTTCAACGGACAGGGCACCGGTTTGTCGCTCGCCGATTTCATGGTGGGCATCGTCAGCGGCGGGTTCCTGCAGGGCAATCCTGTCTACGATTACGACTACCACGACTACGTCGGCGCGTACGTGCAGGACAACTGGCGCGTCAGGCCCAACCTCACGCTGAACGCCGGCGTGCGCTGGGAGCCGTTCATCCCGATCAAGAACACGTTTGGGTGGGTCAGCCACTTCGATCAGAGCAGGTTCGATCGGGGCAGTCGCAGCACGACGTATCCACAGGCGCCCGCCGGCCTGATGTTCCCGGCCGACGAAGGGTATCCCGGCGACGCGGCGAGCTTCGGGAAGACGTGGCAGTTCGCGCCGCGGCTCGGCGCCGTCTGGACGCCGAACGGCGACGAGCGGACGAGCGTGCGCGCGTCGTGGGGCGTGTTCTACGATTCGCCGCACCTCTTCTTCAACACGCGGTTCGCGAACAATCCGCCGTGGGGCGCGCAGATCACGATCGCGAATCCGCCGGGCGGCTTCACGGATCCGTATCTCGGGTATCCGGGCGGCAATCCATTTCCCGCGCTGAACACGCAGTGGCAGTCGGTGGCGTTTCCGGCGTTCGGCGTGTACGTCAATACGCCTCTTGACCTGGAGCCGACTCAGCTCCAGCAATGGAACGTCAGCGTCCAGCGGGCAATGGGCGACTGGCTCGTCGCCGGCAGCTATCTCGGCAACCGTTCGCTGCATCTGTGGCGCGCGACCGAGTTGAATCCGGCGGTGTTCGGCCCGGGCGCGACGACGGGCAACACCAACCAGCGGCGCGTGCTGTATCTCCAGAACCAGACGCAGGGACAGTTCTACGGAACGATCGGTCAGGTCGACGATACCGGACGCGGCAACTACAACGCGCTGCTGCTGTCGCTGCAGCGCCGCCTCAAGAGCGGCTTCAGCGTGCTGTCGAACTACACCATCTCCAAGTGCATGAGCGATCCGGCGACGACCGAGATCACCGGTCCGACGATCGTGAATCCGGCCGATCCCGATCTCGATTACTCGTACTGCGCGTCGGACCGGCGCCACGTCTGGTCGCTGTCGGCGGTGGTCAGGACGCCGCAGTTCGACAATCGGATCACTGCGGCCGTGCTCGGCAACTGGCAGTTCTCCCCGATCATCCGCTGGCAGAGCGGCAACCGCTCGAGCGTGACCACGGGCGTCGACACCGCGCTCACGGGCCTCGGCGGCCAGCGGGCGGCGCAGGTGCTGGACGATCCGTACGGATCGGGCGCGCCGTCCTCGTACCTGAATCGCGCGGCATTCACCAGCCCCGCAGGCGGGACGTACAGCACCCTGAGGCCGTTCACGATCGTCAACCCGTCGCAGTTCAACAACGATTTCGCGCTCACGCGGACCTTCAGGATCGGTTCGGCGCAAAACGTTCAGTTCCGCTGGGAAGTGTTCAACGTGATCAATCACGTCAACTTCAATGCGCCGGTCACCTCGTTGAACAGCGGCACGTTCGGGCAGATCCTCCTGGCGGGCGACCCGCGAATCATGCAGTTCGCGCTCAAGTTCACGTTCTAACCGATGGACAATTTTTCGTGGCTTTTCTTTGCGGTCTTTGAGTTCTTCGTCCGTGACGAAAGGATGGCGTGACAACCGTTCGACTGTTCTTCGTTGCCGTCGCGTGTGCGGCCGTTGCGCCGTTTGCGGTCGACGTCCCGACTTCGCTCTTTGAGCTTCGTCGAGGTCTCGCCGTAGCGCACGGCGCGGAGGCGGACAACGACTGGCCGATGCACGATCGCGACCCGGGCGCGCAGCGGTTTTCGCCGCTGAAGCAGATCACGCCCGCAAACGTCGCGAAACTGCAGCCGGCGTGGTCGTTCGACACGGGCGCGACCGGCATCCAGGTCACGCCGCTCGTCGTCAACGGGATCATGTACGTGTCGGCCGGCAAGGACGTCATCGCGCTCGAGCCGGAGACCGCCAGGGTGATCTGGCGATTCACGGCGCCGGCGAACGTCACCCGGCGCGGCGTCGCGTACTGGCCCGGCGATCGTGAGTCGTCGCCGCGTCTCTTCCTCGGTGCCGGCGATCGGATGATCGCGCTCGATGTCGAGCGCGGCAAACCCGTTGGCGGATTCGGCGACGGCGGCGGCGTCGATTTGAAAGCGAGCGTCCGCGGAGACGTGGACGGCGGGTTCACGCTCGCGTCGCCGCCGGCCGTTTACAGGAACATCATCATCACGGGCGGGAACAACGGAGAACAAGCGCCGAGCTCCGGCTTGTACGGCGACATTCGCGGCTGGGATGCGCGCACCGGAAAGCTGCTCTGGTCGTTCCACACGGTGCCGCGCGCCGGAGAGCCCGGGTCGGAGAGCTGGGAAGGCGAGAGCTGGAGGAATCGGTCCGGCACGAACGTCTGGTCGTTCTTCACGATCGACGTGGATCGCGGTCTCGTCTTCGCGCCAATCGGATCGCCGACCTCCGACTATTACGGCGGCGATCGGAAGGGCGCGAACCTGTACGGCAATTCACTGGTGGCGCTCGACGTCACGACGGGCACGCTGAAGTGGCATCAGCAGCTCGTGCATCACGATCTGTGGGACTACGACCTGCCCTCGGCCCCGACGCTCGTCGAGGTGAAGCGGAACGGACGCAGTACTCCCGCCGTCGCGCAGATCACGAAGATGGGTCTTCTGTTCATCTTCGATCGCATGACCGGTCAGCCGATCTTCGGCATGGAAGAACGTCCCGTCCCGCAGAGTACGGTCCCCGGCGAGGCGACCTGGCCCACGCAGCCGTTTCCGATCAAGCCCGCTCCACTGGCCCGCAACACGTTCGATCCGGGCAAGGACTTCTACACGCTCACGCCGGAGCACGCCGCGTACTGCAGGGAGTTGTGGGCGGCGAACCAGATGTATACGAAGGGACCGTATACGCCGCCGGGCACCGACGGCACGATGGTGACGTTTCCGAGCACGCTCGGCGGAGGAAACTGGAACGGGCTGTCTTACGATCCGACGATGGGCCTCGTCTTCACGAGCGTGATGAATCTGGGCCAGGTCGCGAAGATGGTCCAGGGGCAGGCGCGCGGGAGCAGCGCGACGACGTGGGTGCGGCGATCGCCGTGGGGCGGCGCCGTCGGCCGCTTCTGGAATCCCGAGAACAGAATTCCTTGCTCCGCGCCGCCGTTCGGCGAGCTCGTCGCCGTCGATGTGAACCGCGGCGAGATCGCGTGGAAGGTGCCGATCGGCGTCTATGAATCGCTGAAGGAAAAGGGATTCGGAAGCACCGGCGCGCCAAACATCGGCGGCAGCATCGCGACCGCCGGCGGACTGATTTTCATCGGCGCCACCATCGACTGCCGGTTCCGGGCATTTGAATCCCGAACCGGCAAGCAACTGTGGGAAACCGAGCTCGACGCCTGCGCCCACAGCGTGCCGATGACCTTCCTGGGCAAAGACCGCCGGCAATACGTCGTCGTCGCGGCCGGCGGCGGCAGCTTCCTCGGGGCCGCTCCGGGGTCGAAGATCGTCGCGTTTGCACTGCCTGCGGCGAGCGGATCGAGCGCACAGCACCAGGGGTGATAGCCATGCGCTGCGCGAGGATCGGCGTCGGCGTGATCGCAGCCGTTCTCGTGTTCGGGTCCGCTCACGTGCGCTCGCAGCAGAGCCGCGGCCCGCGCAAGCAGGTCCTCGCCTGGGCGGATGTTCGCAACGGCTATCAGCACGACGTCATTTCGCACGCGCTCGCAACCGTCGAGCGTCTCGGATATGAGTCCGGGGCGTACGACACGTTCATCCGCACCGATTCGCAGCTCATTACGAAGCGGCCGATCACGTTCAAGACCGGCACCGGCATCGCCACCGGCGAGCAGTTCCTCGCGCACAATCTCAATGACTTCGATGCCATCTTCTTCTTCGGCGTCCGCGAGATCGATCTGACGACAGACCAGCGCGCCGACCTGCTGTCGTTCGTGCGCGACGATGGGAAGGGATTTGTCGCGACGCACTCGGGCAGCACCGCATTCTTCTCGTGGCCCGAGTTCGGCGAGATGCTGGGGGGCCGGTTCGACGAGCATCCGTGGGGCATCACCGAGGCGGCTGTCGTCGTCGAGGATGCGCAGTTTCCGGCGATGAAGAACTTCCCGTCGCCGCTCGTCGTGCGCGACGAGCACTATCAGCTCAAGGACTTCTC
>Ga0070695_100002744_pt1 | contig 10208 bp, 14 predicted proteins | sample KBSK1252metaG_FD_65471 | JGI IMG/M metagenome (GOLD analysis project Ga0070695, IMG submission 65471) | Corn, switchgrass and miscanthus rhizosphere microbial communities from Kellogg Biological Station, Michigan, USA - KBS K1-25-2 metaG | ecosystem: Host-associated > Plants > Roots >... | reverse complement strand
CGGGCAAGAGCATGCGGGCCGTCCTGGTCGAGTACGCACCCGGTGCCGGATCGCCTTCACATCGTCACCCGACGTCAGCCTTCATCTATGCGCGCGTGCTTGCGGGAGCGATACGCAGCAAAGTGAATGAAGAGCTTGAGCGTACATATCAGACCGGTGAGAGCTGGACCGAGAAGCCGGGCGATCATCATCAGGTCAGCAGGAATGCCAGCGCCACTGAACCGGCAAAGCTGCTTGCCATCTTCGTGGTGGACACGAGCGATCGTCAGATCGTCATCCCGGACAAGTGAGTCTGGGCGTTGGGCCGTCAAAAATGTGATGGTCATTATCGGCAGAGGCGGTCATGGACGTATATGAGGCAGTCAAGAGCCGACGGGCGGTGCGTGGATTCACCGAGCGGCCCGTCTCAAGGGAGGTGCTCGAGCGCGTGCTGTCCGCCGCGGCGTGGGCGCCATCCGGATCGAACCTGCAGCCGTGGAACATCTACGTGGTGACCGGCGCACCGCTGGCTGAACTCAAGCATCGCGCGGTCGAACGCGTGGCTATAGCCGACCCATGGGATGAGCGGGAGTACGTGATGTATCCGTCCGAACTGAAGTCCCCGTACCGAGAACGCCGATCCGCCTTCGGCAAGGAGCGCTACAGCACACTCGGCATTGCGCGCGAGGACTGGGAGGCGCGCCAGAGGGCCGCCATTGCGAACTGGGACTGTTTCGGCGCGCCCGCCGCCCTATTCTGCTACATCGACCGCGACCTGGGCCTTCCCCAATGGGCCGACGTCGGCATGTATCTGCAGAGCGTCATGCTTCTGCTTCGCGCCGAAGGGCTGCACAGTTGCCCGCAGATGGCGTGGTCGCAGGTTCGCAAGACCGTTGCGGAGATCCTGTCACCTCCGGACGGACTCATCCTCTTCTGTGGCATGTCGATCGGGTACGCGGACCTCACGATGAATTGCACCCGAACGGGTCGGGCGCCGCTCGACGAAACGGTCACGTTCGTCGCCGGTTAGGACGGCACGGTTACGGGCACCGCTTACCACCCGCCAAGGATGTCTCTGCCCGCACGGGCAATGGTTGCTTGGGGTCATCCGATCACCTCGTTGGCACGAGTGAGGCAGCGCCTTGTGAAGTCCTTGCGGGAACGCCGTGGCGCGGAGGTTTCCTTCCAGATCGTTCTCCGGGCAAAGCATCATTACGACGATGCGCCGCGCTCGCTCGAAGGTGGCCGGCCGACAGTTGAAGCCGCCGACACAACCAAATTGCAACTGAGGTCGCCACGCCGGTGCCGTTGGCTATTCTCGATGGGCTACTGACGCTCCCGGGCGGCGGCGCCACCGCTCTCGAGGTTGCCCAACTCATGGAGGTCAGGGTGGTACGCGATGAACTGCACCCAGCCCAGCGCGCCGTCATAGCGATCAGTTCGAGCGATCAGCGCCCAAGCAAATGGAGTGTGATTTTGCCCATTTGGTAGTGGGACCAGAGTATCGCAATGGTCGGTCGCCGTTGTTCACCCTTCGACGGCTGGGTCCCACCCGCTCCGGTTGAGGCGTGCACAGTGCGCAAACAGAAACGAGTACGATTGATGGGAAAAGGCCGCGCGATCGTGGCGCCTAATCGTTGCGGGGTTCGGCGCGTGATAGCAGCACCGGCACGACCAACGGAACGAGGAGCGTGACGGCGGCTGCAACCCGCTGGCCGGCCGCGTCGAGGGCGGCGCCCATTCCAGCGCCTAGGAGCCGACGCCGGCCGAGCTGGAAATGCTCAAGGCCGGCGGCAACTTCGTCCTGACGGTCTTCGGCGGGCAGCCAACCGTCGTGCAGACTGTGGAACGTCGGGAGCTTTAAGTCACTTGGCCGATGGCAGCCCAGAAAGGTGAAGTGTCCTGTCGCCAGCACGTTGGGACGTCTGGGTAGCAAGCACTGAGATCCAGACGAAGAAGGACACGAAAACCGACAACGCTACCGCCGAAGTGATCGTCCTCATGGTGGTCGACCTCCCGCAAGGTCTGCAGTGCCACGCGCGAGCATGTCATCATTTTTCGCGCTTGGTTGAAAGTCGGGACGATTCCTTAGGCCAGTTAGTGGTAGCCAATTGTAGGTGGCCACAAAACCCGGTGGGCATGATAACCGACTGGTACGGGTGGCGCGGTCGCTGGCTATCTCGGCGTGCCCAAACTCCGCGCCCTCGGGACGGCATTCAGGAGCCCTTTGGCTCCGAATGCCAAGGCCTTATCAAAGGCCGAGTCCTCGGGTTTTCGAATGTCCAGTCTGAACTGATAAAAATCTTCGAGGCCCTTCGCGAATCTGCTTTGTTTGCTTCCTGGTTGGTTTTCGAGCCATATAGAATGAAGAAATGGCGGCTTCGGGGGCCTCGTAGAGCATCGGCGCGTCATTCGATACGCGCCGACTTCCATCATCTCTCGACCATGCGATCGCGGAGCGGCGGTAGGAACTTGTCAGTCCAGACCTCCTCCACCTTTGGCATCTTTGGCAGTTTGTACGCGTCAACCACTGCGGCAATGTTCTGTTGCACACGGTTTGGATCGACCGTGCTCAGCCCGTTCATCTTCGTGTAGGCGGTAAATGTATGGCCGAGCGCCACGTCGAGTCGCACTTGCTCCAGATCAGATCGCATCATCGGATCGCCGGCCTTCATGATGGCCAAGGCGGCAGTGGGGTCGCGGATGGTGTCGACCGTGCCACGATTGAGCGCACGGACCAGCCCTGCAACAACCTCCGGGTTCTCAGCTGCGAACTTCTTCGTCGTCACAAGCCCAAGACCGTAGAGGCCCGTACCATAGTCCGAATACTTGAGAGTGTGGATCTCGTCGCGCTTAAACCCGACCGCCATGACCGCGGGAATCTGCGAGTTCGTGAAGCCGCCGATGCCGTCAACTTCGCCCTTGGCCAGCATCGCTGCCCACAACTGGATGGAGACTGTTACCCACTCAATTTTGACGTCCTCGGCCTTGGCCGCTTTGAGCAGGATCGGCATCGTATCGTGCACCGCAGTCCCGGGCCCACCGGCTATTTTTCTGCCATGAAGATCGCGCGGTGTATTGATGCCCTTTGATTTCAGGGTTACCACCGCGAGCGGCGTCTCGTCGAACGACATATAGACAGCAATAAGAGGATTGGCTGGATTCTGGACGTTGAAGTTTATCATGGTGACGAGATCGACGTAGCCGAACTGATACACATTGCTCGCGACGCTGACGGCAGTGTTTGTTCCGCCCTTGCCGGCGTCGATCGTCACGTTGAGGCCCTCTGTTTTGTAGTAGCCCTTTTCCTTAGCCACAAAGAACGGCGCATGAGTTCCTTGGATTATGAAGTCAAGCATGACGCGGACATCCCTCTGCTGGGCACCCGCGGGGAGCGGCGTGAGCGCCAAAAGAAGTCCGGCACTCAGGGCTGCAAAAAAGTGCAATCGGTGTAGCTTCCTGCATTTCCACATAGAGTCTGCCTCCCTATTCGGAGATAACTTACCCTTGAGGGGTCAAGCCAACGCCGTTGATGCCGCGCACCGCCCAGCCTGTCATATGACGCTCGAACGCGCCTGCAATAGCGTACATGCCCACGCCCATCGCACCGGTAACGAGTAGGGCGGCGAATGCTAGTGGCACCTCGAACCGCGCTGATGCCACCAGCATCAGGTGGCCGATACCCCTGTTGGCAGCGACGGTTTCCGAAACGATCGAGCCGATGAAGGCGACTGTAACCGCAATTTTTAGCGAGGCGAAGAAATAGGGCATGGCCCGTGGCAGCCCCACTTTGGTGATTACCTTGAAACGACTGGCTCCCAGCGCGCGCAAAACATCGCGTAGCTCCGGCTCGAGCGTGGCAATCCCAGTGGCAACGTTTACCAGTATCGGAAAGAAGGAAATCAAAAAGGCGGTGATGATGGCCGGTATCGTACCCACACCGAACCAAATCACAAGGATAGGAACGATTGCGACCTTAGGGATCGAGTTGAAGCCGATGAGTGCTGGATAGAAGCTTTGGTAGATCAGAGGTGAGGATCCGATCGCGACGCCTCCGACAACGCCAAAAACGATGGCGATGACAAAGCCGATGACGGTCGTAAAGAGAGTCTGCCAAGCATTGTCAAGAATGCCGGCGCGAAACTCCCAGGCGGCGGCAAAGATCGCGCTGGGCGCCGGCAGCACGAACTCTGGAATCGCGAATGCTCGGACGGCAACCTCCCATAACAAAAACAACAGGCCAATCACCAGCCACGGCAGTGCATGACGGACGGATCTTTTTAAAAACAGAGGTTGACGGCGCCTGATTGGCGAAGCCTCTAGTGCCTCCGCTCGAATGACACTCATGTCGCAATCCCCGTCATAGTGTGGTTCGGGACCCACCGATACGTCCGCGCAACTCCTGAATGATTGCGCCAGATTCGGCCGAGAACATGCTTGTCGGTGTGCGCGGCCGCGGATGATCAATTTTCCGCTCGGCGACAACGCGCCCGGGTCTCGTACTCATGACGAGCACGCGATCGGCCAGGAAGGCGGCCTCGCGCAGATCATGCGTGACTAGGATCACCGTCGGTCGGCGGGCCATCCAAAGATCCTGCAAGGTGACCCACAACTCTTCACGTGTGAACATGTCAAGGGCACCGAAAGGTTCGTCAAGCATTAGGAGCAAAGGTTCGTGGATTAAGGCTCGACATAGCTGGGCGCGCTGCTGCATGCCACCGGACAATTGCCAAGGCAGGTAGTGATCGAAGCCCTCGAGACCAACAAGGTGCAAAAGTTCGCGTGCTTTGGTCTCATACTCGGCTCGATTTCGAAACAGCCGCGAGCTGTGTGGTTTCACGATCTCGAGAGGCAGCATCACGTTGGCAAGCGTTGACCGCCAGGGCAAAAGGGTTGGATTCTGAAAAGCCATGCCAACACAGCTGAGTGGCGCAGTGACGGTTTTTCCATTGACCTTCACGCTTCCTGAAGATGGTGGCCACAATCCCGTGACGACCTTCATCAGGCTTGATTTTCCACACCCCGATGGCCCGACGATGGCGACAAACTCGCCGGGCTCGACCGCCAGAGAGGTACCGCGTAGTGCCAGCGTACCGTCCTCATCTCCATACCGTAGCGACACATGATCGAGCTCCACAAACTTCGACGACATGCGGATTTCCTCAAACTCCAGATACGTCGCCGCTTCGCCTAATTCGCCGGCGTTCATCTGGCGCTCGCTAATTGCGCTATTTCGACGACTCTACCGTCTTGCAATTTGCGTCCTCAGCCGCATCGCAACTTCCGGGAACAATCCCGGGTTTGAGGGAAAAGCAAAAAGAAGCAATGTCATGAGCGCGCGTGAACCAAATTCGGTCCTTGAGCTGATGCTGTACGCAATGCTTGATCGCCTGCCGGAGCGGCCGCAACCGAAACGGCTGCCCGACAATGAAACCGTGAAGGGATAGCGCGAACACCAACGGCTGACGCTCGGACTGCTCGAGCAGCTCCTCGAATTGGTCAACGATCATATCGGCGAACTCTCGACCCGTGTGGTCGCGAAGCGCCAAAGTTCCCGCGTCGTTGAGCTCCATCGGATAGGGCACAGACAATAACGGGCCTGATCGCGTCCTCATCCAAATTGGCTGATCATCCACGGGCCAATCGAGGAGGTGGGTATACCCCGCCTCCTTGAGAAGATCTGGCGTGACGTTCGACTCATTGGCGCCCGGCCCCATCCATCCCGTTGGCCTCGCACCGACAAATTTCGCAATCACTTCCGTACATTCTTTGATAACTCTTGCCTCGTCCTCTTCCCAAAACGGCTTGAGGAGTTCAGCGTTCGTGCGACCGTGGCCGACCACGTCATCACCACGCTGTCTAATTTTATTGATGATATCCGGGTAGTGATAGCAGACCGCGCTATTGAGAAGAATGCTTGCTGGAAGCTTAAGTTCGTCCAGCAGCTCGAACAGGCGCCAGTTTCCAACCCTATTGCCGTAGTCTCGCCATGCCCAATTGCGGGATGTCTGAGGTCCGCCCCGGTTGTGAGGATCCATCCCGTGGCCTGCGCCAAACGCAAAATGCTCAATATTTATAGCAATATAGAAGGCTAGGCTCTTGCCATTTGGCCAACTGTAATGGTGCCGCCGAGTTATCGGTAAGAAATCGTATCGCCCGTGCCCCGGCAGCTTTAGCATCCATGGCCTCCATTCCCCTATGCGGAAGCGAGAATTTACTCATCGCGGCGCTCACAAAGAAAATTGTCACCCCTACGATCAATGAGGCGCGGGACCCGGCGCCATGAGCGCGCAAGGGATGATGGACCAGTTGAAACAAGAGTAGCAACGGAAAACGGGCTACGTGACTTCCTCACGAAGTGGTGAGGAGCTCGCGTTATGTGCTCTCGTTTTCGTGACCGCGCCCTTCTATCGTCATGCCTAAAAACGCCTCGAATGGCCGATACCATGTCCTGATTGCAGTTCTTTCATTCCAAAAGTGACGACGACCAAGTCGATCCATGGAGAATTGGGATGCGCACGCGGGCGAGCCTAACGCTTGCGACACTCGCAGTGATATTTTCATCGACCACGGAGAGCCTTGCTCAAAGTCCATCGTCTGCGGCCTCGGGTCCAATTGCACAGCTTAAGACTGCACCTCGGGCTCCAACCGCGGCAGCCAGCGGCGAGAGTAGTACAGTCGCTAAAATCAATAACTGGACACTCGGGCTCGCAACAGGCCTGCCGGAGGGCTCCTTCCTTCGCTTTGGTGCCGAACTTGCGCGCCACCTCAACGAACCTGACGAGCTTCGCATTCTTCCCATCGTAACACCTGGCGCGGTCGACAATGTCAGGGACCTGCTCTATTTGAAGGGCGTCGACATCGCATTCACAAATGCCGACGTCCTCGAGTATTTCAAGACCGAGGAGAAGATCCCCAACATCGAGAAGCGTGTGAACTACATCTCTGAGATGTATCTCGGAGATATCCACTTGCTCGTGCGCCCGGAGATCAATTCCCTCAAAGACCTGGAGGGAAAGAAAGTGAGCTTTCACTCTCCCGGATCAGGGGCTGCGATTAGCGGGCCAGTGATCTTTCGCAAGCTTGGAATCAAGGTGGAAGGAGTCTTCGTCAACAACGCAATTGCGCTCGAACAAATGAAGACCGGCGAACTGATGGGGCTTGTGAATCCCGGCGGGAAGCCCCAGGATCTCTTCAACAAGTTTAAGAACGATTCCGGATTCAAGTTTCTTTCCATACCCTTCGACAAGTTCGACCAGTACTACGTGCCGACAGTGTTCACGGAGAAGGACTATCCGGGCTACATCAAACCGGGCGAAACCGTCGAATCGATCGCGGTGCCGGTCGTGCTTGCGGTCTACAATTGGCCGAAGGAGAGCGACCGGTTCCGGAGGGTGGAGCGGTTTATCAATCATTATTTCGACCGCATGGAGGGACTCCACAAGCCGCCCTACGATTCCAAATGGAGAGCCATTAACTTGGCCGCGAAGGTCCCCGGCTGGACGCGATATTGGGTCGCAGAAGAGAAACTCAAGTTAATGGCCGCGGCTAAGGCCACGGCATCGCGTCCCCTGGATCTGCATTTGGCACGCCAGCAGGTAACGCGCGCAGCACCCGAAGACGCGACGGAACAAGAACGTTTGTTCAGAGAATTCTTGGAATGGATCAAGAAGCAGCGCAAACAGTAAGTGGCTCCAAGGAGTTGGATTGGGGTGCGCGATGCGATGCTAGATCAGGAGCACAAGCGGGCGCCACCGCAGACATTGCGCGGCCACCCATTTTTCATTGAATCACGACTTGCCGCAGTGTTGTTTCTGGGAGCCTGCATCCTTTGCGCGAGCGCGCAAAGGACGCTTGGGCAACGGAGCGATACTCCGAGCATCAGGGTCGCTCCATTGATCGTTGCCGACCGGGCGTCTCAGATTTCCCTTGGGATCACAGTGGGCCCCCCCGAAGCCGTGCCCACCAATACCTATCTACGGGTGCGCGGTATGCCGCCCCGCGTGTCACTTACGGAAGGGCACGCCATCGGTCCGGGGTCATGGGCGATTCCGCTGGGCGGCTTGCCGTCCCTTAAAGCCAACATTCCCGTCGATGCGGGAGGACGCGCGGAACTAAGTATTAGCCTGCTGACTATTGACGGCAAAGTGCTTGCCGAAGCAAGCACAGCGCTCACGGTGGGTGTAACGGTTGCCTTTGGACCCGAAACGACCGGTCCCAATCAGCCCCCAAACCGGTCGCCGGCGATCGTTGCACCCCCTGCGTCTAGTACTCCCCCTGCCCCGCAGCCGGCGCCAAGGGCGGCTCTGCTCGCGGTGCATCGGCCGCCTCAAATTTCGGCGGAAGACAAAGCGCGTGCAGAGACGATCGTAGCGCGCGGAGAAACTTATTTGGCCAATGGCAGTATCGAGGCAGCGAGAGAATTCTTTGAGCGGGCAGCGAAGATCGGTCTTGCGCGAGCGGCGCTTCGCCTGGCCGCTACTTACGATCCTGCCGAACTGAAACGCTTGGGCGTGCAAGGTGTCGAACCCGATCACGCCAAGGCGCGCAATTGGTACGAGCGCGCCAAGGAACTTGGCGCTACCGAAGCCGAGGGGCAGCTCGCAAGACTGAGCGGGGATTGACTTGGACCAGTTGTTGGCCAGACCGCCACCCCTATTGCGCGTGGCGGCCGGTCGATGATCCTTCGCCTCAACACCTAGCGTCGACCGCCCATTCCTTCGCGATCCATCTCCTCCCACCAGCGGCTCGAGCCGGTGCGATAGTCTTGTGGAATGCCATACTCGCGGTATCCGCGAAATCCATCCGAGGCACAATGCCGTTGGCCACCGCGCCAGAAGCAGCGCTGGGCAGCATTCTCGATGCTGGACGGCTCCGTGGATTTCTTGGAAGTGTTCTGTGGTGCTGCTTGCGCGGCCCCTGGCACCACGCTCATCAAGAGCGTAGCAATTGACGCAATGAGCGACAAAGTCGACGAGTTGTGCATAGAGCTTCTCCTGCGAGGGTTACGACCGCATTGAGCGTTGCGGTCTGCGATAGGCCGCACCCCCGAAGGAGCGGAGCCGAGGTTCGTCAATAACACACCGTTCGGTGAAAGCGTGCGCTCCCCCAGCAACCTGATCCCATCATCGTAGTTGGGGCCACCAAAAGCGCGAGGTCACCCCGGAAATAACCGCCGTGCATGCCATGGCCACCGCCGTGACCGCCCCCCGCCACCACCGCCGCGGACCAGGACTAGCGGGTTGCCTCTGCACTCAGTCTCGGCTGGGAGCCGTCGAGATTGTTCGGCTGTGCGAGTGCGACAGCCGTGGAAATAGCAAGCGCAAAGGCGCCCACAAGACCAGACGTGACAAGACCGCGTTTCATGATTGCGTTCCATTCGTAGGTCATGTGGGCATGCGGGCATCAAAAGCTGCTCACTGAATGCATGGCGGCAGCGCCAAGCGGGTCAGTGCCCAGGGTCAGGTGACCCTCGCAGCCTCTGTAATCGTCAACTGGTCATACCCACTCCGCGCTGCAAGGGCGCGTCCTGCGACGATATTGCTGCGCTTGTCTCAGCATTGCGTAAAGGGCTCGGGAATTTAGATTTCTGAAGGCTTTTTAATGGCAGCGCTGCGCAGCCTGCTTACTTGCAATGCCGCGTCTAACCACTTGTAGCCGGTCGCCACATCATCGAGCGAATCTCCCCGAACTCCCGCTTCAGCTTTTCCCACGTCTCACCGCCATCGGTCGTTCGGAACATTTGACCGAGATTGGTGCAGCAAAAAAGAAGCATGGGGTCGGCAGCGTTGGTGGCCACCCACCAAACCGTGCTGTTGACCGGCCCGGGCAGCCGGGCATCCTCCCAGCTCTTTCCACTATCTCGGCTGCGCCAGAGGCGACCGTCGGAACCTGGCGGCCCACTCCCATTGGTGATGAAGATAACGCCCCTGTTGTCGGGGCGGTGAATGACGGCCCGAGTGTACTGCCAGGCCGAGGGGAGCTCGAAGTGCTCCCAACTTTCACCATTGTCGCGGCTTCTGTGCGGGCCGCGGTCGGTGGTCACGTAAATTGTGCGGTCCTGGGAACCATGCGGCCCGCCAATCACTGCCACTCCGTGGATATCGATTGACGCCATGCCCTTGTCGTGCCGTGTCCACGAAGCGCCGTCGTCGGTGCTGCGGTAGAGTGCGTCCACTTCGACGCCCACCCATATCGTCTCCTTGTCGTACGGATCGAAAAGGATTTGC
>Ga0070695_100002743_pt1 | contig 10209 bp, 9 predicted proteins | sample KBSK1252metaG_FD_65471 | JGI IMG/M metagenome (GOLD analysis project Ga0070695, IMG submission 65471) | Corn, switchgrass and miscanthus rhizosphere microbial communities from Kellogg Biological Station, Michigan, USA - KBS K1-25-2 metaG | ecosystem: Host-associated > Plants > Roots >... | reverse complement strand
GCGCGCAAATCGATGGTGTGGCCGCCATAGGCGCCCGTAATCAAGGGCAGGGTAGCATCTGGTCCGCGCTCGGTGACAGGCGTCCGATCAAGACCCATCTCGCTTAGCCACCAGATCAGGTCGTGCCCGCGATAACGGCGTGGCATGCGCTTGTGACGACCGACGGAAAGGAAAACCCGCCGACCGGCGCGAAGGAGTTCCTCGGCGATCTGTGCGCCGGAGGCACCGGAGCCCACAATCAATACCGCACCGGCCGGAAGCTGATCGGGGGCCTTGTACGCACTTGCGTGAATCTGAAAGATCTCCTCGTCTTGCAACAGATCCGGCACGATTGGCCGCTGGTAAGGTCCGGTGGCCACAACCACATTCCGCGCGGCGATGGTCCCTTCGGGCGTCTCGGCAAGAAATGCCGATTCATGTCGGCGCAACGCCGCAACCCTGACCCCGCACCGGATCGGCGGCTTCACCTTGGCGGCATAGGCGTTGAGATATTCGACGATCTCGGCGGCGGTCGCGAAGCCGTCGGGATTCGAGCTGGGATAGGGAAAATCGGGCAGGCGTACCGACCAATTGGGAAACTGGAAGCGCAAGCCATCCCAGCGTTCGCTCCGCCAGCGTTCGCCGATCTGCCCCCGCTCGAGCACAAGGTGCGGACAACCACGCTCCCTCAACATATGGCTCATAACAAGACCGGCTTGGCCACCGCCGATCACCAATGTTTCCACACGCTCGCTGCGCATGGTGGCAGCCCTCGGTTCTATCTGCGGTGGCCAACGCCACGGAGCTGCCCGCCGGCCTCGGCGAGGCATCTTACCTTTTGCTGCGGCCTAATAATCAAGAGGCTATGACGCCCGGCGTCGCAAAACGAGCCCCGTTCGGCGCTAGCAACAACCGCATTCTCTTGCGTATCGATCAACGTCTTGACGCGTCCACCGCTGCGACACCCTCGAATATGCGCACGTTGGGACACCATGTTGAAGCACAAATTGTTTCCTCCATGCATTGCTCCCAGACGCGCTTGGGCCGTCCGCTAAAAAATTGACCCAATAGACGCGGTGGCAACAGCGATATCTTTTTACAATATTGTTTAGTTTCCCTAATATAAAACATGCGCAAACCGCTGCCACCCCTTAGCTCGTTGCGATCGTTCGAAGCCGTCGCGCGTCAATTGAGTTTCAGCAGGGCCGCCGACGAGCTGCATGTGACACCAGGGGCGGTCAGCCAGCAGATTAGGGCGCTCGAGGAGCTGCTCGGTGCCAAACTGTTCGACCGGACCAGGCGATCCGTTTCGCTTTCCGATACCGGCGCACGTATGCTTCCAGACATCCAGGCCGGTTTGGAAATGCTATCGCGCGCGGTCAGCAGCAAGACCACTTCTTTCGGCGAGCGCACACTGACGATCAGCGTGGCACCTTCGTTCGCATCCAAGTGGCTGTTGCCACGGCTTCCCAAGTTCCACGAGCTGCATCCAGATATCGATCTTAGAATCTCGGCGACCGTCGGGCTCGCGGATTTCCGGCGCGAGCAGGTCGACCTCGCCATTCGGCTTGGTCATGGCAATTACCCCGGCCTGCACGCGGAGCCGCTCTTTTCCGAAGCCTTGACCCCGCTATGCTCGCCTGGGCTTCTCAAGCGCAAGGGTGCCCTGAGGAAGCCCGAAGACCTTCGCAAGCATCGACTGATTCACGATACGTCTATTCCCGGCGGCGAGCAGGGCGCCTGGGAACGGTGGCTCGCACTCGCAGGCGCCAAGAACATATCTACCCAGCGTGGCACCAGATTCACGCTGGCCGAGCTTGCCCTACAGGCGGCGATTGACGGTGCCGGGGTCGTTCTTGGACGGATCGTGCTGGCCGAGGCAGATCTGGCAGCGGGCCGCTTGCTGCGCCCATTTAAAACCGTCCTGCCCCTAAACGTCAGTTATTTCCTTGTTAGATCGAAGCTGGCCGCACCTCGGCAAGAGCTTCGTTGTTTTCGCGACTGGCTCTTCAGTTCGCTGCAAAAATCGCCCAATACCGGCAGGGCCCGTGCATGACTTTGCGTCCTCGGCCAGCGCCGAGCGCGCCGGGAACGCTATCCAGCTGGCTGGCTTTTAGATCCTATTGGAGCAAGCAGGCCAGGCGTTGTCGCGGCCCGGCCAATGTTTTGGAGTTTCGCCAATGACCCGTTCCGCCCGCGCGGCGGATTGCGGCCGAACAATCGATGGATATCTATGCTCAGGTGCCTTGCCCTTGACGATATGGATCTCGCGGCGAGAATCCATCGGGTTGCATTCGATCACGCCCTGCCTACTCTGGCTGGGCTTCACACGCCCGACGAAGATCGATGGTTCTATCGGGAACGCATGTTTCCAACGTGCCAGCTGTGGGGCGCCTTCGATGCTTCAGAAATGCTGGGCGTTATTGCCTTCCGCGACGGCTGGATCGATCAGCTCTACGTGCTGCCGTCGGCGCAAGGGCAAGGTGTCGGGAGCAGGCTGCTAGGCGTTGCGCAACGCGAATTTGATCAACTCCTGGTTTGGACATTCCAGCGCAACATCCTTGCCCGGCGCTTTTATACGGCGCGAGGTTTCCAACTGGTGCGGGAGACTGCTGGCGTCCGCAACGAGGAAAAGGAACCTGACGCGCTATACCGTTGGACGCGCCATGTGTGAGCGCAGGCACTTGACATAGAGAATAATCGCTAAAGCTTGCCCTCTCTTGCAGACGCCGCCAGTCTTGGGGAGCTTCTGGCGTGGCAGCCGTGCGTAGTCGCCGCCAACGGCACTGGGTGCCGGCGAACACCCAAGCTCGGCGATTGGACGAGGAGCAACAAAAATCTGTCACCAAGCAGGCGTAGCTAGCAAACACCGGCGCGCGGCGGTTAAAAATCAACACGTTTCCGTCGTCTCTCGCTAGCCTTTGCATCGACCGACGAGTGGTAAGTGGGGAGGTACTATGCGGTGGCTTCGAGCGTTTCCTCTCGCCGCGATGGTGGTCGCTTCAGATCTGACGACTCCCAATTCGGCTGTGTCGCAACCAAACGCTGCCAGCAACGCGTTGGCACTCTCCATCATCTCGCTATGGCAGAACTCTTCGCGCGAGCCAACACCCGAGGCCCGGGCACAAAAGATCGAAGAGGCGCTTGCGCTTGCCGTGCCGGCAAAGCCGTGGCCCTTCCGCGAGCCGACCCGCGACGATCTGCTCGGACGCATGTGGGGCCAGCTCGGTAACGAATATCGCCGGGTCGATGGTGCCCGCCGCCCTGCGGCCATGGAACGTGCCCTCACGGCCTATGAGCAAGCGCTCAAGCACATAGCGAGCGGTGGCGATTTGGCCAGAGTGCAATACGGTCTGGGACAGGTGTACCTCGACCGCATTGCAGGCGAGCGGTCGCAAAACGTGGAAAAAGCCATCGCTGCCTTCAATGCCGCGTCGGCTCTTGCCACCAAGGCTTCCGCCCCGTCCCATTGGGGCTCAATTCAGATAGGCCTGTCCCGGGCCTATTGGCACCGCATGCAAGGTCGACGTGCCGACAACCTCGAGTTGTCCATTCAGGCTGCCGAGGCCGCGCTAACGGTGTTCGCGAGCGACAAGGCGGCCGCCGACTGGAGCAGCGCGCAGCAAGCACTTGGTGCGGCATTCTGGGCCCGCATCAACGGCGTGCGGGCCGACAACGTGGACAAAGCTATTGCCGCTTACGAACAGGCTCTCGCCGTAACGACTCGAGAGCGATCGGCGCAGGCGTGGGCCGGCCTCCATGACAATCTGGGCATGGCCTACGCAGAGCGCAGCCGCGGCACACCGCTGGAAAATATTCAGCGAGCCGCGGCACACTTCGAAAATGCCTCCAAGGTCTTCACGCGAGAAGCGTTTCCGGCCGAATGGGCCCAGCTCAATATGAACTTTGGCCTTCTCCTGCTTGACCACGAACTCGACAAGCCTTCGGAACGCGTCGAGGCCGCGATCGCGCGCTTCAACAACGCCCTCTCCGTGTACACGCCTCAGGCGTTCCCGGAGCGATGGGCCCGCGTCACGCTGAATTTGGGCATCGCTTATTCCAGGCGCCTGACTGGCGATCGTGCCGAGAACATCGAGCAGGCCATCGACGCCTATCAGAATGGTTTGCAATTTTATGCACGCACATCCGACTCCCTGAAGTGGGCGAGCGCGCAGAACAACCTTGGCATTGCTCTGCGTAAGCGGATGCGGGGCGAGCGCGCCGCCAACCTTGCTGCTTCGGCCGCCGCACACACAGCGGCCATGAGCGTATTCACGCCGACCTCCTTTCCTTGGATGCACCTGCGTTCGGCGCAGCTCGCTGGCGACGTGGCCGCGGCACGCGGCGACTGGTCGACCGCACGCCAATACTATCGCTCAGCGATTGAGGCTTCACACCTGCTTTTCGCGGCGGGATTAAATCGACCCGAGGCGGAGACGGTGGTGCGCGAGGGCGGTGAACTCTTCGCCGGTGCGGCGTACGCCGCGATCAAATTGAATTCACCGCTCGAAGCGCTCGATATCATCGAAGACGGCCGAGCGCGCCTTTTGAAAGTGGCGGTCGGGCTCGATGCGCTGGCGTTGCAACCAGAGCAGCGCGCGCGGCTCGACGCCGTGCGGGCAAATATTCGTGAGTTGGAGGGCCGCCTCGAATTCCAGCTGGGTGATGAGCGATTGCAGATCATCAGACAGCTCGAAGGCCTTCGTGTCGATATGCAAAGGATCATCAAGGATGCAAGCACTGCTAACAAAGCCGCTTCGCGCACCGCCGCCCTCGCGTTGGCAGGGGAGCTTTTGAGGAAGTACAGGGCTATCGTCATACCTGTCGTCACTGAAAATGGCGCTACGCTATTGACGATTGTCAGGGGGAGCAGTGCTCCAACCGTTGTACCGATTGCGATCCAAGGTTTAGACTTGGGCTCGCTCAATCGATTTCTGCATGGCGCTGAACCCTCTGGGCGCCTGCACGGTTGGCTTGGCGCGTATGCGATCAACCATCTACCGCCGAGCGAGCGACAAAGTCAGTGGCATGAATGGCTGCAGACGATCCACGATCTGCCAAGCCATCTTGCGCAGCTATTTGCTGGGGCTTTGACGGACGGCCTAAGGGCGAATGGCGTCGGCGATGATAGCGCCATGTTGTGGTTACCACAGGGTGCACTTGGCCTACTGCCGATGGCTTTAGCCTCCGATCCCGCGAGCAAGGCGACTGTGATTGACACCTACACGATCTCGACCGCGCCAAGTCTGACCGCGGCCGCCACGTCACTCCGGCGAAGCACCGCATCTGCGACCCCGCCAGCCGTAACCGCTATTATCAATCCGACCGGCGATCTCAAATTTGCCGAACTTGAGGCCACCGTCGCCGTCAGCTATTTCGACAAGTCTCGGCGCACCCTTTTGGGTGCCAAGGATGCGCGCCTTCAACCCGTCCTTGCGTCCCTGGCCAAATCGAGCCACTGGCATTTTGCGACGCACGGCACGTTTTCCTGGGCCAAAACCACGGAGTCCGCGCTCTTGCTTGCGGATGGCGATAGACTGACGGTGCGCGATCTAATCGATCGCGCGGATCTTGGGCACCCACGGCTGGTCGTTTTGTCTGCGTGCGAAACCGGAGTGTTTGATTTTCAGCGCGCCCCCGACGAGTTCATTGGCTTGCCGGCAGCGTTTCTGCAGGCCGGCGCCGCCGGAGTCATTGGTACCTTGTGGCCGGTCGATGATATTTCGACAGCGCTGATCATGCTGAAATTCTACGAGCTCTACCTCAGCAAAAATATCCAGCCCGCCTTGGCGCTGCGTAGGGCGCAGATTTGGCTGCGCGATGCCGACGCCCGCGAAATCGATGCCTTTCTGGTCGAGATGCTGCGCTCGGGCCGGCTGTCCTCCGATCAGGACCTATTGCTGCGAAAGTCCGTGCGCGGCGACACGGGGGGCGACAAGCCCTACGCTCACCCCTATTATTGGGCTGCCTTTCAATTCTATGGATCCTGACCAATTCGGCGCCGCTCACCTTCAGCGCGTGTGCCCGGCAATGGCGGACCCCCACAATCTGGCCCGGCGCTACCCACAGGTTTCCCGTCCGAGCGCGACGAGAACCGATAGTGAAGAAGGCGCTAGGCGTGGACGGCAAAAAAGTGCGGGTTTTTGCGGTAGTGGCACCCGGGCGCGAACGCAAAACTCAAGACGAGCCGTTGCCGCAATTGCGATCCTGGAAACCGCACGTCCGTCCCGGCTCCAATTGCGTCGGTTTGCGGCCCGCGCGCCCAGGCTTTGGGGCAATCCTGTCGACCGCCAGTTCGCCAAGATCGCTAGCTGAGGATAGATTGAATAAAATGTTCCGGAGTGGATCCGTGTCGAGGCGCGTCCTTGGTTTGGCGGCAGTCGGCTTCATCATACTGACGTGGCCTTCCCTCACGGTTGGCCAGCAGTCGGAACCATTGAGACGGTTGAGAAACCACATTCACCAAGACATGACAACTTGCATCGCCTTCTTCCGACAGGTTAGCAGGTGCCTCGCAAAGAATCCCCAATACGCCAAGACCGCCGCCGCCTATGCCAGGGCAACGGATGATCTGCTCTACAAGTCGATCCTGCTGGGTAAGCAAATAGGACTGTCGGAGCAAGATGCCAAATTGCGGCTAGGGACGGCCACCGACGAGATGGCCGACCTCATCAACAAGGATTGCGGCAACATTTCATTGCTGCTTGGCAAACACCTTGACAAGTGCACCGCCGTAGCGAGCGATCCTCTAAATCCCCTAAAGAATGCCGCGCCCAAGCCATAGGGCCTGGATCGCTCTCATTAGGACAACGAACAGGCACACCGTAACCACAGAGCGATTGGGCGTGCACCGGCTCCCGTTGGGGAAACGCTTTCTACGCGCGATTGGACCCCGTCAAGTCCAATGGGCTACATCGCAAATCCCGGCCTTGTCGGCTTTGCGATCCACTCGATGCCAGGTTTGACTTCGTCGGTTTCGCGCTGCCGACCATCTGCACCGAAACCAACGGACGCTACAGAAAGCCTTTCCCCACACTCAAGTCTACAGTTTCGAGTTTGCGCATTCCAGAAATGCCTTCGCATCGACCGCCTGAGGCCTGTCTTTCCGATCTTCTAACATGAAAGCGTACGGCGGATAACGCATCTCAATCTCGACTAGTCTGGTTTTGGCTTTGCACGTAGTGAGGGTAGGATAATCCATCGATGACCTAAACATTTTTTCTGCATAGAATAGTCGGTCCCGATAACACCTCTCGGTCAGATCTTGTTCTCCCGCAATAGCAGCAATTTTTTCAGCGCACATTAGCATTTCCATTAATTTTTGATATTCCTCATCAATCGAAAGGTACCTAAGTGCGCTGAGCTCTTCGCTCGTAAGGGGTCGCTTGTTCCGCTCCTCTCCCTCCCTTACAAGGGATGCAACGTCAGCATCGACTCTTTGTCGAACCTCTGCTTCTGACCTCTCGTAAATATCGCGGGCCACTTTCAGCTGTTCATCGCTTGTTTCCTGCCCAGCTGAGATCGGTTGATTCCAAAGAATGATAAAGGCGAGGATGTATGGCAGCATACCAGCGATGTAATTCGTAATACGTCGGCCCATGGCAACCTCCATACGCAATCTCGGCTCAAACCTGGATACCACCAAATTCTTGGCACCATTGGGTTTTCTTACTTTCCCAGCGCTGCGGCCGCCCTGGTGCCCAATCAGGAGTAAAGTCGTCGGTTGGCTTTGACTGGCTCAAGATCACATCCTCGTAATTATCAGCTATGCTATTGACCTCGCCACGGGCGTCTGCCCGGGACTCGCCCCCCATGTGGACCGCGTGCAGCCGCCTACCAACGCCAAGTGATCCTATCCCTTTACACCAATGCGCCCGGGCATTCGGCGCGCCCGTCGAACTGCTAATCGGACGCGTCTAGCAGCACGTCGACCACGACCTGCCGCCGCTCGGGTGATGTTTGATGGCCAATGCCTTGAGCGTTCGGTCGTGGTCTGCGAAGCGGAGTACCGACCCCGGCAGGATAAGAACCAATGATTTGCTCGCCGGCAGTCCCAGAAACAAAGTCAATCGAAATCGTCTTTGACGCCGCACGCGGCAATTCCATTTCGCCCAAAGCACACATTTCGGTGGCCAGAGGTCCGACTTCATCGACAAGGGGGCGGCAAGATCCAACATCAAATCCAACTCGATTGAATTGCCGTGAGTTCACCACCGAAGGCGGAGTAACAATCAAGGGAGCATGATGGTCCTGCTGGGTGCATCTCACCTCGACCCGATCCAGAGCGGTATGGGTCTGCCGCGCATCGTCGTAGACGGCAGGCGACAAGGTCGCCCGAAGTGGCAGGCCTAGCGGCGGAAACAATCACACGCTCTCACTGAACTAGCCGATCCGGCAGGGCTGGTCTTGGCGCACCACGCTAATGTTCGCACACTCATGGCACCACCCGATCTCAAGAATGGGCTCTTGGAAGATGTAGGACGACAATGCAACGGCAATGTCATTGCGACACACGATCACGATAGCTTTGCGGCGTCCGATTGACGGGCTCACCGCTTGAGAATGTACGCGCCTCCGCTTGCGCTGCAAGGGAGAAGCTACCCAGTACTCTGCGCCCGACCAAGAGCCGCCACTGCCGCCGGCAACGCGCTTGGGACGTGAGCTATTGCTTGGCTGGTATGGCTTCGACGACGCGCACCTGGAAGGTGCCGCCATTCTTGTTGATAGATGCTTCAGCGAGCATGCCGACAAGCCCGAACATGCCGGCGGTCACCGCCTCTCCACGGGGAGCAACCTCAAGCGTGTAAAGCATGCCCGGCTTCGCTTGCAGCGTGATCGTGTACTCGTTGGGATGCCCTTGCGCATCGACGGTGGTCTTGCCGCTCCAGCGGGAAACGTCCAGCACGGTAGACCCGCCCACGCCGAGGCTGGCGATCTCGCGGCCGTGCAGTTTGACGCGCGCGGCCGGAGCGGCAGCCATCTGCTCGATGCTCCGCTGTACCTTGAGCCGAGCATGCGACGTTTTGAGCGCCTTGGGCGGCGAGCGCGGCATTTTCGGCACCTGTGCTCCCGCAGCCAGTCGTCAGCGTAGCGGCCACTAGGTCACGCAGACGGTTCCCACCAATTGCAGCACCCGAACGATACGCATGCTCACGCTCTCGCCGGAACCATCCGCCGCACAACTTAATCAAAGATGTCGCGGTGCGGATATGGCCGGAAAGCAACTAGCCTTGGTCGTTGCGCTATGCCGCGCTGACTTTTCCCGTTGGCGTGGCCGCTTGCTCGGACCCCGTAAGCCAACGCAGCATTCATTACACGAAGAGGTTGGGGCGCCAATTGCTGGCACCACGAGATCGACAACCGTGGTCTGGCATCACGGAGGCTCAATGAACCGCGCTGCTTGCGTCCCTGGGTTTGGACGTCGCTGGCATGTCCACGTCGGAGTGCTTGAGGGCGTACACAGGCAGGACTGCGGTGCTCAGCAGCACGAGGAGCATGCACCTGGTCCGCAGGGCCGTGGCAGTTCTCGCCGGTTCAACGTCGCGGTGCATCGTGAGGTCGTCCAGCAGCAGGTCAAGTTCACGCATGGGATCGCGGAATCGGTCGTGGTTGCGCATTTGGGCTTAGTGCACCGCCGGTTCTCGCTTGAAGGTGACAAGCAGGCCGGGCGTTTGCTCGCCGAAGCGTCCCCGTCGGCCCGCCTGCGACCGGCCCTCAATGCCTCAGGCGCTTGCAAACGAAACCTGCGCCGGATGCCTTGCGTACCTCGAGTTTTCGCCGTCGCTCGCACCGGAGTCGTACGCCACGCACGGCCAGGGGATCGAGACCTCCCGATCATTTCTCGACGGACTTCGAAAGGCGGGACTGCCGAAAAAGGTGGCTCGTTCTTGGTGCGCAGGGTCGCCAACGGCCCGACGTGAGAAGGGAAGGCCTGAGGACATGGCGTCCGGCGGGAGCGACGCCGGACCGCTGCCAGCAACGCAGGCGCTGCGGTAGATACCCCTGAGCAACCCAATCGGCAGGCGACGCCGTGCTCCGCGCGCTCGCGGCACCAGTTTCAACGCGGCCAGTCAACGCGGGCGCGCTGCCAGGCTTCCCCAACCGGCACTGCGGGCAGTCGCTGAGGAACCGTGCTCTATTTCGCTTTAGATAATGGTGCCCAGGGGCGGAATCGAACCACCGACACCGTGATTTTCAGTCACGTGCTCTACCAACTGAGCTACCTGGGCG
>Ga0070695_100002740_pt1 | contig 10212 bp, 12 predicted proteins | sample KBSK1252metaG_FD_65471 | JGI IMG/M metagenome (GOLD analysis project Ga0070695, IMG submission 65471) | Corn, switchgrass and miscanthus rhizosphere microbial communities from Kellogg Biological Station, Michigan, USA - KBS K1-25-2 metaG | ecosystem: Host-associated > Plants > Roots >... | reverse complement strand
TCCAGCGCGCGGTTGATCGCCTGCGCGTAGGTGAATTGCAGTCCGGCCGGATCGTCGCCGTTGGCGCGAAAGTTCTCGCGCACCTTCGCGTCGCAAAGGTAGGAGAAGCCGACGTCGTCGAGCTGGAGGTAGCGGCAGCCCGCGTCGTAGAGGTGCCGAATGGCCTTGCGGTAGGCAGCGCCGATGTCGGCCCAGAACTCCTCCAGGTCCGGGTAAACGCTGCGCGAGATGGCGTTACGTCCGCCGCGCATGTGCGCCGTGCCGGGCGAAGGGATGGTGAACTTCGGCGTGCGCTTGGTCACCGATTTCAGGTAGCGGAAGTGCTCGACCATGATCGGCCGCGAGCACGCGACCTTGCCGGCGACGCTCGCCATCGGCGGCACGTCCTCGGCTTTGAACGTCATGCCGCTGACCGGGACGAGCTCGATGCCATCGAGCTGCTTCAGGAAATCGAGATGCCAGAAGTCGCGCCGGAATTCGCCGTCGGTGATCGCTTGCAGCCCGACTGCTTCCTGGCGCCGCACCGCGGCGGCGATGGCGCGATCTTCCACGGCACGCAGCTCAGCCGCGGCGAGAGCGCCGGCCTTCGCCTTGGCGCGCGCCTCGCGCAGCTCCGGCGGGCGCAGCAGGCTGCCGACCTGGTCGGCGTGAAAGGGGGGTCTTGTCATGTGAACCTCCTCGCGGGCCCGAGTCTAGCGCGCGCGCCAGGCGCCGGCGACGCGCGTGAAGCTCGTGCGGCTCGCCACGCCGAAGTCGCCGCCGCTCCAGACGTAGCGCTCGATGTCGACCCGTTCGCGCTCGACGCGCAGCACGTTGAAGGAATTCGCTTCGCCGCGCGCTCGCACCGACGTGGCGGTGCCGGCCTGCACGACGAGCGCCGAATACTCGCCGATCGGATAGCGCCCCGCGGTGTCGCCGACATGGCTCGCGTGCAGATGCCCGGCGAGCAGGATGTCGGCGCCGCAAGCGGCAAAGGCATCCATCGCGAGGCGCGCGCGGCCGACGAGCGCGCGCTCGCCGTGGCCCTCCGGCAGGTCGAACGGGTGATGGGTGGCGATGATTTTCACCACGCCGCGCGCCAGCGGCGAAAAGGTGCTGGCGATGCGCGAGAGCTGTGCCGCATTGACGCGTCCGCCCTTGAAGACCGCCGAGCGCGCGGTGTTGACGCCGATGATGGCCACTTCGTCGTCCAGGTACACGGGTTCGATGTCACCGCTGATGTAGCGGCGGTATTTGACCAGCGGCTGGAAAAAGCGCTGGAACACGTTGTAGAGCGGCACGTCGTGGTTGCCCGGCACCGCGAGCACACGGCCGGGCAATGCATCGAGAAAGCGCCGGGCATCGCGGAACTCGGCCGATTTGGCGCGCTGCGTGAGGTCCCCGGAGACGACCACGACGTCCGGCGCGATCTCGTGCAGGCGCCGCGTCAGCGGAGCGAGCACCTGCCGCGCGACGCGTCCGAAATGCAGATCGGAGAGATGCGCGAGCGTTCTCACGGCGCCATCACGCGCAAGGCGCCCGGCCGCAGGCGGTATTCGAGCGGCAGCTCGAAGCTCGCCACCTCGCCATCGGTGGAGACGAGGAGGCGCTTGTGTCGGCCCTCGATGCGCAACTTTGCTGTGGTGGCCGCCTCGAAGTCACGCGCCTGCTTCAGCCGCCCCGCAAGCGCGCGCAGCGCAAGGGCGAGGAGCCGGCGGCGGCCGGTGCGCTGCGTGACATAGACGCTCAGCACGCCCGCATCCAGTCGCGCGCGGCGGCCGATGTCGAAGCCTTCCATCTCGTAGACGTTGTTGCCGACGAAGACGAATGGCGTGCGGCGCCGGTGCGTGACGCCGTCGAGCTCAAGCGTCAGATCCATGAACGGATGGCGGCGCAGCACCGTGTGCGCCGCCCAGAGCATCGCCGGCCATTTGCCGCGGCCGAGCCGGCGCTGCTGCTTGGTGCGCCGACGCACCATCGCGGGATAAAGGCCGATGCTCGAATTATTGAGAAACAGGCGCCCATTCACCTCGCCGGCGTCGATGCGCTGCTCGCGGCCTTCGAGCGTCGTCACGACGGCCGCCGCCAGATCGAGCGGAATGCCGAGATCCCGTGCGAAGTGGTTCAGCGTGCCGAGCGGGATCACGCCGAGCGCGCTCGCTGTGCCGGCGAGCGCGCCCGCGACGCTGCTGATGGTGCCGTCGCCGCCGGCCGCCACCACCAGCGCGGCACCGTCGCCGACGGCTCGCTCGGCGAGCGCGCCGAGCTCGTCACCCTGCGCGAGATGCACCGCCGGCTCGGCCCCGGCGGCGCGGTAAAGGCCGACGATGCGCTCGGCGGTCTCGCCGCCATTACCGCCGCCCGCGTGTGCATTCAAGATAAGCGCGACCCTGGCCACGGCCTACGGCAAGGCAAGGAGCGAGCCGGGCGCCTTTGCTTACCGGGTGGATCCCTTCCAGCCGTTCGCCGTGATGTCGAAGGCGATGCCGTCGGGATCGTGGTACTTCACCTCGTAGAAGCCGGCGCCGGCGGCCGGCTCGCCCATCCAGTGAGTGCCGCCGGCCGCTTCGATCGCCTCGCGCGTCGCCGGAAGGTCGTCGACGATGAAGCCGAAGTGATGCACGCCGACGAACTCGCGCCCGCGCGCGCCCGCGTACTCTTCCTTTCGGTAATGCAGGAGCGCGATGTTCATTACGCCGTCCGAGAGGTAGACGCCGTGCGCGCCTTCCCAATCGGTGCTGCCGACGCGCTCGAGACCAAAGGCGCGCATGTAGAACTCGGCGGCGCGCTCGGGATCGGGAACGGTGATGGCGATGTGTCGTAGCTTGGCCATGATGAGTTTCCTAGCGGACTGCGCAGCGCGGCGTGTTGACGCCGAGAAAGATCTCGCGCAGGAAGACGGTGAGGCTGCCGATCAGGGCGAGCATCGCCAGCACGAAGAGGATCGCCACCAGCTGGCCGAGGTCGGACGTGACCAGCGCGTCGACGAACGCGATCGCGATCAAGAGGCAGATGAGGAGCGCCGAGAACACCGCGAGCGAGATCGAGACGTAGGTGAGCCTCGCACGCTGGTCGTTGACGGCGAGCTCGGCCCGCGCGCGCTCGACTTCGACGCCGTCGAGCTCGGCGAGGGCGGCCACCAGCACGCGGCGGCGATCCACCGTGCGGCCGAGGCGGTTGGCGAGCACGTTCAGCACGGTGCCCACGGCAGTGAGCAGGAACACCGGGGCGATCGCGAGCTGGATGACGTGGGCAACATCGCCAAGCGGCGCGTGGATCGGCATGGTGCTATTTTGTCGCACATGCTCGAAACTTTGCTCGTGCCCCGCACGCGCGACCTCGGCGACGGGTTCGAGGTGCGCCGCGTCCTGCCGGCGGCGCGCAGGCGCGCCGTCGGTCCGTTCGTGTTCTTCGACCAGATGGGGCCGGTGGCGCTCGCGCCGGGCAAGGGACTCGACGTGCGGCCGCATCCGCACATCGGCCTTGCCACGGTGACCTACCTCTTCGAGGGCGAGATTCTGCATCGCGACAGCCTTGGCACGGTGCAGCCGATCCGCGCCGGCGACGTCAACTGGATGACGGCCGGCCGCGGCATCGCGCATTCGGAGCGCACGCCGCCTGAGCTGCGAGCGAGCGGCGCCCGCCTCGCCGGCATCCAGCTCTGGGTCGGGCTGCCCGCGCGTGACGAAGAGACGGCGCCGCGCTTCGAGCACACGCCGGCCGCGCGGCTGCCCGTGCTGGAAGAGCGCGATGTGCGCATCCGCCTGATCCTCGGCGAGTGGCGCGGCGCCCGCTCGCCGGTGGCGACGCTGAGCCCGATGCTCTACGCCGACGCGACGCTCGGCGCCGGCGCGACGCTCGAGCTCGAAGCGCGCCAGGCCGACCGCGCCGCGTACATCATCGATGGCGAGGTCGAGCACGACGGTGCATCGCAGGCCGCGGGACGCATGCTGGTCTTCGCCACCGGTGCGCCGGCGCGCATCACTGCGCGCAGCGCAGCGCGCGTGCTGATCCTCGGCGGCGAGCCGCTCGACGCAGAGCGTTTCCTCTGGTGGAACTTCGTTTCCAGCCGCAAGGAGCGCATCGTGCAAGCCGCGGCGGACTGGAAGGCACGTCGCTTCGCGCCGATCCCCGGCGAGACGGAGTTCATTCCGCTTCCGGATAACGCACCGCAGGACGTCCACTACCCGTAAGGGTTCAGGAATTGCTTCCAAGCGGCTCATAGCCGCACGCGCCGGCGCGCAGAACGAGCGCGCGGGTGCGCGGTCCAGACTCATAGCGGTTGCAGCGACATGCGAAGAGGCTTCTACAGCGCCGCCGGCGCAAGAAAAATTCCGACAAGGTCGGCGGCTGTGCGCGCGCCGCTACCACCGGACACTAAGCGTGACGTCGCGGAACCGCGTACGCGCGCGTGGTCGCGCCTCTACAGACGCGCGGAAAAGCCGCTGCTCTTCGCAGGCGGCGCGCTCGCCGCCGTGGCGCTTGTCGCGCTGCATGCCACCTTTACACCGGCGGCGCCGGTGCTGACGCAGGACGACATCGACCAGGCGGTAGCGCGCACGCTGGAAACGAAGCCGCTGCCCTCGCCGGCCATGAAGGCCTTCCAGGCGGTGCGCAGCTCGATCGTGCGCGTGCGGGCCTCCGCGGCGACGCCCGGCGATGGCGCGGACGGCACGGAACAGGACGAGTACGTCCAGCGCGCCATCGGCAGCGGCGTGGTGATCATCGATCGCGGCGTGATCCTCACCAGTCTGCACGTCATCTCCGGCGCGAGCCGCATCCGCGTGGAATTCGAGGACGGCCTGGAAAGCGATGCCAGCGTCATCAATACCCAGCCGGAGCACGATCTTGCCGTGCTGCAGGCGCGCGATATCCCGGACGACCTCAAGGCGGCGACGCTGCGCTCCGCGAAGCATCTGATCGAAGGTGAAAGCGTTACCGCGGTGGGCTTTCCTTTCGGCATCGGCCCGTCCGTTTCGCATGGCGTAATTTCGGGCCTGCACCGCCGCTACCGCTCGCCGGATGGCGATCGCGTGCTCTCCGAGCTGATCCAGTTCGACGCGGCGGCCAATCCCGGCAGCTCGGGCGGTCCGCTGGTGAATGCCGAGGGTGAGGTGATCGGCATCGTCACGGCGATCCTCGCGCCGAGTGAAAAAGCCGGGTTCGCCGGCATCGCTTTCGCCGTGCCGATCGAGCTCGCCGCCGGCGCCGCCGGTCTGCCGCCCTTCTAGCAATGACGTTTCTCTGGCCGAACGCGCTGTGGCTGCTGGTGCTGCTGCCGCTCCTCGTGGGACTGTATCTCGCGCTTATCGCGCGACGCAAAAAGATGGCGCTTGCTTACTCCGACTTTGGCCTCCTGAAGGAGGCGCTCGGGGCACGTCAGAGCATGCGCCGCCATGTGCCGCCCGCGCTTTTCCTGACCGCGCTCGCGGTCATGATCCTGGCGCTCGCGCGGCCGGCAGCAGTCGTCACGCTGCCCTCGCAGCACGAGACAGTGATGCTGGCGATGGATGTGTCGGGCAGCATGCGCGCCGACGACGTAAAGCCCACGCGCCTCGCAGCTGCGCAGGCGGCGGCGCGCGCCTTTATCAAGGACACGCCGAAAACCACGCGTATCGGCGTCGTCGCCTTCGCCGGCAGCGCGGCTCTGGTGCAGGCGCCGACGCAGAATCGCGACGATGTCTACGCCGCCATCGATCAGCTGCAGCTGCAGAACGCCACTGCGGTGGGCAGCGGCATCCTCGCCTCGCTGAAGGCCATCTTTCCCGACCAGGATTTCGATCTGAAAGTGCCGCTGCCGATGCGAGCAGGCAGCGCCGCTTTCGGCGGCTCGCGCCCGCCCACGGTGCTGGGCGCCCCCGCCAAGGCGGAGCAAAAGCCGGTGCCGCCGGGGTCGTACAAATCGGCGGTCGTCATTCTGCTCACCGACGGCCAGACCACCACCGGTCCCGATCCGGTCGAGGCCGCGCGCCTTGCGGCCGATCGCGGCGTACGCGTCTTCACCGTCGGCGTCGGCACGCCGGACGGCCAGATTCTCACCGGCGAGGGCTGGTCGATCCGCGTGCGCCTGGACGAGGACGCGCTCAAGGTCATCGCCGATCTCACGCGCGGCGAGTACTTCTTCGCCGGCAACGCGCCCGACCTGAAAAAAATCTACCAGGGCCTGAACTCGAAGCTGGTGATGGAGAAGAAGGAGACCGAGATCACCGCCTTCTTCACCGGCGTCGCGGCGCTCTTCGCCCTCGTGGCCGCTGGGCTGTCACTGCTTTGGTTCAACCGCCTGCTCTGAGGCGACCAGTCGATTGCCGTCGTACAGCTTGACCGTGATCGTGTAACGATCGCCGGGGTTGATGCTGAGCGAGTTGTAGGCGAACTGGCCCTTGCCGGCGCCGTCCAGGCGCACGGTGCCTGTCTGGCTGGTGGCCGCGCTCGCGCCTTTGCCGTCGCGGCGAATGTTGATCTCGTAGCGCAGCGTCTTGCCGCCGGGGCCCGAAACCGCCGGCTCGACGCGCAGCGTGCCGCTCACCATGCTGGTGCCGAGGTCGAGGCGATACGCCGGGTCCTGCGCGAGCGCCGAGGCGCAGAAGATGAGCGCGATGCCAGCGGCACGCCTGTAAAATCGACCGCTTTTCGCCTTACGCATGGCGCTCATCGTACAAAAATTCGGCGGCACCTCGGTCGGCTCGATCGAGCGGATCAAGAACGTCGCGCGCCGAGTCGCCAAGTGGCGCGCCGCCGGCCACGACGTCGTGGTGGTGCCCTCGGCGATGGCCGGCGAGACCAACCGTCTGATCGCGCTCGCCAAGGAGATCCAGGCGCAGCCCGATCCGCGCGAGCTCGACGTGGTGGCGGCCACCGGCGAGCAGGTGACGATCGGTCTCCTCACCATGGCGCTCCTCGAGCTTGGCGTGCAGGCGCGCAGCTACAGCGGCTGGCAGGTGAAGATCCTCACCGACTCCGCGCACACCAAGGCGCGCATCACGACGATCGAGGAGAGCGCGATCCGGCGCGACCTCGCGGCGGGGCGCGTCGTGGTGGTGGCCGGCTTCCAGGGCGTCGACAGCGCAGGCAACGTCACGACGCTCGGGCGCGGCGGCTCCGACACCTCCGCGGTGGCGCTCGCTGCCTCGCTGAAAGCGGACGAGTGCCAGATCTTCACCGACGTCGATGGCGTCTACACCACCGATCCGCGCATCGTGCCGGAGGCGCGGCGCCTGCGCAGCGTGAGCTTCGAGGAGATGCTCGAGATGGCGGGCGCCGGCTCGAAAGTGCTGCAGATCCGCTCAGTCGAATTCGCCGGCAAGTACAAGGTGCCGACGCGCGTGCTCTCGAGCCTCACCGACCCGACGCTTGCGGTGGCGGAGGAAGGCCGCTCGGGCACGCTCATCACCTTCGAGGAGGACCCGCATATGGCGATGGAAAAGGCCGTGATCAGTGGCGTCGCCTTCAACCGCGACGAAGCGAAGATCACCGTACACGACGTGCCCGACCGGCCCGGCATTGCCTACGCCATCCTCGGGCCGATCGCGGATGCGAATATCGACGTCGACGTCATCGTGCAGAACGTCGGCCACGACGGCATGACCGACATGACGTTCACCGTGCATCGCACCGATTACGCGCGCGCGGTCAAGATCCTGAAGACCCAGGTGCAGCCGCACATCAAGTGCCGCGACATCACCGGCGACGAGCGCATCGCCAAGGTGTCGATCGTCGGCCTCGGCATGCGCTCGCATGCCGGCATCGCTGCGCAGATGTTCCGCACGCTGGCGGAGGAGGGCATCAACATCCAGATGATCTCGACCTCCGAGATCAAGATCACCGTGGTGATCGAGGAGAAGTACACCGAGCTTGCCGTGCGCGTGCTGCACAAGGCGTTCGAGCTCGAGGCCGCCTGAGCAGGTCGGCGTCCGGGCTTTCCCTACGCGCGGTGCTGCCAGCCGATCGCCGAGAAGAGCGCGCTAAGAACGAGTAGCGCCAGCACGACGAAACGCGTCTCGGCGTTGCCGGCGGCGAGATGCACCGGCGTCGCGAGGAGCGCGCCGAGGAACGACATGTACGCCGCCTTGAACATCGCGCTTGCCGCCTACCATTCTCCAGGCGGACGCAGCGCGTTGATCCGTTCGTCCTTGTGCAATTCCTGGAAGCCTCGTGCGCACGCATCCATGAGACCGAGCAGCATGGCGCACACTGAGAGGTAGGCCTTCTTCAACATCGCCATTGCATTGTGAACTTCGCGGCCGCCGCTGCCAGTCTCCAGCCGGACGACGCGCGCTGGTCTTTTCGGCGTCGTGTAAATGCTGTGCCGCGTCAACGCGATGGAATAAGCGGCGGAATAAACGCGGAATAAACCGCTAATGCAGTTGCGTCTGTGACTCGATGAACACGCGCTTCAGGCGCGGATCGGTTTTCTTGAGCGTCTCGTCGAGCTCGTCCATCACCGCGTGCGCGCGATTGCGCGGCACGTCGCGCGCGATGTTGAGGCTGAGCGCCGCGAGGATGTATTCCGGTCCCACGTGCATGGTGAGCACCTCGTTTACCCCTTCCACTTCCGGATAGCGTTTGGCGATGCGCGTGATCTCGGCGACGACTTCGCGGTTCGCCGCCTCGCCGATCAGCAGGCCCTTGGTTTCGAACGCGAGCCACAAGGCCGTCGCGGCGAGCAGCAGCCCGATGACGATCGACGCCGCGCCGTCGTACACCGCGTTGCCGGTCAGGTGGAAGAGCGCGACACCGATCGCCGCGACCAGGAGGCCGGCGAGCGCGGCGCTGTCTTCGAACAGCACCGCGATCACCGTCGGATCCTTGCCGCGTCTCACCGCGTCGACCAGGCTGCCGTCACCGCGCCGGCGTCCGAACTCGCGATAAGTCACGAGCCACGAGCCGCCTTCCATCGCCATGGCGATCGCGAGCACCAGGTAGTTCACGTACGGGTTCGTGATCTCGGCCGGCTCGCGCAGATGCCGCACGCCTTCATAGAGCGAGAGGCCGGCGCCGGTAGCGAAGACCAGGAGCGCCACGACGAAGCTCCAGAAGTACACCTCCTTGCCGTAGCCGAACGGGAAGCGCGCATCCGGTGGCCGCTGCGCGCGCCGCATGCCGTAGAGAAGCAGCGCCTGGTTACCGCTGTCGACGAGCGAGTGGATGCCCTCCGACCACATGGCGGAGCTGCCGGAGAGCCCCGCGGCAACGAACTTGGTGAGCGCGATGGCAAGGTTCGCGGCGAGCGCGGCATAGACTGCCTTTTTCGAACCGGCGGGCATGCGCATGCGCCTGCAAGCTGCGTACCGGGAATATCGTCAGGTTTCGCGGCGTTCACCGGCGTACACTCTGCGGCCGCAACCGTTCCCCCCTACGTCACATTCATGTCATGAAGGAGATGCGATGAAACCGCAACTGCTGGTAAGCGTGCTCGCGCTCGCGACGGCCACAGGCGTCGCGCTCGCGCAGGACGCGAAGAAGGAAGGCAAGAAAGGCAGCGCGAAGAGCGTCAACGTGCGCATGCACGCGCAGAACAAGTCCGGTGAGAGCGGCAGCGCGAAGCTCACGCCCGAGGGCGCCGACAAGACGCGCGTCGAGATCAGCCTGAAGGGCGGGCCGAAAGGCACGCCGCAGCCCGCGCACATCCACGAAGGCAGCTGCGCCAAGCTCGATCCGAAGCCCAAGTACGGCCTCGAGAACGTGGTCGACGGCAAATCCACCACCGTGGTGCCGCAAGGCATCGACGCGGTGCGCGGCATGGCGATCAACGTGCACAAGAGCGCCGACGATCTCAAGACCTACGTCTCCTGCGGCGACATCGGCAAGGGCGGCGGCGGCTCGAAGAAAGGCGGCAAGATGGAGAAGAAGTCCTAGGCCGCACGCATCACGCAAGTCACCGACAAGACCGGGGCGCGTCCCCGGTTTTGTTTTGTAGAATGCCGCTTCCTCCGGAGTGATGCCCGAGTGGCCGAAGGGGGCGCCCTGCTAAGGCGTTATACGGGCTAAACCCGTATCGAGGGTTCGAATCCCTCTCACTCCGCCAGCTTCTTCTTTTCTACGCGTTGCCTCGATTCAAGCGCGTTGCCGGCTCGACGATTCAAAGAAAAGAGTCCCGTCTGCGGTCGCGCGAAAAGCTGCTGGCCGCCGTAGAACCCGTCAACTTTACGTCCCGGCCCTGCATAGCTACAGTGCGCCGCGGGAGGGTTCGTTCAGGTGGAGCAGCGATCGACCGGCAGGGGCCGTGTTCGTTGC